>JAABUL010004674.1_pt1 | contig 18025 bp, 29 predicted proteins | sample 5559151 | NCBI WGS metagenome assembly JAABUL01 (sample SAMN10711876, study PRJNA513368) | rock metagenome | isolation source: Antarctica rocks | place: Antarctica: Victoria Land, Pudding Butte sud | reverse complement strand
AGCGAAGTGTCAGACTTGTCTGTCAGCAACTAGGGGATTGGGAATCCTGTCGCTTTATTCACGCCTGACGCCCTTCTAGGCGCAGACGGCGTCAAACTTTCAACTTTCAACGAACAGGTGTTGCACCGCGCTTTGCATACAATAAGTTGATGGTGGCAGCATGCATACAGGTCAGCAACGCAACTCCCCCATATAAGCTTGCATCTGTATTTTGTGGGCACTCGACGCTGCGGAGTGACACACAGATCGCACCTTGAGGTTGTGCTCCTTCTGCATGGCGGTCCACACGGCAGCGTTCTTGGGCATCAGCGTGGCCAGCGGGACCTTGAGCGGCGGTCCTGCAAGTTTGGCAAAACTTCTCTCTTCCTGCATCTGCAAGATGCAGTGCAGCTGAGAGCCCGATTATTTCTGGACACAGAGCGACAGCTTCCGTTGCGCACTTTCAAAAAATAAGATATAGAAAAATGGCTCCAGCCCTGGAACTGAACAATACGTGGCCCCTGCCGCCGCAGCAGTTGAAACGCACCTGCCTCGTTGCCAAACCATGCCGCAATCTTGGGCCACACCTCCTCCTGCAGAAACCACACAGAAGCTTCACCCTCATTGGAAGCGCTGAGTACAGTACTCTGCATATCTGCCTCCTGCTGCTATACCAATAGTCCCACAAACCGTGCTGGAAGCTGTGGCGACCCCCTGCAAGCAAGCCAGAGGCATCCGGCGGCACAGGAGCTGTGTGGCGCGGATGACAGTACAGGCGAGTGGCGCACCCAGCGGAAGATGTCACCTGCACCACAACACGCAGAACATCGCTTCCCGCAGCTAGATATCCGTGGCTTGTTGTACTCACAAACTATCTGGTTTGCACAAACTATCTGGTTTGCTTTGTATTGGCAAACAGTCGTGCGCTGCTGTCTTTCTTGTGACATCTCACTCTCATTATTTTTCGGCGTACAGGCGCAGCCGGCCCGCACACTGTCACCACCAGCATCCCCCACCAAGTCGCCCAAGAAGGGAAAGTCGCCGCCCGGGTCGCCCAAGGCCCAGAAGAAGTGATGCGGCATGTTGCGGCGCTGTCATTTTGCAAGGTTCCCGAAAGCTTTCTTAAGACTCAAGTCGCTGGAGTTGAGCTCAGAGAGGTGGATAACTTAGACTCCGCATCCGTCGAGTTTTGCGGAACTAGGTAACCTGTCCTGCGGTATGACCAAGTTGTCAGTGTTCTTCCTGAACCTCATCACCATGGCGCCGGGGCAGGCGATGTACCTGCCCGCCAACGAGCCGCACGCCTATGTGAGCGGCGAGCTGGTGGAGGCCATGGCGACGAGCGACAATGTTGTGCGCGCCGGGCTGACGCCCAAGCTGCGGGATACTGAGGTCCTAATTCGGCACCTGCGCTGGCGCGCGGCAACGTGTTTCTGGTGCCGGCAGGCACGTCGCTGCCCCTTTCGGCGGACGCCGGGGGCGGGCCGCTGCTGGTGTGGGGCTGCGCTGTGAACTCGCGCGTGTACGCGCCGGCGGTGCCCGCAGATGCGAAGCGGCTGCCGGCGGACCAAGTTCAGCCGGCGGAGCTGGTGGCTGCCGCCTGAGCTAAATGCGGTTGCCGGAAAGGCTTGTCGGCAAGGTTGCGCCGGTGCCCGCAGGGTGGCCGCCGGCGGAGCGGGTCTAGCCGGCGGAGCTGGCAGCTGCCGCCTGAGCAAAGTGTACGGTATCTCGTGCAGCGCGCTGCGGAAGATGTACGGATTTCACTCATGGGCTTCTCCGAGCTGGCGTCGTTGGCCGACGCTGACAATGCGGATTGGTTTTTGACTCACTAGCATTGTCGGCTGTTCAGGTGGCAGTAGCACTCGTAGGGGAACATGATTGCAACACTGGCTGCTTGTGCACCGCTCTGGAATTGCAGCCAGATTGGCAGTTGACCTTCTGCAGGCTCGCTTTGAGAGGTCGTAGGTGCAAATCTGATTGTATCTCCAAGAGGCGAGGATGAATTTATGCAAGTGCTGCCAGATGTCTTTCGTTCGGCCTAGAATTTGGTGCATTGCTGGAAGTTTTTGTCAATTGCGGCGGCATCCTTTGCTGAGCCATTTGGCTCCGGCTGAGTTTACTGACAGACTGAGCAAGGCCTGCTGCCAGAGGCGCAGTTGACCTCAAGCCACTTATGCTGTTACTCTTCTGGGCTGAGATCCCTTTGGCTGCTGCCATCTTTGCATGGAGCTTTGCGGCGGTGCCGCATGCAGCACGCGGTGACGCGCACTGAACGCCAGGTCCACATGGACTGTGAAGCGTGCCTCTTTTTCTTCACGACCACACGGCTTGGCATGTAATCGAACACAGGTTCTTGGCAGAATGCGGTCCCTCAAGAGACGTGACTGTACGTACATTGTGTTTTGTGCTGAGCGACCTGCCCAAAGCCCACAACGACGAGGCCGTGCTTCGCGAGTGAACCCAACTACGTTTACAGAACGGTTTCAAGGCTGAAATGCTAGCATTCTCACGCACCTCGCGTCGAGCGTTGGGACTCGCAAACTTTAGACAGCATGCCAACTTGATGCACGTCCAGTCGCAGGCATCATGAATAGTGTGACAACAGAGTTCGATGTCGCATCAGCGCCTCAGCAACGTCTTGGCTTGCAGCCAATCCCCTGCCTGCCTGCGGAACTTCCGGAAACGCTCGGCACCTCTCTTCGCCGATTGACTGCTGCCCAGCCTGATTCATCTATCGGAATCGGTATATAGGGCTGCTCTTCTAGTTCATGATGTCGAGACTCGGTGCCACACCGGTGCAGCCGCCCTGCTGCCGCGCCGCCGGCCGCCATGCCGGCAGCGCCCGATGCTGCGCCTCGGCCATGTGCAGCAGCCACAGGCGCCGCATGGAGCTCATGTTTCAGCCCGCAACAGCATTTTACACCAGCAGGCGTGCCAGCAGTCTCCATACATGCTGTTCTGCCGCACTGCCGCCGCCGCCGGCGGTCGTCACCCGAGATGGTGGCGGCCCTCGTGGCAGCGCGCTGCGTCGCGTCGCCGGCAAAGTCGCGGGCAAACTGGGTGAAGCCGCCTGGACGGTGGCGGCGCCGGCGTTGGAGGTGTTGAATGCCGCCGCATGGGACGTGACGGATCTCATCCAGGAAGGCGTGGCCGCGTCCAACCGGAAGGCGCCCTACGAGCCACCTGAGGTGGGTCGCCGAACCCGATCAAGAGCGCATCACGGTTTCCCATGTACTTGAAAAGACGTAGGATTGTGCGCAGCTGTGTTTCGGAGTCCTTGTGAGGCATCCGCCCGCATTGCTGCCGGGCAGCTATCCATTTGCACGCCCCTCGCTGGCACGGCTCACACATGCGTCCTCCCAGCACAACTGATGTCACCTCGCCCCCTTGATCGCATGACTGCCTGCGCAGCGTGACCAACTACAACAATCAGCTGCCCTGCCAGTGCTGTGTGGAGTTCCGAAGCGATCAAACCGTGCGCTTTGCGCAGGACATTTTGCCTCGGGCGTGGGCGCAGCAGCTGGACGCCGGAGAGGGGCGCCAGCTGACAAAGTGAGCGGGGTTTGTACGCCTTTTCGATATAGTTCCTCGACGTTCTGGCACACATCTGCGGCCGCTGCGGCATCCTGACGGGCCGTCTCGCTGCCTGTGCATTCTCGAAACGAAATCCACCTGCAGACTGAAGCCATCTGCGCACGCGTCGCAGGCTGTACCAGACGGTAAAGCAAATCAATGCGCTGGAGCCGGGCATGCAGGCGCTGTCCGATGCGCAGATGCAGGTGCGCGCCTGCAGTTTGACAAATCAACTTGAATGAAGTCCACACACCAACTACGACCCTCTCTTGGAGTCATTCTCGCGCACTCGCAGCTGCAGGTGTGCGTCCGCATTTCCTTCGAACGTGCGCTCGCAGAATGTAACATATCAAGCACTTGTGGATGAAACATGACTTTTGCCGTCATTCACGAGTAGGTGACCCATAATCAGGCAACTGCTCTGTCACTCGCAAGTGTGTTCCACGTTCGCGGCAGGCCAAGACCCTGGAGTTTCGAGCGCGGCTTGCGGCCGGCGAGACGCTGGACGATCTGATGCCGGAGGCGTTTGCGGTGGTGCGTGAGGCATCGCGCCGGGTCCTCAGCATGCGCCACTTCGACGTGCAGCTGGTGGGAGCAGCTTCCTGCTTCCCTCACACAGCTTCCCTCACAGTCAATACTTTCCGCATTCCGTGAAACACAGAACGGCAGAAGTCGGGAGCTCGTATTTGCGCCGCCTCATGCGGCGCATCACGCCGCCGGACCAAAGCGCGTGCGACGCCCTCCCGCACAAAAGCGTCCTTTTTGCAGCCTCGGACCTCACCCGGCACTGAAAGTCGGCCGTCACCAGCGGGACTATAGCTCTAAAGAACGAACGCTGCACTCTCATGTTGCCCTGGCTAGAGGGTGACGCATGCCAAACTTCGTCACGCGCAGGTGGGCGGGGTGGTGCTGCACCAGGGGCGGATAGCGGAGATGAAGACGGGGGAGGGCAAGACGCTGGTGGCGACGCTGCCGGCGTACCTGCACGCGCTGTCGGGACAGGGCGTGCACGTGGTCACCGTCAACGACTACCTCGCGTGCCGAGACGCCGCCTGGTGCGCCCCCCTTCTCTGAGCTTGATTTGGGCGAAAAGTACGGGCACTAGCTACGCGTGTACCTGCACGCGCTGCCGGCGTCCGCTCGGTCACTCTGGGTCGAATCGCCTCGCCTGCCGCGGCACCGCCTGGCGGGTGCTTCGAATCGGAATTGCCACTTCCGCCTTCCGCCTTGGTGGCTTGTCAGAATTGCACCGGCGGCTGCCGCCTTTGGGGCATGTGCCAGGGTCAAAGACACCGAAAAGTGATGAGCAAGCTGCCGGCATATCTCTGTGCGCTGCCGGGAAGGGCCAACGCGTGGTCACCGTCCATGAGTGCCTGGCCTGCCGCGACGCCGCCGGGTGCACCATGTGTCAGATGCCAGCTCCGCACATTTTTCCTATCAAATTGGAAAAAAAAACCCTTATCAAATATTAAAAACCCCTGTGAAAAAATTCCTGTCAGAAAAAAGATTCCCGTCAAATCAGGCTGTCTGGAAGGATGTGCATGTGGTCACCATAACGAGCACCTGGCATGCCGCGATGGAACCCTAAACCCTAACGATACCTGGCGCGGCTTTCGTATGGCCAACCTGCTGGTGCGTGTGAACGAATGAAAGCAGAACCCGCCACGACGGTCGACCAGAGCCTCGCCGTTTCACGCCTCGCGCACTTGGCGATGTGTTCCAGTTGGCTGGGGCTAAGCCGCGCGGCGTTCTCAACGCTGTTTCCCCCCTCACACAGAACGTATTTTCTGTGCAGAAAACCCAGCAATTGATTGAACCGGCTGGGGCTGGACTGCGCAGCAGTGGCGGCTGTGCGACACGCTTCAATGCAACTAGCTGCAAAAGGCAATAAGCAATCCTCAAGGCAATGCCGGCTCTGACGCCCGCCCGCAGGATCGGCAAGGTGTTCAACTGGCTGGGGCTGAGCTGCGCGGCGGTGGGCGCCCAGCACCGGGGCCTGGCCCGCAAGCACCAGCGCGCCACCTTCGACGCCGACATCACCTACGTCACGGGCCAGGAGTTGGCCTTCACGTACCTCTTCGACAACTCCTCCACCTGCTGCAGCCCGGAGGAGCAGGTGTGGCTTGTACTCCCATGTCTTGCCAGGTTCCCGGCAAACCTTGAGAGTCTGTGCCGTGAGAATCTGTGCCTTGAGAGTCTGTGCCATGAGAATCTGTGCCTTGAGAGTCTGTGCCATGAGAATCTGTGCCATGAGAATCACTGCCTTGAGAATACGGCGCCCACCATCACCTACGTCTTGATCGTTCCGATGACAACAGCAAATGGACAGGAGCTGGTCGCCTCCAGTCCTCCGCCTGCTGCGGCGCTCTCTTCTTTCCGGACACATCGTGTCTTGGGTTTAGGGTTTTAGGGCGCTGACGCGGCCGCTGCACTGCGCCTTGAGAAGTGCAGGTTCCTCACAGTCGCGTTCGTGTCGTGGACATGTCTCTGCCGCGGCGCAGGTGCTGACGCGCCCGTTGCACTACGCCATAGTCGACGAGGTGGACTCCATTCTGCTCGACGAGTGCCGCAACCCGCTGATGGTGACCGCCGCGGCCAGCGTGCCGCTGTGGCGCTTCCCTATCGCAGCCAAGGTGCGTTCAGATGATAACGATCGCCCTGTCAGCTGGCTGGTCTCGAACGGATGCCGACAGTTTATTTTTCGGCTGACGGTCACCGGCGCTGCCAGCGTATTCCTGTGGCGAATGCCCATCACCGCCAAGGCAGTCAAACCCGGATGACGATGTTGCTGTCGCATGTGTTGGCGCGCAGCCGCCGCCGCCAAAAAGCGTCGAAAGGCGTGCACGCCACCCATGCAACCACGTGTGCCCACCTAGTGACTCAGACCGTTGACTCATCTTCTGGTCGAGAGGCTTTGACGAGGCTCCTCTGTAGGGTGCATTGACGCCTTCTCGCGCGATGGGCAGGTGGTGTCGGCGATGCGCGGCGGCGTCAAGGCGGACCTGCGGCAGTGGACTGTGGAGTTACTGGCCGAAGGGGCACAGCAAGCCGCCACCCTTCTGCGTAAGCTTGCCGCTACATGCGATTGCCTGCATCTTCATCTGGCACGATGTGGCAGTACCGTCAAGATCAGCCGGGGCGCTGCCAGAGGGCGCAGACCAGGATTCCACTCTCCTGCGCGATTGAGCTGCCGCTTGTATTTGCCGGACACCCGCATGCTGCACTTGCAGTCAGGCTCGATTCGGGGTCGGTCGAAACCCAAAAACCCTAAACCCTAGGTAGCACCTGTCCCCGCCATGTCACCGCCAGAGCAGCAGCCGTGCTCTGCCCCATGCACAGTCGGCGCTCAACCTGATCCTTGCGGCTGTACATGAACGCAGGATCATGAACCATCTGATCCGTCCATTGCAAGGGGGCTACTCAGTTGCGAACAGACACACCGCATTTCGTGACAGTCCACTGAGCAGTGAATGCGCTTTTTTTCCGCCTGAGTGCAGGCGACCACCTGTGGCGGCAGCGCGAGGCAGCGCGCCTGGCCGCGGAAATCGCACACCTGGAATCCGGCCACGCTCATTCGACCGCCGCCGCAGCCGCCGCTGATGGCGCCGCCGCCGCGCCGCCGTCCGCGGCGGCGCTGCGGGCGCAGCTGCGGGCGCTGCTGGCGCCGGCGCCGGCGCCGCCGGCCGCGCCGCCGGACTATTTCCCTACAGGGCAGGAGCTGTGGGGCTACGACGACCCCTGGGGCCCGTACATCACAAATGCGCTCAAAGCGCTGCACATCCTGACACGGTGCGGCAAGTCCATCCCTCTGCCGGCTCCCCTAAGACAGGATCTAGGGTTTAGGGTTTAACGGAAACCCTAACCCAGGATACCAGTGCATGGGTCCAGTGGATGAGCTGTTTGAGTGCTCACACGTAGGATGCGCGCCTCGGGCGATGCTCATGCCCACCAGTCCACCAGCACGATCGAGTTTTGGCCTGTGCTTCCTGCAGCAATAGTGGCACAGCCGGATGGCAGCCGCAGCTGCGGCAATCGCTGCATGCCGCGGCGGTGGCGACCTCCGTTGTGCTTGACACTGTGCTGTTTTCCAAGTCTCTGAGCGGATGCTAAGGCATGCGGGTCCGTGAAAACGCCTGGCTGCAGCCTGAAATGGTGCATTGAGTGTGCTTGCTGACTTCCTGCTGCTGTCCTGCAGCCACACCGAGCGGCAGCCACTGCCATACAGCATGCGATTGCACTCGAATGCAGCTGCAGTGCCGGAACATGCTTGTTCTCGAACAGAGCGGCGCTCCACGACGAAGGCTCGAAAACACGGACGGCCGCTGCTGCCTGAGCGTGTGTTGAGGAGAGGGGGCTTTCGATTCCGATCATGTGTGTGCAACTTCTCCCCCAGGGGCCAGGAGCGACGAAATGAGATTTGGGGACGCCAGCTGCCCAGCGCGACGGCAGCGCGCAGGCCGTGGACTCCAATGCAACGAACATGATGCCGTCAAACATTGGAAGCAACTCCATTCTGTCACCCTGCGCAGGGGGCCAGGCGAACCTGGTGCGCGATGACAAAGTGCAGATCGTGGACTTCACGACAAAGCACGCACTCAGATCCATGCCGGTACACATATTCTTGCCTGCACCTTGAAGTACGGCCATGCGTTTTTAATACCGCAGGGATCAGGAGTACCTGGTGCGAGATGGCAAAGTGGAGATCGTGGACTCTAACACCGGTCGCGTCAAGGAGGGCAGCCGCTGGAGCGCCAGCCTGCACCAGGCGCGCCTGTGGCGCACTGCGTCCTGCATCCACATGCGCCAACAGCCAGCCAGCTGGTGGAAACGCCGTGTTTGGCAGTCGGCTTGGGCGGTAATAAAGACGCAGCGCTCGGTTAGCCTGGGACCACATGCCTCAAAATCTGTGAATCGCGCGTCACACGAGAGGAGGCGCTGCAGAAGCCAGTGCAGAAAGTCGCAGTGTTTGTGTGTCTGCGTCTTGGGAATCGCCATCGTTGCCGACCGTCTGTTCTGGGTCATCCGCAGGCGGTGGAGGCGAAGGAGGGGTTGCAAGTCAAGGAAGGCACTCGGACGTCAGCATCCACCACCTTCCAGTCCTTTTTCCGCTACTACGGACGCCTCGCCGGCATGACGGTGCGGCGTTCCCGTGGCGTGTTGTGTTTTCCAAGCGCAACATCAATTAGACAATACAAACATGAAACAATCCAGCGGCGGCGACCACCCCTCAGTCCTTCTTCCACCACTACGAGCGCCTTGCCGGCATGACGGCGCGTGCCGGACGGGCGGCCAGTGTTCAAGAGGATGGATGTGCAGCAGCAGCAGGGCAGATACAGGCAGGATCTGTGGAGTTCTCGAATCTCGAATCGCGAATCTCGAATCGCGAATCTCGGATCTCTGCAGCCTGGGGGTGGTGTGCCGTCCGATGAAACGCCTCAACCCAGCACTTTCTGCTGTAGCCCTAGAGTTTTTAAGGCGTACAGACTGGAGGTGGCACGCATTCCCACAATTTCGGTGTGTGTATGATGGTCACCCGCAGGGCACTGCGGAGATGGAGACGCCGGGTTTTTCAGAGCTTTACGGGACTGGATGTGGTGCGCGTGCCCACGAATTTCAGCACTTGAGATGTGGTCAATCGCAGATCCCGCAGGGCTCGGCGGCGACGGAAGCTGCAGTAGTCTCGTAAGTGTACGGGCTGGAGGCGGTGCGCGTGCCCTCGACTCATTCTGTCATCGTGTTAGTCATCTTGAAACTGGTTGGTTGGTTGGTTGGTTGGTTGGTTGGTTGCCCGCCGGGCATGGCGGCGACGGCGGCGCTGGAGTCTTCGAGGCGCTGGTGTTTTCTCCCACGTCATGAGAGACAAAGCACATGCTCTGCCGGCAGGACATGGCGGCGATGATTCGATCGCGGAATCGGGGGCGCTGGAGCTCTCAAGGTTTACGGTCTGAAGGTCGCGCGTGCTCCTTGGGCATCGGCTGGTCTGATCTTTTTTGTGTGAACCCTAAACCCTGAATCCCGCAGGGCACGGCGGCGACTGAGGCGCTGGAGTTCTCCGAGGTGTATGGTCTGGAGGTGGTGCGCGTGCCGACGACCCGTCCCAGCCAGCGGCGCGACCTCGGCGCCTACCTGTTTCTGGACCCGGCTGCCAAGTACGACCAGCTGGTGTACCTGGTGAGTGCGCAAACACGAACCAAAGAACGCCCATGAACGCAGCAAGAACACGGAGTTGTGCAACCCGGGCACCGATTTGTTGCAAGAACAGCCGCCAAAGTTTGACCAGCTGGTGCGCCCCAAACCCTAAACCCTAAACCCCAGTGCGCCCCAAGAGCAATTGGTGAAAGCTTTTCTGTTTCGGTTTGGCATAAAGAACGTGAAGCTGTGTGCTGTGTGTGCGCCTGTTGCTGGACACTGCAGCAAAATACGACCGGCACGTGTGTGCCGCGTCAAAGATAACGTCTTTTGAATCCTCCCATAGAATCCAGTGAACGACTCGATTGAAGAAAACTGCGGTAATCACTGCGGCTGCAGGCGAACCTGGTGAGCGGTGCTAGGCTCTTGCGAAATCTTGCGAAACATTATTTGAGCTCGTTCATGTTTCCTGTTGGCATGTGGTTTATGCACATTGTATCTGACCTTTTGTGTCCAATGCCTCTGTCCGCGGCGCTGGGCAGCCGGTGCCAGGGTGCTTCACAACACCTTTTCGCAGATTCTCGCTCACGAGGCGCCAATCGACGCCATCTCAAGCCCTGCCTGTGGCGCAGGTGAACAATGCCTTTTTCCGCGGCACGGGCCAGCCGGTCCTGATCGGTACCTGCGACATCAACGAGTCCGAGGAGGTGTCCCGAGTGCTCACCGCTGAGGGGTGCGTGCATGCGTTCGTTTTAGGGTTTAGGGCAGCGCCGTCGCGCCAGCCGCCACATGCCGATGAGGCACTCCTCGCACAGCCGAGCCGCGCGCCACACTGCAGCTGCACAGCACGTGGCTGGTCATGCGCAGCAGCGTCCAATGGACACGCTTCTTACTCTTTGCGCGGCAGGCTGCCGCACCGGGTGCTGAATGCGCGGCCGGGGCAGCAGGAGCGAGAGAGCCAAGTCATTGCGCGCGCCGGCCTGCCCGGCGCCATCACCCTCGCCACCAACATGGCCGGTGCACCAGCGCCGTGTCAGCTCAAACAAGCTGAATTTTTTAGGGTTTAGGGTTTAGGGTTTTGGTCCTGCACAGTGGCATGCGGCTCGCGTTCCGGGCAGTAAAAGTAAGCGCTCCGCATGTGGCAGTTTCCGCATCGGCGGGTGGAGGAGGCGATGCAGGCGATGCAGGCGAAGCACGTCATTTCACAGCCTGTCAGGAGCAAAACTAGAGACGCACACACGAAGTGTCAGCGCTCGATCTGCGCCGGCGGGTGTTGAGGCTCCAGCCCCGGGTCGCGAGCAGGCTGGCAGCGCGGTGTGCCGCGGCCGAAGCAGATGGCTTGCAATGCGGGAGATGCACTGAAAGCTCTGCAGCTTGGCCGCGGCTTGCCACGGATGTCCAGTGCATGATGACGTACTGGAAGACACTGCGCCTTAAACCCCGAACGCTGTCAGTACTGTGCAGGCCGGGGGTCGGACACCTGCTGGGCGGCGGCCCAAGGGCTCTGCGTGACAGGATGATCCTTCAGCTTCTGCAGGATCCGAATTGGGGGCCGTCGTCACCTGCTGTGCTTGTCGATGCCGCAGGGCGCGGCACGGACATCCTGCTGGGCGGCAGCCCCAAGGGCTTGGCGCTGTCGGTGCTGGAGTACGCCTTCCTGCCGCCGCTCACCGGCGGTGCGGCTCTCTGACTGTTCTCGACTGGTTGTGATTGGTTACAGACAGTTCGTTTATAGTTTGAACCTGCGGAACGGTCAGATGTTTAGAAGTCACAGTGGTGCTGGAGAGGACCCTTCCTGCCGGGTTTAGGGGTTAGGTAACCCCAAACCTTGCAGGCTGGTGCTTACACATGCCATTGACAAGCTGATTAAGACAAGCAGCAAAGCAAGAGGAAAAATGAAATGTTGTGTATCCGGAGAGTCGAGAACAGCGCTGGGACAGCAACTGCTAGGTGCGCAGAGTGCTTTGTTCAGCGCTGACTACTGGATGACGCGGCACATGTATAACGACACGCTGCAGCAGATCTGCAGCAGATCCAAGCATGATTACGTGTTTGCTCAGGCAAGCACAGCGGAGAAGCGTTGACGGTGTTTCCAGCACTGGACAACCCGGACGCCATGCAACGGCGGCTGCCGAAAGCGCTGTGCAGCGCGCTGCTTCTGGCAATCAACACATCTCGTGCGCAGTGAGTCGCGTCTCCAGTCGGCTCTGCTGCATGCGCCGTTCAGCTCTGGTGCTCCGCGCATGATTTCTTTCATCGTTTCCGCCTGTCCAATCTTACATTTCGCATGCCAGCGTAGCTGCGCGGCAGCTGGGCAGCCTTCCGCCCACTGACTCGCATACCAGCATGCATCGGCATATCAGCAAGCCGCATGCGCCTGCCGAGCCGCGGTGCAGGGGCTGCCGCGGATGTAGGACTGCATCCGGCTTGACGGCTGTTACATTCTCTTGGCTTTTGACAATGCTGAATCGACCTGTAGTTGTTAGGGTTTAGGGTTCAGGGTTCAGGGTTTAGGGTTGACAATGCTGATCGAGGTGTCATGGTGTGCAGATACTCGGGCGGCGCGGCGCAGGGGCTGCCGCAAGCGCAGGACTACATCCGCATGGTGCTAGAGGAGGCGGAGGTGCTGCACGCACGCGTCATGGCTGCTTTTGCCAAAGACGGCGGCGCAGCGGGCGGCGGCGGCGGCGGCAAGGGTGGAAAAACCGGTGGTGGCGGCCGCGAAGAAACAAGTTCGCAGTATGACGCCATCCTGCGGCTCGCGCAGGCAGTGCTGGACGAGTGGCAGTGCGTGTCCTGGCCTTTTCTCGATGTCTGCACGTTTTTGTTTCCTGGCTGCGGCGACAAGAAAGCAATCACGCGGCGGGCCTGCCGCAACCGCAGGCGGTGCTGGACGACTGGCACGCTATTACTCATCCCCTGGTACCTGTGCTTGTCCCTTGAAATGCATGCGCTTGCTGTGACTCGGTGTTGGCTTCTGGCCTGCCTGCGCATGCTGCATGCTGTAGCTACTTTTGTCGTCTACTTCTGTAGCTCCTCTACTTCTGCAGCTCCCCACCCTCCCATGCACCTGGTTGGTCTTGAAATGGTGTGTCGCTGTGCGTCGCCGCAGGGGCCAGGTGGGAGATGACCCCCCGAAAAACGAGGAGCATTCCACAGCCCGGCACGTTTGAAAAGCGAATCCAGCGAATGCTGTGCACCGCCGCAGGGAGCGGGTGGAGGTGACGCCCGAGAAGCCGGAGCGCGTCGACGGGGAGGGCCTCGACGGCCGGCCGCCGCAGCCGGGCGAGCGCTACACCCCGCTGGTGATTCTCGGACTCTCGGATCTGATCATGAACTGGCATCGAAGCTCCGTCGAGGCCCGTGTAGCGTTTGGGTTACGAGGAGAGTCGGGTCCAGGGCGTTGATGGCGAGATCACTGCGCCATTGCCAGCACATCCTGCGCGGCCCGTCCACTGGACCAGCTGCTTTCAGAGGCTCCCGACTGCTGAGCGCGACGACGCGATGGCGTCAAATGGAAGCTGCGGGTCTGACGCGTCCATGTCCAGGGCTGACGCACTGCGTCCCAGCGGCCCTGCCCCTGCTGCACTGCGCCAGGCGCCGCTGTGCTCCCGATGGCGGCGGCGGCCCCGCTCGAGCCCAAAACACATTCTCGGGCGTCCATTCTGACGGTTCGCGACGTCAGACCGCACCGTCAGAGAGTGTCTTACACTCCGCTGCAGGTGCCCATACTGATGGTATCAGCGGCGGTGCACGCCTGGCTGTGGCTGGACGACGAGTGCCGCCGGCGCGCAGCCATGGTGCGCCCTCTGAAACGTCGAGCCTTGACAAAGAAACCCTGCAGCCGTACATCAATATTCGGCGGCGCACACCTGGCTGTGGCTGGACGAGGAGTGCCGCCGGCGCGCAGCCATGGTGCGCTCCTTGAGATCTGAACTGTCGCATGTGGTGTTGTCTATTTCCTTATCAAGTTTTGCCGTGATCTGTGCCGTCCTGTCCTCACTGCACCCGCACCGCCCTGGTGCCGCCAGCCTCCTGGTGCTTTGCGTCTCGCATTTGCGAGTGGCAGTGTCCACGACTCTCAGAGGCGCCGACCTCGTCGGCGCAAGTCCGGCGCATGCAGTCAGCTGCGCAGCCGCGCGGCGACTCGATTCCAGGGGCAGGTAAAGGGTTTCAATGTTGAAAATAATGTTGAAAATAATGTTGAAAATAATGTGTTTGCAGGTGCGGCGGGACGGCGGCCTGTTCGTGATTGGTACCTACCTCTTCGAGTCGCAGCGCGTGGAGAACCAGCTTATGGGCCGCGCCGGCCGTCAGGTGAACCAGCAAAGTCTGTTTCTAATCGTAGAAACAGTAGATGTTTCAGTCGCAGCGCATGGAGAGTCAGCTCGCAGACCCTAAACCCTAGGCCGGCCGTCAGGTGACTCACGAGCCACATCGCTTCACGTACGTTTCATGCCACTCACGATTAAGCCCCCTCGGTGTACCCAGCCGGCAGGGCGGTGCGCTCGTGTGCCCGGCAGAGGTCACACGCTCCACTTACCCACCCCGTGTGTCTGCGACTGTGCGGCACTAGTTTCATGCGAAACGGCAGCGAGCTGACTATACGTTGTGCATGTCAGACATGTCAGACATGTCAGACATGCCACATGCACTGCTGCTCTGAATGCGCAGGAGGCCCGGGGCTGTCCGTCAGCAGGACCTGCAGGACTGTCAAGCAGGACAACGTTTCAACAACTGTCGAGGCAATCCAAGTAGATTGAGACGGATGTATCGAGAATCCGCAGCAGGACCTGCAGGGCCGTGCGGCCCTGCAGGTCGCAATATACAAAAAATTGTATTAAAACATTTTGTGTTATCATTACCCACGCCAACTAATTAAAAACATACATCCAGTCGCCTGCAGGGCCTGCAGGGTGTCCGCCCTAAACCCTAAACCCTAATCGCTTATCAACACCTCGCAGAGAAACCGCCTGACTGCCCGCAGGGTGACCCGGGGCTGTCCATATCGCTGTACGACCTGCAGGACCGGCGCCTGGTGCAGGCAACCCCCTCCATAGTGGAGAGCCTCACTGCCTTCGCCCGCGGTGCGTCTGATACATATCGGTTGGACAGCGTTCATTACATCTGACAGCTTCGTTCACAGAAGCGCAGTTCCAAACTCACACCAGTTTGATCGGCGCCGGCCACCCCCTCATCCGCGGCGGGCTTCAACGCCTCCTCCTGCAGTGCGTCTTCCAGAGTATCTCTTGAGTCCTACGCGCTACAGAAGACACATCTGATTGGGTTCACCGGCGCTGGCCGTCCCCTCCCTTCGTGGAGGGGCTGACGCCTTCGCCTGCGGCGCGAGATTCTGACTCATATAACTTCAAAGTTTGGAGGCTTACCATAACTGGCGATATCATCAGCGCTGACCGCCCCACCCTCTGTCGCAGCGGGAGAAACATGCTTCTCCCACAGCGTCTTGCACGGGATTCACTTTTGGATGTAAAGACTGCCCATGCACGTCAGTCTCTGATACACAACATGGCCGGCTGGTGATTGTCGACGCGGGTCGGAGCTTGCAGACATCAGGACGGGGCCGCACGCCGCAGGCGGCGACCAGCGCCGGACGGGCGCGACACTGATTCAGGGTTTAGAGGCGCAACGTGGTTTCTGCTGGGGCTGCTGCGCTGCTCAGGGTCTGCAAGTCTGCCCGGAATCGTGACCACCTCCCAAGTCGTACCTGCAGACAGGGGGGCGGTCGAGCGGTGGGGGCAGGGCCGCACCCCGCTGCTGGAGGGGCTGCGACACTGGTTCAGGGTTTGGGAAAGCCCGTGTGTGATTTTCCGCTGAAACCCTGCAGGCATGGGGCCGATGCCGCCGTGGGGGCAGGGCGGCGACCCGGTGCTGGAGGCGCTGCGGCGGCGATTCCAGTCCAGGGTGCAGAGCCAAGCCCGCGAGGGGCGTGACAGCACCCGCGAGTACGACGAGGTGAGCTGGCCCCCAAGATGTCAAACGTCTGGCCGTGGTCTGGTCAATCTCAGACGTCGGCAGATCCCACCAGAACAAGAAACCAAAAACCTGAAACCTCCAGGTGTTGGTGCGGCGCCTCGCGCGGCAGGTCGCAACAGCACTCTTTGACCAGTTGATTTGCGCGCTGCTTGCTGCCTGCACCGCCGCGCGCACCTCTGCCTGCTTGTCAGTCCACTGCCAACAGTCGGGTCATGAACTTTCTGGTCGGACAGCCAGTTTGTGTTCTGTGCCCGTTTGCTTCATAAACGAACAGCTTCGCTGCCCGGATGTGCAGCTAAATGAACCAGCTGTGTCGGATGTTCTCGCCACACACAGCCAGTGAATGGCGCCATACCTGATATCTGCCTAGCGGGCCGTTGGCGGGGCTGGGCGTGAAGTTGACAAATTGCTGGCTGCCGTCATTTGTGCGGTTCTGGAGCAGCTTGGTGGCGACCTGTAATGAGAAATCCACTCTGAGATTCACTGTGCGTCTTCATGATGCATTGATTACTGGGGCCTAAACAGAAGAATCCCAAGAATCCTCCACCGGCAAACTGCATGTTCAGCCTTCGGGAGAGACGTGTATCGCCGAGAAAAGCTGCGAGTCTGGCGTGCTGCCTTCCCTTAGGGGGCACCAACCGCAAACAGACATCACACACCTGGATTATTAAACACCTGGATTATCAAACACCTGGATTATCAAACGCCTTCCCAGCTGTCTTGTTTCTGCAGGTGCTGGACCCCTACAGGACGCAGACGTTCGCGCTGCGGCGGCGGCTGGTCAACAGCAACGGCCTCGACCGCGCCCGCCTCATCGGCTCCTACATCCAGGTGCGGCTTTTCAACAGGCACGTTGGAGTGAGAAACGTAACTGCCATAAATTCTTCGGCCACCTGCTGCATCCCGGCTTGCTCCCGTGTGCTGCTATGAGGTACGGCGTGGCAGTCACGTGTCGCATTACGAGCAACGACACCCACGAGCAAGCGGTGCATTTATTTCCCCGGTGCGTTTATTTCCCCGGTGCATTTATTTCCCCGGTTTTTTGTCCTCAGATGGCGGTGGATGATCTGGTGGCGCAGCACATCGACGCGCGGCTGCCTCCGTCGCGCTGGCGCCTCACGCTGCCGGCGGCCGGCAGCGGCGGCCCGTTCCAGCACCTGACCGAGGAGCAGCTGCTCGAGGTACGACATCCATCTCCTATCTCGAGAAAGTCATTTTCTCGTCCTCCAAAAACAGCAATTCCCCAAGACAGGCTGCCGCCAGCTGTGGCCGGCGCTCTCCGACACCTGACCCAGAAGCAGCTGCTCTCGGTGCGCAAAGTAGAAGTTGCACAATTCCACTGCGGGATCAGCGTGTGCAGAGGCAGCTCTCCAATCAGGTGCTGCCGCAAAGCGTGCATGTTGCTTGATAGTGCATCAAATGGATGCCCCAAGCGAAAGCGCTCCCTCAAGCAGCAGCGAAACGATCAAGGACCTGCAAGCGTGGTGGCCGGCAGCGGCGTTGCCACCTGTCCGAGAAGCTGCTGGAGGGCGCCCAGATTTGTTTATAGTGTATACAGGTGGTGCGGCGATGGGATCAACGTACATCAATGTACCCTCCCACTGCAGCAATATGAGAACATAAACCCTAAACCCCAAACCCTAAACATGTTCAAGCATGCAGGCCACGGCGGAAGTGGGACTGGCAGCGGCACAGGTCGCGCTGATCGCCGCAGAAAGGTCGTCGGACGCACACAGTCGGTAGCATCGCTCCTTCTCCGAATGACAGGCCACGGCAGCTGCCGGAAGCGGAGCTGGAAGCAGCGCAGGTTGCGCTGAACGCCGCAGATCTGGCATCAGACGCATCAAATGAGCATGACTGCAGGCCACGGATGTAGCGGAAGCGGAGGTGGAAGCAGCACAGATAGCGCTGCACACCGCGGAAGAGGCGTCGCGAAGCATGCAGTCGCGAAAACCACTCCTTCGTTGAGTCGCAGGCGACGGAAGGTGCAGAAGCGGAGCTGGAAGCGGCACAGGTCGCGCTGGACGCCGCAGACCTGGCGTCAGACGAATCAAATTAACATTAAATCACTCCTTCGCTGAATTGCAGGCCACGGAAGGTGCAGAAGCGGAGCTGGAAGCGGCACAGGTCGCGCTGGACGCCGCAGACCTGGCGTCAGACGAATCAAATTCACATTAAATCACTCCTTCGTTGAATTGCAGGCCACGGAAGGTGCAGAAGCGGAGCTGGAAGCGGCACAGGTCGCGCTGGACGTCGCAGACCTGGCGTCAGACGAATCTAATTAACATTAAATCACTCCTTCGCTGAATTGCAGGCCACGGAAGGTGCAGAAGCGGAGCTGGAAGCGGCA
>JAABUL010004672.1_pt1 | contig 18031 bp, 19 predicted proteins | sample 5559151 | NCBI WGS metagenome assembly JAABUL01 (sample SAMN10711876, study PRJNA513368) | rock metagenome | isolation source: Antarctica rocks | place: Antarctica: Victoria Land, Pudding Butte sud | reverse complement strand
TCCCCCCCCCCCTCCCCGGACCCCCACCCCCTTCTCATGGGCGACGCCTTGATGATCTGCTCATCTCCAAGTCATCACTTTCATATGCTCATCTGCAGCACGGTAGCTACGCATACAAGCTCCTCAGGGTCCTCCGCATCGCTGATTTTCCAACCTTGCCGCTCATCCCTCCGAGTTTTAGCCGCCAATATCCTAATCTCTGCTCTCCCCGGACCCGCAACACTTACCAAAACAACACGGTAAGCATTCGAAACACCAGCAGCACGCGCACCAGTCGCTGAAGCTCTTCTTCCTCGCCTCTGAGCGTCTTTCATCTGAGATCAGTGGCCTTCGGTATCAAACTCGGACGAAGGCGTACTCACCCCTGGGGTATTGTCTGATTGAGACTTCGTCAGGACTCCGAAACGGTGAACAGGAAAAGCCGTACCTTCCGGTGGTCATTGCGGCTTGCAAACGGCGCTCAAATCTGCCAAGGCCGTTGAGATCGGTCGACTGAGTTCAGACAGGCTGTCAAACTTAAACTCTATAGATGAAGCGGCGAGCAAGCTTTGACACGGGTATGGCGAGCGTTCCTTTCTGCCAAGTCCCTTCATGCGCTCGTGTGATGTGGCCAAAGGAGCGATACTGATACGTTTCAAAGGCTCATCTTCAGCGTAACATTCGTGGCATACAACGGCGCCAACTCGTTTGCATCGCCGACCCCATCCCCTCTCCCGCGAGCTCGCAATGGCCAGGAAGCCAACATCTATTCTCCTCGCAGCAACACTCCCCGAAACAGCCAGAGAGTATCAAGAAACAGCAGCAGATAGGGCACAAGCGGTACCATCCCGCTTTCTTCAACTCCGTCCCTCTATCACCTATCATCAGCCCTGATACCGTGGCAGGCTTGGCGGGGGACTCAATCGGCTGGAGTGGCAGCGGACTGCTTCGTGTCCATCTTGCCGGTGGGGTACTGGCTAGATCAAGACTCGTCACGAGCTGCAGGCTATGAGCAGGAATGGCTCACCGATGAGCTCCGGTGGGCATCGCGGGATCGAGAGCTTTGCCTGTTTCACGATAAGGCTATTACGGTCGTTTGACTAGCTCGATATTCAAGTCCTAGCCAAGCTATTTACAATGCAGCGGATTGGTGCAACAGGAAGTCGGGTCGCATACGACATCCGGTCCTTTCTCCTGACATCCTTCACACCACTAGGGGCAGAAAGGAAAAAAGATGGGAACAGACGGATAGGGGCAGTAAAGGTATGCATGGATGGCGGGTTTCATATCACCCTCTTGCTCAAATCCGGCTCCCTCGACCATCCCCCAGCCGCCTCATTCATCCTCCCCGCCTCCTCCTCCGCCCTCCCAACCGTCTCCCTCAGTTCCTCGACGTCTCCCTGTGTCCCGTCTCCATCTCCGCCAGCAGAAAGATCCACAAACTCCCTCCCGAACAGCTCTCGAAACCTCGGCAACAATGCTTTCGACGTCCCTTCCACCGAAGGCAAGCTACCCGGCATGACACCTGATTTCGGTGCCTCCCGCTCGATAAGATCGTGTAGACAAGCAGCTCTGACATCGGCGAGTCCACATGCTAGGACGAGGTCGAACCATTTCAGGGGCTCGCGGGTAACGTTGAGTGAGAATCCGTGGGAGGTGATGCGGTGGCGGAGATGGATGCCTATTGATGCGATCTACGCATCACCCGCATCAGCGTTGTCTCATGTTGATGGGGAGAAAGCGACCTTCTCGGTGGACGAGGCGAAGACGCCGACATGCCCATCCGGATGAGGCGCGAGTATCCCCTCACACCCCAGATCCTCCCTCACATGATCGGCCAGCAGACTCTGCAGATAGTTCACATAACATCTCGTCCGAACCTACTCCCGCATTCAGACCTAGCCCTTCCAATTTCTGTAAAGGGGTCCACCCACCTCCATAGCATCTAGGTCCATGATGGGATACCCCACCAATTGTCCCGGACCATGATATGTTACCTGACCCCCACGCTTCGTGATGAAGAACTCGACGCCGACGTTCTGTACTTTCTTCTCCTCGGGATGTAGGGTATCAGGCTTCGGCGAGTTATCTCGTCGACCAGTCGTGTATGTCGGCGTGTGTTCTGGCCACCCCCCCCCCCTCAGCTATACATATCAATCTAAGGGGAGTGGCATACCGAGTAGGAGAAGGACGTCTTGCTTTCCTCGCGAAGCGTCTTTCTCTCGCGCGGCAAGACGACTTTCGATGATGTCATTCTGGAGCTTGAGTCCAATGGGGTAGGGGAGAGGGGTACGGAAGATGTGGTAGCGGACTGGTGGGAGTTTGGCAGTTGAACGAGATGACGAGGAAGGGTTGAGCGTGGCGAGGACGGATTGGGAGGAGTGAAGGAGGCGGGAGGAAGATTCGAGCATACTCGTATAGCGGGGACTCTCCGCTTTTTGAAGTGACTTCAAGGGGAATTACGGTGATGAGGCATGGATTTGTGAGGGACTTCTCTCGATGAACTTCGCTCCAGGATGATAGCGGCGACGCCGTCCTGACCGAAGCTCCATTCGCGCTTTCCCCAGAGAGACTCAACTCCTGCGAAAAAGCTCCAACGTGTCCGGTATGCGTTCGTTCAGTGGACGAGGATGGTGGAGGCTCAATCTGCTTCCGCTGAGCCTGTTAGCCCTCGTCTCAGCGACAACGTGACTCCTGGCGTAAATACCTCTACCGTCTTCAAGACGACTGACTTCTTCCGATCTTTCCTGATTGTGCTTGCTTTGTTTAAATTCGTATATGCTTTGATAATCCGTACAACCCCGTCCTCCTCGCCCATTTCTGTCCAACGAAATTTCCACGCAAACTGGCCAATTCGCTCGCTGGCTAGCTCACAACTCCATCTCCATCGCCATCCCCCATTCTTCCCCTTCTCTCGTTTTCCGCCTATCCTCTGCCTCCTCACTACTGCTCTTTCCCCCAGACCCACCCTTCTTGGGTGGGATGTCGTGTTCATCGTCATCGTCGTCATCCGCGCCGCTTCGCATCGAGCTCGAAGGGACCGAAGTATTGATGGCGCCAAACATGCCACCGCCAATCATACCTGATCTCGCATTGAGGCTCATCGGCATCCCTCGATTAGGGATCGGTGAGACGCCGGAGGGGGTCACGCCAGTGTGGAAATGTAGACCTGCCATATCAGGCAGGGATCCGATACTGTGAGGTGTTCCTGGACCGGGAACAGAGGAGGAATGCGACGAGTTGGCGCAATTCCCTTCCATGTCGACGGGCTGGATGGGCCGGCCATTCTGACGGATTCCTAGGCTGCCGAATGCAGGGGAAGCGGACTGCGGATGAGGGACGTAGGTTTCTCCTACGGAAGAGGTCGTAGAATCGGAACCCGGGCTGGACTTGCGGTCCTTGGTGGCCTGACCAACATGACCATTGAGGGTAGATGGGTCACGCAGGGACGAGGGCGTAAGCGGCGCTGTGACGGAGCTGGGAGGCGAGCGCATCGATGATGAGAGCCGTCGAAGCTGAGCGTGCTCCCCTTCTGGCGGAGAAAGCATGGCCGGCCATAAGGACTTGTCATTGGGCAGAGCGCGGCCAGGAGAGGGGCCAAGATGCGCGAGGATGGCAGCGGCCTGATCGGAGTGTCAGTGTGACATCTGAGGAGTGGATTTCCGACCCACCTCCAGCATCTGGACCTGCTGGTGCTTGCTCATGCTCAATTGCGTCGGTTCTTTCCAATGCGGACTATGTTCCCAGCGATGCTTGACGAGACAACTGGGGTGGCGGTACTCCTAGAATAAAATGAGCATTTTCTCACCTCATGTGCAGTGCGCAAATCACCTTGTTGCAGTGCTCGCATTTGAAGACCATGCCCTTTCTCCGCCCTTTGACCCCCCCGCTGCCCGTGCCGAGCGCAAGCTTCCTCCAAGCATCCTTAGTCTCCCCGTCCATTTCGTCCATATCCATGTCGAGCTCAACGCTACCGCTGCGTCCGCTGTCTCCTTCTTCATCGTCGTCCTCGTCCCCACCAAACTCCATGTCGAGGTCCATGTCATCGTTTGGTGGGGGATGGATATGTGGAGGTTGCGAGTGTGTACCTCGGGTAGGCAAGGAGGCGGGTACGACTGAAGCTGAGACGGAGCGTGCGCTGGTCGGGACAGTAAGAGAGGGACGTCGGTGGGAATGAGAAGAATGAGAGGTAGGTCGGTCGGTTTTGGCGAAGTCGAACAGCTGCGGCGCTGGCGAGGGTCCTTGTCCACGGCGATTAAGGATAGGTGCAGGATTTGAATAGGATGTGGCGTGATAGACACCGTTAGGTCGACTTAAGATGAGCTTTAGCAAATCCTCGGCGAAATTTGGCCGTATTGACCATCAAGCAAGATTTAGAGAACTCACGCGTCCTTGCCCACACTTCCTAATCCCATATTCCCTTCACCCATCAAGCCTAATTTCCCTCTTCCCAAGACTCCAGTCGTCGAAGAGCTCATCCTCCTCGGCTTCGGTGCGGACCCAGCGGCACTTCCGTTTGACAGAGTCCCGTTCGTCTGGGTTGATGGGCAGGTGGCAGATAGAACCGATGATGGATGAGAGGGTATCGATGCAGGGATTGCCTCGGACGCAACAGGTGGGGACAGGAGGGAAAGAGAGGGAGCAGGAGAGCCATTGGAGAGGGAGAGAAGGTCTGAGCGGGAGTCAATGACATGTTTTGACTTCGGGCTGTGAACTGTCGAGAACAGCCATGCGGAACGAAACTCACCAAAAGCATGCGCATGCATATCTCCGTCACGCCCGTGTTCGCAAGGGGGAAGGAAAGCAGGGTGGAGCAGATAATTTTCCCTAGCTAGTGCAGGAGGGGAAGCCGAACTGAGCTTTGGGGGAGATATCCGAAGTACAGATGATGGCTGGGATTGGAGAGCGGAGTTGTCGAAAAGTCGAGAATGAGCGAATGATGGGGGAGCACGCAAAGCAGCATGGTCGCAATGGGAAGGGAAGTAGGGTGAAATGTGTAAGGAGGAAAGATACACATATGATCAGCTGAGGTCATCGTGGGTCACACAATGGGGTCTTGCTTCGGCTGAAACGGCCCGTCCCCGCGTCCAAACTTTTTTTTTGGAATGGTTGCGGAGAGCACCGAGAAACGGGATGAAATGAGGGGAGGAGCTACCCACCTGGACGAGCGGGGTCTCGGAGGGTGGTGGAGAGCTCCAGTGGCCGACCTCGTCGAGTGGTCGTTGGGCCATGACCGGTGGGGAACGAGCTGGGATGGGGGTGAGTATGATTACGGCAGCTCTCGTCTGGATGTTTTGATACTGATGAGAAGTCTTTTGACGACTTACGGGACGACTTACGGGGTCGGAGGTGTATACACAGCGTCACGAAAAATGACGAGGAGAGATGAGGATGCTGTGATAAGAAGACATGGAGGAATGATGGAAGAAAGGAAAGTCCGACAGGGTTCTGCAAACAGTAATTTGGCTCAGAAATCAGGAGATCGAAATCAGCCTGTATGCGTTCGCATTCTCGCCGGTCATCCACCCTGGCCGGGTGTGCATCCACAACGCTGGAACCCTGTGCAGATTTGGCTCTCATGGATTGGCCTACGTAGATACATACATTGTTCAAGCATGACAACTGCACAGCATGCCGCCTCGAGGATACGTATTGATCGCCTCGAAGCGTGACCCTTGACTTTTTCGGCGGAAATGGCAGCTGACCTGTGTACCCGGAAATATTATTCCGGCGTACAAGGCACGGAAAACAGACATCATGAATCGGTCTACGATGTACCAGACAGCTTTCGCTTGCGAATATGATGTGAGGCCAATGATTTATTCGACGGAGCGGTGTCTGGGGGAATTTTGAACGGGCGAGGACTGTGATCAGTATGCTTCGACTACTGGCCGCTATGCGGGAGACGAAAGGAAGGTCGAATAGCTAGTTGAAGCCACTAAATGGCTCCTGTATGGTATCGGTGCGATATAGCCTTTCTGTATCGCTCTTGTCCGCTAATGTCGTCTTTACGGGCTCGCGTCCTCAATACTTGACGGATAGGGAAAGAGCGAGAAGCGTAGCACTGCCATAATGAATTAGATAGCAGCTCCAAATCAGGCAGGAGATCGTCGAAACGGGTCGGAACAAGCCAAACCCGCATTACCGGGTTCCCAAGCTAAACTCTCTTGCGGATATTGAGTGTGCCTCGACTCTCGATTTCTTCAGGACGTCAATGGCTATCAAGATTCTTGGTAGATCGAGCGGATCCATCGATAGATCGGTATCGCTCTAGACGTCGGATTACCGGGGAAGGTCCAAGCTCAAGGAGGACGAAGTGTCCCTGCTTGATGGACAGGTACCGCAATCTCCTATAATTCAATGTAAGCCTCGTTGCGCTTTGACCTCTGGATCTCGCTCGATCATCCCGAGACATCCTTTGCCGCTCTATTTCTCGTCCTTCGATGTGCGTCTCAATACCGGTCGCCCGAACGCATCATGACGCGCAGATGACTGTGCAGTCCCTCCCGCCTTTCCAGTCAAAATACTTCTTTCATGTTTCAAGCTTGTCTGCTCCCTTGTAGGCGAGTCGCTTGAATGTGCTGACGAGGATGATGTACTTTAGCTATCATCCCTATCTAGTTGAGCAGATCGGCGAAGCCCGAGCTCCCTCAACACACGATCTCCTTGATCGATCATCCCATACTCCATCACTCCTCCACCTGACTCCCGGATCACCTTCGTCATCGTCCTTAGCTCGACCCGCCCACCTCAGAGCCACCTCCTCCCCTACATCCGTTCGTCACCGTATCCGAGCCGCTCAAGTCGCCGCTACCCAAGCGGGCCTCGATTTATCATCAACCATGTCACGCACAGCATCGGGGCACAATCGGCCTACCCATATCGCACTTCCCACCTCACCATTCGTGGCACAATCTCCCAATGGCTCCCCTCTCCCCACGCCAACAGGCGGCATGGCCTCCCCTGCATCCCCTAGGAACTCCTTTCTGCCTAGCTTCATGAACATGAGGACGCGTAACCGGGCGGCGACCTTGTCAAATCCAAGAGGCGCTACGTCCCCATCGGCGGAGCTCAGCAATCCGATGGGTGCACCAACAACCAGAGGAGAGAGCTCAAGAGACCTGTTGGCGGGCCCTGCGAGTCGAGGGGGAGGAGTGACGAGGACTGTTAGTACCCCGGTCAGCGGGGGTCTTGTGAGTGGAGCAGGGCTAGGTGAGTATTCGATCGATCAGCGAAGCTCGTGCTAACTTCTTTCAAAGACACATCTCCTTCCATGTCATCGATCCCGACCACGGCACCTTTGGCACAACCTCATATGAACGGCGGCATGCCCCCAAAGACCTATCGCATTCGCCTCGTCCCCCACCTCGAAACATCCCGCTCGCTCGCCTTCGACCCCGTTGTCCGGGAAATACTACCGATAGTAGTCCCCACCGGCGCCTCCCCATCTGTTGCAGCGGCGTCTGTGACCGCGGTCGGACCTAACGTCAACGGGCGCCTACCCGCTCTGATCCTCAAGATCGGAAGATTTACCGAGAAAGTCTCCCAGCCTGGGGTACCGGCTACTCCTGGAGGAACAGGCAATGGAGGAGGGCCATTGGGTACAGCCTCGGGATCCGGCAATGGTGCTGGTCCAGCTAGTGTCCCTGCACCGGGACCAATAGGGACCGGGCCGATCACAATTGCGGGTGGCGGCGGAGATGTTACTTCAGGGAAGGTGGGATTCAAGAGCAAGGTTGTGAGCAGGGCACATGCGGAGATCTGGTGTCAGGCAGGAGGAAAGGTGGGTCAAGCGCTGTTAGAAGGAAGACATGCTGATGAAAGCAGTTCTTCATACGAGATACGGCCAGTAGCTCCGGGACATTCTTAAATCACATCCGACTGTCTAGTCCAAATACCGAATCTCGGCCGGCCATGATCAATGTGAGTTGAGGCCGAATGTTCATCGCTCCAAGTGGAGCAAGCAAGGCTGACTCGCTTTACAGGACGGCGATGTGCTTCAGCTCGGTGTCGACTATCAAGGGGGTCATGAGGACATGTTCAGATGTATCAAGATGCGTGTGGAGCTGGGACGAGAATGGCAGCGAGGTGCGAATGAGTTCAAGTGAGTCTATTGGCACCACTGGCAAATGAGGGATTGTGCTGAATACGCGATCAGTACCAATGCCTTGAAGCAGCTCAAAGCCCTCGGCGGTGACACGCCCGAAGGCAAGGGCAAGTCTTCTGAGCTTCCCGGACCGGCGTCAGCAAAGAAGGGGAAGGCGAGTGTTACAGATTGCTGCATCTGCTTGTTCTCGGTTACGGTCTGCCAATCGCTGTTCATCGCGTGAGTCAAACATTCTACTCACTGATCAACGCCTGAAACGACTTTCCAGGCCATGTTCACACGTCTTCCACTACAAGTGCATTCGTCCGCTTCTCATGCAACATCATCCTGGCTTCTCTTGCCCTCTCTGCGTAGGCTCGTGATCTACAGTCATGACCACAGCTCATGGTTGTCCAGCGCACCTTTGCAAATTTGGAGGAAGATGTCGAGACGGAAGACGCTTGGGAGATCGCTTCCCGCCGAGCATCCATTATCTCCCGTCGTCCTTCCAACCATTCGATCCGCTTTCCTTACCTCAACGAAGCACCAGCCGATGTCCAGTCCAGCACCAACATCGGTTTCGGCCTTGCGTCGGCCAGCGTCGACGAGCTGCTCGGTGGGGAGAGCGGTACCGCGAGCGAAGAAGGCGGGATGTTAGGGTCCGCACCTCTCGCAAGACAGGTCACAGCTGTGCAGGAGACCGGCTTCACAGATGGTGGAGATGTGGACATGCCTGAAGCGGTGCGCGAGGAGGAAGAATACGGCGATGGTATCTCACCTGGATTGGGGTTGGGAGACGACCCGGATTGTTTCAGCTCCTTGGCGGTGCTCACCGACCCGTCGATGCTGGATCGTCAGTACAGCAACCCCAGCTCGGGACCAAATTCGGGCATCCCGATCGCCTCGGCTTCGGAGTCGACACATGCGAGTGGCTTCGGGTCGTTGGAAACTCAAACACCGATGAATTATACGTTCCTCTCGACTATGGCGAATGGAGGGCCGGATCGTCATGTCAATTTCGCACCGCATGCCAATGGAACGGGTTCAAGGAGACATGGGACGCTTGTCGAGGAAGAGGAGGGAAATGGCGCGGGAGGGAGACAGGGGGCCATGATTATTGAGGCGCAATCGGGGAGGGAGTTGAGGGGATCAAGAGGGGATACAGATATGATGTTTGCGTGAGGCGTTCTGAAGGGTCTTGATGTAAAGTCACAAGCATTTATCATGTAACATTCGGATGAACGTGGTCAGGCGGCCTTGCTGCGAGTGATTGATGGCGGTGATATGGCAGCAAATCCATGCGGATGTCCAGTCTATTTTGATCTACCACCCAAACGTCTCCGAATGGAAACTGACCCCAACTCCCCCTTGCCAAACCGACTTGACACTGCTCAAATCACTCACTGTATTCCTCGCCGAATCCAACAGACTCTTCGGTCCACAGGCATTCACGCTCACCCATCCACCCTGACCGACCTCCTCCATCATCTCCATCACCACGCTCTCGAGATTCGCCCGACCTTCATGCCATTTAACGATCGACTCCAACCCGATGGACTGCCGACGCATCTGTAAAGCATCTCCCGCGAAGGTGTCAGCACCGGTCTCGGCGAGTGCCGGTGTGAGGGCGCCAGATCCGATGGGAGAGGGTGCGGAGGGGACGAGGAGGGAAGCGGGCGCGGGTGAGGTGGATAAGTTTGATGCGGGTGAGACGGAGAAGTCTGACCGTCCGGAGAGGGAGGATTCGTTTGATTGCGTCGGGCGCGAAGTTCCTGCGGTGACGAAGCTCGAGTCCTCCGAATGAATAGAAATATTCAATATGGGACTAGGTCGACGAGGTTGAGATGCTTGAAGCAATATTTTCCGGCTCCCTGGTGAAGACGACTTATGTGACAAGGCGGACGATTTCCGTCGAGGATGATCGGGCTCTTTGATGGAGATCGAGATCCGCCGAGCATGAGGAGGTGGAGTAATATTCGGCTCATCAGGTGCGCCCGGGGAGCTGCGGCGGTGGGAGAAAGGGGCACCAGGGGAGCTACGGCGATGTGGCAGAGTGAGAGGGAAGGGAACGTCTAGGGCGTCCCGGCCCTCATGAGCGGGGAAGGAAGGAGACGGGTAGTCAACCGAGTCGACCTGGTCCGGCGGCACGGGGTCCTGGGGTGAAAGCATGTCGTACGAGACGGCCCGACTCCGACTGGGGCCGGCAGAGAAGGGCGAGACTTCCCTTCCATAAGTGGTAGAGAAGGGCGAGATGTCTCTGCCATTGGCGGTAGAGAAGGGTGAGAGGCGACTGCCACTAGCGGTGGAGAAGGGGGAAATGTCCATCGGTCCCACATCGAGGGGATCTTCTTCCTCCCGAACCGGCGAGAATCCGGGCGCTTGGGACGGCAGCCTTCTTGTCCTTGGGCTCGGACTAGGACGTCGGCCGCCAAACTCGGCAAGGATTTCGGGGGGAACATCGACGGCGGCAGGGGGAGTATCGCCGGCGGAAGGGATTGTATCGCCGGCGTAACCCTCAGTCCAGCTGAAAGTAGGCACTCCCACTTGGTCGGCTTGCGTCATCTTCTCCTCATCCACCTCGAGATCCCCCTTGTCCTCGTCGGATGATGATCGCCCAAAGAACCCAAGCTTTTTAGCTGGACGAAGCTTGGCCACTTCCTCGGTAAGTATCGTTCCTCGTCGAGTGCCGGGCCCGGTCTGTCCATCTTCGTCGTATGCGCCTGTCCAGGTCGCCCAAGACATAGGCGACATGAGACGGGATTTTCGCCTCTTCGGCTCTGCAGCACGCGAAAGAAACTTTGCGAAGTCGTAGCCCTGATCCGCGGTAGGATTGGTGGGGAGCATGGCCCTGACAGGTAGGGACATTGAGCCATTGCGAGAGAAGTAGTGCTTGGTCACGTGGACGTGAAGGGTTATGCGGAGAGAGGAGGGAATGGAGTGAACGTGTTGAAGAAGAATTGGGGCAATCCAGTTGAGATGAACTAGGCCATGTTAGCCGGAAAATCGATCGGAGAAACACGTATGACCTACGTCGTGACTTGACCATCCATATGACTCGGACGGTCTGTACGCTGGATTTGCGTTCCCGGGCATCGCGGATGATCTGTAGCAAGTGAGAGAGCGCAAATGAGATCCCGGATCCGCCTGATTATGGTCAGAGGCGTGCTTCTCGGCGATGAGTTCCAACTCACCGGATATGATCACGATCCCGTTGTAACGGCTCATGTCCGTAGTCCCACCATAGGGTCCTTCCACTGCAGCTTTGACCTCGACCTTACACTCGCCATCCACGTCCAGACCCCTTGTTTTGCGCTCCTTATCGACATTCAATTTCATCTCCTTCGTGAAGCCGTCCCTAACCCTTACGATGAAGGTGAGTTCACCGCTCTCCGTGCCATACCCAGGACGGGCCGGGATGGTGGTAGCCGTAAATGGGTGAGCCTCCCATGGGAGGCGAGACATGCCCGGCATCACGACGTAGAAATGTTGGCCCGCTGACCATCGAAGGTGAGGCGAAGGGGTTTGGAACGACACCATGAGGGTTGAGGGAGTCAAAAGGGTAAGCGTGGCGGCGGAGGGTAGGTTGGAAGCGGTCGGCGATGGTACGACTGCCCAGAGGCGGTTGAGTAGTACCAGTCGTAGCATGCGGCAGAGTCGGTCGGCCACCCACAGCCCGATGCCGGGCTACAGCAGAGTCAGCTGAGGATTAGGGTAAGGCGGAGGCACGCACGTAGATCCATACATCGACTTTCCGCCAGTGCATAATGAACGCGCCAAGGGTTATGGCGACAATGCAGATATGCGTGACGAGGAAGAACTCGTAAAGTCGTCGTCGGAACCAAGGGAGGGAGGTGGCATAGAGTAACGTAAACCCGATGACACCGGTTGAACCCTGTTATTGATTGTTAATTAGCGATGGTTCGCGATGCGGAAATAGAATTCGCTGACCCATTGAGAGATATGCTCGTGCCAGTTAGCGACGGTGAAGCCTTTGGTGATAGACCAGTGTAAGATGGTGTGAATCCAAATGCCGACGAGGCAGACCCGACCAGCGGCACGGTGCAGGAAGTTCAGCTTCTCGTAAGGAATGCCTGTTAGGACTACAACCAAGTCAGCGAGATGGGACTTTAGGTCGAGGCAAGGTACCTACACGACACGAGATTGTTCTTGCCCGCAAGCGCGATGATCAAGGGTACTTGAGCTGCTGCCACCCACGCCGCTTGATTTGACACGATGAGTCTATCCCATCCGGCTGAGGAGGACCACTTAGTGGTACGCTTGAAAACAGCGGATACCAACTCACTACCTGCAAAGGAGAGCACAAGGACACCCAACACATAGCAGACTTGCCAAGTCAGCTCGGCCGTCGATATCGATGACTTGGCTGTCCGCTGTTTGATCCAAAATCGAAGATTCGGCAAGGGCAATGCCGTCAAGATCACACATTTCTCCGCCACTACCCTCGCAGCTCGCGCCGCCCGGTCGAGCGCACTGAGCTGTGGTCTTTGTGATCGCCCTGACTCCAAACTCGCCGCACTCGAAAAAGTCTTCGTGGGGGATGGCATGGCGGTAAGAGGAGCGGAAGGGGTCGACGATGGTCGGGTGATGTAGCGGTAGATGTGATTGACGGCATTGAGGAGAGTGAGAAGTGCGAGGATGATTGAGGTGGTATACCAATAAAGGTAGCCGACAGGCGCGGGTAGTGCCATTGTGGTGGTCCAGCCAGTGGGAGGTCGCCAGGACACTTGAGACGGTGGAGACCCAGCTCACACCGTCCTACTGAAAAATCAATCTGAAAGGAAGTGTAGAGAATGTGTAAGCGATCGTGAGCGTCATCTGCCTAGTAGTCAGGATCGACGATCAGGTTTCCAGGGCTCAAGAAGCATGCTCCGCGGCTAGCTCGCAAACATTTTCGAGTATCCCATAAACGCCTTGGCTCTCTGGTGCGGCCATCCCCGTACCTACCAAAAGTGGTAGCTCAACCTGCCAACCTTGTCGATAGGATGATTCCAGCTCTGAAGTCTGCGCAGAATAGTTGATGTCTCGGATTGTCATGTTGTGGGAGAAGGCGGGTGAAGAGAGGGAACTCGTGAGAGGCTTGACAATGTTCCGGAAATGGCGATTTCAGTCAGGCCTATCTCCATACTTGGACCCGATACAACGTGCCTATTATTGGCATACCTACTGGCCTGATTTTTGTCCGCAGTGCCTAACCATGTTGCGTACTGTTTGCTGCACCGCTATCCCTTTTCCCATTCATTTTCTTCGTACTCACTTCTTGAGGGCTTTTTGAATGGGGTAGAGGCTTCCAGGCCTCTCGCTTGCTACTCCGGTCATGGGCTAGCGCGAGCAGATCCTAGTCGCCAATGTCAAAGCGTTACTCTCCCAGACCTCCACCACTCCTCTAGATTCGGTCTCGACTCCAGCCTGAAACGTCATTAGACTCAGCGGACCCGGGTTGTCATCCCCTATCAAGAAGAAGTACCTCTTTGTCGAAATCTTGACCTGCGTCCATCGCCAAATATGGATGCGACATCCGCTCTCAAATCCAGCAATCGCCCTCCGACCCTTTCCTTCCTCACACTCCATCTCGGCTCCTTCACCTCCCTCTCACCAGAATCTTTCCCATCGCCCACTTCTTCATCCCGAATTTCACCCATCTCCCCGATCGCACCGAATTCGGGGAACAGTCCATCGCGCTCCGGCTTTCGTTGGGACGAGCAAGCACAGCAGTCGGGCACCTCAGGCCCACCCTTCGATACAGGTCAAGGATACAACGGTAGTGTCGTCTTACCTCGCTCATCGTCATCGCGTGATGGCTTCGGCTCCTTGACCGCACGACGGGAATCTTCGCGTTCGCCCTTGCGAACTAACGGCTCCATCCAACCATCGCAACCATCGCAACCATCTGCCGACCTCTCGCTCCCTCAAATCCCGTCACTATCACCAATCTCGCCAATCAGCCCTCATCAAGAGTCTGCATCAACGACAAATAAGAACCTTGGTCTCGCTCTCCCCCTTTCGGTGACTGGCCGGTCACCTTCCTGGACACCGGGATCAGCCCCGTCGCCTTCAGGATCTCGCACTATGCCCGTGGAGTCCTCAAGAGGTCATCCTCTTGGCCCTTCGCTTACAATCCACATCCCCTCACCCCTCACCCCTTCTTCGTCCATCGACAACAATGGCCCACCTTCTCCCGCTGTCCTCCGAGATTCACCATTACCTAGGCGTAGAACAATCGTCGAGTCGAACCCAGCTTCGTCCCGCTCGTCCCCGGTGAAAGTGTCAGACGTGATAGGATCTCTCACCCCTCCCCAAGACGCCTCGCCTGAAGTCCCGGCGCGAAGATCTTCACATGACCGCGGGACGATGTCGATGCCTGTTGCTAGACCTTTGACTATCGTTGACACGTCCTTCAACAGCGGTGATGGAAGTCCAAAGAGACTAGCGGACAAGACGTCCATCAGCGATCTGAAGCGGGTCTCCCCAATCTCTCCCACTCCGAGGCGATCGCTTCCGCGACCTCCGACAGGTGATCGAGGATCACTTGCGCAGCCGTCCATCCCCAAGTTACGCAGCCTGTCCAACTCTATCCCGCCCGGTGCTCAGAGCAGTGCTTTGACCACCCATCCATCGCAACCTCCCGCAACTTCCTCTACGTGGCCTCCGCTGCCAGGTTCGCATGTTTCGCTCGCCGTCCCAGATACCCCGCAAAGAGCCGCCGCGAAGGTGCAACACCAAAGCCTAGTGCAAAAGCCTCAAACGACGAATTCCGCTTCAAGCCTCCCCATTGTCGCGGGTCTAGCCGATGCCGGCCCTTATCCGTCCAGTCCCGCTCTCACTCCAAGACAGCCGGGTCCCTCAAACCAAGGTACTGCCGGAATATCTCGCACAACGCAAGCTGGTCCAAGCCGACCTGGACAGAATCCCGGTCCAGGTCCAGGCGGAGCGGCACCGCAAGAGGAGATCTGCCTCGAGTGCATGATGCGAGATCGAGATCTCGCAGACGTCGTTGTACAAGGTGATGGTGCTTGGGAGAGAGGGAGCGACGCCGCATGGGAAGAGCTGCAATGGCGGGAAGACGCGCTGCTGAAGTCAATAGGCAGCGGATCCACGATGAGCAGATCCGTGCCATCCCTGGACCACTCCTCCGATTCAGAATCCGCAGATCACAGCACGACAAGCCCGCCGTCCACAGGTCATTCGTTCGAGGATGCAGGAGCCAGGCAGCGGATGGCAGTGAGGCGGAGGAACCGGGCGTTGCGGCGAGCTCGAAGGCGGGAGCTGGATTGGCGTGTCATCAAGGAGATTGGCTGGCGCGGATTCCGGTGGGAAGAGGGTTCTGCCGGCGAGGGGCTTCCATCAGGCTTTCGAGGAAGCCGAGGTGGGCAACTCACCCAAGGCGGGATCAAGGCCATCATGACCAAGGTCAGCCGCGAAACGATTCGACTTGACAAAGCTGACTTTTGGATACAGTTCCCCTCCGCATCCCAGCACCGATACGAGAATCTTCACACCTATCTCTGCTACCAGGCAGTGCTTGTCCGCGAGATTCAGCTCGAAACGCAGCGACTCGGCCACTATCTCCAACCTGGAGATGTCCCGATATCCTCGATGTTGAGCTACGACGGCCATAACATCATCGCTGGTCCGCGAACGAGCTCAGTTGCTTGGGAAGCCAAGCATGCACGAGAGCTTAGCGAGCAGTTGCGTGGCGCTTTCACCTCGCCACAGCGCGCTCCTCAGCTCTCCCTTGTCCGACCCAGTCCTTCATCTCCAGCGGAACTAGCCAATATCGCAAATGGCAGACCTGTACCGCCACCTCTCACACGACCACTCACTCAGTCCTACCCTGATTGCGGACCGGGAGTCACAGCGCACATCTCACCTACCTCATTCACTCAACCACTCAATATGCGGGCAGACCACAGTATGCACGGTAATGGCTTTAAGAATCCTGCTTTTCGGCAAAACGAGGATTGGCCGGAAGACGATGAAGAGCTTTGGGAACCGTCGTCAGCTGCCGACGGCGGATTGCGGCCTTTCTCATTCGCCGTGCGCGCTGGTGCAACAGCGACCAGGGGGAGCAGTGATGGTCACGGTAGGCGCAGTCTGTGGGGCAGGTGGGGTGGGAGTGTGACGAGTCTGTTTGGCGGGAGCCACGGCGACAGTGGAAGCATGGTGGACATGCAGTGAGTCAAGCCGACGTCCACTTTGTTTTGAGAGCAGCTAACACGACTTCAGCCTTGGGCTCGATAATGAGCAACGCGAGAGGAACTCCTCAAATCAGATCCACAGTCATCCACGCGCAGTATCCCTCGCCTCCCCGACTCGTCCTTCCTTCTTCTGGCGCCAATCTGGCGCATCGTCAATCGAGATTGATCGAGACCGCAACAGCCGACTTGTTCAGTCAATCAGTTCCTCCCGCCTGTCGCAAATGATGCTCAACGAGAGCGATGACGATGAGCACGTAGCCAAGAAGAAGGGGTTCAAAGCTCTGCTGAGAAAGATGAAACCGAATGCGAATCGCAAATCGTCCGGTCGGACGGATCAACATGTACCCAGTCCTCGGCCAGACGAAGAGATCTCCGACCTTGGCACTCCCCTGGCTCCACCCCCACCGATACCGTACCTCGTCGCTCGAGGCGATAAGTCACATGGCCGCGATCGAAGCGAGTCGGTGTCATCTTTGCAGACGGACGTGTCAACTGCGGCTGCTGGAGGTCAGAAGCGCATCTCAGGGTCACTTCCATTGGGGCTCAGATCTGTATCTGCGCCTCAAGCCGGCTCATCCTCGGGCAGTCAGAGTGTGAGCCCGACAAGCTCACGACTCAACAGCTCTGCACCACGTCGGGAGAGCTACGTTTCCATGCAAGGGCGAGATAGGAGAGGGAGCACGACAATCAACGAAGTGGGCGTCCGAACCGATCGACATGGCACTACGATGGAGATGCTCTCTAACGGCAGATTCCTTGCGAGCCCGGAGCCGGCACCGATGAATTTTGACGAGCCCAGTCCCATGCCGCGCGGAGCGGCAAATGCGGTACCTACTCATGTATCGCCTCACGTCGCGACGTATCCTCCGCCTACCTCCCGACCTAACAATAAGACGACATCATCACTTTCCGCCTCGACCTTCATCGAAACACCTCCAGCTGTACCTGCCAGTGCACCATTCTTTGACCCACAAAACAGGAACGACGATGTTGTTCAGTCGGCTTCTGGCAATCTATCCCCGAATCGCTACAAAAATCTCCCACCCTTACCTGCTCCTGGACAAGAAGCGCCATATTCAGCGTCACCCGAGTCATTCGCTGCGGCCTTCCCGGATCAACCCGATTTCAGCCTCGCTGCGGCTAGATATGACCGATCTCCCAGAAAGACAGGTAGAATTTTCGCGGCCCCATCAGCGAACTTCAGCTCCGCTCAACGCAGCATCCACAAGTACCCCTTCCAGCCGTCGCGGACGTCATTCGACCCGGTCGGGGATCGACCCATCCGGAGGCCTGGGGAAATCACCCCGAGGCTGGCGCAAAGTCTGTATGTCCAGCCTAGCGTTGCGGGGTCTACGGGGAGTTTTGGACGTTTCGTGGGAGTCGCCGGGAAGAGGCAGGAGAGCGGGACCGTTATTGATCTCTCAGATGGGAAGAGTGTGAGGGGTAAGAAGGGGTTCAAGGGGTTTTTCGGGAGGACTGGGAAGGTGGCTTGACGATAACGATAATTGACGTGGGCTGCAGGTCTGTCTACAATAGACGAGCCTTGGAGGATAAGATACAGTAGTCAAGTCATTACGGTTATCAGATGCCGATTTTACACTGGTCTTGACCTACTTGATACGTCCAGCGCCCTAATTGATGAATATCACGCAGTCGGTGATATGAAGAAGTGATAGAGTTGTTTGAGTCGATCGCTGGTTGGACTCAGTTGACGTAGAAGCGATGCATAATGAGTATGGACTCACCTGGT
>JAABUL010004671.1_pt1 | contig 18039 bp, 5 predicted proteins | sample 5559151 | NCBI WGS metagenome assembly JAABUL01 (sample SAMN10711876, study PRJNA513368) | rock metagenome | isolation source: Antarctica rocks | place: Antarctica: Victoria Land, Pudding Butte sud | reverse complement strand
AGAAAATAACAGACAATTTAATATAAGAAAATTTAAAAAGAAAAGTAACTTGGGGTTTAAAATTGAGCAAAGCAATACAAGTATCTCGACAAACTATTTGTCTCGAATTCGGAAATCTTAAAAGTATTAGATATAAAACAATATATACTAGAGATACAAAGAATATTGTTAGAAAAGCTTGTTGCTAAAGAAAATTATATAAAAAAACTAATAAAGATATTAGATCTCTCTGAGATAAAATTTGACAAAATAATAAAGAATATAGAAGAGACAATACAAGTATTGCAATATTAAGATCGAAGCACTTTTACAAAGAGACAACAAAAGCGAGATAGAAATAGACTGATCGCGTCGGATCAGATTATCGAGTTCGAGTCGAGTACTTAACTCGAATCGAATCAAGTCGATTTCAAAAGTTGAAATCGAAAAGTCGATTCGATTCCTAATATTGAAATCGACTATTCGATTCGAATTGCAAACTTGGAATCGAAAATCGACTCAAAAAATCGACTCGAATTTTTAAGACTACTATATTTAGTAATTTATTTTATTTTTAGTAATAATTTATTTTATTTTTAGTAATAATTAATTGATAATTTAATAGAAATAATTAATCTATTTAATTTAATTAATAAATATAGTAGATTATTTTTATATTATATATTACTATTGTATATTACCTAAAAAATAATAAAAAATTTAAATTTAATATTTTATTTTATACTATTTTTAGTATTCTTGGCGTTTTTAACAGTTTAATTCGATTTCTAATATTGAAATCAAGAATTGAGTCGAGTCAAATCGATTCGATTTTAAAATAATAGAAATCGAATTGGATTTCGAATCGATTCCTAATATTAAAATTGTCGGATCGAGTTAATTTCAAAAGTTGAAACCGAAACCCGATTCAACAATTAGTCTAGATAGAAATAAAGAGTAGATATTTATTCTACTTTTTCAATTTAAGCGAAGTTAGAAACAGAGTAACAAAATTGTATTATTATTGTTTGCTAAATTGTATACGCAATACTTGTATCTTCTAAGACTTTATAATTTCTTCTCGAGATTTTTACAATTTTTAAATCGATATATTAATTTTTAAATACTATATTGCAAGATTGCAATTACTATCTGCAATTACTCTAAACAAGTTTTTTCAAAAATAGTAATTAATATTATTAATTTTAGTTATTTGTTATTATTGCGCGCAATAAAGCAAAAAACAAACAACAATTGCAAAACAATAATTATAAAAAGCTTGTTACAAAGATTAGCGCAATACTTGCAAAATCTTTTATTCTTAATAGACAAAAGTATCGCAAATATATATTTTTTAATACTTGTTTAATTGTTGAAAACAAAATATAAAATTTATATTAAAAAAATAACTTTCTTCTTAATTTGCTATTTAAATATATATATAAACAATCGAAATTAAACAAAACTCGAAAACAATATATAAGAGACAAGAAATATTTGCGTTTTTACAATTAATAAAATTAAAAAGATCGATTTTGTTAACAATAGTATTAATTTTTGCAAAAAAAAAATTAATTTAAAAATATTATTAAAAATTAATTTGCTATTTTAATTTTGCTTTAAAAATATATCTTTATCTATATTAAATATATTTAATATAAATAAAAAATAATAGTTTGCTAACTGTATTTCGAAATCGAGTATATAAATATTTTTCTTCTAATATTTGCAATAATTGTTATAAAAGATCTCGAATAATAGTTGTTAATCTAGATTGTTTTCTTCCGAATCGAAAAAAAATACAAAAGCAATTCTGTTTAATAACAAAGAAAATTAGATAATATTTAAAAACAATACTATAGAAAGTTAAGTAAATATATTTAAGAAAGACACTTTTTTTGTCTATTTAAAAAGATTGCTTTTATAATCTATTATATTTAGACTAATTGTTAGATCGAATCTTGGTTTCAACTATTGGAATCGACTCGATTTGACAATTTTAATATTAGGAATCGAATCGATTTAATTCGACTTAATTCTCGGTTTTAATATTAGAAATCGAATCGAATTGCTAAGAATTGTTAAGAATTCTAAAAATAATATAAAATTAGCTTTTTTAAAATTATTTTCTAGATAATGCACAATAGTAATATATAATATAAGAACAATCTACTATATTTATTAATTAAATTAAATAGATTAATTATTTCTATTAAATTATTAATTAATTATTACTAAAAATAATAAAATTGACTAAAAATAGTAGTCTTAACAATTTGAGTCGATTTTTTCGAGTCGAATTTTGATTTTAGCTTTAGAAATCGAATCGAATTGTCGATTTTAACATTAGAAATCAAATCGACAATTTAATTTTAACTTTTGGAATCAATCCGATCCAACGCAATTAGTCTTATTATATTAATGTTACGATTCTAGACTAGATAGACTTCGCTCTCCAATTATTCTCTAGGTCTTCGCCCCTTAGTCTCGAGTATACTATGGGTAACGTCTAGCGTCTTGACACTTATAGTACTTATATTTATTTTCTATACATAGTTAGTTTTGCATAGCTAGTATTTTTATCAATCAACTACATATTAATTATCAAAACTTTAACTCTAACATAATACTAGCTATTTCTTTAGAAACGATCTTGCAAATCGTATTCTAAAAATATTTTTATTTGCTAACTTTTTTTTCTTCGAAACATACTTTAAATATAGAGTTATTAAAGCAACTTTAAATACAAAGTTACTAAAGCAATTCTAAATATAAAGCTACTAGAATAGACGCTTTGCATAGCGTAACTAAATTGCGACAATAAACATCTTTAAGAAAAATATACAACTTAACAATAATAAATTTTGTTAACTCTTTAGACAAGTATTTCTTAATTTTTATTGCGCTAAGTTGAAAGAAGTCTTACGAAAAAGATAGTAAATCTATTAGAATAAATAAACAACAAATTGTTTTAATTACAACTTAATAATTTTGCTAAAATAAACAAGCAAACTTGCTAAAATCGACATTTATATTGCAATGTTGTTGTTTTCGAACAACATTTTTTTATTTTGCGCAAAGTTTACTACGCGATACAACATTTGAGCAACACTTGTTTTCGATATCAATAATTTCGCTTCGATACTTACTAAATTAATTAAACAAAGTAAAACATATAACATTTAAATAAAGCAAACATATTTAAACGAAACGTTCTATTTAGATTTACATTTCTACTTATTACTTTGTTATCGTTTATAACTATCAAAATTTACAATATTTGTGCAAATCTATTATTACAACGCGTCGCAATTTCGTTATAAAAAATTAAGCATTTTTCTTTAGCTTTAAGTCTTGTAAGAGCGTTGCATCTTAAAATCGATTTTGTTATCAATTAAATATTAAGATTTTGTTATCGTTAAAATTATAATTGCGAACGTTATTTGCATTTGTTTTTAAAAACTCTAAATTAATTAAACTTAATAATAACTTTCTTAAAAATATTAATATATTATTTTTATTTATTAAGAAGTTTAGACGTAAAACTAAAGTTAAAATTAATCGATTTTTATCTTATTAATCTCTTTTCGATTACAATCGTTATTAACAAAAGACTTAAAAAAACTTCGTAAAACTCTTATATAACAACAACTTTATTAAAGATATAACTAAAAATTTTGCGTATTAATTTAAGTATATTAATAGCGTTTATTTCTATATGTAGTATTTAATGCAATATAAGAAAAATTAAAACGAAGAAATTGTACAATTAGAGACAAATTTAAACAAAGCTCGAATTACTTGCAAAAATTTACAAAAAAAGCAAAATACAAAGCAAACTAAAGACAAAGCATAAAAGAAGACACCTAATATATTAATCGAAAAACAAAATAAGTTAATTAAGAAGCTTAATTATTATAAGTAGTTTAAATTTATTTATCGCTTATTGTTTCGTCGAAATTTTAGTAATAATAGCAACAATTACAATATATTTTTTCACAAATTAAATCAATAGAATTGCGAATGTCTTAACAAAATCTATAGAAATAGCTTGCTTAAAATCAAAAAATCAATGCATAACAATATTAAATTTCTCGATTTAATTGTTTTTTTAAGTAATTAAAAGAAATTTGATCAATAACAAACAACGCTTTTTGTTAAATTTAAAGTTTGTTTTTGTATATTTAATAGCAAATTAACTAAGCTAATATATATTATAATTAAATGTACAAGAGACGCTTTCGAAGATATTAGATATCGTTTGTCAAATTAAGACAACAATCTTGCTTAATTCTATAATATATTAGCTAAATTAATAACAAATCTTTACGCTTAATTTAAAGAGCTTAATTAATAACATAGAAACTTTATTAAATTTATGTTATCTAATTTTGTTATAAAGTTTTTCGAAATCTTTAACGAATATATAATTTGATTTACGTCAATTGTAGTAAACATTAAGCTATTCGAAGATCAAAAAATATATTAATTCGATTTGAAACTAAGCGACAAATTGTATAATTAATTTGTCAATATAGTTAACATTACTAATATTAATAACTTGATCTCTTAATTACGCAATATAAATCTTAGAATAAAATAAAATAAAAATTATTAATCGTTTTAAGTTAGCGTGCGTAATAAATTTATTATTACGCGAACAAACAAAAATCGAAATATTACGCGCAAGCTTACAAATAAATTCGAAGCTTACAACGACAAGTTAATTAATTAAATAATTAAACAAAAAACTCTTTTCGAAACAAAGTTAGTCTTATAATCTCAAATACTTAAAAATAAGATTAAAAAAAATCTTTGTTAAAAGTGCTTGCGTTCGAGGCATTGTCTTAATTACTTAAATGTCTTTTGTAAAAACAAACTAGCTAAAATTAAAAAAAACAATTGTTAAGCTTAAGACTTATAATATTGGCGATCTTAAATTAGCAACACTTAAAGAAAAGAGTTGCTTTAATATCTTAAATAACAACTTAAATAATTTTAACAAATTAAAAAACTAAACGTTCTTAACAAGAGTCGCAATTCAAAATAGAAATTAACGCTTATATAAAAAATAATAAAAGAGCTTAAAGTTATGTTTAACTTATAAAATAAAATTTTGTTTGTCGAAGTTAAACTTAATTTTAATGTTATTAACAACAAGTTGTTTAACAATTAACAATTAGATTTTTACGTCAAAATTTGTTTAAATTAAATTTATTTGCTCTTTAATAAACGCTATGTTAAGACGATATTACTTATTAATATCGAAGTCTTCAATAGAGTTTTTATAAATAAAAAGTTCGTCAAGCTTTATAAACTTTCTATTATATTGCTTCGAAATTTTATCAAATTGCGCTTAATTAATAACAAATTCGCTTCTAATATTATTTATATTGCTTAAATTATTGTTAATCTTAACAAATATATTAATATTTTATAATGTTTAATAATTGAACTAGAACAATTTGCGATTATTTTTAATATATCTTAGATTAAAAAGTATAACGTACAAATTAAAGATAATATACAATTTCTTAAATTTAATTTTGATTATTATATAAAGCATTGCTTGTTAAATTAATAATCGTTAAAAATCTTTAACAATTAATGCAAACAATTAGAATATTTGTCTTTAAAGTCTCTTAATAAAGTCGACGTTTGTTAAATAAATATCTTTATATTTTTAAAGCTTATTAACAAGGAAAGCTACAAGATAGTTGTTATACTACTTAAGTATTTTGTTATGTTAAATTAATTAAAGAAAAACGATAAATATTTAGCTTGCATTATAGACGACAATATTACAATAAATGTTGCAATTATTATTTTTAATAATTACAATAAATTTTATGCGAAACTTAAACAAGATTTTTTTAATTTAGAGCAATTAAAAAAGCAAATTCATTTAAAGTTTAAACAATAAGTCAAGCTTTTTAATTCGTAAAAAGTTAACAAGTTGTTGTTAAATAAAAGCATTAATTATGCTATTAATTTTGTTCTAGAAGCAACTTCTTCAACTAAAAAAATCTATAATGTCTCTCGTTAAAAAGAAAAGATTATTAAAATTTATCTAAATAACATAAAAAACAAAGATTAAATTTGTAACAATATTTTATAGTATATTGTTTCTATTCTTATAGTTAAAAGGTTTGATAAGAATTTGCGCATTTGCGTAAACTATAAAGATTTTAACGCTTTAACAATTAAGAATCGCAATATTTTATTATTAATTTAAGAAACTTTGCAACGATTATGCAAGATTAAGTACTATAACAAATTTAATATTATTGTCGTTTTTAACGAAATTCGAATGCGTTTCGATAACAAATACAAAACAATTTTTATTATTCGTTACAATTTGTTTGAGCACGTTGTTATATCTTTTAAGTTGTATAATGTCTTAATTACGTTTCAATCTTTTATTAATAAAAATTTTAATTTTTATTTAAACGATTTTTGCATTATTTACATAAATAATATCTTAATTTACAATAACACTGAAAAGAAATATAAAAATTATGTAAATAAAGTTTTCGTTAAACTTTATAACGCAAGTCTTTATTTAAATATTAACAAATGTGTTTTTTTTATTAAGCAAATCAAATATCTAAATCTAATTATTATTATCAAAGAGATTCGAATAAATTTTAAAAAAATTAAGTGCATTTTTAAGTAAAAAGTTTCTATTTGCGTACGCGATGTGTAAATCTTTCTAAACTTCGCCAACTTTTATTAACGATTTATTTATAATTATTTGAGCTTAGCTAAATCTTTGTTAGCGTTTAATAAATTTAAGAACAAGAGTTTTAATTTTTTATAATAATTTAACGATTTTAAAGATTTTGCGTTTCAAGCTCTCAAAAAAGTCTTTATTAATTAATTTATTTTGCATTATTTTGATTTTAATCTAAAGATTTAAATCGAAAGCAATATTTTCGATTTTATAATTGTCGTCGTACTCTTATAAATAAACTTAAATAAATTGTTTTATTCGATAATTTATATGTTTAAAATTATGTTGTTCGCAAAGTGCAATTACAAGATCTACAACAAAGAATTGTTAATTATCGTTCGCACTTTTAAGAAGTAACATTTAGAGTGTGCCAATACGTTTATCAAGTAGTCTATTAAGATTATTATCGATTATCGCAATCTAGAGCATTTCATGTGACAAGATAGACTTCGCTTCGCTAGATCTCTATTCTTAATTTCTTCGTTTATTATTGTCGCATTTACAATTTCTTAATCTACAATTCTATTGTTTCTAATTATCGATTTTATCTTTTTTTTTAAATATATTTGTTTTGTTTATAACTTAGCTATTTACATTCGCAATTTTTTTTACAACTTAATTTTTATTCGTTGTCGCAATTAATTTAATAAAAGAGAAAAAATTTAAGACAAAACTTAATTTTAAAATTTTTGTTCAACAAATATTAAAGATATACTTGTATAATAAAAAAAAAAAAAAAATTATTTAGATTAAAGAAGCTAATAAACGAAAAATTTTAATTATTTTTCGTAAAACAATTAAGCTAGAATTCGAAAATTGCACAATAATCGAACACTTAACAATCAATATTAAGCATTTGTTTGTTCGAAACAAAATATACGTGTCTCGAAGCACAAATAATATTCTTCGAATCGAAGCAATTAAGTTTTAGCATAAATCGTTAAGCGCTAAACACTTAAGTCGAACGATTACTCTTAAAAAAGTATAGCGTTACTACTATTAACTTACACTATATTTAGACGTCAAGAAATACGTTAAAAGCTATTTGTTTTACAAGCATATCAAATTACATCGCAAACATAAGTACAATCTACTAAAGTCTTTGTCTATTTTAGATTGTTATTAGCAAGACATATCTTGCGACTTTATTATCTTTTTGTCGTCTTAGATATACGTGCAATACAATCAAGATAATTAGGTCAATTATCTCGTTATCGCCAAATTTGTCGCAAACAATTATACTAGCGAGTCTACTAACTTATTACTTTTCTTTGTTATTAAAGGTTATTTGTTACAATTTGGCCTAAAGTTATTTATAGTTTTTTTTGACAACGTTACGCTTAAAGCTCGTCGCGACATAAAGAATGTCAACAAGTATTACCAAAAAAATTAAGATTTTGCGAGACTTTTTTCGTCAAGAGCTTATTTAAACTTAAGTTAAATAAGTAAAATTTACTAATTGCAAACGCGTTACGATTTTAAAATTCAAAATTAATAATTAAGTTATATTTAACACTTAAAATATTAAAACAACTTAATTATACAAATCTCTAAAATTAGATTAATTGTCGAGTTGGGTTTCGATTTCAACTATTGGAATCGACTTAACTTGACGATTCCAACATTAGGAATTGAATTAAAATCTAAGTCGATTTCTACTTTTTTAAAATCGATTTAATTTAATTCGAGTCGATTTTCGATTCTAATATTAGAAATTGAATCGAATTGCTAAGAAATCGAAAATTACGTTATTATGTCAAGAATTACTATTTTAAGATTTGTGTAATTATAATATGTTATCAAAATTACAATTTGCTATATTATTATATTATAATTACTTGTTAGTATAAAATTCTACTTAATTTATTTTATATTTGTATTACTCTTTTGCATTATTGTTTTACTTTAGAAATTTTTTCTTTAAACTATTTAAAAATATTGTTTATACTATTTTCGATTGTAAAATATTTAATTCTTTAAGAGTTTCTAGTTAACAATTGTTTTATTTAAAAATAATTTTAGTAAATCTATTTTTCGCAATTCGCTATTTAGTACTTTATATTCTAATTAATTTACGAGTCAATTTAATTGAAATTTTAATTGTACATTTAATACTAAAAAAAAAAAATTCAAAAAATATTAAATAATTTTTTAAATAAATTTTTATTACTCAAATTAAGAGACGAAAACGAATATATTAAGTAAGATGCAAATACTAAGATTTAGTTTGAAGAATAATAATTATATACTATAGTTAATAAAAGTATTTTATATAAGACTTAAAATAGACTTGTTTATTTATGTTAAGCTAAAAAGATTAATATTGAAGCATAATCTAAGCTTTGAAACAAATATGTTTAAATAGTTTTAATTATTAATAGTTTGTCAAAAATTGTTTGCAAAAGTTGTTAAAAAATGTTTAATTATTCTATTGTATACAATTATTTAAACACATCGAATATAAAGAAATATCTTCAATTTATCTTTTGCTTAAAACGAAAAAAATCTTAATTATAATTAATAATTGATCTAGTCTTTATTTGCGTAAGTTATTGTTAATAATGCAAATAAATAATGCAAAACTAACGCATTAATAAAAAAAAACTATATTAATTTATTATTCTTTAGTTAAAATAATTGAAAAGATTAACTATGCAAAATATTTATTAATTTAAATCTACTTTTTCGAATTATTGATAATTCGAACTTTCGAAAACTATTAAAAATGCTTCGATCAAATCTAATACTTCTAAATTGTATCAAATTATTAAAATTAATTTTTATAAATTTTGATTAAATTTGTAACAAAATTAAATTAAATCTAAAAGAGTTTTAATATATTTTTATTGCTTTAGATGCATAATTTAATTTTTAAAAAATTATTTATCTTAAAGTATTAATATATTGAATCGATGTTATATTTCAATATCGCGAACATTTTATTAAATTTATTTCTCTTAATATTAAATATATAAGTCGACAATTAATGTTAAAGCTTATAAAGATATTGAAATTCTTTAAAATCAAAAACAAATTTCTTAAAGTTATTATTAATAATGCAAACAATAACGATACTTTTAAAGACAAATTTAATAAAGTTTTGAATCGACGAAAATCTTAATAAAACAAATAACAAAATTTTATTTTTTGTTTAATTTATGTTATTAATTTGATAACTTAAAACTTTATTGCAACTCTTAGATTAAAAACAATTGTTAACAATGTTGTTTTTCAATTAAAGAATAAATAAGTTTAAAATATTGCAAAAAGTACAAACTTATTTATTGTAATTAAAAAAATATTTGTTTATGTAATAATGCAAAAAAATAATGTATTTGTTAAATTTTATTTAGATTTGCACTTTTATTGTTGTTATTAATAATTTGTCTTAACGTTTAATTCGCTTTAGAGCTTTTTAAAAGCAAAAAAATAAAAAATCTTAAAAACTAATACAAGATATTTGCATTTGTTAAAATTCTATTTATTTAATACTTTGTTGTACGTATTAATTACGTAACTACATTAATCTTTAAATAAAAAAATATTTAAAAAATCAAAAAATTTAACGTATTTAACTAGACGAAAGCGAGTAACAATCGATTTAATTGCTTAACAATATGTTAAATTTTTTCTATAAATGCACTTTTATAGTTTCTTGAACAATTAATGTTAATATTTATTTGAAATTTCGAATACTCGATATAGTATTTAATTATTTTAATTATATAAAGAAAACTATAACAAATTATAGTTGTTTTTTAAGAGAAATTATACTAAAAGTTTGTAAAAAAGCTTCGACAAAGCTTGTTAAATATTATTCGAAAACAAAAAAACTTAATAAAATGTTATATAATTTTGTTAATATTTTGAATTCTACGCAAAAATTAAGTCTTTACAAGATATAAAAAAAAAAAAAAAAAAAGTTTTATAAATTACGAGACAAAATATTAGACAAAATTTAAAGTTTATTTTTAACGTTATTATAATTTAGTTGTTGCTTTAAGAGCGAAAGCACAAAGAGCAAATATTGTTAAAAAAATAATACAATATAATAATGCATTTGATCTTTAGTTAACTTTTTTTATAGCTTGGCGCAAATGTTATAAGATTTTTATTTTAACAATTTTAATGCTTTTGTTTAATTTAAGACGAAAACAATCGATATTTTTGCGCTAATATTATAGAGAATAAATATTTAATATAAAAATATTAAAAAAATAATGCTTCGAACTATCTTAAGTTAACGCAAATAATTAAAAAAAAAATTTTGTTCAATGTTATTAATAGATATTAAACAAACTTTTAATTTTGTTCGAAAAGTATATTAATAAAATCGATCTTAAATAAGTTTGTAAACAATCGAGCAAATTATAATAATTAAGTACTATAATTGTATTATGAATTTAAATTCAAAAAAGATTATTGTTAAATTGTAAAATATATATTGCAAAATACAAAATAATAATTAATAAATTAATAAAAGTAAGAATTTTTTTCGAATAAAATTTAAGATTGTTTTGAGTAAAATTTATTTATAACTAAATTATTGTACGAAAGATTTTATATTTATAATATTGTTATAAATAAACGAATGTTATTAGCGATAATGCAAATAAATAATGCATTTAAAATAACTAAATATTAAAAATTGTATTAAATTAATGTTTTTGATTTTTTAAAAATTATGTTATTTCTAATTTTAATATATGTTTAAATATAATAAGAATAAATAATTAAATTTCGATAATTTAATAATAGTGCGTTCAATTTCTTGTAATAATAATGCGCAATCTATAATATTGTTTAAAGTAGTATTATAATGCTATTAAAAATTATATTGTAGATCGCATATTATTAGTACGAAAAATTAAAAAAACAAAAATTTGAATTTTTTTCGAAATATAATAATTTTCTTTTTGTGTAATCTTTTATAAGATTATATAAAACAAAATTGTTAAGCTCTTTAATTAAAAAAGTTAAATTAATAATTTAATTCTAATTATCTAGATAATTTAAATGCATAATTATAATGCACTTTTTAATTATTATATTTGATAAAAAAGAACACAAAAAATGTATATAGTAAAACAATGCGTTTAATAAATAATATAACAAGATAATGCGAATAATAAAATGCAATAAGTAAAATAACTTAAATTCTTAATTTCTTGCTAACTATTTCGATTTTTAATATAACGAAAACATTTGAACGTCAATTTTATTACTATTTATTATAGTGAAGTTTCAAATTTTGTATTAATTATTTCAACAATTGTAAATTCTTAAACTTAATAATTTTGCGATTAATATAAATAGTAAGAAGATTGCTATCTAAATATATAAAGCAAAACATTAATATATGCTATATAGAAACAATAATAATGCAAATAAATAATACACTTATTAGAGAAAAAGTTAATTATAAAACTCTTAATAATCTCTTGAAGAACTAATAACGTCAATGCTTAAATTTAATATTTTTTATTGTTTTCTTTGTTAACAACTTTATTTTGCAAAATTTCTTAAATTAATTTTGCGAAAAACATTTTCGAAATTAATAAATTATTAGGTTTTTAATACTTGCGAATTTTATGTAAAGCTATTGTTTTAAATTTGTATTTACGCTTCTTCTATATTACAAACACTTAGCTAATAATAGTTTAATACATTATTTTTTTGCATTATCTTTTGTATATTAAAAGTTATTTTAATTAATTTCTTTTCTTTGTTACGATTAACTTGCGCTATTATATTATTTTGCAATTTTTTATTTTCTATTTTACGAACTAAATTAAGTATATTAGCGATGTGTAACATATTAAATGTATTACTTAAATATATTATTAATTTGTTTAATTCGAATTATTAAAGTTTTAAAGCAAAACGTATTGTTAAATTAAGAATTTTTAATATTAAATAAAAGAATTAACGATATAGAATGCGAGAATTAACGAGTTTTGCAATTAAGTATTTAATAAATAATGCAATAGAATAATGCGCAACAAATACGCGTATTTATGTTTGATTTCAATAGTTAAAGAGTATATATTATGCGATAATTAATATAATAAAAATAATAATTTTTAATTGTAATAATATTAAATAAAAGTAATATTTAAATTTTAATCTTAATGTTAAGCGCGTGAATTTATTTTATAATTGCGACAACTTTTCTATCTAAATATTATCTATTAATTAATATATTTAATACTATCTATTATTTTAACTTACGTAGTTAATATATAAGTTTATTTTATATTACTTGTATACATTATTATTAAAATTAATTAAAAAAATAAACTTTTTAAAATCGAATTTTTTTTTATTTAGAAATTCAAATATTGTTAAGTAGCTAATACGATATTATTAAATAAAAGACTTGCTTTGTATTATTTATATACATTATCTTTAAGACTAATTCAAAGCGCAAAATGTTTATTTTATTAACTTTTTCGCAAATTGTTGTTAATAAAAATCGTGTTACAATGTAAACTAAAGATAAAAAGCTACTTTACAAAAAACAAAACGTTAATTATATAATGCTTTACAAACGTTTAATTAAGTTGCGAACAACAATTGTCTTTAAAAAAATCTTTAAACAAATCTAAATTAATATAAAAAAAAACGTCAAAAATATAATAATTAATAAAAAAGTAAAAAAAGAATTGCATAATAATGTATTTAAGTAATATATATATATTTAAAAAGTTAATTATATTGTAGCGCAATACTTTAAGATTAAACTAATAAAAAAAATTAAAGATAAAAATGTTGTAAAATAGACTAAAGTTGATGCGATTGCTACACAAATAATCTTAAAAAGTAAAGATATAAACACAACACAATTTCTTAATATTTAAATATATATAAAGTCTAATATAAATGAAATAACTAATCTACGTGTTAGTCTAATTTTAATTAGTTTAAATTGAGCGAAAATGTAATCAAATATATAATATTAATTATCGAAATAATTTAATAACGCATTCTATATTATAAAGAGTTTAATAAATTGAAAAAAGCGTACAATTTAAATGCAATTAACAAATTTGAAAGATTCAAAGACACTTTTGCAAGCAATAAAAACGCTACAAATTGCAAAATATCTAATTCTTTAAGATCAACAAATAACGATGCTAAAGACTTAATTAAAATTAATAATAATAAAGTGAAAATAAAATAAAAGAAGACAAAGAATAATGCAAAAATAATAAATAATAAATATAAAAATACAAAGTACAAAGACGATAATAATAATAACGAAAATAAAGACAATAATAATAATGTTAAGAATAAAGTTAATTACGAGATTGTAGAAATCTTGAACTAGTCAATAGCATTAATAAGTTTAAGTGCATTATTTAAATATATTATTATGCACTTTTTGATAAGATATAAAATCGAAGTTTATCGAGAAACTATAATAGTTGTAATCTATTTATTATATAAACATTAAATAGTTTATATGTATTACTTTATTACATTATTATAAAATATTTAAATAAAAAAATAATAAGATTTAAAATTTAATTTTTGTTTATTAAATTTATTACTAAATAACTTTATTTCTTAACAATTTGAGTTAATTTTTTCGAGTCGATTTTCGATTTTAACTTTAGAAATCGACTTGTTAAGATTTTTGAATCGAATTGATTCGAATTGTTAAGATTCGAGTCGATTAATTAACTCGAACTCGATTAATCGATTCGACGCGATCAATCTATCTAAAATATAAAAATGCAAATTTTTATAAAATTATTTAAGCAATTAACAATTACGTCTACGAATTAGAATTGCTCAAATTGATAAAAATTTATTTAATATTTTATTTATAATTTTTGCACTTTAATAAAAGCAAGTTTTTGCTAGATTAACAAATTAAACTTTTGTTATTCGCTAATATTGTTAACAACATTTGCAACAATTTTAAGTATTACGTTAAAGATATCGAAACATTACGATACAACATGCGCAAAAATAACGATAACGTAAATTCAAATCTAATCGTTATTAATTATAGACGTAAAATGCTACAATATTAAATTCTCTTTACAAGCTATACAAACTACAACAATAAATCTAAATAAATAGATTATTTTATAACTAACAATTGCTTTAACTTTGTTGTTAATTTTTATTACAAATATCTAGACGCAACGAAATCTTACTAGACATTTAAAACGTCTTTTGATTAAAAATCTAATAAGTAAAATAATTCGCACTTATACGCTTTTACGTTCTACTATTATTGTTGTTAAAATATTGCTCAATATACATTTATAGTTCTTGTTGTCGCACTTAAAATTAATCTTAAAAACGCATTGTTAATATATTATTATTATTAAGAGTTATTTGTTATGCATTTGCAATTAAAATCAAATTTGATATGTTATCTTGTCTTCTATTGCATTTAACAAGAATTTCAAAAACGCATTATTGATGCATTATTATTGTCAAAAGTTAATTAACATGCATTCGAAATTTTTGTTGTCGCCTCTATAGTGTCTTTGCTAAGCATCTTATAATTGTCTCTTCTAAAAATTCTTCGAATTAGAATTGATTTAACATTTCTAAATATACGCACGATTGCGTATAAATTGCTATTAAGACACTTTTATGTTATTTTCTTTCTTTGTGTTGCAAGTTTAGACGAACGTATTCAAATATAGTTAAAATTCGACAAATTTCGACTTTTTGTTGTTGTTACTTTCTTTGTTGTTGTTGATTTCTCTTTTAGATTACGTAATTGATTGATCTTTTAAATTCTCTTAAATGTAATCGATTTCTCGTTTTTCGTATTACGTAACTTAAACTTTTTTCTTAGAATTAGAATTAATAATCTTTTGTATTCTTTTTAATTTTTTTACATTTGATGTTTTCTTAAAATTTATTTATCTCTTTTTTTCTCTTAATTTTGTCGTCGTCTAACAAATCGCTCAAAACTCGATTTTTACTACTTAACAATTGTTCGATATTCGATTTCTATTGTTTAACGATCGCTCAACATTTTATTTCGAACATTAAATTATATTCGATAAACGTGTTTGATACTAATCGAAAATAATTAAAAGCTAATTAGAACATTATTCGTAATAGATACGCTCTTTACTTAGCATATTATTGTTTTTTTTTGCACATTTTGTTTTAAAATTTTCGATTATCTCTCTTTTATTTAACGAATTTATTCTTTCGTTTGACGCGCATCGAAAATTTTAGTTTTGATTGCTAAGTAATACTTAATATGTATTCAACGTTAATTGAAACTTGTATTTGACAAGCATTTAAAATCAATTAAAGTTAACTAAAAATGTTAACTAAAAAACTCGATATTACTTCGTCGAAGCTCGCAAATAAAAAAGAAAGACAATGTTACAATTTTAGACTAAGCAAGCTTCGCTCTTTAATTACTTTTCTAGTTTTCGTTCTTTAGTTTCGAGTATACTACGAGTAACGTTTAGCGTCTTGATACTTATAATATTTATATTTATTTCTTGTACATAGTTAGTTTTGCATAGCTAGTATTCTCGTCAATCAACTACATACTAGTTATCAAAGCTCTAACCCTAACAATTAATTAGAAATATTTAATTTATAACTTTTATATTTTGAGATTAATATTAGAGCTATTAGTTTCTTTTTAATATATAATATATTATTAAAGAATTAACAGTTAAGAAGTACTATTTAATATATTCGATTCGAATTAATTGTATAATATTTAAAAAACAAAATATTTTATATATAGACTATAGTTCTTAATAATTTTAATATTTGTTGTTGTTTAATTACAATATAAATAACAAATTTGTTAATAGTTGTTCTCTAATATTAGTAATTAGAGCTTATATTATTGTTATAATTGTTGCTTTTTGTATAAAGTATTTTGTTTTATTTTATCTCTTTGCAACAATTAATTGTTTATAATAGAAAAATAACAAAAAGCAAAAAGTTAGAATTAACAATACAATAACTATAAAGAACAATCGAAAAACAATATTTAGTTTTTAAAAATACATTTATTTGTTTGTATCTTTATTTTTGTTTGTTTGTTATAAAAAACGCTAAAATATTAAAATAAAAAGTTTCTATATTTACTTAATAGCAGTTTCTTCAGAATTCTTGTAAGAGACTCGAGATATTTTGTATTTTTAAAAAAAATATAGATAGATAGAATTATATATTCTATTAAGTAAATACAATTAAAGATTTGTATTTATTAATTGTTAATAAGTATTTTAATCTAAATATATACGCAATCTTTCGACAATTATAAGAGACAACAATTTTGCAAAATTGTAATTATATTAATATTAAGTTGCAACTAATTTGTCTTTTTGTTTTTAATAATTTATATTTACGTATTTTTAATCTAACACAAATAGCAAGTTATTTTTTTGTATTATTTGTTAAAGAATAATATAATATAAAGATAATACTTATATTTTAGAGCAATATAAATTTAGAAATTGTATAAAAGTTTTCGATTATAATACTAATTATAGATCTACAAATAAGATAAAAGTATTTAAACTTTTTATAAATCTTTTCGAAAGTACTTTTAATTGCAGAAAATATCTCTATATATATTTAAAAAGTCTAACAAATTTTTTTTATTTTTTTATAGTATTGTTATATACAATAAAGATTCGAATTTAATAAACAACATTTTTATTATAATATTTTGTAAAATTTGTTGTATATATTTGCAAAATATTTTTAATCTAAAACTTAAGATCTAACTTCTATTAGCAAGTATTTTTTTTTAAGAATAGTTAATTTTTTTATTTTTAAAATAAAAATCTACAATCTACTATTTGTTTTTGTTTTTTGTAAAAAAAAATTGTATTACTTTTAGACAATATCTTTTATATAGACAAATTACAAAATACTTAAGATTAAAATATAACAATTTCTTTTCTAAATAGAGATCTCGAAATATAGCAGATTAAGATATTAGCGCAAAAATATATTTTTCGAAATTTAAGTACAAGCAATTCTTCGATTAAAAGAAATCGAGCAATATTGTAATATTTTTTTTGTTAAACTAATACAAATTATAGAGAAGTTTTTTATAATAGATTTTGTCGAGAGAAATCTTAATTAAATTGCAAAATATTCGACTCTTCTCTTAAAAGATCTATAGATTGTTAGATAATAGATTGGCTATAATAAAGTATATTTAGACTTTGAAATATCTTCCAGTTAAAGAATATCTACGAATAACTATTAGTCGAATGTCAAACTAAGTTATATATAGAGTCGATAGTATTTACAAGAGATACACGAAAGACACAGATACAATATTCTTTCTTCTTCAATCTCTTCTC
>JAABUL010004670.1_pt1 | contig 18052 bp, 17 predicted proteins | sample 5559151 | NCBI WGS metagenome assembly JAABUL01 (sample SAMN10711876, study PRJNA513368) | rock metagenome | isolation source: Antarctica rocks | place: Antarctica: Victoria Land, Pudding Butte sud | reverse complement strand
TGGGCGAGGGGAGCCCAGGCCCGTGCCCGCGCTCACGATGTCACGAGCGCGCTCCCACAGCCGCGTGGCCTGAGCCCAATCACCCGTCATCGCCGCGACAGCGGCGCCACGGTCGAGCGCCCGGATCGCCACGCCGGCCAGCGCGGGGCTGTTAGCGGCGAGGGCCAGCGCGTCCGGCCCAATATCCGTGGCGCGCGCAAGGTCGTCCGCGGCGTCTGCTGGCGGCGTGTCGAGGAAACGCAACGCCGCCGCGGACGTATTATCCACCAACCACGGCCGGCGCGCGATCTCCGGATGCCGCGAGTCCTCGGCCAAAACGTGCCGCCAGCGCCGCGACGCCATGTCGAAGTCGCCCGCCAAGGCGGCGGCCATCCCTTGGTAGTACTGACGGACCGTGCCAGCCCGCGCCGACGGGAGCGGACGATCGTCGTCGAGGACCGCGCGCGCCGCCGCGCCGTCTCGCCCCAGCAGGCTCAGACCCTGCCACAACCGCTCCAGCGGCCCATCGCCTAATACTGACACGGGCGCGCCACGCAAGAGAGCCTGCACGGGCGCCAGGGTCAGGCGCACGGTAGGCGTGCTGCCGGGAAGCGCGGCAAAGTCAACCGCCGGGTCCTGCTCCAGCGCGGCCAGCGCCAGCGACAGGCCGGCTCCGGGCCACGCGGGGTCGCGCGCCAGGACCGTGCGATAGCGCTCGATGGCCTCTGGAAGCTCGTGTGCGTGGTGCAGGGCCAGGCCGAGGTGGTACTGGTAGCGCGGGTCATCCGGGGCCAACTCCACGCCGCACCGCAGGTCGTCCAATTGAGCCGTGCCCGCCGGCAGGGTAAGGGCGCGCCGAAAGTGGGCCTCGGCTAGCGCCGCCGCCACGCGCGCGTCGTGCGCGGACAGGCCCGACCAGGCGGCGATAGCGTCAGCGAAACGGCCGGCTTGGAACGCGCGCAACCCCTCCCGGCGCGGGTCCGTGGCGACCACAGGCGTCGGGGTCTTCGGGCTCCGGCGATCCTTGCCGCCTGGCCGTCTGCGATGCGCCATTAGGCGTCTACCTCGATTATATGAGCAAATCTACCTACTCGTACTGTACCAGTAAGTATGGGTAAGGGATGCCCCAGCTTAAGGCCGACGAGAATCCAATCCTCCAACGTCGAGCGCAATTCGTCCTCGCACTCCCGCAAGGTCGATCCAAAGGCCACGACGCCGACACATGCCGGTATGCGGCCAGCCTAACGACCGTCATCTAACCTGTCGTACGTTGCCTCGCGCAATGCCTCGTCAACGTAATCGCTTAAAACAAACCGCGCATATGTCGCGTTCATACGATCCCCTCGCTCTATGGCGCTGCCCCGCGCTATTTATGTCAAATACATCCTGGCGCCACATCAAAGTGCCGGCGCGGGTGTGATCGCGCCGTCCGACGCGGAGGTGACAAGCGCGGCGTACTTGGCGAAGACGCCGCTGGTGTAGTGCGGCGCCGGCGCTTCCCATCGCGCCAGACGCGCCGCGATCTCGTCGTCGGAGAGCGCCACGTCGACGCGACGCGCCTCCACGTCGATGGTCACCGTGTCGCCCTCGGCGATGATCGCGATGGGGCCGCCCCGCGCCGCCTCGGGCGCGACGTGCCCGAGCATCAGCCCCCGCGTAGCTCCGCTGAAACGCCCGTCCGTGAGTAGGGCGACGGACTCGCCCAAGCCCTCGCCGACGATGGCCGACGTAACGCCGAGCATCTCGCGCATACCTGGCCCGCCGCGCGGACCCTCGTAGCGGATCACGACCACGTCGCCCGGCACGATGCGCTTACCGACAATCGCGTCCATGGCGTCTTCCTCGCGGTCGAACACGCGCGCCGGACCCTCGTGGCGCGGCCGTTCGTGCCCCGCGATCTTGACCACACAGCCCTCGGGCGCGACGTTGCCGCGCAAAATGCACAAACTGCCCACCGGCTTGATGGGGTTGTCCAGCGGGCGAATCACGTCCTGGCCCGGCGTTTCCACGGCCGTGGCCGCGTCCTCGGCCAGCGTCGCGCCACCGATGGTGCGCTGCGCGCCGTCGGCGTAGCCGCCTTGGACGAGGCGCTTCGCGATGACGGGGATGCCGCCAGCGCGGTCGACGTCGGCCGCGACGTGCACGCCGCCCGGTTTGAGGTCGGCCAGCAAGGGCGTGCGCCGGCTGACGCGGTCGAAATCGTCGATCTCAAGCGGGATGCCCGCTTCGCGCGCCAACGCCAGCAGATGCAGCACGGCGTTGGTCGAGCCGCCCGTCGCGGCCACGGCGGCGATGGCGTTCTCGAAGGACGCGCGCGTCAGGATGTCGCTGGGACGCAGCCCACGCCGCAGCGTCTCCATCACCAGCGCGCCGGCGCGCCGCCCGATATCGTCCTTGCGCGCGTCGACGGCGGGGATGCTGGCGCTGCCGAACGGCGAGAGGCCCAGCACCTCCATGACCGTAGCCATGGTGTTGGCGGTATATTGCCCGCCGCAAGCGCCCGCGCCGGGGCAGGCGTGATCCTCCAGCTCCTTGAGGTCCTCCGAGCTCATGCGCCCGGCGATGGTGGCGCCAATGGCTTCATAGACCGAGAGGATGTCGACATCGCGGCCGCGATACTTGCCGGGCATGATGGTGCCACCGTACAAGAGCACGCAGGGGATGTCGAGGCGTACCAGGGCCATGGCCAGACCGGGCAGCGTCTTATCGCAGGCGCCGAGCGCGACGATGGCGTCGAACAGGTAGCCGCGCCCGGTCAACTCGACCGAGTCGGCGATCACCTCGCGGCTGACCAGCGACGCCTTCATGCCCTCGGTGCCCATAGTGATGCCGTCGCTGATGGCGATGGTATTGAACTCCATGGGTGTCCCACCGGCGGCGCGCACCCCCTCCTTGACCTGTGCAGCGAGGCGGCGCAAGTTGAAGTTGCAAGGCATCGTCTCAATCCAGGTGTTGGCGATACCGATAATAGGCTTGGCGAGGTCCTCGTCGGTAAAGCCGATCGCCTTGTACATGGCGCGCGCGCCGGCCCGCGTCAATCCATCGGTAATCACGCGGCTGCGGCCTTTGGGATCGTAGGTCATCCGAATCCTCCTGCTCTACACGTCGAATTGTGTCTGTTATATAGGATATGACGCGCGCGCATGAACGCGCTAGCGCTCGTCCGCGCGCGGGGCGTCTTGCTCCAGATTGAGCCAGCGCAGCTCGTCGGGCGTCAGGTCAATATCCAGCGCGGGCAACGAGGTGCGCGTTTCAGACAGCGTGCGCGGACCGATCAGCGGAAACGTCGGGAACGGCTGGCACAGGACATAGGCCAGCGCGATGTTGATGGGCAGGACCCCACACCGCCGCGCCAACTCTTCGACTCGCTCCAGCCGCCGAAAGTTGTCGTCGCTGTACCAGCAGCGCGCGAGTTCCGCGTCCGAGCGGTCGTCGGGCCGCGCGCGGCCGGTGAAGAAGCCGCGCGCCTGGCTGGACCACGGCAAGAGCGGCGTCTGCGTCTCGGTCAGCCAGGCGCGCCAGGTGGCGTCCGACGCCGAGAGGCAGCCGGCCCACGGCGGCTCGACCATGCGTGCCAGGCTGAAGTTGTTGCTCACCGCGGCGAAAGGGGTCAGCCCGTGTTCGCGCGCGTAGGCGTTGGCGGCCTCGATGCGCTCGATCGTCCAATTCGATGCGCCGAAAGCGCGTATCCGTCCGGCGCGCTGGTGTGCGTTCAACGTCTCCATGAATTCCCCGACGGGGATGGCGGCGTTGTCGCGGTGCATCACATAGAGGTCGACGTAGCCGGTCTGTAGCCGATCGAGGCTCTCCAAGAGTTGCCGGGTTAGGTCGTCGGGCGTGCAGAACGGCGTGTGCGCGCCCTTGTCGAGGATGACCACCTGTGCGCGCACGCCGCGATTGGCGATCCACTGGCCGAGCAGGCGCTCACACACCCCGCCGCCGTAGATGTAGGCCGTGTCGAAGCAGGTCCCGCCGCGCTCGAAGAAGTCGTCGAACATGACGGCCGCGTGCGGCATCGTCGTCTGGTTGTCCACGCCCATGATGAGGCGCGAGACAGGCTTATCGACGCCGGCGATCCTGCCGGTGGGGATGGGGCGGTCAGCGCGCACGGCCAGCGGACGCCCGCTCACGGGCGGCGTCGCCTCCGGCCGCTCGACATCATAGACCAGCCCGATCGCGGCGCGCCAGCGGTCGAGCGTCTTCATGTTGCCGAGCGTGTCGTCCCACGTCATCGCCGGCGCTTGCCGCGCGTCAATGTGCGCCGCCACCGTGTCGGCCTCGAGCGCGTACAGACCCTCGCCCGTCTCGACGACGATCTCTCGCGGGGCCGGCTCCCCATCGCGCTGCACAATAATCTTGGTGGTCCCGCCATCGCGCGCCGGGACCCATGGCTCGGGTACGAGGATGCTGCCCTTGGAACCCACAATGCGCGCCACGTTGTCCCCAGTAGCGCGCACGCCCGTGGTCAGTTGCGCGAGGATGCCGCCGGGAAAGAGGAGCGTGGCGCCCGCGTACTCGTCCACGCGGCTGGCCGCGCCGATATGCGCGCAGCCCGTGACCTCGATCGGCTCGGCGACGTCCGCGCCTCCGGCGGCGCCGGCGATCAAGCGCGCCATCGACACGCAATAGCCCCCCACGTCGAGGATGCCGCCGCCACCGAGATCGTTGCGCAGTAAGCGACTCGTAGGGTTGTCGCCGACGTCGAAGCTGAACGTAGCGGAGATCACGCGCACGTCGCCGATCGCGCCCTCGCGGATCAACTCGACCAGCCGCGCTGTCTGCGGATGGCAGCGGTACATGAACGCCTCCATCAGAAAGACATCGTTGCGCCGCGCCGCCTCGACCACGGCCATGGCCTGCGCCCCGTTGAGCGTGAGCGGCTTCTCGCACAGCACGTGCTTGCCGGCCTCGGCCGCCTTGATGGCCCATTCGGCGTGCAGCGGATGCGGCGTCGCGATGTAGACGGCCCGCACGTCGGGGTCCGCCAGCAGCGCCTCATAACTGTCATGGCGGTTTGGGATGCCGAACTGGTCGCCGAACGCCTCGGCCGAGGCGCGCCCCCGGCTGCCCACGGCGACGACCACGCCGGTCCGCGATCCCGCGACACCGCGGGCGAAGACTTTGGCAATGTTGCCCGTGCCCAGAATACCCCACGCGAGTTTCTCGCTCATCACAGCCCTTTCACGACTTCCACCACTATTCCCACCATAACCATACTGTACTTGGGGTTCTCGTTGGGCTATTTATGGGATACTACAGAGAGGCACATACACGACCAACAGGGGGATGGCGGAGGTAGCTCTATGGCAAGCGAGCGGGCGCAAGATCTCAGGAAAAGGGCGCAAGACGCCACGATGGAAGTTGTGCGTGCGATCGAAGAGAACGGCGAACTGCGGCATCTGTACGGCCGCCCCCTCGACCTTGGCGACGATGGCCCCGATTGGTTCCTGCATCGGATGCTCAAGCGGGACGACCTCTCCCTCCCGCTCATTGAGCGCGGCAAAGACATCGACGCTGCCGCGCGCGACGCCGCGGAGATCGTCGAGAAGCTGCGTCGCCGCCGCGCGTGGTTGACGAGCCCCGAGGCGCGGCTCACCCCCGCGGTGGCCGGCGACTTCAACGCCTACCGTACACGCATGCTGGATGAGTATCGCGCCAGCCTCGTCGCACTCAACAAAGCTATCCTCGACTACAATCTGACCGCGCCCAGCGCGCTGCACCGGCGCGGCGTGATTGTCGCTCAACGCGTCGAGCGCGCCGCCGCCGAGATCCAGCCATTGGACGCAACAGAGGCGACCGATCTTGATCCCGCCCCAACGCGATCCTTGTCGTGGCGTGAGCGCGTGCGTCAGCGTGTATTGGGCGAACGCTGATCGGCGGAGGCTATACAACAACTCTATTTACCCGACGTAGGTGGCGCCGGTCATCAGGCCGCTGGCCGACGCCGTCAGCACGGCCCTCACCGGTCACGCCGGGCGGCGCCCCGCGCTGCCTGGCGATACATGGAGACAAGCATTCCAAGCACACTCTTCGACAAACTGCTACCCGAGTTGCTCCTGGAAATAGGCGAGGTACGCGTCACGATCTATAGCGAGCAGAACCTTGGTAGGGGCGGGAAGCGGCTGCTGCCACAGCCAATCGACCCGCAGCCAGAGGCCGGGCACGACGCGTGACCGATAGACGCCCTCCGCATCGACAGGCGCGCGTTGGTAGCGGCCCCGTTCGTCCAATAGATAGAACTCGGCCTGCTCGACCCGCGGGTCGAGCAACCAATACTCAGGGATGCCGGCCTCGCGGTACTCCTCGAACTTCGTGCCCCGGTCGCGGGCGACGCTCTCGTCGGAGACGATCTCCACAACAAGGTCGGCGGGACCCTGGAGCAGTGTCGATTGTAGTCGCGCGAGGTGTTCGTTTGCCACGAACAAGACATCCGGCTCGCGGCCGGACCGCGGCAGTTTCATCTGGAACGGACCGGTGAGGACGGCGCCGAGGTCGTGGACCGCGGCGTACGTCGATAGCACGTTGGAGAGAAAGATGGCTAGAGCCTGTTATGCACTTTTCTGCCACAATCGCGACGGATCGTTAAGATGGAAAGCATCGAAGCGACGAGAGGAACTCCTGAGCCTATTCACTGCTATCTGACAAGCCGATGCACGACGACCTTGGCCTGCGGATGCGCCTTTTCGACTCACTTCAAGCGTAGTCGCATCATTTAGGGCGAAACGGTTGCTTTAATGATAGCGGAAGTTCATAACAGGCTCTAGCCATAACGACCCTCCCGTCCGCCCACTCGGCCAACGTATCCTCGTCCACCCACGCGATGAATTCGTCGTAGGTCATCGTCGCCGGCTTGGTCGCGTCGGCCGAGAGCAGGGCTAGCAATTCCAGGCGCACGCGCGCTGGTACCTGCCACATCGGCTCCATAGTGGTCGGCTCCCTATTGGCCCTATTGGCTGGTTCGGATACAGACATTGAGCCCGCCTCTCTCGCGTCAAATGGTATCGTCCTCAAATTATACTAATTTTACTCGACTGATTGGCGAACACCTGAGAAGCCAATGGCCGTCATACACCTCGGCGCGTCCGCTTACCCCACGTAGGTAGCGCCGGTTATCAGGCCGATGGTCAGCACCGTCAGCGCGAGGCCGGCGAGGGACCAGCGGCGCGCCGCGCGCCCGTCTCCGCCCGCAGCCAGGCGCACGAGCGCGGGACGCAGCGCGCCGTCCCCAATGCCGAATAGCACGACCGCCGTCGCGGCGGACGCGAGCACGAGCGTCCCCCACGCCGTGCCGAGGAGATGGCCGTATCCGCTCGTACGAGCGATGAGCACGACGCCAAACCCGATCACAAGCGTGCCCGCGTAGGTCCCGACGCGCACGGTCGCGACGGCGAGCCGGCCAATAGTATCGTTCGCGCCTTTCTCCAGGAGTGGCACGATCACGAGGGCGAGCGTGGCATAGCCGCCCGTCCACACCGCCGCGCCCAGGACGTGCCCGTAGCGGACGAGCCAGCTAACCACCTCACCCATCGCCACGCCCATCGGCCCCCGACGCGCGGGGCATACCGCGCGTCGCCGCGTCCTCCCTCACTGAAATGAGGGTCGCCTCGCGCCGTATGATGACCCGTTCGCCGATGAACGTCCCGATCGGGCTGTCGGTGACGAGGATGAGCGCGGGGAACCACCACCCCCACAGGCCGGCGAGCGCGGCGGTCCCGGCGGTGACGAGCAAGATCAGGAAGTTGACGCCGTGCAGCGGCCCTAGGATATGGACGCGGCTCCTCGTCCCGGTGAGCGCGGAGAGCACGAGCGCGATCAGCAGGACGGCGTCCAGGAGGGCGAGGTAGCGCAGGATGTGCTGGCCGCGCTACGGTCCACGGCGGCGAGCGGGACGCGGATCGCCTCGATCTGCGTCGGAGCGTTCACCCTGGCCGCCACCGGACTGCTCGACGGTCTGCGCGCGACGACCCACTGGGCCGCGGCCGACGAGTTGGCGCGCCGCTACCCCGCGGTGGCCGTCGACGCGAACGTGCTCTTCGTCGACAACGGCCAGATCCTGACCTCCGCCGGCGCCGCCGCGGGACTCGATCTGTGTCTGCACATGATCCGGAACGATCATGGGTCCGCCGTGGCCGCCGACGCCGCCCGGATCGCGGTGATGCCCCTGGAGCGCGACGGCGGGCAGGCGCAGTTCATCGTGCGTGAGCCGCCTACCCCGGATGGGGCGACGCTCGAACCGCTGTTGCGCTGGATGGAAGAGAACGCGCACCGGGAACTCACGCTCGCCGACATCGCGGCCCAGGCGATGATGAGCGCGCGCACCCTGAACCGGCGCTTCCGGGAGCAGACAGGGACCACGCCGCTCCACTGGCTGCACCGCGCCCGATTGCGCCAGGCCCAATACCTGCTCGAAACCACCGGCCACTCGGTCGAGAGGATCGCCGGCCAGGTCGGCTTCGGCTCCCCCACGACCTTCCGCGACCGCTTCAAACAACTCGTCGGCGCCAGCCCGCAAGCCTACCGGCGCGCTTTCCAGGGGAAAGGCGCCCGGTGACGTTGTGAGGTAGGGGTCAGGCATGGTCCGCGTCGTGCGCGCTATACTACTGGTACATACTGTGACGGTTAATTGGCGCTACAATGGCAGCGTGATACGCGCGCTACGTGGCGCGTACTCCAACGAGGGAGTCACCTGATGTCTATGTCCACCGCGTCCGCCGCGCCCCTATCCGCCGCGCGCACCCTGGCCGAACTCGTCGCCGATGTCGCCCGACAAGACGGCGAACGAACGGCGGTCATCTTCCAGGACCGGCCGATCAGCTACGCGGCGCTCGACGGCCTGATCGAACGGGCGGCCAACGCCCTCGCCGCGCGCGGCGTGCGCCACGGCGACCGCGTCGCGGTGATGCTGCCCAACATCCCGCACTTCATCGTCGCCTACTACGCCATCCTACGCCTTGGCGCGGTCGTGGTACCCCTGAACGTGCTCTACAAGAACGACGAGATCGGCTACATCCTGGGGGATAGCGAGGCTAAGATCTTCATCGTCTACGAGAGCTTCTACGCACAGGCGGCCGCGGCTATCGCGCGCAGCCCCTCCGTCCAGGAGACCATCGTGGTCGGCGCGGGTCCGGTCCCCACGGGGACGACGCCGTGGGGTCTCAACCCGCCGCTCATCGCAGGCTCACAAGACGCGCCCCGGCGCGCGCCGGTCGAGGTCACGCCCGAGGACCTTGCCGTGATCTGTTACACGTCGGGCACAACCGGGCGCTCCAAGGGCGCCATGCTCACGCACCGCAATTTCATCGCCAACTGCGAGCAGATCGAGCGCATGGAGCGCGTTAAGTTCGGTCCCGACGACGTGTTGATGCTGGTATTGCCCCTCTTCCACATCTACGCCATGAACGTGGGCATGAACTCCTGCCTGCACGCGGGCGGCGTGTCCGTGCTGGTGACGCGCTTCGAGGCCGAGCCGGTGCTGGTCGAGATTCAGAAGCACCGCTGCACCATCTTCCTGGGCGCCCCGCCCATGTTCGTGGCCTGGGTCAACAGTGGCGTGCTCGACCACTACGACCTCTCGAGCCTGCGCGTCGTCAACTCTGGGGCGGCGGCGCTGCCGGTACAGGTGCTTGAACACTTCAGGGAACAGTGCGGCATCGAGATCCAGGAGGGCTACGGCCTAACCGAGACCGCGCCGACCACACACAGCAATTCGGCCGGTCCGCGCGTCAAGCCGGGCACGATCGGCCCCACCATCCCCGGCGTCGAGGCGCGCGTGGTCGACGAGCACGACAACGACGCGCCGCCGGGCCAGGAGGGCGAGATCGTCGTGCGCGGCGACAACGTGACGTCCGGCTACTGGCGGATGCCCAAGGCCACCGCCGAGGCCCTGCGCGGCGGCTGGTTCCATACCGGCGACGTGGCTACGATCGACGAGGACGGCTACTACACCATCGTCGACCGCAAGAAGGACATGATCAACGCGGCCGGCTTCAAAGTGTGGCCGCGTGAGGTCGAGGAGGTACTGTTCCGCCACCCAGCCGTGCGCGAGGCCGCCGTCGTGGCCGCGCCCGACCCCTACGCCGGTGAGCGTCCCGTCGCCTATATCGCCCTCAAGGCGGGCCAGACCGCCACGCCGGAAGAGTTGATCGCCTACACCAAGCAACACCTGGCCAGCTTCAAGGCGCCGGTGCGCATCAAGTTCCGCGACGAATTGCCCAAGCTGCCGACCGGCAAGGTGCTGCGCCGCCAACTGCGCGACGAAGCGCGCCGGGACTTTAGCGATCAACCGCCAACTATCAGCTAACTAGGAGGACAACGATGACCACCACGATTCGAGACCAAAACACCACCACCGGCGCCGAGCCGAGTCCGCAAGACGTCGTCGAGACGGCCCCCTCGTACGTCGACTACTACAACCTGGACGCGCTGCTCACACCCGACGAGCGCGCCATCCGCGACAAGGTTCGCCGCTTCTGCGACGCCGAGGTGATCCCGTACATCAACGACTACTGGGACCGCGCCCAGTTCCCCTTCGAGATCTTCCAGAAGTTCGCCTCGCTCGACCTCGCCGGCGGCTCGATCACGGGCTACGGCTGCCCCGGCTACAGCGAGGTCGCGTCCATGCTCGTCGCCATCGAGCTCGCGCGCGGGGACGGCAGCCTCAACACGGCCTTCGGGGTGCACTCCGGCCTGGCCATGGGCTCGATCGCCATCCTGGGCTCCGAGGAGCAGAAGCAAAAGTGGCTGCCGGCGATGGCGCGCATGGAGAAAATCGGCGCGTTCGGCTTGACCGAGCCCACGCACGGCTCTGACGCCGTAGCCCTGGAAACGAGTTGCCGCCGTGAGGGTGACGAGTGGATCATCAACGGTCAGAAGAAGTGGATCGGCAACGCCACGTTCGCCGACGTCATCGTGATCTGGGCGCGCGACGAGGCGGACGGCAAGGTCAAGGGCTTCCTCGTGGAGAAGGGCACGCCCGGTTACGCCGCCGAGGTGATCACCGGCAAGATCACCAAGCGCGCCGTGTGGCAAGCGTCGATCACGCTCGACAACGTGCGCGTGCCGGCCGAGAGCAAGCTTGAGAAGGCCAACAGCTTCAAGGACACCTCCAAGGTGCTCACAGCGACGCGCTTCGGCGTCGCCGTCGAGGCCATCGGGCACGCCACCGCGGCCTACGAGTACGCCCTCGCCTACGCCAAAGAGCGCGTGCAGTTCGGCAAGCCGCTTGTCAACAACCAACTCATCCAGTACCGACTCGCCGGCATGCTGGCCGACATCACCAGTATGCAGTTGCTGGGCTTGCGCCTGGCGCAACTGCTACAGAGCGGCGAGATGACGGCGGGGCAGGCCTCGCTGGCCAAGATGAACAACGCGCGCATCGGGCGCAAAGTCGTGGCCGACGCGCGCGACATGCTCGGCGGCAACGGTGTCCTGCTCGAATACCATGTGGCGCGCCACTTCGCCGACATGGAGGCGGTCGTCACCTACGAAGGCACCGACACCGTGCAGTCGCTCATCGTCGGCCGTGAGATCACCGGGGCGCCGCAGGCGTTCGCATGACGAGTCGGAAGTCGATAGTAGGAAGTCGGAAGTACACACGAATTTAGCCGTATCACTAACGGTCAACAAGTGTAACGAACGTAAGGCCAAGTCAACTTCCGACTTCCGACTTCCAAGGAGAAGGTATGGCGCGATTAGAGGGCAAAGTAGCGGTGATCACCGGCGGCGGTTCGGGCTTGGGACGAGCCATGGCCGCCTGTTTCGTGGCCGAGGGCGCGTCCGTGCTGGCGGTCGACGTCGATGAGGCGGGCGGTAAAGCGACGATCGAGGCCATTGGCGACCCGGCGCACGCCGCCTTCCAGCGCGTCGACGTCACGAGCGAGGATGACTGCGCGGCGGCGGTGGCCGAGGCGGTCGAACGCTGGGGCAAGCTCGACATCATGATGGCCAACGCCGGCATCGGCGCGCCCGGCTTTATCGCCCAACTCAGTAAAGAGGACTTCGAGCGCGTCATGGCCGTCAACCTGACCGGCGTCTTCCTGTGCGCCAAGCACGCTTTCCGCGCTATGCAGGAGCGAGGGTCCGGTGGGTCCATCATCGCCACGGCCTCGGTGGCCGGGCTGCGCGGGACGCCGGGGTTGGGCGGCTACGGGCCGTCCAAAGCGGGTGTAGTCCAACTCGTCAAGACGCTGGCGCTGGAGGGCGCGCGCTACAACATCCGCTCCAACGCGCTCTGCCCGATCTGGACATCGACCCCGATGGTCGACGCTTTCATCTCCGGCGCGCGCGCCGATCAGGAGGCCATGACCAAGCGCCTCCTCGGCGACATCCCGCTGGGCCGCTTCGGCGCGCCCGACGATGTCGCCGCCGCCGCCGTCTACCTCGCCTCCGACGAAGCATCGTTCATCAGCGGGGTGGCCTTCCCCATCGACGGCGCGGCCATGGCGTAGGCGCCAGCTGAATCGCGCGGCGCATCAGGTTAGGGCGTGCGCTCATCGGCGGCGTGTTGGTAGCGGGCGTCGCTGTGATCTACATTACCCTGAGATGGCTTCGATTATGACTATGGATACGGGAGAAAAGCAAAGCATGGCTGCCGAAACCAAGAGAATCACAGTAGACGAGGACATGCGACCCCCGTTTGAAGAGGCAACAACTCACCCGCTAATAGTAGAGATCGGTGACCAGGCATATCGCATAAATGCCGAGAGGATATTGCCTGATTCGCCTTACACAATCGATAGTGTCTATGGTTCCCTACCGCCTATCAATGGTAGACCTGGATCAGAGATATCAAATGAAGAAATTGAAGACATGATTGACGCTTCAAAGGAGGCCAACGCAAGGGATATTTTCGCGAGCATGAATGCCGGATGAAACTGATTGATACGAATGTTATTCTGCGCTACCTCATGGGAGATGTACCCAAGCAATTAGCGGCCGCTCGTGAGGTTATCCAGCGGATTATAAGGGGCGAGGAGGATGCAATCATCCTCCATAACGTGGGACATGAAGTCTGCTACCTGTTGACCGCTTCAACTCCTGGCGTAGGATACAACCTCACGCATATGGACGCAAGGAACCGCTTACTCCCTATCCTTAACCTCGAACACATCCACATCCTGCCTGACAAGCAATCGAACCGCGCCTTCTTAATATGATATGCCCTGAAGGGGCCGGGGAGAGTACATCTCCCCGGCCCCTTTGTGTACCGCTGACAGGACGCGCCGCGCTACTGCCGGGTCGCGCGCCGTGCTCGGCGACGGCGATAGAGCAGCGCGAGGCCGAGCGGGAGCAGGCCGGTGGCAAGCAACTCGCCGCTGCCCAACTCAGGAGTCGCGGCGCCATTACCGCCGCCACTACCGCCGCCCGTCACTGTAAGGGTGGCCGCACTTGAGGTCGCGCTGCCGGCCGCGTTGGTGAACACCGCGCGGTACTGATAGCCGTTCTACCCCCCGTTCGTCGTGAAGCTGTACGTCGTGCTCGTCGCGCCGGCGATGTCCGTGAAGTTGGCGCCATTATCGATGCTGACCTGCCACTGCACCGTCGGCGTGGGGTTGCCGCTCGCCGCAGCGCTGAAGCTGGCGGTCTGGCCCGCGGTCACCGTCTGGTCAGCGGGCTGCGTCGTGATCGACGGTTTGGTCTGGGCAGCCTGCACGGTCAAGGTAGCCGCGGTCGTCATCGCCATACCGCACGAGCCTGTGAACACCGCGCGATACTGATTGCCGTTCTGCGTTGTGCTCACGTTGGTAAGAGTCAGCATTGTCGAGGTCGCGCCGGATATGTTGGTGAAGTTAGCGCCATTGTCGGTGCTGACCTGCCACTGCACCGTCGGCGTGGGCCTGCCGCTCGCCGCCGCGGAGAAAGTGACCGTCGAGCCGGCGCTTGTCGTCTGATCCGCCGGTTGCGTCGTAATGGTCGGCGCGGTATTGACAGTCAGCGTAGCCGCGTCCGAGGTGGCGCTGCTGACGCTGTTGGTGAAGACGGCGTGATATTTGTTGCTGTCCTGCCCAGCGCTAGCGGTGAAACTGTACGTCGTGCTCGTCGCGCCGGGGATGTCCGTGAAGGTGGCGCCATTATCAGTGCTGACTTGCCACTGCACGGTGGGCGTTGGCTGGCCACTCGCCGCCGCAGTGAAGCTAGCGGTCTGACCGCTGCACACGGTCTGGTTTGTCGGCTGAGTTGTAATGGAGGGCGCTGTCGTTGTGTTGATGGTGATCCCGACGCTGGCCGTCGCATTATCCAGCGTGGCCGAGGCGGACCCATTGCCGCCGGTAGCGCCCGCCGTGTAGGTCGAGTTCGCGTGGCCCCCCGCAAGGGCAGCGGGGTTCGGGCTGACCGTGCCCAGCGTGCCGGCGAAGACAATGTTGGGTATGGCGGGGGGAATCGGGGAGGTGGCCCGTAGCCGATGTATCAACGCTACTTGAGTTGATGGTCGTGCTGGCATGGACGCCCGTACCCGCATTGGGGTTGATCTGCGTGGCGTCGGCGGTTAGCGTGAGTTTGAGATAGGGGCTGGTATGTATCGCCCCCGAGCCCTGTGTATCGCCGCACCCCGTGGCGCCGGGGCCGCCGTTGCAGCCCCACCAGTTATTGGTGGCATTGGCGATCGCGCCTCCGCCGACCACATATAGGCCGCGGCCGTTCCCGGCGCTATTGCCCACGATGCGGCTGAAGCTCATGTTCAGCGTGCCAGCCTCGAGGTCGATGGCGCCCCCATGCTGGCTGACGGCGCTTCCGCCCGAGAGCGTGTTGTTCGCGAACGTCGAACTGTTGATGGTGACGGTGTTGTTCCCCGTGACCGCGAGGCCGCCGCCCGAAGCGCCGCTGGCATTTGCGGCCGTGTTCCCCGAGATGATCGAATTGGTGATCGTCAGGTTGCCGGCGTTGGTGGTCTGATTGAAAGCGACCCCGCCGCCAAAGTCGGAGGAATTGTTCGTGATGTCACTGTTGGTAATGGTGAGGTTGCCGCCACCGCCATACCCAATGCCCCCGCCTTGCTGACCTGGGGCTGTGTTGCCGGTGATAACGACGTGGTCGAGGGTCGTGTTGTCGCCAGGCCCGCCGGCGAGGATGCCGCCACCGCCGAACGCCGTGCCTGTGCCGCCGGAGATGGTGACCCCCGAGATGTTGACGGTGACGTTCCCGTTGACGTTGAAATCCAGGTCGAACACGCGCTGGCTCGCGATCGTCTGGTGGATGATAGTGCTGGCCGCGCCGGCGCCGGTGATGGTAATGTTGGCGCCCGCGTTTTTGCCAACCTGGAGCTCGCTAGTGCCCACGTTCCCCAGGTTGTAGGTCCCCGCTCCCACGCTGATGGTCTGGGCGCCACTCGCGTTGTTGGCCTCACAAATCGCCTCGCGCAGGCTGAGATTGCCGTCAGTTCCGGCCCCGGATGTGATCGTGGAGCTACTACACGCGCCCGCGTCATCCTCATCGCTCGTGGTCGTCACGGTGTACGACCCGGCCGCGTGCGCGCCGGTAGCGGGCGCCAGCGCGAACACGCCCAGCAGCGGCGCCGCTGCCACAACCGCGATGGACAGTAAGCGCCGCGCGGACGGAGATCGCCCTCCACCCCCACCGCGTCCCCCACGCGCGACAGCCCGCGGCCTATCGCCGGCTACCCGCACAAGCTCGTCTTTGGTCATCTACGTACTCCTTCATGTGATTAAGAAGGGTTAACTTCTGGACGGGTAAATCCCTTGTAAAGCGATGATGAAGGTCAGCGTGAGATAGGGCGGCAGGTTGTTGTGGGGCTGGTCCCCACCGCTCGTCCCGAACGCCTGCGGACTCATCGCCGGTCCGGTCCCCGCGGTTTGCGCATAAAGCTTCTGTCCACGCGTCACCGACGCCACCCCCCAGGCGGCGTTGGTCGGGTCCGCCGTCGTGCCGGCCCCACTGCCGCCTACCGGCGTATGCGCATGGGCGGGGAGTTCGGCAACAGTCAGTGTCACGGCATCTTCGCCGCCCGTTTCGCCGATGACGCGCGGCGTCAGTCCGGGTCCCGACCCCATCGCAAGGGGCGCCGCGCCTTGCAGATTGGGCAGAGCGAAGTTGCTCCTGCCATCGCCGCCGTAATTTGTTCCCAGCAGCGAAAAGAGCGCGGTGTTCTGCGATATGGGCAACAACTGGCCATTGCACAGCGCCCACCCCGCCGGCGCGAAGTTCCCGCCAAAGATCCGGATTTCACCCACGAATTGATCGGACATCCCTTATGCCTCCTCTATCTGTATATGTATGACCCATCTATCTTTAGTCCTGACCCTTCCGAGGCATGGCCGCTTAGTTGCGCGAAGGGAAGATCCCTACCAGCGCGATGACAAAGTTGAGCGCGAGGTACGGCGACAAATTTGGATGCGGCTGACTGCCGCCGGCGGCGCCGCCCGCTTGCGGCGCCATGGCCGCATTGGGCGGATTAGACGAATATGCGCCGATGTTCGCATTGCCCCAGAAGCCGCCGGCGGGACTCGTGGCGTTGGGGCTGACAGATGTCGCGATCGCCGCGTGCTGATGCGCAGCCATCTCTCCCCCGATCAGGGTGTGGGTATCCTCGCCGCCTCTTTCACCTACAACGTGTCCATTGCCGGCATGGAAGGGGGTACGCCCCTGTAGGTCGGGCAGCGCGAACGTCGTCTGGCCGTTGCCCCCGTAGGTTGTACCTAGCAGCGAAAAGAGCGCTTGGTTCTGGTTGATCGGCAGGAGCTGCCCATTGCAAAAGGCCCAGCCTTTGGGCGGGAAATTGAAAGAAACGAGGCGTATCTCCGCCAAGTATGGTTCTGACACGGTATCTCCTCCCCTACATCGCGATGTAGTCCGGCCCTACCCTTAGTTTTGGGAGGGGTAAATGCCAAACAAAGAAATAATGAAGTTGACTGCGACGAAGGGCAGCATGTTGTCATGCGGCTGGCTACCGCCGGTGGACCCCATAGCGGCCGCGTTCATCGGCGTGTTAGCTGATGTCCCGGCAACGTACGGCCGCGCGGCCTGCGCCTGCGCCCAAATATGCCCCGTGGGGTCGCTTGACGTGCTGGTGTTGGCGTCGGCTTGCGGCAAATGAGTGTGCGACGGTAGTTGAGCGGTGGTCAGAGTGACCGTTTCGGCGCCGCTTTTTTCGCCCAGTACATGCCCGCTACTTTGGTGCATGGGCACGCGACCACGCAGATCCGGCAGCGCGAAGGTCGTCTGACCATCGCCGCCATAGGTCGTGCCGATGAGATTGAACAGGACGTCATTCTCGGCGATGGACAACAGCGAGCCGTCGCAGAACGCCCAGCCCACGGGCGCGAAGTTAAAGCCGGCCAGGCGTATTTCGCCGACATAAGGGGTGGACATAGCAGCCTCCTCGTAAGAATATCGTCGATTGAGTAAGGTACGTCGCCTACGACGACGCGGGCATGCGGTTGAAGACGGCCTCGTAATACTGCGCGCCGTCACGCCTGACCAGCGGGACGACGAAGAGCGATGACGCCCCTAGTTGAGGATGCGCGAACCGATACGTGCCCTGATCGAGGCTTGGACCACGGGCGGCACGGAACGTGACCGCGAACGATTCCGTCCGTGCAAGCGCCCTCTTACGGCTCCCACGGAGCGTGGTGAGCGGACCATAATCCTTGACCCGCGTCAGCGCGACGTTGGTCAGGTGTCCCGCCGCTCCGTGAACCGCGAACGAGTGGCCGACCAAACGGCTGAAGCCCTCGCGGTCCATCGCCGCGAGCGTCACATTACTGGTTCCGATTCCCCCGAACGCGGCGAGTCGTCCCAGCGGTAGGATGCTACCGGCGGCAACGACGGCGCCAAGGCCGCCGACGAATGCACGGCGCGACAGACGCGCCGGACGGACGGATGTGGCTGTTACCTCATCCCTTGTGAGCATACAATTGTCTCCTTCGGTCATGCGCGTGTCGCAAGGTATCATCTATATAAACGTTGGCGCCGGGGTCTTTCGTAGATAGCGGTTAGTACTACAACGTTAGGTTAGTGTGGGTGTGGAGTAGACTGAGGGAAGGAGGAATGTCCATGATCGCTGCCTACGCCCCCCTGGTCGCGCCGCCCTCGGCGCAACCGCCCACGCCCAACCTGG
>JAABUL010004668.1_pt1 | contig 18054 bp, 26 predicted proteins | sample 5559151 | NCBI WGS metagenome assembly JAABUL01 (sample SAMN10711876, study PRJNA513368) | rock metagenome | isolation source: Antarctica rocks | place: Antarctica: Victoria Land, Pudding Butte sud | reverse complement strand
TCTGATGCAGTCTGTGGATGACAACCACTCGCTTCTCCATGGCTACGTCATCCTCCCCTCCAGCCCCGGGTGCAGTCTTGCCGAAGCTGTCACCAAACCACTCTGCAAACTGGTTCTTGTCATCAAACACCTGAGCAGGGCAGCAAAGGTACAATCAGATTGGCAGGGGTGTGTGCCAAGTGCACTGCAACATTCAACGTGCAGAGCTTGAAGGCATACTGTACACTTTCTGTCTGCCACACACTGTTCTGAGAGGCGTCCAGTACACATCAGGCAAAGTCTGAGCAGCATGTCTTATTATATGGACACAACCTGTCATTACAATGTATAAGCAAGCTGCTTCACGAACAACATTAAATATCAAATATGGCATGAAATCCTATGCTAATCTGCAAAAATTGACAAACTAATGGTCTCACTGACTTTCAAACGATATTGCACTAGCACAGGCCCACAACTCTTGGTTGCTATATCGAACATCGTTGCCTGTTTATACCACAAGGATTTCCGGTGCAGAAGAACACTAACCCCAAGATTTTGGTTTTTATAACGTGATTGTCACGATATCAGACGTCGTTACATCGAAAGATTACTGTACATAAACGTATATTCTGCTGAAGCATACACAAGCAACAGCTTAAGGCCGACACCCAAGAAGTAAAACTGACATTGCTTTTGTGCTGTGCAACACCCATGCAGCATATCTGTCTCTGCCACTTGCCTCGGGCAGTAGCAGGTTGAGCAGACTCCACAACTCCTGCAGCTCATTCTGCAGGGGCGTGCCAGTGAGCAGCAGCCGGCGCAGGGTGGTGAAGCGGTCCAGGTCGCGTGCCAGCTTGCTCTGCCTGTCCTTCATGCGCTGCGCCTCATCAATGATGACGTACTTCCACTCCACCTGCAGGCCATTCACATCAAGTAGTTGCTCTGTGGGAGAAAACATAAGTACTGATCACGGGCAGTAGACCACACAGGCTTAAGGTTGACAATGTGCTGGCATAGTGCAGTGCTAGGCTCAAGCTTTGCCAGTATGCCCAACAGGTGAGGGCGGCACAGAGTGTGAGGCAGTCAGCACACAGCCACCAGGTCGCTGAGCTTTGATTAACAGGCATTGGTACGATGATTGTTACCCGTCAAGTACCCAGCAGCTTGCACAGCAGCAGGCTCTGTGGCAGGCACCAGAAGTCAAGAGAGACAAGAAGTGATACACAAATGAGAGTGTCACAGGCATTGCCCATTGTTGTGGGGGCACATCTGGCGCATGATGCTAATGTCTTGGAGCATAGGAGCTGGCAATGCTGGATAAAGCTGATCAGGACAGCCATTATATCATTAAAGTTATTTATTATCATAGTTATTATTATTATCATCATCATCATCATTATTTTTGTTATTATTACTATTGTTATTACTATTTTGAATAAAACAGTCAGCTATGATGAGGAACTTTGGGATGTCAGCACACTTGGCAGTGCTGCTTACCTTTGAAAGCTTGGCCCTGTCGCGCATGATATACTCATACGTGGTCACCAGCACATTGAATTGCAGTGAAGACACCTCTTGAGCAAACTTGCGTGCCCTCTCCTCCTTCTGACCCACGTAGTAAACACAGCGCACACTGGGCAGCCACTGATTCAGCTCGGACTTCCAGTTGACCATAACTGCATTGGGTACGATGATGAGATGGGGGCCGTAATTGTTCTTGTGCTCCATAAGATAGGCCAGCAGCGCCATCACCTGTACATGGGGCATGAGGCCTCACACACGCTGCCAGTCAATCAACATAGCCAAACAACCAACAGCTACTGCAAGCATCTATGGACACTGCATGCATCATCACAAGAGACCAGATGGTTGGACAATGTGGAGCCACAGATGGGAACTGTTTCCCTGATGGAATGTAGAAAACAGCACAAACTGCTGCTGTAACAACAACTGATGACAAGCCTGCGTGCACTGTTGGCACCACAGAGGTTTGACACTATGGATGTGCCTGAAATTGTCATTTGCAAGGAGATGCCATTGCCTGAACCGCAATAGGAACAAAGTGCATGCAGCCAGGTACTGCATTACTAGCTCATGCATTGTGCACACCTGCACAGTCTTGCCCAGACCCATCTCATCTGCCAAGATGCCATTCAGGTGGTTGTTGTACAGGGACACCATCCACTGCAGGCCCACCATCTGGTATTGCCTCAGCTTGGCGCCTGAAGGGGGCTTTAGCATGCTGGGCTGGCTCCGCACAACCTCTTCCACAGAGTGGGCCAGGCTGTAGTAGCAGCTTTGTGCATCACCAAGGCTGGAAGTGGAGCTCTTGGCTGCATCACTGGAGGCTGCAGTCTCCTGCATTGCCTGCGTGGCTGCTGCTTGAACCTCGTCTTCTGTCATGCCCTGCATTGACCACTAACATGGATGACGCTGTTGTATGACAAATGATAACATGACGTGGCTGAATGGATGACGTTGTTGCATGACAAGGGCTGACATGACGTGCCTGAATGATGTTGGAAGGATGGAGTCTTGCTGACCTGAGACCACACAGCTGCCAACACACTCTAAACCCTTTGCGTCACTCACATGTCTTGTGCAAGATCATGAAACATGGCCTAGATGGGCGTTGCTTCTCAACAATCCAATCTTGCAGAAATCCTCCACAGAGCTTGTTTGTTGCGCTAGCGGCGACTGACAAATGCAATGTCGACCGTGCAGGCTCCAAAGATCAGCATGTACTGATGATGTTTGGTCAGAGCTGCAAAGACTTCAGATGCAACTGCCACAGCCACTGCCACTAGAAGGGTTGCCAACGATGACGTAGGCTGTTTCTGTATAGTTACAAATGCACAGTCTGCTTGACACCATATGCTTGTCAATACATGCATAGAAGCACAGGGTTACCCGAGGTACCAGATAAATAACAGTTGCAAGGAGGCAGTAGCAGACCTGAGCTCTGGCCTCTGCCATGGCTTGGGCTGCAGCCTCACTGGCCTCCTGGCTCAGCTTCACACTGGCCACCTTGCCAGCCAGCTTGTGCAGGTAGTCCTCAGTGTCGTCCAGGAACCGGTTAATGACCTCGTAGCGCTCACTGGCCCCTTCAGGCCCCTTCTGCTTGGCCAGCAGCTCCTGGTAGGCTTGCCAGTCATGCGCCTGTAAGGTTGCATGAGATACAGATGCTGACCAGCAAGTGCCTTGGCCATTGCTTCTGTCCAGGACAAGAAAGTAAGACGCCAATGGTTTCAGTGGGACGAGTGAGGAACTCCAGCAGCATGAGTTCAGAGGATGGATGCTGCCATGTCAAGTGCTTTCAAGTGCTGTGACAGCAAGCACCATAAGCGGGACTCTCTGATGATTAGACACATAGCACAATGTAAACTTAGGAGACACAGCTGCACACCAACCGCATGATCTCCCAGCAACATACAGGACAGAGGGAGGTACAGGCTATGCTGCGACATGTACACGTGGCCTCACACAGCTTCCAACATCCACTGGTGCTGTGATGAGGTCAAGACTATGCAGACCTAGGGGTGCTACATCTAGAACACACACTCACATACAGTGAGACAGGGCTTACCTTCAAAGCATCCATACGCCTGCCCTTGTCATCGTCTTTGGCCTTGTGAGCGTCTCGGGCCAGTCTCTCATGCGTCTTGCTCACTGCTCTGTTCCTTGCCAAGCGTGACTCACGGCTGTAGTTGCTGCGCTCCTGGAGGGTGCTGCGGAACAGCTTGATCATTCTGGACCTTTCACCAGCCATGTCAGCCTTCTTTCTCTCATCCTACAGTGACGTTGTTCGTCACATCATTGGTCAAGGCTGTGCAGGCACAGCTTGCCCGCAATGCACAGTGCTGTGATGACATGCATGGCTTATTACGTGTGATGCACATGAGCAGTGTTCTGATTATAACAGCTATGCAAAAGCCACATTGGTTTCTTTCTCTCATTCTGCAGTGACATGGTTTGTCACGTTGTTGGTCACGGCTGTGCAGCCGCAGCTTGCTTGCAATGCACAGTGCTACATTGGCATGCAAGGCTTGTCATGTCTAATGCACATGAGCTTGGTTTCCATTACTGACAGCAGTTACGCAGCAGCAACTACAACTCACAAATAGGCACGACTCCATCGACACCGCTGAGCATGCCTGACAACGCACGCAGATTCTGCAGTACAGCCCTTGGAACAGGAGGAAACAAGGTATTTTATCCAAATGAGCACTCAAAATACACCTATGAAGGTCTCCCGCCGACTGGAGTCAGAGTAAAGCCCTTACAGGATATGCAAATGCATCAGCCTATCTGTTTCCCGGCCGCAAAAGCTATAACGCATTATGTCAGAGCGACAGGGATTCAGCTGACCTGCTTGATGATCTCAATGCGCTGCCTGAGGCAGTTGCGCACAAACTTGCGGTAGTTGCGCTCACTCAAGCCCTGCACATCTTCTTGTTCCTTCTCCACTGCTGCGCGTAGCCTGGCCTGCTCATCTGCCAGTTTCAGCATGCGCAGCTCTAACAGCAGCTTCCCTTTGCCCATCTTCCCATCCACCTGCGAACTCACTTTGTGGCATGCACATGACTGCTATGACTCATGAAAATGCATGCACTACTACGGACTCACCAGCTACAATAGCTGCGAAGCAAAGCAGGCAATCAGCCCTGTCCAGCCTATGTGAAAGATCTGAAACTGTCATTGCAATCATGCAAAAGCATCCCAGCAAGCATTGTCTGTCTCACGCCCTGTGAACATCGAGTGTGCCGTACAGCCATGGCATACAAACATGTGCCACTAGAAGGTCTCACTTGATGGAAGCCGGGCAAGGGATTGTTGGCAAGCTGTGCCTCAAGATCTGCAATGCGGGCATGCCGCCTGCGTATGGTCATAGTACGATACTCCTGTGCCATGAGCTGTGCAGCATCGTATCCCAGCTGCATGAGGGGGAGCTGACCCATAGGGGGGCGCTGGGGCACAAACTGACCCCCACCCCGGGGAGCAGACACAGCTGTGAAGATTGGGCCTCGGTCCTTCCCCACAGGCGCTTGTACCTGAAAGCAAACATTGTTCTTACGACATACCAGTTTAACATCAATCTTGAAACATCTTAAAGTCTGCTTGACTACCTAACACGGATGTTTCAGAAAGCGTGTCTTAATGTTATGCTTGCTGCATGGCTCCCCTCATGCAAGACATGCGAGCCTGCTTAGAGTTTACTTTCACATAACACAGAGCAGCTCACACCGCATGAAGCAGACGCATGCAAAAGGCATGCTTATGTCTGGGTCAAACGTTACCTTGTATATGACAGCACCTGGCCTAATGTACCTGGCTGCAGCGATCACAAGGATTATGTAGTCACTTTTCAAACGGTCAAGCATTGCGTCAACAGTTGCTGACTGGTGTCCTGACAACTGATGACCCATTTGAGGACGGGCTCCATGGCTGCCAGCTAATATGCATGGGGACGATTGCTGTTACCACATGGCTTGCTGAACACACCCAAAACTCCCGCAACAGGAACATTCAAACTGCATCACAGCACCTTGGTTGCAGCACAAATCTGACAATCAATAATGGCATCAATCTTGCAGAGATGCTGACCTCAAGCACAGGGAGCTGCTGCTGAGGCGCGTACTGCATAGCCATCTGTGGTCTTGCCTGACCCAGCAGTGCACCCTGAGCTGTTCCTGGTTGCGGTGCAACTCTAGAAGCAACCTGTGCAGCATTGCATTGTTACAGCATCTGACAAGATACAGGAAACAGATGTCCAGGGGTGCTTAAGCGCGCTGTGTATGCTGTACATATGCACACGCCAGAGCAGAAAAAGACCATATTGCTAGCCACTTTTGATGCACTGAAGTATGAAATACAGATTCACAGCCATGCATCACGCATTATAGCAGTCAACAAACCAGAGAAGGCAAGGTCAGAGTGACATGCCTGTCCAGGAGGCCTCATTGGCTGTGTCATTGGACGAGATGCTGCAGAGGTAGCATGCAAGGAACCATTGCCTTGCACAGGCACAAAGGAGCCATCTGCAGGAGGAGCTTTGATGCCCTGCATCAGATCTGCTGGCAGAATCTTGTCACCACGCTGCACAACACAAGCACAAACTTGTGTCAGCTACATATGCCACCCATGACCGGGACAGCCTACTGCTGAGATTGTGAGCACAGAAGATTGTGTGAATGCAACAGCTGACAGCAGCAGTACTGTAGAGGCTTGTTCAGGCACTTGAGATATATTTTGACTGCTGAACGTACTTTGATTCTTCTGAAGGCTAAAATCTGGTTCCGCAGAACATTCAGTTGGTTGTGAGTGAAGCCGCGGCCTTCAGAGGTACCAGGTATGCCTGCAGCTGCTTGTGCATGCTGAGTAGCAGAAGAAGAAGCAGTCTGCATGATGGCACCTTGCTGCTGATGGGTATGTACTGCTGATTGGGCAGGCATGTCAGCACGGCCTGCAACTGTGTTCTGGCTGTGTGCATGATGCAAGCTTGGATACTGCTGTTGCTGCTGCTGAGCGTAAGTCGACTGCGGTGCAGATGAGTATGCCAGCTGAGGCGGTGCCTGATGCGGTGGAGCATGCTGACGAGGATGCTGTGCTGCTGAAGGCTGCCATGCGGAGTGTGTGCCTTGAGGCTGGTACTGTGGTGGATGTGATGCACTAGCCAAAGCAGCTTGCTGGGGGATCTGCTGTCGGTATGCTGGTCGAGGCTGCAGGGGTTGAGAGGGCATAGGATATGCCTGGGAGAGATTTAGTGGTGCCGTCTGATTGCCAATGGAATATGATGTGGCAGCCTGATGCAGTCCAGCCTCGTTGGCCTGATGATTTGGCTGCATGGCCCCAGGGAAAGTTACACTGGCCTAGCCTTGGGCGCAAGAAAGCTGACCACAAGCCTGTCAAAAGACCGGACCTGCTTGACTGAAAACTCTCCAGGCTGCTGTCCAGATTTAAAAGTGCCAAACAGACCTTGACCTACCACAGTGCACAGCAGCTTTCAGCTTTCACAGCAACAGTCTTGTAGCGTTCAGGGAGCCTAGGCGTTGCCTAGGACAGGTCACAGAGGCCTTCTGACAAACTAAACTAGTCCGCTTGCGCACACAGCAGAAGCACACCTTCTGCAGAGCTGCATACTGCTTTATCAGATAGAGTTGCTGATGTTGCAGCCAAGCAAGGCAGTATGCCCTTGACAACTGTAAAGACTTGCAGACCATGATAAGTACTTGACGGACAAACACCCTAAATGGCACTGCTATGGCTGGCAGAGGAACCTGTGTTGCCTGTTTATTTATCTGCACGCCATGCATAGTGATCTGGCATCACCTGCTGCCGGGTTTCAGCACGGCCAAATTTTACAAGCGACGCAACAGGCGATGCGTCGAGAATGCGGCTCGACACTTGATCCACTGTGCCTCCTATATCTCGTCCCGCTTCCTCCTGGGTCTTCTCTGCCCTCAAGAATTCTGTGACTCAACTGTTAGTTATGCTCGAATTCTTGTATCCAGAGTTCCTGAATTGGGACTAAACATTTGCCTTAAAGCTTGTATGCTGAGCCCTCATCCACCATTCATCGATGCTCAGCAAGTTCAGATGCTGTTCCAAACCATAGATTGTACACAACACTCTAGCTGCTGAAGTGTGTCTTTGCACACTGTGATCAGTTTCCCCTTACATGCTGATATCAACTTCCAATATTGTCACTAATTACCGTAGTCACAATAATGTTGGTCGTTGTACTAATTAATGCAAAAAACGGCGACCCCCTTTAAAAACAATAAACTTTAATATTGACGCCCTCGACCCCTAGTTAAAAATAATAAATAAGGTAACGAAAGAGCTGCTTTGAGCGCAAAAGTTGTGCTGCATGATCTAGCTTTTGCCGCACACGCTCAAGGATTTTGCGGTGGTCCTGGCCATGGTTCGAAAAAGCTTATGTTCACATCACGGCAAGCGATCCTTCATAGAGCAGTTTGTTGATTTTCGGCTTTCGAGACGCTGTGAACCCGTACTTTCTGGCCGTCTTTGGTCCTATTATCTTGCTAGTCTGTGGTGTTTGTGCATTCTTTTGGTGTCTGTACTTGTATTTCAGCTGAAAGGGGTTTTTTGCCCCCCCTGCAACAACAGTCGACCTGCGTTAAAAACATTATTGGAGGTGCCGACCCCAATTAAAAATACCACATTAAAGTTTTAATCATTATTTTGCGCAAAAGGTCTATTCCGGAGGGTCGCGACCCTATATAAAATCCGACTAACATTATTGTGACTACGGTATGTTGAGGTCCATGTTGAATAAAATTCCCAACATTGTCATTGATGATGTTGAGGTCCATGTGAAAATCAATTCCCAATATTGTCATTAATGATGTTGAGTGGAGCAACCTTTTTCTTACATGCAAGCTTGAGCAGATGCTGCAACAGCCTGATGATAAAACAAAATTATTGTTGACTACCTGTTGGTCAACACTGCTGGCAACACTTTCGCCTGCCTAATCGTTCCTGCATGTTTCTCCTATATAGACATATATGTCTAGTCTGAGTCAGTACTATACCATGTCATGATACACAAACAGTCCAAGGCATGTCAGCCACTTACTGCTACAACACAATCTACACTACCTGACCAGACCAGACTTCCTTGAGACGTGAGTACTACCCCAAGCAAGCTGCCTGTCTGTCAGTCAAGCTGCTGGTCATTACAGGCTGCCATCAAGTTCTAGCGCTGACAGCAGCATCTCTCTAATATACTGGGCACGGAGCTCAGGAGTGTCCACAACAACTGGCCTGCAGGAACACAAACATGTTGCGGTGATGTTGCAGCAAACAACGCAAGGGATATGTGACGGAAAGAATGGAGTCTGGCATGCTTTCGCAAATTGTACAAAGCCTAGCCTAGCTTGCACTGTCTCGCAGGACAAGCCATATGCGTGCTCACTTAGTCTGTGTGTGAGTAGCCTGTTTGCTTGTGCACGCCTGCTTTAACAGCTTCCCAGCAGCGTCGTCAACCAGATTGGAACCTGATGTCTTTTCTGCACCCTGTTTTAGCCTGCCGTGCTTGTCTGTCAAGGACGTTTGTCTGTATGCTGAAGGGCTGCCGGACACAGATGCTGCCTTGAGCTTTAGCAGCATGTCTTCCTCTTGCCTTGCAGCACGTGCCCATTCCTGCGTTGATGGTTGGGCCTCAGAGAAACCCTGTTGGGTTTGCACAAAGCTAACTGAACCAAGATGAGAGTGGCAACAGACACAGCATGATGTATGCAGCAATTGAGCACTTACTGTGGACATGCTCTGGCTAAGCGAGCTGGAAGCTTGGCTTGAGGGGGAGGAGCAAAGATGCTCATCGGATGATCGCTGATGCATCAACAGATGCTGTAGCATATCCCTGACTGGTTTGCTGCAGACAGGGCACCTCTGCAAAAACATAGTATTGTTGTGCCCATGCTGGCTGCTGGCAGGAACAGGCGGTGCTTACACAAACTGAAACGTACAACAGCACATAATCTCAGAGCATCAGCTTCATGTATGTGTGGCCTTACCACAGAGCGTTGCTGGTATGCATGTTCGTCATCAACGTGCTTGATCAAAGCTCCCAGGTCTAATGACTGTCCATAGCAGAATGGACAAAGCAATTCATCACCATCTCTGGTGAGTGATCCCTCAGAAGAGTCCAACTCTGCACGAAATATGCTAAGTGCCTCAAGCTAGAAAGCACTGACACACATACAAGAGTTACTGAGCCTGAAACAGCTCTCGCAGCTGATAGCTGTATTGCTTACGCAGTCGATACGGAACCATATACCCACCTGCTGAAGCAGAGGCAGACGTAGATGCTGAAGATGCGGTGTGACGCTTGTCCCGAGGTGCTCTACTTACAGTGCACCTGTCCATATCCTTAAGATCTTGCGACAAGCTTGTTCCCAATTGCAAACTCGCAAGAGTGGGACGATGTAAGCATGCGAAGAGCCTTTCACAGCAGCGGTAGCGCGACGCGAGAGTGCGTCGTGCTGACACAAGGACTGGTAAGGCTGTTTTGGCAAGATCACGCGAAGATAGCGGTGCGTTGCTTGAGGACGCACTTTTCCGACCGCTGTATGCTCGTTTCACGCCAAGGCTGCTACTAGCATCAAGGCACGACACGAGTCCGACGACACCACTTAACCGCGATACTGGTGCACCGTGACTCTGGAAGTCATAGGGCAAACTCCTCGGGACGAGCAAAGCCCCACGACAGGCCCAGCTTAGTGGTGGTTTGCCCTGCACTTGTCTTGTTGTCGACGCCAAATCGACATTCTTGGGTGAGCGATCGACAGACGGCTGAGGTTAAAAACAGGATGAGAGCAGATTAACGTGACCTTTCGATCAACCAAAATATGTAGGAGCACCTACAGACTTGTAGGCTTGTTGTTAAGGGATTTCAGCCCCGTCTGACTAGCATGCCTGACGAAGACCAGCCAGCTCTTGGCTGCAGCAAGTGCCGATACTCTCAACGCGGCTGCAAACGTTGTAAAGATCCAGCATTCCATAGCAGAAAACGTTGCAGCTTGACTAGCTCTAGTAAAGGCCGGGCACTCAAAAGGCAATCAAGGCAGACCCGTCAGCCAAACCCCAAAGCCTCTCACGGCCAAATAAAACAAATTGGCACAAAGCCAGGGAAGGCTCCAGGTAATGTTGCTTTTTGCTCCTTTTCTGTTCATCTGTTTGCACGCTATACGCTGCCACAGTGCACATATACTGCATCAAGTGCAGCAAGGTCTGCGCGCTGAACTGCAAACAGTGTCATCCCAAGCTAGCACTGCATGTCCCTTATATGCTTGGTATACCCAGCTCCAGTTATGTGTTTCCACTGCAGAGACCGCCGTGGACACCAAGCAGGCTGCAAATCACAAGTTGGCATTGTCAACAGAGCAGCCACAGCCACTGTCTCTGCCTCAGAGTCAGCCAAAAGCGCCACCACCAGACAGCGCCACAACGCTAGCACACCACCAATATGCGTCAGCAGAGTGGGGCGCCAGGGAGTCGACCATGGCCCACGATGCCTACCAACCAGCTCATGGTTGTGTTGATGTAGATTCAGAACGCCAGGCAGCTGTGCATACTGAGGATGATGCACAGACATCAGCAACCAAGGCCAGATCAGTATATCATGCTGATGAGGAAGTAATGGCAACAGCAGCTACTTCTCCTGGTGTGCCATACCCTGAACAGGATCAAAGTTCACATGTTGCCCCAATGGCTGCTGAGAATCAGACATTGGCTGCTGACACTGATGCAAGTCAGTCACTGCCAGCATCTTCATCAGCAACAGGACCAACAGCAGGTATTGCTGCAACTGCTCCCAACACTATCAAACAGTCACAGCCAGCATCATCAGCAGTATCTGCTGCTGATGTTGCTGCTGTTGGTGCCAATCAGCCAGATGCAACCCCTTCTGCAGCATCCCAGCCAGACCCCCAAGTTGAGCCCACCTCACAGGCAACAGCTTCAGAGTCTCGTCCTTCTTTCCTTTCCATGCTTCAAAGCAAAATGGACAAGCAGCGTCAGCAGCGGCGGGAGAGCCAGTCTGCTGGCTCAGCTTCAGAGTCTTCGTTGTCATCTGTGCATGCAGCTGGTGCCAACTCAATGGAGAAGTCAGGAGCTTCTGTTGACTCAGGTGCTTGATTGATCATGTTGATTGTGTTTTGGCCAAGCATTGTGGCCAAGCATTGTTCTTGTTTGGCAGCAGTCTTGGGGTTCTCTGTCCACATGTGGTCGTATGCAAGCAGAAAGCTTTGTGCTGTGCTGCCCTGGCAGGGTCTGTGAAGATAAATGACCATGCTGCACTGCTGCTCAGATGTTAAAGCCAGCTAATATGGCTGGTGCATTTGCTCATGCTTTCTAGCTGGTACAAACATACATGCAACAGCGTGTTGTTAGCAGCTGCATAGCACCCGCAATACATACAGGCTATGTACAATCCTGCTGTCCCCAGCATTGCTAAATGACATGCTAGCTTGCGCCTTTGTCAACGTTTTCAGGTGGTGGGAGTAAACAGTAGTACATTACTAAAAGCAAAAAGCGCTTTGTTGGTTACACTATCTTTTTACATTGTCCAGTTGCACCACTGTACTCAGGCACCACAGGCAGACCAGCTCACGCTACAAGGTTGCTAGGCGCTTTGATACACTCAGCATCAGTCAGAGACACTGTGTACAGCAAGTGCAATCAGAATGACCCTTTCTCAATGATTGTCGTAGCATACCACAGGCACTGTGACTTCCACTGCAGACGCAAGAAATGGAAATGTGTTATACCCTAACCTTTCAAGCATCACCAGCAGGTGTGTGTTCCAGGGACTCAGGCACCACAGGCGATGGCAGCTCCACGCCATAAGGTGAAGCAACAAAGAAGGCGCTCAGCCAAGAAGCCTACCAAGACTAGGGCCTTCCTGCAGCCTGGGGTTGACCCCAGGCAAGCCCTGTGGCACCCTCCTGCCAGCCCCTATGGCTTGATTGAGGAGTATCTGTACCAAGACCCCTGGAAGCTTTTGGTGGCATGCATGCTGCTGAATGTCACCAGTGGACTGCAGGTCAATACTTTCACATGACAGCCTGCAATCCTTCTTGCCAGCAACACCTATGCTGTATGTAACATGCATGCCGCTGCTGTTGTGCATGCTCGTGAGTGCCACCATCACAAAGCATGTGTTTAGGCTGTCAATGCGGTTAACGCTGCTCTGGCGCTGCAGTGAAGCCATGCAGCTGTTGAGCCAACAGTGTATCTGCTGGAAAGGCCCATCGCTCACCATGACTTCACCCTACCTCTCCACCCCCCTCCCTGTCTGGAGCTAACCGGCAATCTAATCGATGAAGAAGAGAGGCGATTATTGTTGTTGGTGCAGGGGAAAGTTTGCATGGTCGTGTTTTTGCTTGCAAGATCAAAGAAATGGTGTACAGGTGCGTAAGGTGATTTGGAGACTATTTGACATTTGGCCAACTGCTGAGGCAGCTGCTGGGGCGACTGATGATACCCTTGTCGTTGTGGAGAAACTGATTCAGCCTCTTGGCCTGTTCCGAAAGCGTACCATAGCCATTAAGAGGTTTTCCCAGGAATACATTGAAGCTGAGGTAAGACATGTTTGCATGACATACAGCATAACGGACTGTGGCAGACCATATGATGCCGATAGCTGCTGTGTAGCAGAAGGCAGCACATGCAACCACAGCAATGTTTATCCGCTTGGGATTCTCTGCATCTGATACTCGGCAGGACCTTCTCATCCTGCATGTGTATGATCATGTTGGTATGTCCATCTTGGTACATTCATTTGTGCAACCAAATGACCTTCGCCGTTGATTGCTTACATGTTGACTTGATTGACTGTGGTGAGTGTCGTTCTGTCATTGGCACCTGCAGTGGCTAGACCCCATTGAGCTGCATGGCATTGGGCAGTATGCTTCAGATGCCTATTTCATGTTCTGCCGAGGGAATTGGCAGGATGTTGAACCATCAGATAAAGATCTGTTGCGGTATCAGCAATGGTTGCACAGCACTGGCGGGGAGGGCAACGGCCTAGAGAGAGATGTAATGCCACATGCTGCTGATCTTCGTGGGGTCAATCATAACAGCAACTGAACAAGTGATGAGCACAGCTCTGCTCTTGTTTTGTGGTTTTGAAAACGCTGATACAGAGAGTGGGCTTGCTTCAGATTTCCGAGGATTGTACAGGTGGTACTTCTGAGCGGGACACATAGACCAAACAGGTTGTGCTTGTTGGGATGCGCCATGCATGTATCAGAGTCGCATACGGTTGAATAAGCAATGGCATCCTGTGAGGACTTGTCACTGAATCAGATGCTTGTGCAGGGTAAAGGGCTTAGTGCTTTGAAGCACAGTAATGGTATGCAAATTATGTTTATGTTTATATTTATGTGTCAGGGCATGTGTTGAGATTTTCGTACATGTGAGTCATAGCAGGTGATCATCTGAGTGTGATCAAACCTCATGTGACCTGCTTGATGGCAGTATTGAGCTCTGCAATACATAGTATAACTGCGTATACTGCACATACTGCACGTAGTGCTGCGGATACCGTCGAGCGTACTGCGGAACAGCACTGTTCAGTACCGTAATTAAGCTGGGGACTGATCAGGGATCATCCTCTCGTGGGCAGTCGCAGACTCTGGTCAATTGGATTTCAGCGAAAGAATCGTCGCATCTACTGCTGCTTACAAGCAAGTTTGCAAGCAAGTATGCCGCGAAGTTCTGCTTCACACCCTTGGCATGATCTTTCAGTCGGCGAGGACGTTCCCAACATAGTCAACGTTGTGATAGAGATTCCCAAGGGCAGCAAAGTCAAATATGAACTCGACAAAGATACAGGTAGGCGACCACCAATCATGTCATGCTCACGACATTATAGTCTAGTAATTGAGCGTGAGCAAGCTGGCAGCATTTGTCATACCAGGGCCTGCAAAAGACTGATCACTTCAGTCTGACTCCCGCTTCTGCCCTACAGCTTCTCGATGGCTGCAGGCATGCTCTTTGTGGACCGAGTACTGTATTCCTCTGTTGTATACCCTCATAACTACGGGTTCATACCCCAGACTTTGGACGAGGATGGCGATCCCATGGATGTTTTAGTGCTGATGCAAGAGCCTGTGTCCCCCTTCAGCTTTTTGAGAGTAAAGCCAATAGGTGAGACATCTTGGTTCATCGCTTGTGTGTGGCGCTGTGGAGCTTTGCTGCTGACCCATTAGTACAGCGCATAATCAGGTAGCATTTGCAGGTTTGATGCAGATGATAGACCAAGGTGAGCAGGATGACAAAATCATTGGCGTACATGCTGATGACCCAGAGTACCGAGACTACACAGACATATCAGAACTTCCTGCCCACCGTCTGATAGAAATCAAGAGGCAAGTCCTGAGCAAAACCAGAAGCCAGGCATTTGCCAGTGCAGCAAGTGTGCACCGATCTGTATGTCTGTGACTGCAGGTTCTTCCAGGACTATAAGAAGAATGAGAATAAGGAGGTGAAGATTGATGACTTTCTGAACAATGTGGAGGCTAAAAAGGCTATCAAGGAGTCAATGGTGAGCAGATGCCAATTTTTGATGCTGTGTCACGGATACACACCTGCATTCAAGGTTGGTCCGTCCTGCCTGCCAGACAGTCTTAGAATGTTACATTCTGCCTGCAGGCTACATATACTGACCTATATGTTCCCAAGCGACCCAGATCAAGCAGCCATCCAGATTTGAGCAATCTTGCCAATTCTAACAGTCAGCAGAAAGGCAACCTGCCCAAGTCCAGCAGCCAGCAGAGTTTAGGCAAATCTCCTAATCAACAGAGCTTAGGCAAGTCACCTAGTCAGCAAAGCTTGAGCAAGTCAAGCAGTCAGCAGACTTTGGCCAGCCCAGACAAAGCTGAAGCAGGACACACCAAGATACCAAAATCACCAACCCCCAAGCAGCAAACAGCTGAGTGACATGCAACAGAGTCAGCTACAGCAGTGCGTTCGGCATAGCATACAGCAAAGCTATGAAAATACTCATTTTCAGGAGGTTCAGGAGGTCTGGAGCACTGTCATGATCACTGTGTACAGAGAAGTTTTGAGCAGCTGAGGGACGTGCATCAATAATTTGAGTGACTGGTTCTCTGTACTTACAGATGATCCTAGCATTGCTACAGCAAGATTTAGCTAAGTGACAGAATTGCTAGATTTATTAAATCCATGCTGCTTTATTAAACTTGTTTGCATCCTTCACTGCTGTGCGCATATCAAGTTTACTATTTAGTGCTGTCAAGCTGGGCCCTGCTTTCTGCTTCGACTTGTTTGCAATTGGCTGCTCTACACCATCATGTCCGTTCCCTATTTCCCCTGCATATACAGTGTTCACAATCAGTGTCTGTGCAGTACTGCTCAGAGCAGGGAAAAATTGCATGTAGCAGACGCATGCAAAATGTGTTTACTAGCACTCACCTAGCACACTACGCTGAGGACTGTTTGGACTGGCTGCTAGGCTTTCCTCTACTGGACTACTTGTCTGTATAGCACCTGCTGCATATGCTCGCAGCAGATTGCTGCTCCCAGTTGGCATGCTGATAGCCTTGCTGATGCCTCTGCCAGAAGCTGGTTGTTGGTTTGCCAAACTGCCTTGCCTTTCCAGAGGCCCCTGCTCATCGCTCTCCTCTTGCTGTGATGAAGTGGTGCTGCCTGGAAGCTGCTGCAGTGGTTGCAGGGCCGCTGGCTGCTGCATCTGTGCTGCTGGGGTTGCTACTGACTTTGGAAGACCCATCTTTTCCTTCAGTATCTGGGCACGCTTTATGGCATCACTGCATTGCTGCGCAATGAACAAAGCAGAGGCTTTCAGACTTTCAGCAAGTAACAAGCATTGGGTTCAACAGGAGGTGTAATATATGATGTGCATGGCATCGCTGCAGCTGACCAATCAAGCACACCTGATACATGCAACACTGACACAGCGCTGAGTATTAGTTACAGCATAGTTCCCATGCTGAAAAGTATCTTTCAACACTTTCAATCATTTTAGGCTAACTCCGAGCAGGGTGTACCCTAACAAGAGAGTCAAAGGCAGTCAATCACTGCTTCACAGGTACCTGCAGGTAGTACTTGGCAGCTGGTGTCCCTTTGCTGACCACATCCTCATCAGCTGTTTTCCTAGGCAGCTGCTGCTGTCTGTCTTTCAGCCTGCCCAGTGCGTTTGCTCTCCCAGTCACAAACATCCTGCCACCCCCCTGACTTGACCCTTCATCCCCTTGCCCAGATATCGATGAGTCTGTTGCTTCACCAGGCGCTTCTCTGACCCTTTGAAACCCACTGCCAACCACAGACATGCTCGCTAGCCTGTCACTGAGATCAGCTGACACAGCAGACCGCTGCAGTGGTGCTGCTGCTTGTGAAATAGCTGAGGGATCTGTTCCAGCTTTGCTTGTGCCTGGGGGAAGGAAGGCAGGGTTTTCCCTCCATGGGGAGGAGCGAGGGGTGCTGGGGGCGCCTTCCTTGGGTTGAGGAGAAGCTAGTCCAGCCAGACTGATGCTAGGAACTATGGCACTGTTGGTTCTGTCTGTCGCTGAGGATGATGCCTTGCTAATACCCATGTAATCCCTGCACAGCAATGATGACAGTCAGTGAGTAGCCCACAAGACCCAAAGCAAAGGGTGGAAGCTGATAACGCTGCATTTGACTGACACGGCAAATGCAACAGAGACACGCTTGTCCAGTGTTGACACTAACTGCAAAGCAGTCCACATTATGAATGTGAGAGAGACCCACACTGCACACCACAGCCCTACAGAAACCTGCAGGCACCTGATCATATGCCAGACATGTTTCCTGTACCCAGGAAGGCTTGTTTTGTCCTCCTGGTGGAGCTGGGAGTGAAGAGTGGGGGCAGTAGAGCTCTGTTTACCTGTAGTCATACACGAGGTCCTCCTTCTTCTTGTTGCCAGCCTTCCACTCCAGCCCTCCTATGATCTTGCCCTTTAGGTGGGCCTTCAGAAGCTGCACAGTCAGCTTGTGAGCGGTGTCCAGGCCCTGTTGGGTACGCTCCACATTGATGGCCATCAGCACAGGTCCCTCTAGGGCTGCGCTGGACGGCCCTGGCTCCTCGCTTTGTGCCCTTGCTGCATCCTGCATTGTGTCAGAATTAGATGTCAGACGCAAGGCAGCTGACCCCTGCTGCATGTACTGCAGCATATGGCATTGGCCTTTTGCACTGGCCAACATGTGGTGACACTTAGGAACAGGGTTCATGGCCTCCATTATGCTCTTGCCACTTTCTACACCAAGGTGTTGCAAACCTGCTCAGGTCTCAAGACTTTGCATCAACAGACTCCTGCTGCAGCATTCAGAGCAACTCAGCTGCCTTCAGAAGCCAAAACTATTCCTCACGACTCCTGTACACTTGTTGCACAGCAGGAACAGCAGTAGCAGGGCTGTGAAAGCTTGACTCAGATGACGTACCCTCTCGAGTAGCGAGCGTGAAGGCTGCCTGGCAGTGAGCTGACTGGTGTTGCGCCGGCTGCGGCGGGGCCTCCAAGGAGTGGCATGGTCAGGGTCCCACACTGT
>JAABUL010004667.1_pt1 | contig 18056 bp, 18 predicted proteins | sample 5559151 | NCBI WGS metagenome assembly JAABUL01 (sample SAMN10711876, study PRJNA513368) | rock metagenome | isolation source: Antarctica rocks | place: Antarctica: Victoria Land, Pudding Butte sud | reverse complement strand
CTCCGCTGTGCCGTTCCCTTCGGTCGAGCTTCGCTCTCCCTCAAGGAACGGCACAGCGGCGAGTCTCATCCTGATTGACGCGAAGTCTCACCGTGATTGCCGCGGGACAAGTCGGGACGTTTCGCCACTGCCGCCGCATGGACAGCCTGTCCTCACGCTCTATTCTGCACCGTGGCAAGCTTCCTTGCCGCTCCGCGTCGGGCGAGCAGGCGTTCGCCGTAGCGCGCCACCATAGTGACCGACTTCCAGCTTCCGGCCTGCATGACCTCGCCGAGCTCGAGGCCGGCCGCCAGCATGTCCTGGGCGGCGCCGACCCGGGTCGAATGGCCTGAGGGAGGCCGGGGCAGGATCACCCCGGCATTGGCGGCGAGCTTCTGGAACAGCCGACGCACCTCTTGGGCCTCGAGGGCGGCGTCGCCGGCGCGTCCTAGCTTGTCGACCGGTCGAAATACGGGACCGGAAAGAAATCCGGCGCCGGCGAGCCAGGCGTCGAGGTGGCGCAAGGTGTCGGGCGCCAGATATTTGACGGCACCTTCGCCGTCCTGATCGGTCTTGGTGCGCCGGACCAGGATCGTGGCGCTGCCGTCGGGGCCACGCTGAAGGTCTTCGATGCGCAAGGATACCAGTTCCGAGCGGCGCAGCAGCGTGTCGTAGGCGACCGCAATGAGCGCCGCATCGCGCTGATCGATGAGCCGCGGCGCTTCCACCGGAGTGTTGGCGGCGTTCTGCGACAGCGCGGCACCCTGGCGGCCGAGCATGCGTTCGACGCTGCCGCGGTTGAGTGGCTCGGCCTGTTTCTGGCGACGGCCCTTGGCGCGGTTCATGCGCCGGATGGCGAGACGGACCGCCTCGGCCTGACAGGGATTTTCCAAGCCGGCGGCGCGGTGCAGCGCGGCGATCGAGGCGCGGTAGCGTGCCACGGTCGCAGGCGCCTTGAGCTCTGCCTGAGCGTCGATGAAGGCAGCCACGGTTTCGGGGGAGGCGGGCAGCATGGCGTGGCCGTTGGCGCCGCACCAGGCGGCGAACACGCGGGTGTCGGCGGCGAGCGCCCGTTCGGTGTTTTGGGCAAAGGCCCCGGCAGCGGTGCGGGCGTACTCGTCGAGACGCTCGATCAGCGCGGCGAGCGCCGGGGGCCGTGGGTCCGTGGCCGGAACCGGAAGCAGGGCTGAGGCCGGGCGGGCCGGGCGGGGGTCGGGGCGGGTCATGCCGGCAGGATGCCGGGGAGAGGTTAAATCAACGATAACGGCAATTATCGGTGATAATCCCACTGGGCTCGCAGACGATGAAAGAACAGGAAGCAGACCGTATCCGCCGCCCTCGCCATGATCGAGAAGCGGGCCGACCGGCCCGGGCTCGCCACAATTCGTCGCGAACAAGCTTCTCGGCGATCGCACAAAGCTCAATCCGAAAGGGCGAACCCGTCCGGGAGCTGGCCCGCACGCAGACGCGTGAACAATCGCCTGCAAACTAGTGTCGGTCGGACCCGTGATGTCGGAGACCAAGCGATCGCTCCATGTTGGAACTTCTTTTAGATCCGAGCTCCACATCACCGGGGAAAGTCCATCATGGCGATTGCCGAAGAGCTGAAAGCGCAGCGCGATCGAGCCTTGAAAGCGATATCTTCGGGACCGCCTGCAAGGACTTCGAATCCGTTCTTCGGAGTAGCACCGATCACCATCAACACTTACAGCGCCTTGGCGTTTGCCGAGACGACCTTCGGCCTGCTGAGGTCGGAGCGGCGAGTCGGTGCCGTTTCCGATCTCAACACGCGCTCAATCCGAAACCGGGCGACCGTAAACGCGTGGGTCGCTCGACACTTCCTCTTCGTGCCCGGCGTCCCGGAACCTGAACGAAGGGGCGCGGCCGTGACCTTGCTAAAGGTCGCCGACCCCGACGTGATCGATCCGGCCATCCATGCTCGGATCGCCGCTCATCGTCTTCGACGACGCCGATCTCGACAACGCGGTCGGCGGCGCAATGCTGGGCAACCTCTACTCCTCGGGCCAGATTTGTTCTAACGGCACCCGCGTCTTCGTGCAGCGGCGTATCCTCGATGATTTGATCGAGCCAGCCGACGCACCGAACCCGGGCGAGGGCTCATAAGGTCGGCACCGTAAACGCGAGCCGGAAACGCCTCGAGCAGCCATGCGCGAACGGTTGTCGCGGCGCCCCGTGAGGTCACAATCGAGCTAGCGCTCGGCCGACGACGTGGCGTTACGAGGCGGCGAGGATGATCTTGCCGCGAGCTCGTCCCGACGCCTGGTACTGGAACGCATCGGCGAAGTCGGCCAGCGGGACGGTGCGGTCCACCAGGACTTTCAGCGTGCCGGCGTCGATCCGCTCGACGACCTTCGTCAGGCGGCCTGCATCCGATTGGTGGAAGACGAACGCCGCCTTGACGTTGTGGGCCTTGGCGAGATCCTCGTCAGGGGGCATAGCTGTCGCAACGAGGATGCCGCCCGCCCGCATTACCCCGAAAGACTTCTGCTGAGTCTCGCCTCCAATGGTGTCGATCACGACGTCGATGTCGGCCAGCTTTTCCTCAAACGGACCAGCAGTGTAGTCGATCACCTGATCGGCGCCGAGCCGGCGGGCGATGTCGAGCCCGGTGCCCGAGACGGTGGCGATCACCCGTGCCCCTGCGGCGCGCGCGAGCTGGATCGCGAAGCTGCCGACGCCGCCCGCCCCGGCATGGATCAGAACGGTCTGACCTTGCTTGAGGTCGGCGATTTCGAATAACGCCTGCCAGGCTGTGCCGGCTGCGGTCGGGAGGCCGGCCGTCTCCTCAAGCGAGAGCGACTTCGGGGCAGCAGCGAGATAGGCAGCAGGGACCACCGCGAATTCGGCAAGGGCACCCCCGCTCGTCGGATCGGCCCGGCCCACGACCTTGTCGCCCTGCGTCCAGCGCGTGGCATTGGCCCCGGCCTGTTCGATAGTCCCGGCGAAGTCCGTCCCAAGCGTGTAGGGGAAGGGCAGTGGGAAGTAGCCATGCATCATGCCGCTGTGCAGCTTGACGTCCAGCGGATTCAAGCTCGCCGCCCTTATGCGGACGAGGACTTGATCGGCGCCGACATTGGGAACGGATACCTCGTCGAGGACGGGCGCGGCCTTGTAGTCGTGGATGCGAACGGACTTCATCACGCAGTCTCCCCTTTCATCGGCCACGCGCCGACCTGGAACAGCCAGCCCAGCCAGTCCTCCATATGGAAGGTTTGGGTAAGCCGGCCGTCTTTGATTTCATGGAACTCGTGGATCGGCAGGCGGAACGCCTTGTTGGTCGGCGCGATCCCGAACCACTCGCCCTTGTGGGTGCCGGAGATCTCGGCCCGGACCGCGGCGCGGCCGGGAGCGCCGATGATCTCGTGGATCGTGACTTTGACGTCCGGGAACGCCGCGTGGAAGCCACGGATCAGCGGTTTCATGCCCTCTCGACCAGGCTCCTGGTGAGGCGCGAGGGGAAGATCCTGAAAATCGGACGTGACCGCCTCGTCCAGAAGCTCAGGCTTCCCTTCGAAGGCGCGATAGAAGGTCTCGATGGCGCGAAGGTCGTTCCCCGCTATTCCGGCGACCCTTGCGCCGCTTGGTTGGCTGCTCATCGCTATGTCCCCTATGTTGCCGGACGGCTAAGCCGCCGCAATCAATGGATATGCGCTGGCACGCCGTTGTTGAAATCGATTCGCAATATGCCTATGCATCGATGCCATGGATTTACATGGCATCGACCTGAACCTGCTCGTCGCCTTCGATGCTCTCCTGGCCGAGCGCAGCGTGACGAGGGCAGGCGCTCGCATCGGCCGAACGCAATCCGCCATGAGCGCCGCCCTCTCGCGCCTGCGAGCGCTGCTCAAGGACGAACTCTTCGTGCGCAGCCCTTCCGGCCTGCAACCGACTCCGCGTGCGCTCGATTTGTCCGAACCCCTCGGCCATGCGTTGGCCGAAATCCAGCGCACCCTGGAATTCACGCAAGCCTTCGATCCGCAATCTTCTGCAATGTCATTCAACATTGGACTCTCGGAGCACCCGACCTTCGTGCTCTTGCCGCGCCTGGTGGAACGCCTCCGGGAGGTCGCGCCAGCAGTGACCCTCCGTGTCCGCGGCTTCACGGCGCGCGACGATGCCGTTACGATGCTGGATGCAGGCGAGGTCGATCTTGCGATCGGCGTTCCCCCGACCAGCACTGCGGGCCGTATCCTCATTCGCCCGCTGTTTGAGGAACGCTTCGTGTGCATCGTAAGGAGGGGCCACGTTGCGGATGGCGCTCTGAACCTGTCGACCTTCCTGGGCCTCTCGCACCTTCTGGTGTCACCCGAGAACGAGCGCTTCGGGCTAGTCGACGCGGCGCTAGCGAAGCAGGGACTCAAGCGGCGCCTCGGTCTGACGCTGCCGCGCATGTATGCGGCGCCAACCCTGATCGCTCGGTCGGACATGATCGCGACGGTGATGGCGGGGGTCGTCGCCGCCTCGGGCCATGCAGACGAACTCCGCATCCTTGAGCCGCCCCTTGATTTGCAGCCGGTGTCATTCGTGATGTCCTGGCACAAGCGCAACGACTCGCATCCGGCCCAACGCTGGCTCCGAGACTGCATCGCCTCGTTTCAGGAAGACCTGGCGCCCGGGCCCGGCGGGACGGGCGGCATCGCTCCGGAACCCGGGATGTCGGAGAACCCGTCAAGCGGGAAAGGCCTGGTCGGAAGCGTTGAGCCTCCGGCTCAGAGGAGGCGCCGGGCCGTACGCGCTCCCCGGCCGTCTGGCGATGTGCATGAAGGCTGATGGTGGACGGGCCCGCCAGTCCCTTTCGATCCCCGGAGACTGGCGCAGGTGGTCAGTCGAGCAGGGCGATCGGGCGCATGCCAAGGTCGTTGTCGGTCTCCAGAGGTTCGCCGGAACGGACGATGCAATCCGCCGATTTGGCAGGCCGATCGCTCGCCTCATCGGCGATCTCGATGTGCAGGTCGAAATTAGGGAAATGGGCGAGGAATCCGGGCAGTCGCGGCAGCACCATTCGAACCGCGAAGCCGTGCAATCGGACCCGCAGGAGTCCCTGGGGCTGCGCCGCCCGCAACATGTTCTCCGCGTCGTCGACATCGGCCGGAATGCCGAGGCAGCACAGGCGGTAGGCGTTCCCCCTCGGGGCAGCACGACGCGGCGCGTCGTGCGCTCGAGCAGCCGGACGCCAAGCCGCGCCTCGAGCTGCTCGATGGCCTCGGTCGCTGTAGACCGCGGGATCCCGGATTAAGCCGCCGCCGCGCTGAAGCTCCTCCGCTCGATGACGCGGACCAGCAGGCGCATGCTTTGGAGTCGGTCCATCGTCATCGCGTCCGCCAGGGACGCTTCCGCAGCCCCGACTGCCCTTCCCGCGCGGGCACCTCGGTCTGCAAGGGCCGATCCACCTGGTCCAGCAAGCGTCAGTCGTTGCCGAAGTGGCGGTTCGCTGGCCGCGGCAGGCCGAGGTTCTCCCGCAACGTCACGCCTTCGTACTCGGTGCGGAACAGTCCCCGGCGCTGCAGCTTCGGCACGACTTGGCCGGCGAACGCGTCGAGCCCCTCCGGCAGCGAAGAGAACATGACGATGAACCCGTCGCAGGCATCCGTGACCAGCCAGGCCTCCATCTCGTCGGCGATCGCGCGCGCCGTACCGACGAATGCCAGGCCGGAATAGCTCCCAGCCTTCTGAGCGAGCTCGCGGATGCACAGGTTCTCGCGTCGGGCGAGCTCGATGATGCTGGCGCGCGCGCTCTTGCTGGCATTCGTCTCCGGTATATCGGGCAGCGGACCCTCCGGGTCATATCCGGAGACGTCGTAGCTGAGGAGGCTGTTGAGCGTGGCGATCCCGCTGTCGTAGTGAACAAGGCTGTCAAGGCTGGCTCTCTTGGCCTGGGCCTCTTCGACTGTCTCGCCAACGACTACGAAGACGGCGGGTAGAATCTTGAGCGCCGCGGGATCGCGCCCCGCTGCATTTGCCCGCGCCTTGACGTCAGCGTAGAAGCGGCGGGCGCCGTCGACCGTGGACTCGGAAGCAAAGACGGCGTCGGCGGTCTCAGCCGCTAACTGTCGGCCGGGCTCGGAGGCGCCAGCCTGGAAAATCACCGGCCATCCCTGGACGGGCCTGGCAATATTGAGCGGTCCGCGCACGGAGAGGCTCGGCCCCTTGTGGTCGAGGACACGCATCCGAGACGGATCGAAGTAGACCCCCGTGCCGACATCGCGGACGAAGGCGTCATCAGCGAAGCTGTCCCATAGCCCCGTCACGACGTCATAGAACTCGCGAGCCCGAACGTAACGCGCTCCATGATCCATCTGGCTATCGTAGCCGAAATTGAGCGCGGCGCTCGAACTCGCGGTCGTGACGATGTTCCAGCCCGCTCGACCGTTGCTGATGTGATCGAGCGAGGCGAAGCGGCGGGCGACGTGGTAGGGCGCGTCGAACGTCGTCGAGGCCGTGGCAACGAGCCCTATGCGCTGGGTTACTGACGCCAGGGCAGACAGTAACGTGAGCGGCTCGAACGATGTCGCGGTATGGCTCCGCCGTAGCGCGGCTGGCGGCTGGTCCAGCACGGCCAGATGGTCGGCCATGAAGAAAGCGTCGAATTTCGCCGCCTCCAACTTCTGGGCGAAGGCCTTAATGTGCTCGAAGTTGAAGTTGGCATCGGGATAGGCTCCCGGAGACCGCCAAGCGCCGGTATGGATCGTGGCGGGTCGCATGAAGGCACCCAAGTGCAAGCGACGCAGCGCGATCATGGCGAAGTCGAAGCGACGAGGACGGCCGTGAAAGGCAGCACTGTGGAGGGTTCGCCACGAAAGACGCTTTGCCTGGTCGGGCAGACCGCGCCGGTCATGGGCTGCCGGGAAGGGTGAAACGGATTCAGCACGTATTCTCCTTGGCGCTCCGTCGATTCCGCCCTGGTAGCGCCAAGGATCCAGGAGCACGATCTCGTCTGGTCGAATTTGCGGCGGCGATATCGGCGGGGTGGCGTCCTTGCCACCGTTCGGTGTTCCCGTAACCCCGGGCCGGCCGAAACACGAATCAATTGAGAATATGCCTGATCATCGATGACGTGGATGATTGGCGACCGTTGGTGCAGTTCTGCTGCCGATCGAGAGATGGCTGTCGTCAGCTGCCGAGCACACGTCCCAAATCGACCAGCTTGCCGCCAAGGGCACGAGCCGACACCTGGGTGCAAAGCCCCCTTCTCGGCATACCTGGATGCGCTCGATCCGCGACGACCAGGCCAGCGCAGAGGCATATAAAGGCTCTCTATAGCCTTTTCCCAATTAGCAATGCCGGGCGCTTCGGTCCCCTGCGCTAGCATCTCTCATACCGGACGTCTTGCAAGATAGGCGTGTGGACAACGCCCGCTCGACTGGACGGTTCTGCACCTCGGTGGACTGGGTCCGGGAGGAATGAATGCAGAAAGAACCCGTGTTGGACGTCGCCCATCTTGGTCACCTGGAAGTCCTTACCTCCAAGCCGTCCGAGTCGCTGCAGTTCTTCGTCGATGTTCTGGGAATGACCGTCAGTGGCAGAGAAGGCCAGTCCGTTTACCTTCGCGGTTGGGACGACTACGAGAGGTGCTCGCTCAAGCTCACGGAAGCATCGACGTCGGGTCTCGGGCACGCCTCTTTCCGCGCCCGAAGCCCGCAGGCTCTGGAACGGCGCGTCGCGGCGCTGGCCGGTTCCGGAAGGGCGATCGGTTGGACGGATGGCGACGTCGGCCATGGCCCCTCATACCGGTTCCACGATCCGGACGGCCACGTCATCGAACTCTATTACGAGACCGAGCGCTACGAGGCGCCTGCCGAGCAACGCTCCTACCTCAAGAACCAGGCCCAGCGCTACCCTGCCCGCGGCATCAACGTCCGCCGCTTAGATCACTTCAACTGCTTCGCGGTCGACGTCCGAGCGAACCGGGTCTTCTTCGAGGACTATCTGGGCTTCCGCCTCACCGAGCAGATCGTACTCGACGGAGGCGAGGAGGCAGGCATGTGGATGACCTGCACGAACAAGTCGTACGACTTCGCCTACACGCGGGAGGCCCACGGCGTGCCCGGGCGCTTCCATCACGTGACCTACGCTGTCGACAGCCGCGAGGACGTGCTGCGCGCCGCCGACATCTTCATGGAGGCGGGCGTGTACATCGAGACAGGGCCGCACAAGCACGGCGTTCAACAGACGTTCTTTCTCTACGTCTACGAGCCGGGCGGCAACCGTGTCGAGGTCGCCAATGCTGGGGCGCGGCTGATTCTCGCGCCCGACTGGAAGCCCATCGTGTGGAGCGAGGCGGAGCGCAGGCGCGGTCAGGCCTGGGGGCTCAAGACCATCGAAAGCTTCCACTCGCACGGCACGCCGCCCCTTCCGGAGGGGCTCGCCGATGCTCCCAACGCCAAACGCCAGGAAGGTCTCACGCCATGAGTCCGACGGGACAGACGGCGCTCGTCGTGAGCGCCCATTCGGCTGACTTCGTCTGGCGGGCCGGTGGCGCGATCGCATTGCACGCCGAAGCAGGCGTCGGGGTGACCGTCGTTTGCCTGTCGTACGGCGAGCGGGGCGAGTCCGCCAAGCTGTGGCGCCAATCGGGAATGACGCTCGCCAAGGTCAAGTCAGAGCGCCGCAAGGAGGCGGAAGCTGCCGCCAAGGCGGTCGGTGTCGCCGACATCCAGTTCTGGGATCTCGGCGACTACCCGATCTCCCTGAGCGACGAGAGCCTGTTCCGTCTGGTCAAGCTCTACCGCACGGTGCGACCGGCCTTCGTGCTGACCCACTCGAGGCTCGATCTTTACAACCACGACCATCCCGCCGTCAGCGATTTCACGCAGAACGCCCGCATCACGGCCCAGGCTCACGGCCACGAGCCCGGGCAGGAGGTGATCGGTGCGCCGCCGGTTTTCCTGTTCGAGCCGCACCAGCCCGAGCAATGCCGCTGGATGCCGAACGTGCTCCTCGACATCAGCGGCGTGTGGGAGCGCAAGCGCGCGGCCATCGAGTGCATGGCCGGCCAGGAGCACCTCTGGGAGTACTACACCCGCGTCGCCTTGCAGCGGGGCGTCCAGGCGGCACGAAACTCCGACAAGAAAATCACCTACGGGGAGGCCTACGAGGCCGTCTTTCCCTATGTGCTCGGGAGCTTGGTGGCATGAGCGTCGTCTATACCGATCCTCCGCGCGTCCCCGACGCCATCGCGCGCGCCTTCGCGAGCCTCGACGTCGCGACGGTCCACGAGGCGCTGGGGCGAACGGGCCTTATGGGTTCCCACATGCGTCCCATCTATGCCGGTGCGCAGCTCGTTGGCACGACGGTCACAGTCTCGGTCGCGCCCGCCGACAATTGGATGCTGCACGTCGCGGTCGAGCAGTGCCGGGCAGGCGACGTGCTAGTCGTGTCGCCGACCTCCCCAAGCGACCAAGGCTATTTTGGCGAGTTGCTGGCATCATCCCTTGCAGCGCGCGGGGTGGTCGGGCTCGTGATCGAGGCCGGGTGTCGCGACGTCGCGGCCCTGACGACGATGCGCTTCCCCGTATGGTCGCGGGCGATCTCGGCCCAGGGTACCGTCAAGGAAACGCTCGGCTCGGTGAACGTTCCGATCGTGTGCGCCGGGCAGCTCGTTCATCCAGGCGACCTCATCATCGCTGATGATGACGGCGTCGTCGTGGTCCCGCGTCGCCAGGCCGAAGGCGTGCTCGCCCAAGCCCAGGCGCGTGAAGAAAAGGAAGCGCGGACAAGGGCGAGGCTCGCCGGCGGGGAACTCGGCCTCGACATCTACCAGATGCGCCCTGCCCTGCAGGCGAAAGGCCTGTCTTACCGGCCCTGGGAGGATCAGTCACCATGACCCCGGACGCCAGCGCCGTCGGCCATCGCTTGAGCATCGCGATCGGGACCTACCCGCACACGCGCGCGCTGAAGGCGGACCTACGAACCCTAAGCTCCGTCCCCGTTGACTTCGCGGACGTCGAGCCCATCAACCGGGCCTTCGCACCCATGGTGAGGGAGCAGCGCTTCGACATCTGCGAGCTCGCCATCGCGACCTTTCTCCAGGCCAAGGCTCACGGCTGCCCCATCGTCCTGCTTCCGGCGGCGACGGCCTGTCGCTTTCAGGAAGCAGCTCTGATTTGCAGGATGCGCGACCGCAGCATCACCGGCCCCCGCGACCTGATCGGCAAGCGGGTGGGGGTAAGATCTTACAGTCAGACCACCGCCGTTTGGCTCCGGGGCATCCTGCATGACGACTTTGGCGTGATGCCGCAGGACATCCTTTGGACCGTGACGGAGCCCGCCCACGTGCGCGAGTTCGTGGACCCGGATTTCGTCAGGAGCGCCGCCGGCGCGGACCTCCTCGCCCTGCTCTCGCAAGACCAGCTCGACGCGGTGATCGTCGGCAACGACAAGCCTGAAAGCGCCGAACTCCGACCCGTGTTCCCGGACGTCGGGCAGGCCGCGGCCCGCTTCAAGCGGGTCCACGGCTTCGAGCCGGTCAACCACGTGATCGTCGCTCGGCGGGACTTCGTCCAGTCTATGCCCGAGGCGGCCGTCGCATTCCTCGATGCCATCGAAGCGTCCTACGGCGCGGCAGACGCCGACGCGGCGCGCGTGCCGCCTCTCGGGCGCCGCGACCTGCAACCATCCCTCGACTTGGCCTTGCGCTACGCGGGGGAGCAACACCTGATGCCGCGCCCCCTGTCGGCCGACGAGATCTGGGACGGCCTTACGCAAATCGAGCCGCAACTGCAGGAACGTTGGCCGTGACGAGGTTCGCCATGATCGGCTTCGGGGAAGTCGGCATTCGGTTCTCCTCCGATCTCCACGACGGCGGCGCGAGCGCCGTTGCCGCCTTCGATGTCGCAGCGGGCGCCCGAGATCGTGCCGCGTCTTGCGCGCACGTCACACTCGCGTCGACGGCCGCCGCGGCCGCCGGCACGGCCGAGGTCGTCATCCTCGCCGTAACGGCCGAATCCGTACTGGACGCCATCGAAGGGCTCGGTGAGGGCCTCGTTCACCGACCGTTCGTGCTCGACGTCAACTCCGTCTCACCGACGACCAAGCGCGCCGCCGCCGAACGGATCGAAGCGCTTCACGGCCGGTACGTGGAAGCGGCCGTCATGACGAGCGTGTCCCTCCACGGGCTGCGTTCACCGATGCTTTTGGGAGGGCCCCACGTCGAGGCGTTCCGCGGGCTCATGGCCCCCTTCCACATGAGACTGACTCCGTTCAGCGAGAGGCTCGGCGCGGCCTCCTCGGTCAAGATGTGCCGATCCATCATGATCAAGGGCCTCGAGGCCCTCGCGACCGAGTCCATGCTGAGCGCCAGGCATTATGGCGTGGAGACCGACGTCCTGGCCTCCTTGGCCGACACACTCCCGGACCAGGATTGGCCGTCCCTCGTCCGATACATGATCAGCCGTGCCCTCCTCCACGGCGGACGGCGATCGGAGGAGATGAGGGAAGTGGCCGAGACGGTCCGCCAAGCCGGCCTGGAGCCGGTGCTCAGCACCGCCATCGCCGAGCGCCAAGCATGGTCCGGCGAACGGGGCCGCGCCTTGGACTCATCGCTCGTCTCCGCCGCAGAGCTCGGACCCTTGCTCGACGCCATCGTCGGCCGGAGCCTTTCGGCCCCTGGCAGCCTTACCGCGGGTCGCTGCAGTGACGCCCATCGTGCATCCGTGCCGCGAAAGCCCGACCGAACCAAAGGAACCGACATTTGACCGCCGAGATCCCGAACCTCCCCACCCACCGCGACCTCTTCTACGATGGTGCTTGGCATCCGCCCGTAAACGGCCGGTACCTCGACTCGCGCAGTCCCGCGACCGACGAGGTCCTCGGCCAAGTCGCGGATGGCAATGGACAGGACGCGGAAACCGTCATTGCTGCGGCTCAGAAGGGCTTCGAGGCCTGGTCCAACGTGCCCCCGCTCGAGCGGGCGAAGATTATGCGTCAGGCCGCGGCCGAAATCTGCAGGTTCGGCGACGAGCTGGCGTTGATCGACTCAGCCGACGGCGGCAACCCGGTCCGGGAGATGAGGAGCGACGCGGCCAAGGCTGCCGGATCGTTCGACTTCTTCGCCGGCCTCGTCACGGAGCTGAAGGGCGATTCCATCCCGATGGGCCCCAACGCGGTCAACTTCAGCATCCGGGAGCCGGTCGGGGTCGTCGCGCGGATCGTCGCCTTCAACCACCCCTTCATGTTCACGGCCGCGAAGGCGGCGGCGCCGCTGGCAGCCGGCAACAGCGTCATCATGAAGCCGCCGGAGGTGGCCTCCCTTTCGGCCTTGCGGCTGGCTGAGATCATCGGCCACCTCTTTCCCCCCGGCGTATTCAACGTCGCGGTCGGCGGCCGCGAGTTGGGGGCCGCGTTATCGTCACATCGGGGCGTCGCGATGGTCACCCTGATCGGCAGCGTGCCGACCGGGCGGGCAGTGATGCGCGCAGCCTCGGACACGCTCAAGCCGGTCCTGTTCGAGTTGGGCGGAAAGAACGCACTCATCGCCTTCGCCGACGCCGACGCCGAGGAGGTCGCGAAGGCGATGATCGAGGGCATGAATTTCACGTGGTGCGGCCAGTCCTGCGGATCGACGAGCCGGGCCTTCGTGCACGAGGTGATCCACGACCGGGTCGTCGAACTCCTGGGACCGCACGTCGCCAAGTATCGGCCGGGTCTTCCGACCGATACGGCCACGACCATGGGCGCCATCGTCAGCAAGGCGCAGTACGAGAAGGTGCTCAGCTACGTCGAGGTCGCCAAGCAGGACGGGGCGACGCTGCTCCACGGCGGCAAGCGACCCGAAGACCGTTTGCTCTCCAAGGGCAACTTCGTCGAGCCGACCATCTTTACAGGGGTCAAGCAGTCCATGCGCATTGCGCGCGAAGAGGTGTTCGGCCCGATCCTGTCGGTGCTGCGGTGGAGCGACGAGGCGACCATGCTCGCCGACGTCAACAGCGTGGAATACGGTCTGACCTGCTCGATCTGGACGGAGAACCTGGAAGCCGCCCACCGCTCCGCAAGGACCGTCGAACCCGGCTACGTCTGGATCAACGAAGTCAGCAAGCACTTCCTGGGAGCCCCATTCGGCGGCTTCAAGCAGTCCGGGATCGGCCGCGAGGAGTGCCTGTCGGAGATGCTCGCGTTCACGCGCGAGAAGAACATCCACATTCGGCTGCGCCATTGAGGCAGCAGGCCACCCCTCGCCGAGGCAACCGCTGCAGAGGCCACCGCGAAGGCAGGAGAGCCAAGCGGATCCGTCCGACGCGAGCCTTGCACCCTGCCGAACACTGTCAGCTGCCTTTCGGCAGCACACCGCGCCGCAGTCGACCGCGCAACAGAGATCGAGGAAACACGCAATGCCACTGCCTCTTGACCGTTCGTACGACGGGATCATCATTGGCGCCGGGCACCACGGCTTGGTGCTCGGGAGCTACCTCGCGCGCCAAGGTCTCAAGGTCCTGATCGTGGATCGCCGGCTGAGGTACGGGGGTGGCCTCGCCACGGAGGAGGCGACACTCCCGGGCTTCTACCACAACCTGCACAGCATCAATCACTTCCACATCAGCGATACGCCCTGGTTCACGGACCTGGGCCTGCAGGATAAGGTCGAATACATCACGCCGCGCTATGAGTTCGCCCAGCCGCACTTGGACCGGACCGCTCTGGTCTTCGGGCGCGACCTCGAGGAGACATGCGCCAACATCGCGCGCTTTAGCCGGCGTGACGCCGAGACGTTCCGGCAATGGAACCTCCGCGCCGAGAAGATCACGCGCGAGATCTTCCTGCCCGAGCGCTTCAGCGAGCCGCTGTCCAAGGCCGACCGCGACGCGCTGCTCTCCAAGAGCGAGATGGGCCGCGAGTTCCTCGGGGTCACGCTGCGCCAGCCTCTGGATGTCGTGCACGAGCTCTTCGAGAACGAACACGTGCGCCTGCTTTTCCTCTTCAAGCTCAGCCTGTTCGGCACGTGGCTGACCGACACGTTGTCGAAGACCAGCCCGATGGGCAGCGTCATCCGTGCCTTCGACCTGGAGAGCGGCTACCAGCTGTGCAAGGGAGGCTCGTTCAACCTCGCGCGCGGGCTGATGGAGGCCTTCATCGCCGCGGGGGGAACCTACCAACCCCAGGTCGCCATCGAACGCGTGGTGCTCGAGGGCGGTCGGGCGACCGGGATCCAGCTCACGGACGGACGCACCGTCAGGGCTGGCCAGTTCGTCGCCAGCACCCTCGACGTGCATCAGACCTTCGAAGGCCTGATCGGCCGGGAGCAGCTTCCGGCCACCTACGCGGAGAAGCTCGAGGGCTTCCAGTATTCGAGCTGGACCCTCTTCGGCCTTCACCTCGCCCTGAGGGAGACTCCAAGCTTCTACTCGGAGGAGTTCGATCCCAACATCCGGCGCACGATGAAGTGGAGCATCGGCGCTGAGACGATGGACGATCTTACGAACGCCTTCGAGGACGTCAAGGCAGGCCAGGTGCCCAACATCGTGCAGTTCGGTTCGGGCGCGCTCAGCGAGATCGATCCGAGCCAGGCGCCTCCGGGGCGAGCCACGACGTATGCCTGGCACATCATGCCGGAGCATCCCGACATCTCGGCATTCGGCAGTGACTACGAGCGGTTCAAGACGGAGTTTGCGGATCGCATCCTGGAGAAATGGTCGCTCTATAGCCCGAACATGACCCGCGACAACGTCCTGGCACAGCACGTCTACACCGCCCGCGAATATGTGGTCGAGCTGCCCAACATGCGCAAGGGCGACTTCATGATGGGCACCTTCAACGCCGAGCAGGTGATGTACAACCACTTCGGCTATCGAACGCCCATTCCCAACTTCTACAACGCAGGCTCGGGCGCACACCCAGGAGGTGGTGTTTCGGGAGGCGCCGGATACATCACGGCGGGCCTTATCGCTAATGACCTCGGCCTCAAGCCCTGGTGGCGCCCTGTGGATGCACGAGCCGCGCTCGAAGGGCTCTGACGTCCCCTTCACCCCCCGCGGGTTCTTCGATTAGGGATCACTGAAATGTCTGACTCCAGTCACTTGGCTCGACTGCCCAAGGACCTTCTCCTGCCTGAACATCGTGCCCTGTACTACGGTGGCGAGTGGCACGAGCCGAAGGCGGGAGGTAGGATCGAGTTCCATAGCCCCGGAACGGGAGAGTCTCTCGGTCATGTCGCGCAGGCGACAGAAGCCGACGTGGACGCCGCAGTAGCGGCGGCCCAGGCCGGCTTCAAGGACTGGCGGCGGGTCAAGCCAATGGAGCGGGCCGGCGTCCTGCGCAAGGCAGGCGAGATCCTTCGCACCCACGCGCGCGAACTCGCCTTCATCGATTCCGCGTCGACCGGAAATCCCGTGCGGGAGATGATGAGCGACGCCAACGTGGCCGCGATGGGCATGGACTTCTACGCGGGCCTCGTCACGGAGATGAAAGGGAGTTCGGTGCCGATGGGTCCCGACCTCGTCAACTTCTCCATCCGTCAGCTGTTCGGGGTCGTGGGCAAGATCATTCCGTTCAACCACCCCATCATGTTTTGCGGGTACCGCGCGGCAGCACCGCTCGCCGCGGGGAACTCCGTCGTGATCAAGCCGCCGGATCAGGCTCCCCTGTCGGCCCTGCGCTTCGCCGAGCTGATGGACGGCGTGTTCCCAAAAGGGGTCGTCAACGTCCTCCCGGGCAGCCGCGTCGCCGGGGCCGCGCTGGCGGCGCACCCCGGCGTCGGCAAGATCGCGCTCATCGGCAGCGTGGCGAGCGGCCGCGCGGTCATGAAGGCTGCGGCCGACACCATCAAGCCGGTGATGCTGGAACTCGGTGGCAAGAACGCGCTGATCGCCTTCCCGGACTCGGATCCGGAGACCGTCGCGGCGGGACTGGTCAAGGCGATGAACTTCACCTGGTGCGGCCAGTCCTGCGGCTCGATGAGCCGCGCCTTCATACACGACGTGATCTATGACGAGGTCCTGGTCCATCTGAAACGGATCTGCGAGGCGTTGAGGCCCGGCAACCCCACCGACATGACGACAGACATGGGCGCGATCGTCAGCCGCGCCCAGTTCGACAAGGTCATAAGTTACATCGAGACCGGCAAGGCGGAGGGTGGCCGTCTGCTCTGCGGAGGACGGCGACCGGACGACCCATCGCTCGTCAACGGCTTCTACATCCTTCCCACCGTATTTGTCGACATGAAGACCTCCATGACGATCGCGCGGGAGGAGATCTTCGGCCCGGTCACCTCTGTCTTCCGGTGGTCGAACGAGCGCCAGATGATCGAAGACGTCAACTCCGTCGAGTACGGCCTGACCTGCTCGATTTGGACACATGATCTTGACCGTGCCCATGAGACAGCCGCGATCGTCGAGGCTGGCTTTATCTGGATCAACACGGCCTCGAGCCACTTTCCAGGCGTCTCGTTCGGCGGCTTCAAGCAATCCGGCATAGGCCGAGAGGAAGGCATCGAGGAGTTGTTCGCGTACACGCAGGAAAAGAGCATCACTATCGCGCTCAGGTATTGATCTAATCGACATCTTTCCACATATGAAACGCTCATGACCTGCTTTCTTCAGCAACTGGAATTACGACGATCGGCTCTTTTTCACGATTCGCGTAATGTGGATTTCGGGTATTATCGTGAGCAGGCAGGTTGCCAAGCCCACGCCGACCTTGTTGGAGGCGCATCGAGGCCGCATAGGTGTTGGTCTGGTTTCACCTGCACCGATATTGCTTGTTCGTTTGCAAGCTACTCTCGACCGCAGGTAGTCTCGTTGCCCTGGTCGTGAAACTCGGTTTCAGCGACAGCCTCCATTCCTTCTTCGGGGTGGCGACGATCGTGTTGGGGCTGCTTCAGCTGATTTCCAGCTTCAGAGGTTCGCGCGGCGGAAAGTATGGCGTTGATGGAAGGCTTAACGAGGAAGCGAGCTGGCGCGGTGACCACCACGACACGACTCCCCGGCTGCGCTGGTTCGAAACAGTCAACAAGCAAATGGGCTATTTGACGTTGTTTATGGCCTTTGGAGCTGTTGCGACGGGTCTACGCCAATTCTGGATTCCGGAGATCGGCATCGCGCTCATGGTCCTTCTCGCTGTAGCCATGATCTGCTTGATCGTGTTCGAGGATGCGGGAGGCGGCCCGACACCTACCGCTCGTGTTACGGCCACCATCCGGATCACCCCTACAACTGCCATCGTGCCGTCGACATGACCGAAAATCCCTACCTTGCTCCCCGCTCCAGCGAGGCCGACACGGCCGTTTGACCTGGCTGCGAACGAAGTAACATAGCCTCGGTCGAAGCCGTTCGGAGGAACCGACGTCAGACTTCGCCGCCCACGACAAGCCTGCAAAGCAACTAGATCAACCGGAAGGAAACAGCGATGTGCAATATCTGTCTCGACCAGGCCTCGGCGCCCGCTTCGTCTTCGACACCATTATTTGATGCCAGCGGGTCCAACGGAAACGGCTTCGCCGCGCATGCGCGCCACGACTTCGACTTTCGGCCACCGCATCGGGGTGAGTTCATCATCCGGAATGCCTACGTCATTACAATGAACGAAACGTTTGGGGAACAGCCCTCGAGTTCCGTGCACGTCCGGGACGGCGTCATCGTCGCAATAGGTAGCGACGTTGAGGTTTCGGGAACGCAGGTGATCGACGGAACAGGAATGATCGTGCTTCCCGGTCTGATCGACACCCATTGGCACATGTGGCATACGATCCTTCGAAGCTTCTCCGGGGACACGAAGGAGACTGGCTTCTACCCCACGATCACCAGGTTCGCCGCGTCGATGTCCGCAGAGGACATGTATCACAGCACGAGTGGGTCCGATGTTTTGCCGTGTTGACTTTGAGATGGCGGTCCATGCCGAGCATCTCGCCGGCGGCACCGAGCAACGTCAGAAGCACGATGGCAAAGGCATTAAGGAGCAGCAGCCGGTCGCGTCGTTGCGGGTCGGCGATGCGCAACACGCCGAGCCCCATGCCGAAGCGAAGGTCCTTGGTATCGCGAAAATTCGGTTCGATGGTCCATCGCCTAGCGTAAAGGTTGGTGGTCTCCCGGGCGGTCGCTTCGGCGTTGCTCGACGCCAGGCACCAGGCG
>JAABUL010004666.1_pt1 | contig 18056 bp, 33 predicted proteins | sample 5559151 | NCBI WGS metagenome assembly JAABUL01 (sample SAMN10711876, study PRJNA513368) | rock metagenome | isolation source: Antarctica rocks | place: Antarctica: Victoria Land, Pudding Butte sud | reverse complement strand
GATGGATTTTATCGTTGCTTGTTTCGACAGTTTCATTCAGACTGATTAGCTTAGCAGTGAGGGGTTCCAACCCCGTAGCTGGCACCCTTTTAGCCCTTCAGGGCTTGCGACATGGTGTAACATCTCTCTCTCTCTCTGCCCCACGTCCAGGATCAATTCGGCGTTTGCACTGACCCTCCAACTCGCAATCGCAAGCCAGCCCATTCTTGTACACACACTGATCAATCGGAACCCCTTCGAAGGCGTGCTGTCGACTCCGCTGCACACCAGCTTGAATTTTGGTGTCGGCATTGGTCGAGCTTCGCGGTCCACACAGCAGCTGCTGCACCGCAGTGCGCGGCATGCGCATGACCTCGCAGTCTCGCGTCACAGGATCTTGCCGTCGACACGCCTCCGCGCTGCTGGTGCCAGCTTTCCTGCAGCAGCAGCAACAGCAGCATGTGCACGCATGCGGACGCACGAGAAGCGGCAGATCGACCATGCCAGCACAACGCGTCAGAATGGACCGAAAGCCCAGGAGCATAGTGTGCATGGCCGGCGGATCAGGTGCACCTCGCCGTCGTTGATCATTCCTGCACAATCAGAGTTGCAGACTGCATCGCCATTCGTGGGTGCTAAGTGCTGCCCTGCTCTCCACACTCTGCATTGACCAGAACACACGCCCAGCATCGCATCAGGAACTCAAGTGCAACCATAAGAAGGCAAGCTGCTACACAGCTGGTACACAGCTGGCGTGAAGTGCGGATTCCTTGGCACAGCAGGAGTGCGTGCATGGCTGGAGGCGCGGCGGGCAGCCAAGGCACCCATCGAAGCACGCATCCTGCAGGGCATCCTGGACGCTTCGGAGGTGCCCTACAGGTGAATGGCATGTTGAGAGTGGCAGTTTGGGTCGACCCTACCAGCTGCTGCAAGCATGGGGTACGCACAGCAATAAACGAGGTTCAGAATCGGTTAGGTAGGATGCTGCAGGAACAACGGATCAGATGGGAGCCTCGAAGCCACATCTGACCCAGGTGTGGCAGCAACCGCATTGGCGGGGCGCAGCAGCAGCCCGCGACCTGCCTACCTCATGTGGCGGAGCTGCATACCATGTTCACTTGCTGCCCTGCAGCTCGTATGTGGCGGAGCCGCGGACGCCGCTGCACGCTATCGACGCCCGCGTCAAGGAGGCCTGGGTCATCAGCCTGCTGCTGCTCGTCGCGCGGGCGGGCTCAGAGGCGAGCCTGTGCATTGCGGCAGGTGTACCACTTGCCGCTTGCCTGACGAGTTCCTCTTGTGAAAGCACATGCTTGTCCGTCCAATGACTGGGAGGCAGCACGTCAGCTGACTGGATCGCAACTCCCTTTTCCTGACAGACCTGCGCAGCGGTCCAACAGCTGCTCTGCGGAAGCTTCAAAACCCAAGCTGCACTCTCCATATCTGTCTGATGTTACTTTGCTCTATGACAACCATCTGCGACTCTGCAGCACTGGTGCTGCTGACGGCGGCGACGCAACCGCCACGCCTGTGGCGTGCGCAGCTGCTGAGGCTGGTGCCGCTAGAGGCGCTCATTTCTGTTTCCTTTCGGACTGCCCACATGGTCCTTCGACCAACGAGTTCCGTTACTCACACCTGCAGCTCTGGTGCTGCTGACGACCGCGACGCAGCCGCCGCGCCTGTGGCGCGCGCAGCTGCCGAGGCTAATGGCGCTGGCGGCGTTCCTGTTTATGATGACCGCCATCGGCGCAGACGGCGTGCCCCCCGTCACACAGCCGCGCGTCTCTGGCGTCGCCCTGGTGAGCAGACTCGGCATCCCCGGTTTTGAAAGGCTCAGGGTTTCAGGAAAGACCTTTCCGCAACCGCCACCCTAAACCCTAAACACCGCCGATCACGCGGCTGCGTGTCTCCGGCGCAGCCCTGGTAAGCCCTCGCTCTGAGCCAATGTTGATGTGCTTGTGGTGCAACATCCCCGACCAGTAGAGTTTCTGTCGACAGTCATCCCGGACGGCATAAATCCGTCATGCAGCCGCCCGCCTTCCTGACATGTTCGATTGCGCTCTGTTCGGTGTTTCTGATGAAAAACGTTTGTGCAGCGGGTGCTTCGGACAATTGTGGGCGGGAAGCACCGCCATGGGGCTAGGGTTTAGACTTAATTTAGATAGACTTCGTTTGTCAGATTCCTTGACATGCTATCACTCAGGCACTTTTTTGCAGAATGTCTCGTGAGTTTCACTGTCGAATGGTACATGTGATAGCAGTCTGCAGCTCAGACCCACTGCCGCAAGGCAAAGGAAGGGCTGTTAGGTGTTGCCAGACCAGTGCCAGGCGTGCCACCGCTATGTGGCGTCCAATTTCTAGTTGAGACATCCGAAATCGGCATCCGAAATTGGCGGACATGCACATGGCAGCATCAGGCTGTGGTGAGTCTCACAATTTGACTGGTTGTCGATACCGGATGTCTCAACTAGATGCTGGACGCTACACAGCGGCGGCACGCCTGGCCCTGGTCTGGCAAAGCCCAACAGCCCTCCCTGACATCTCCTCGCGGCAGTGGGTCTGAGCTGCACCGCAGTAAGCGCTGCCGCGGTTTTGCGCCGGACGCGGGCCACCCTGTATGGCACATAATATCTGCGTGCGACAACGGGTCCAGTTCGCTCCCCGACAGTTAGCGCAATTCTGCCTCTCCGCAGGAAGGGCTCCCCAGCTTCGCATCAGACACCGGCTACCGCTACGTGGTGTTTGACATCTGGTTCATCACTGTCACGCGACGCTCAGTGGCGCTCGGCATCAAGGCTGCCGCCCTCACCTTCACGGCGCTGCAGGTCGGTCGTGATGTCTCCTTCTCGAGTCTCAGACCACAGCTATGCCCTCGATCAAGTGTTATGACATATTATTTTCCCTAAAACTAACAAATGTTTTATTGTCAAATGCGTGAGCTTTTCATTCCTGAAAATCTGTTTAAAATTGTTTTTTTAACCAATAACCTTTGATATCTCCTGACGATGTGTGTTGAGCCCTGCGCAGAGTGCGACGCTGGTGCTCAGCTGCACGCCCGCGGAGGCCTCGGCGGCCTCGCTTGAAGAAATCATTGTCGTGAAACAGTCGCTGCTCCGACACCTGTTTCGGGCCCTGCGCAGAGCGCGACGCTGGTTCTGACGAGCACGCCAGCGGAGACGCTGGCGGTCGCGGTGCGGTGGCTGCTGGCGCCGCTGCGGCTGCTGCGCGTGCCTGTCTCGGAGATAGGTCAGCACCTGAACCCCGACTGTGAGCCAAGAGAGTCAACGTTCCGCGTCCAGATCGTCCAGGGGCTCCGGCTCAGCGACGCGGATCTGTCACTTCACGGCGGCGCTGTTGTCAGCCGTGGTGCTGCAGGAGCCTGCCACCCCCTCCGCAGGACTCGCACAGTAGGACCTGTGCCTGGGGCCAGCAGCATGCCAGCAGCGTGCCAGCGGCAAACTAAACCCTGCGCAGGGCGCCGTGCAATGTGGGATGCAACAGACTTGCAGCGGCTCCCAGTGATGTTCCCAACCACAAAGACATCCAAATCTATTCACAAGTTCCATCCGATTGCAGGCATCACGCTGCTGCTGGGCCTGATCTGACACTCGCTCCCTGCGCTTGCTGCAGGCATTACGCTGCTGCTGAGCCTGCGCTTCATGGCGGTGGCCTTCGAGGAGCTGCGCAATCTTGCCCTGGGCGTCGCGGCGCGCGGCGTGCAATGGCCCACCCTCGGCCCCGCCGGCGGCCTGCGGGTGCGTTGATAATTCGAATACAAATCCCGCGTCTCAGTCCCAAAGCTAGTCTGGCCTACCCTCGGCCCCGCCGGCAGCCTGCGGGTGCGGACTCCTGCTTTTGGAATCGTCTCCATTTCGTTGAGCATGATCCCGACATCTTTTGAGGACTTGAGGACGCCACAGACCATTAGCAGCCAGTACAGCATCAGGATGCACACCTTCAGTTCGTGTGCTCAGGGCCCTGACATAGTGGAATCATGCCGCAGGTCCTGCTGTCGCTGAGCCAGCGGCTGTTCGGCCGGCTGCTGGCGAATTCGGAGACGATTGCCGCGGCCATGGCGGCGCGCGGCTTTGCGGGTCCGCGAGACCATCGACTGTACCTCACGCAGCCGGAGGCCAGCAGCGGCGTGGCCAACGCCGCAGCGCTCGCGGCCCTGGCCGCGACGATGTCGGTGGTCCTGCAGTACAGCTGAGACTCGCTGTTGGGATGCACTGCTTGGGGTGAGATAGGCGCCTGTGCAGCGGCGGCGGCGGCGGCATTGACCCTGGCGCCCGCCGCGGCGGCAGCGCGTTCCAGCCAACCACCCAGGCTGCTGCCGCACAATGCAGGAAGCAGCTCGCACAGCCCCGTCCGGTGGTCCGGCCTTCGAGCTGGCAGCGGCGCCGGTTTCGCGACACGCATACACACAGCGTGCTGCCATTCTTTTGGCGCGGGCTTGTGCTGGTCTTCTTGTCGACGCGCGAAACCAGCACCCGAGCACGGCAGCCAACCTGCAGACGCTCCGCCAGGCGCTGCTGCCTCCCATCGGGTCAGCCATCGGCAGCACTTGGTTGCATCAACAAAAGTGGACCCAGTTCTCAAATTCACTGCGCGTGCGACAGAAGCCTCTTGGTCTGTTTCACGTACTCGTCACAAGGCTCGTCAGAGAGCATGAGCGTCAGCAGCTATCCAACCTCAATTCGCCGCAATGAATTCATGTGTCGCCGCTGAGCGTGACGTACCGCATGTTGGACTTCACCAATTTTGACACGCAGTAGTGACGGACAAATTTCCCTGCCTCGAGGGTCAGCCGTTGAGACAGGTCAAGGTAGTTTTTGTTGCATCATGGCGCAGAGCGCACGAGTTTGCAAATACAATCATTTCACGGCCATTCCGCGGTCTGCCACCGGCCGCCTCTGAGTGTAAAGACAAGACTTCCCTCAGGGTTTCGAATATGTGTTTGGGTAATAACATGGAGCGAAACATATCTGATCACAAGCTGAAAATGTGTGCCATTCCTAGAGCCGGCCAGTGGGCAGCGATGCAGCTAGAGGAGTGCGCGTGCGGGTCTTTTCTTCTACCCCATTGAGTCGCAAGTGCATTGGCACAAAACTGAGGCGTGCAGACAAGCAGGAACAGGCTACACCGGTTCGGTCGCGGCGGCGTGCTTCGTGACCTCCTCTCGTGGCACCTCGTTAGCCATGGCCCACTCCGCCTCTGACGCCGTGTCATGACACGGCGTGATCATGGGTACATCAATGATAGCTAGTAGGTTCGCTATGCGCAGATCTGACAGCAGACGCATCTGTTGATGTGCGCAGGCCACCTCGTCTAACATGGCATACACCGACAGGCTGCTCAACACCGTCAAAGGAGCGATCGTCCTCGATTACGAAGCCTATGCCTCGGCTTGCAACCCTTTCTACTGCGACTTCACAGAGGTGCGACGATGTTGCATATTCACCTCAAGATGCAGACGCGCATCGCCATTACAGGCCCCCTGATTGTTTCATCATTTGGCACCTGCAGAAAAAAAGTGTCTACAGCAGGATCACGGAGTTCTTGGGGCTGCTTGGTGGCCTCTACACCACCTTTCTTGGCGTCGGTATGGCTGTGTGGTTCTTGGTGAACTTGGCACTCTAATTCTCATCCACGACCATGAGGCGGCAGTCGCCGACCGCGGCCGCAGAAGATGCCAGCGAAAGCACAAATGGACGATCAAACATGGACTCTTCACTTGGCAGCTTTGCTGCTATATCAGAGCTCGTTTTGGTGTTACCCTGTAATGTGTTGTTTGCAGCATTACAATCAACCTTTAGCAGCTGGGGTATTTGCTTCCAGGCAGGCGTTGCGATTGAAATGAATTTGGTGTTGTGCTGGTTGAATAAACACTCGTGAAGCTCCCAAGCTAGCTGCCAGCTAGCTCCCAAGCAGGCTGCCTCCCCTCTTTTCGCATCCATATGACTTCCTGTTTCGACACGGTGCCGCTGGAAGCTCGAGGGGCACGGCCGCACACATGCAGGTTATGCGAAGCAGGTTGCCGTGGGGGTGTCGGTGTTGCGGGGTAGCGTCACACAGGCGCATCACCCTGTATTTCGGGTCTACTTGTATCCGGTGTCGGTCCCATGGACGAAGGCTGTGCATAATTGCGAAACAGGGACGGGCGAGCGTCGCCGGCAATGCCGTTTCACGTCTCTGTGCGTTCAGTGTCATGTCCCAGGGAGGAGCTGGTTTAATAACATCGGAAAATAAGGGTGCGCGCACCACCCACTTTCCCATTTCGCATCTACACGACTTCCGAACATGTTGGATGCCGCTACCTCTTTGGGACAAAATGATTCGCACAGATGGACTCTCCCGGGCGGCGCAGTGCCACTGGCCGGCCATCCACTGTGATCTCCCCCAGCAGTGGTGCGAGCTCGCTCCAGTCATTGGCCTGCACCAGGCGCCTGGCCTTTCGCTTCCGTCCGGCTTCACTCGGCGCGTCACCAGGTGCGGCATCTCTGTTTTCATGCTTGCCGACATCCTCATCTGCTTCTGCTGCAGCATTTGCGCGCTGGCCTTTCCTGGCCGCCCCCGCATGGTGGTGCAGTATGCCCGTGAGGTAACATTTGTGGAACCAGGCAGTCTCCAAGCGGCGGAGGGCCGGCCCGCCGACGTCCCGGCACTCGACAGGTCGCAGAGCTTTCGCGCGGTGCGGCACAAACGCCCGGCGCCGCCTTGGTACTCGACAGGTCGCCACGCGCGCTGCGGCACATGCAGCCAGCAACCCCCCCACAGGCGCCTGCTGCCACCTCGAAAAGCTCCTGACCACCTCCAGCGCCCGCCGCGTCAGACGACCGTGTCACTGCCCGCCGGCTGCCCCTGCAGCAACAGCATCGGCTTTTTGAGGGAGTCTCGATTTCGCTTGGGCGCAGAGGCCGTTCTCGGGCGCCCAGGCAGCGTGCTGGCGGGCCTCCGCGTTCTCGAAGCAGCGTGTGCCGCAGTGCAGGAGCATCACCTGCCGCTGCCCGTTTTGGCGCGGCTGCACCGCTGCGGGCTCGATCGCCGGCCCGCCCACAGCTGCCCTGTCCACTGGCGCTGACACTGAAAGCGCGGAGATGCGAGCCACCGAAGCCGGCCCCAGGCCCGCGTCCTTGGGCGCACGGTTCTCCGCCTCCGCCACGATCTGCAGGCGCGGGCGCACCCATCGGAATGCGACGTCAAACCGTGAAACGCAGTCTGCGCCCGAGCGGCTTTCCGAAACGGCAGTCGAGACAATGGCAGGGCAGCCACCCCAAACTGTACCGCATGTAACTGTACCGCATGTGTATGGTGCTGCACGTCACTCAAGAGGTTCGATCAGGAAACTTCCACCTCGTAGTCGTTGGGCCGGAAGGTTGTCCGCAGCGACCGGTCCAGCAGGCTGCAAAAAGGCAGGGAGTGTACGTCACGAGGAGGTCAAGCCATGGATCACGGAGTCACGCCGTACATTTCACGGCCTGTGCAGTGGGCCGCTGCTGGGAGTTTAGGGCTTAGTTTTTAGGGTTTAAAGTCTAGGCCATTCGCTGCACGCCAGCTGGTGCACAATTCAGCTCGGCTGCTGTTCAGACACGTGCTCATAATATATACATACAAACAGACGGCTCGCCGCGGGATGGTAGAAAAGATAGCAAAAAAACCACTTCGCACCGGGTGCCAAAGGTCACGGCCAGCACCGACATCTGCTGGAACCAGAAGAGCGGCGTCGCCAGGATAGTGACGCCCTGCAAGGCGCAACAATGGTTTAGGGTTTATGTTTTAGGGTTTCAACATGTGGTGCCATCCTCTCGTGTCATCAGCGCAGAGGCACCGCGGCTTTGCCATGCTGGCGGGCTCAGCAGATGCTGCCGTGCGGCTCGCATGCGGAGCGGCATGCCAGCGGCGCAGGCAGCGGCGGCACTGAGCAGACGCGGGGTTTAGGGTTTAGGGTAAACCCTCAAACCTAAAACCCTAACTCGCAGCTGCGCCTGGAGGCCTGCATGGAGTCCACGAGTGCACAGGCTCGTGTGGACATCTGGTACGGTTCCCGAGCGGAGTGCGCACCACGCCAAGGAGGGTGATGTCGTAGCTGCCGAAGCCCAGCTCGATGAGCGGTATCACAATCAAGTAAACATACACCTGCGCAGGGTTTCAGGGTCTGAAGTCAGCAAGACAATGGGTGCTTGGTTTGTGAAATTCTACACTACATGCAGCACTTGTGTCTGCACCCTGTGCTGCTCGCAGACTCTCACAGCGACAGCCAAAGCCAGACAATGTTCTGAGTGTTTCCAGCCCGATGTCGCGTCCAGGAACAAGGTTGCAGTGCACACTGGTGCAGTCACTACAGGGGGGCTAAAGGCGCAGGGGGCAGAATTCCCAGCTTCAAAGCAACTCCGGGGAAGGACGGGACTCTACGAGATCCCTGGATCTCGGGCCAGGTAGACCACTCACCAGCGCGTAGGAGAAGAAGGCGCAGAGGCAGAACTCCCAGGTCCAGAAGCGCGCGATGAGGCCTATCTCCGCGGTCACCACCGCGATCATCGCCACGAACATGGACTTGCCCGCCGAATACAGGTCGTCTGTGCTGTTGCGGTCCGACGCCACCTGTGCAGCAGAGTTGTCGTTCGTGAGGCAGACTATGAGGTCGAGAGCATGGGCCTGCTGAGCGTGGTCAATCACGTGCTTTTGCGTTCGCGGCGCCGCATGCACAGCAGGGGAAAAATGGAGGTTGGAAGCCGCCACATGATGTCCCGCTGTTCTATCAAGGAGACCTTGTCCGCGGCTCTGCCAGATGGCATAAGAAGCCCTGTAGTGCCACTGAGTAGGCTGTCCACTGCAGTTTGCGAGATGTGAAAACACGGAAAGCAGGAGGGACAGCCCGCAGGAACCCGCCGCATCCCGTCAGACGGCGCCGAGCGGGTCCGGTCAGCCACCGCAGCATCCAGGGTATACCCCTTGGGAGATTGACATTTCGATTTCGCGCACCGCGGAGTAGTAGATGATGAAGAAAATGGCGGCGCCGTGCGCGATGCCCATGATGATGCCCGTCTTCCAGAACGACCGCGCCCGCAGCGGGTTGTTCGAGTTGTACAGCTGCGCCAAGAGATGACAACAGTTTGCGGTAGGGTGATGTCACAGGATTCAGGCGCGATTCATGGCAGGACACGGACTCACGTTGAGACACATCATAGATCCGCCGCTCAACTCAGCAGCTGGCCCCTGAGGCATGATGCTTGATTGTGAGCTCTTCCTGGCATGCGGATCGTCTCAGGGCGATGCACGACCAGTGTCTGCGCACACTGCGGCACACCCTAAACCCTAAACCCTAAACCGCCCCTGGGCCTCTCTGAAGATCGCAAGTTGCACTCGCAATCAGTCGCAATTGCAGGGCAAATGCGGCACAAACCTTGGGGAAACGCATGTAGGTGGACAGGTTCTTGAAAGGCCGATCCATCACGGAGAAGAAGCCGATGGGGAACGCCGTCTGCACATGCATTCCTGACACATGAGACGTGAAGATCCTGGGAACGATTCAGCCACAGGCTGATTGTGTAGTGCCTGTCTACAGTCAGCAGCACCTGCAGCACACGATGCACGTCCAGGAGGGCTGGGGGCTGACTGGCGGTAGCTGCATTAGGTGTGCAGGTCAAAGGCGCGACGCCTCGGCATGCTGAGACGGTTCAACAAGAGGGAAGCACGCACGAAGAAGGCGTTGACGAACGATGCGGTAATGCCATCCAGAACCGACTGGCCTGCGCGCGCAGGACAGGTCGCCCATAAACATGCCATCATGGTCTGGCAATTACAAGAGCAGACTTATGGCACAACACTTTAAAGTTAGAATAAAGTGCTAAATAAAAAGTGAAATATAAAGTAAGCAGTGCCTTATGTTGGCCAGGAATGCCACACGGCGTACTACAGGACGCTGTGAGAGCAGCTTGCCAACACATCAGGAAAAAAAACCCGCAGCAGCAGCAGTGCATCTGCGCACCTGACCAGCCAGCGAAGCCTGCACAGAGGAAATCATACACATGTAGGAATCATACACATGTAGGAAAGCTATGCAAACAGACTCTGTGTGCAGGCTCATCGATCTGGTGCATAATGGCACAGGGTTCGATTAGTGCTACACTGCAGGACCACAGGTGGTCTGTCGATTGCAGCATATACTTCTGTACCCTGTACCCTAAACCCTACATTTCATGTACTTCTGCACAGTCCCCATGCAGCGGCCAAGGCCTTGGTGAGGGATCACACCTTGCAGGTAGAACAGCAGGAAGGCGAGCGTCAGGTTCTTGTAGAAGGAGTATTTGATGAGGCGAGCCAGGCGGTAGACCGACAGACTGCCGTGCACCATCAGCAGGCGCACCAGGAAGCTGCAACGGAAGCAGGAAGCAGAATCAAGCTTCGGAGCAAAGGATCTGTGGCGGTCTCCTGCCGGCAGGAATCAGCAGAAACCATCATGTACCCTCCACATGAGTGGGGTGCGCCGTGTGTGGACTAGAGGTACTGACGGCCTGCTTCCGTCCTCGAGACCAGTGCATTGACTGAGGTGATTTGAGAAGCAGCTGCGCACCGGAACTGGCCGATGGCGTAGTCGGAGTTGTTGACGGCCTGGCGGCCCTCCTTGCCCATGATGCCAACGCCGATGTCCGCCGTCTGGATCATGGCCACGTCGTTGGCGCCTGCGGCGTGACATCAAGATGCAGCTGTCACCAGGCCGAGCTGAGGCGGTCGGATGTGTGAGGGAGGCGCACCGAGGCAATCGGATTTTGAAAAGGGCGCCAACTGGTTTGCGAGGCTTGGAACGACCCTATAACAAAAGGCTGACATGCCTGCATCAGACCAGCCGGCGACTAGCAGATGTTGTTGCAGATGGCGTACACGCAACTCCGTCTGCAGACAGCGCAGCCGCTGCGCGCCGCCAGGGCGGCTCACCGTCGCCGACAGCCGGCATTCTATGGTACATGCGCTTGTGGAAGCTCCTCTGTGCTTCTTTGCCAAGAGCTTATCAGTTGTCGTAGCATATTTTCAACCGGCCTCACCGTCGCCGATGGCCAGCATCTTGTAGTCCATGCGCTTGCGGTAGCGCGCCAGCCAGCGGCCCAGGCTGGAGCGCTTGCCCGCCTGCGCCGTCGCCAGTTCGTACTGCATCATCATGCGCACGACGGCGGCCTTCTGGCTGGGCGAGGCGCGGCACACGACGACGGAGGCGCAGCCGGCGGCAATGGCCGCCAGCCGCTGCTCCGCCGGCGTGCCCAGGATGAAGCCTGCGGTGAGCGTGTTTGGACAGTCAGGATAAGTTCCGGGAGGTTCTGGCTGGCTGACGGTGGTTTTGCAGGGGTCTTGAGTGAGGAGATCGCATGCGGATGCGTTTCATGGGCGCCCCAGCCTTGGCCGTCCTGCAGCAGGTAGATGACCGAGACCGCTGCTCACAGCATGCACAACCCACACACCGAGCGTGCGGCCGTCAATGACGAGTTCGGGGCGGCCGGCGAGTGCCACCTTGCCGCCGGCGGCTGCCGGCGAGCCGCCGTGCCGGTGGCCGTGTCCCAGGCTGGGGCCGTCCGCCGTGCTGCTGGACGTCCTGCCGTTGACGATGCCCCTGCGGCAGCCGGGGCCGTGCGGTGACGCACAATGAACAGTGGAGCAACAGGGTAGAGATGAGCATGGCAACTTTGCTCCGGTGACAGGAAGCTGATGGCGAGTATATGACACACAGGGACACCACACGAAATCGGTGGTGACATACGAGACCTCGTTGCTGGGTGCGCTGCCACTTGATCGTGTGTTGGCAATATGCATGCCGCTCTGATCGCTGACGCTGTTGCATGCTGCTGGGCGGCAATGGGCCGTGCGCACCGGACTGCGATTTCCAAGAACGTTGGAAAAACCCAAATGCTGAAAGCGCACCGGTCGCTGGCGCTGTCGCTGACGCTGCTGGGCGGCGAGGGGGAGGGCACCCCGTGCTCGCGCTCGAGCTGTGCGTGCAGCTCGCCGAGGCGCTTCTCCGCGGACTCCACGCTGCCGGAGTTGCAGATGAGGGTGCGCGAGGCGTCTGAGATGAGGCCCGCAGATATGCCGATGTTGATCTGCAGAGCACGTCGGTGCCCTCAGCCACCATACTGCTAGCGTCGGCCGGCGGTCTATAGTTGGTGGCACTGCAGCGCAGGCAGCACGGCCACAATGCTGGACGAAACACGCTTCGACACCGTGCACGGCAAATCAGCAGGGCGCACCGCAGTTTCCTGCTTGTCCCCGGTGATCATCCACACGCGCATGCCGCCCTCGATGAGCGTTGCAATCGCCTCGGGGACGCCCTCCTGTACATTTGCAAGGGGCACGCGCTTCAGCATACAGGGACGTTGGTGTCCACATTCTGCGGCCTCCTCCCCTGGCACGCCTTCTCATGCCCCGCTGCTGCATGAGCCTCCACCGGTCCGCAATGCGCCGCGTCCAACTGACATAACGATGTGTCAGCTTGCTGGTCCAGCCTCGGGGAACCTGCGAGACTCTGTTGTACACTCACGATCTGGACCTGCAGCTTGTTCTTGACGGCGGTCACGCCCGCCAGCCCCATGCCCGGGCTCCTGCGCCTCTGTGATGTGTTGCATTTGCATCACATTCCGAGCGGTTTCAGAGTTGCAACTACATCGGAGCATCACCTGCAGCTTGTCCTCGTTGGCTGTCACACGCAGCAGCTCCCTGTCCATCTCCAGCGCCTCCGCGACTTGCTGTATGCAACTCACTTAGATCCAAATCACGGCTGTCTGTTGGGCTATGTGTTGAGAAACTATCGCGCCTGCAGCTCTCGCCGTCGATTGCGGTCACGCCCAGCAGCTCCATGACCGTCCCAGCGCCTCCGCTACTCATCTGCTTCGCATTTCCTTCTGTGAAGCCATGATGTGGACCTCAATACAGCTGTGACTCGAAGCGTGCTGACCTGCAGCTTGTCCTCGATTGCGGTCACGCCCAGCAGCTCCATGTCCGTCTCCAGCGCCTCCGCGATGGCGGCGACGCGCACCTCCCGGTCGTCCAGACTCGACGCCGCGTGCTCATACTGCGCGTGCCACGCGTTCCACGTCTCCTCCGACAGCACCTGTGGGGCGGCCAGATCCGTTCGGAGACTATTCGGAGACAATTCGGAGACAAGGCCTGGAAGAGTGAAGATGCAGTCACAGAACAGGTGAGCGCATGCAGGCGGCTGCAGAGAACGCGGGCCTCGCGTGTGCTACGCATGCGGATTCACACGCTGGCAACCTGATGGCATGCAGCTACTCTGAGTAGCCTGCTCACGCCGCATTAAGGGTGTTGGAGTCTTCATCCGCATCCAACGGCACAAGCACACGCATGACCGCACCTTTGAGGTGATGACCAGCGTGCGGAGGCCCTTGACCGAAAAGGCGTGCAGGTTGGCGTCCGTGTCCCGCAGCAGCTCCGCGTCGGTGCCCGGCCGCAGCCGCGGCAGCATGACCGCGTCGGAGCCCTTGCACAGCAGGCGGATTGTGCCGTCGGGGGCGCGCGCCACGACGGACATGCGAGCCCGCTCCGAGGTGAACTCCAGCTCCACCAGCACCTCGTGCGTCACCTTCGATAGCAGGGCTGACAACATTGACGCGTACGGGGATTGAGGTGATGGGCTGCGCCGTTGAACAAGGGGTTGACGCATTCCTTGGCAGGTGAGGTGCAGGCGCCTTCACGGCCGAGGCTGCACTGCGCCAGCCAGCTGCGATCGTGACGCATGTACACGTCCCCGCCTTGCAGCCGGTGGCGAGGGGCGGGTTGCGCAGGAAAGACTAGATGCCGCAGGCGGCAAAACCCTAAACCCTAAAGCCTCACCCTGTGGCCCTGGAAGGAGATGGTGAGGTGGGAGCGCGTACGGCCGCAGAACTCGAATCCCAGCTGCCGGGCGCCCTCCACCAGCGCCACCTGCCCAGACCCAAGGCTCCACCTCAGGTTTCGAGGCTTGATAAAGAAGCACCACTTACAGGCCAGAAAGTGTTCACATTGCAGGATCGAGGTGCCGGCACCGTTTTTTTTTTTAAATAACTGGCGGCCCGACACAGGCACTGGCCTGTCGGCACCACCAGGACATGCGACTGAGCAGCGGTCCTGGAAGAGCATGACGGTGACATGGTATTTCAATTGTATTTCAATGCCCGGTTGGATGCAGAGTGGACAAACTCTGCACAAAACACACCTCGTCGGGGGAGGGACCCTGGTAGCGCAGGGCATCAGCCGCGTCGTCTGCGCCCTCGCCCTCCACGATGAGGTTGTGGCAGATGCAGATGGCGGACCAGAAGTCCACCAGGTGGTGCCCTGCAGGAGACGGAAAACACTGTCGGTGCTGGCAATGCTAGAAGTGATGGTGGTGGATGTTCCAGACGCTGTGCGCATTGTTGATGGGCTGCGGCTCCAGCAGTCCATTCACAATTCCACGCGGTCCACGAGCGCTGGCTCTGCCGACGCGATGGACACATTCGCAGACGAGCAGCAGGCAAAAGGTTTCGCGTGCGAGCCGCTGGAGCAAAAAGGTCAAAAATGCCGCATGCGCACCTATGACCAGCTCGCGGGTGCTGACGCCCAGCTGCGCCTGAGGCGACCGCAGTCCGAGGCTCTGTGCACAGCAGACATCGAGTGTGAGGCGGAAGCGATGTTGCAAGGTTCTCACTCGGTGTCTGCAGGGAACATCGCTCGGCAGGCTTCAGCCATTGTTGCCATCGTCCGCCAACGGCAGCAGGCGCCCTCACTACTCCAAAACCGCCCCAAGCAGAAGCAACGACAGCAAGCGAGCAATAAGGAAGCGAGCATGCCGCAAACATGCTTCCGTGACTGCAGCAGCATGAGTAGACCTCGCCTGAGTGCAGCCCATTCAGCCCACGGCGGTTTGCATCTCCACTTGTGTGGGACATTCGTGCTTCTTTGACACCATGCAGGACAGCGGCTGATCTTGATCTTGATGAATGAGATGCGGGGTACCCCGCCCCACCTCGGGCGGCGTGTTGCTCTCGGTGCGCGCCAGCTGCAGCAGGTTGGGCGAGGAGCCGCCGCGGCCCATGGCCTCCTCCCAGAAGCCAGCCTGCCGCAGCACCGCCGCCGCGCTGGCCAGCCGGCTGTCAAAGGCCCGCAGCGCCTCCACGCCCCGCCCCTCGAAGTCCTCCAGCCTGTGGTGTCCAGCAGGCAGCACTCTGTCGATTGGGGCTTGCGCAATGGCAGGAGACCGGGTTTATGGTTTAGGGTTAGGGTAACCGGAGACCGGGTCGAGCAGGCCAGACTCCAAGCGTGTGTCAGATGCATTCAGCGCCGGCAGCACCCCGCCCCTCATAGCCCTCCAAACCTTTTGCGGTGTAAACCGCACTTGCTCGTTTGTGGACGGCTCCCAATGCACGTCAAAGGTCCTGCAGCGCAGGGTTTAGGGTTTACCCTAAGGGTTTACCCTAAACCCTCGACACCCTGGACCACCCTGCCAAAGCACTCCACACGTGCTGCCTGCGATGTGTGGCCTGGTGTGCATGCGACGGCGGGGCGGCCCTCGCCTTGGCCAGAGGAGACACATCTCAGCATAAATGGTTGCCACTGTCGGAAACAAAACCCTTGCACACCTGAAGTCGGTGCCGCCGTAGGGCACGCCCTTGACGGACACGCCGCGCAGCCGCATCTCGTTGCTGGTCAGCGTTCCCGTCTTGTCGGAAAAGACGTACGACACGCGCCCCAGGTCCTCGATGATGTTGCTGTTGCGCGCCTTGGCCCAGTCTGTCGTGCCCGGCGGCAGCATCTGGGGGTCGTTGGCGATGAAGTTGCCCTGCAGCAGGGGGAGGATCTGGTGACTAGGGTTTCTGAATCGGTCCCTGCTCGTTGTGAGCGTTTTTGGTGTTCAAAATGCGCTCTGCAGAGGGCTGCGGGACCTTTGGCGGAGCCACAGCAGCGCACGGTTTGTAGCTCAGACTCGCTTTCTCACATCGATATAGATGGAGCACCAGACCCAACGCTGTTGCAAACCCTGTATGAAACAATGGTGTGACAGCAAGAACATGCACAAGCAAGAACACGCGTAATGAACAGCAAGCCTGGCCCTAAAAGGACGCACCAGCACGAATTTGACGATTTCGATGGTGACGAACAGGGAGATGGGCACCAGATAGGAGAACAGCAGCCAGTAGGTGACCAGGTATACGAAGTAGAAGGCGACGTTGGAGGAGTAGTTGCCCTGGCTACTATTGTTGAGCGCCAGGTAGTAGCGGTGCTTGCCTGCAGCGGCGCAGGCGCACAATGGAGGGGAAGTGAGCATGCGAGAATGACAAACGGAATGTCATTGAACTCCCGGATCGTGGCTGTTGGCACCAGCAGCGATGTCCGCAGAAAAGCACTGTTCCACAATAGCTGTGCCTTTGCACCAGTCCCAATGCTGACCACGACTCGTCACGGAGCTGCAGCAGCGCGAATGTCAAATCGCACCACCCAAGAGGGTTGCTCACCGACGGTCTCGCGCCAAACGAGGGCGCCGGCGGCGCAGGCGCAGCACAGTGCGACCTGGAGACAGATGACGATGATGACCTGCATGTTGAGGAAGCGTGTGTACGAGCCTGTACGAGAGCCAGCACACAGCGTCAGCAGAGCCCCTGCATATGAACCACACGCGGCACGAGCTCTTCAGCCCTGAACCGTCAAACTGCCTCCCAAACATGGTGACTCGTCACGGTGCCTTGACAGCTCTGCAGCGTGGCAGTTGCCACCCAGCCACGAGTCTTACAAGCCGACTGCCAGCTCGGCAGGACAAGACTGACAGGACGTAGCGCACCCTGCTTGCGCGGCGGCTCAGCGGCGTTCATCTGGATGCGGGACTCCGGGCCGGTGTACACCACCAGTCCCACCACGAAGCCGCTGTTCTTGAGCGTGCACCCCCGTAACAGCACCTCGTTTATGGTAACCGCCACCGTCTCACGCACGGCGCCGTTCTACAGGGGGGGCGGGGCCAACGGGTTGGCCGGCTGGGTCGGGAGTCCCATTCACTGGCAGCTGATCCTGTGTGTCGCTCATCTGCGGTCCATATGAACTCAGGCGTCTCACCATGCAGGAGTGGGCGACCTTCCGTTGGACCGAGCAAATGGCCGCTGTCGAGGCCGAGACGTCTGTGGCTGCAAAGGTGGTCCCCACCTGGACGACGCAGCGGCCGATGAAGTAGTGCAAGTTGGCGTTGGGCGGCTCGCACGCCAGCGTCGCGTTCATGTTGACGGCGGCCTCTGGCGTCTGCGGCGCTGCGCCCTTGGCGTTCAGCGGCCGCCGCACCTTCAGGTTCGTCTCGCCTGCGGAAGCGGGCGGCTTTCAGTCGCCCATGAAAAAAAACACCCAAGTGAAGCACCACTAGATGCATGCTCTGGCAGAGGGTCATGCGCATGCAGGATGTATGTGCCTCATGCCGGATGCCGGCGCTTAGTAATCAGAACGGGTGCCGAGTCCTGCCCTGACATCGTTTTGGCGGTTCTGTCACTACCAGACCCAGCGCACCGTCCAGGTTGGTGGTCTTGATGTAGCACACGTTGTCGTCCAGGTGGCAGTACAGGCACAGCAGGTCCGCCGGGATGTCCTCGTCTGACAACACCTTGAGCACTTGGCCCACCTTGACATTGCTCCACTTGATGTCGGACGTGCTGCCTGTAGGGGCAGACATGCAGGGCAGCGGTGGCACATTGTAGGTCACTGCAGCTCGCAGCTGTGGGACCACGCAGCCAAGTCTGCACTGAGTGCCCCTGCTGGGGCGGCAGGCGTCTCTGATCTAGCTGCAAAGCTTCCCCAAACAATGTTCGTCAGGATCGCCGCTGCGTTCGGCAATGGTACTTGCAGCTCTTGCGCTCGCCGCTGGTCAGCACACCGTCGGCATTGAGCACGTGCGCGGTGCTGTTGTTGAGGTGGTTGTCCTCGACGTGGCGGCGCCGGTCCTCAGCGATGGCTTTCAGGGCGCCCACGATCAGCACGAAGCACAGCGCCAGAACCGGGCCGAACGGCTTGAAGGGCGACACTGTGCTCCACCACACCAGGCACGCCTGCAGGGGCATTTGCAGTTATGGGTTTGTAGACCCGGGTTT
>JAABUL010004664.1_pt1 | contig 18057 bp, 17 predicted proteins | sample 5559151 | NCBI WGS metagenome assembly JAABUL01 (sample SAMN10711876, study PRJNA513368) | rock metagenome | isolation source: Antarctica rocks | place: Antarctica: Victoria Land, Pudding Butte sud | reverse complement strand
GCGGCGGGTGCACTCCCGCCGCGTCAGACGGACGACGTCGGCCGGGCGTGCGCAGCGCGACGGAGGCGCGCCAAAGCTCCTCCCACGGAGGTCGCCGCATGACCACGGTTTCGTGGGGTGCTACCCAGCGGCGTTGTAGCTGATGAAAAAATCGACCTCACTGTCCGGGCGACCAGGCCCACTCAGACGCGAGGGAACGCGTCTATGCTGCGGCTCTATCATAGTTGCACCTTAACTCCACGCGATGCTCGCCTCGTCGAGCCATGTGCTTATTGCGCGCCATTCGTCATCACTCACCACGTAATTCGTCCCCCGAGGGGAACGTATGACCGCCAAGCGCGCCAACACCGGGTCGCAGGTTATAAAGGCTTTCAGCAACGGATGGTCGAGGAAGACGTGATCGTAGCGGACGCGTACCCGCGTTTTGGGCCGTCGTCCGTCGGCAGGCTGGACCCAATACCCCATCCCCGTCGCCGAGTCGGGCCGCACCTCGGGCGCGCTCACGAGGGTCCCGACCGCGTAGATACCGGCATCCTCGCCGCAGATCCAAATCAGCACGCGGTCGCCACAGTGCACATCCTCGGCGTGCTGGTTCAGGTTCCAGAACTCTTCACGCTCGGCCCCCAACGATTCCTGGATATGGTAGCGATTCGGGTTGGCCTGGAACAGCCAGGTAAGCCGTATCTGAGATATCAGTTCGTCGCTCATCCCGCTGCCCTCCTCACGCGCGCCTACCGACAGCCTGGATGTCGACAGGGATGTGGGCGGGATAAGGCGGCGCGACGCGACGCCCGTAGAAATGGGGGATCTCGGGTGCCTGTACTCGACGCCCAATATAGGGCATGGCCCGGCGCACGCCATAGGCGTCGGCGACGTGCTCGACGAGGAGTAGGGACGAGGCGAGATGTGGATCGTCGTCGAGGTGGTAGTGATGCATGTCGTCGAGCTTCGCGCGCACGAGCCAGTTATGCGCGGCCATGAATTGCTGCGTGGCCATCATGGCGCGCCGGGTCCAGGGACGGTTCGCGTCGTCCGGTAAGATGATGCAACCACGGCCGTCGCGCCGGACGAGTTCGCACCCGCGCGCGATGAACAGGCGGCCACTCTCCCCGTTGTTGGACGCGCCATACGGCGGGTTCGTATAGAACCAGTCGTAGCGCCCGACGAGATCGGGCGGCACAGGATCGAACACGTTGTAACGACGCACCTCCAACCGGTCGGCGAAGCCGTGGCGCCGCGCTATCATCTCTAAGGTAGCGAGCACGCGGTCGTCGAAGTCAAGCACGAGCATATGCGACGGGCAGGGAGCGTCATGAGCGCCTAAGAGCCCTATGAGTGCGCTTGCGCTGTCGTAGTCTCCAACGAAGGCGACGGCACGGTCCGCTAGCAGCGGGGCGACGAGCCTCACCTGCCGGATCAAATCCTCGCTCCGCATGGGGATTTGGTCGTATGCACGCAGAGCCAGGGGACGCGCTTGCTCGACCAAGATTGCGGCCGCGCGCTCGACGGCCGTTACCTGCGTCCGCCCCTGCACGGATGGGCGGACGTCGGCCGACGTCCACCTACGGGTCGGCGCGGCGCGCCGCCCGTAAGCAATACCACGCGGGGCGCCAGAGACGCCTGGCAAGAAAGTCGACGCGCCCATCAGCTGGCCCTCCGCCCGCGCCCGCTATACGTCTTATACGCGGACCACAAGCCCAGCGTCTTGATGCGAAACTCCGCGCACTCCGGACTGGCGCCGTAGGCGGCTGCGAACTCAGTTACGCGCTGCCTTTGCCACACGGCATGGACGACCACGTCGCGCGGTAGCAAGGTCGCGGCCGCCGTCCAGTATGCATCGTCCTCGTCTTTCTCGTTATACGCGCGCTTCTCCAACCCATTCGGGTGCAGGATGAGTTGCGACGGCCGGTGACCGAGATGGGCGTGCGCCACTTCCTCCATAATGGTGACGTTGGCGCGCTCGGGCGTCTGGGACGGGTGAAGCATCACCAGCAGGCACCCATTTGGCAGCCGCTTGCCCATGCCCGACCATGCCTTAACATCAGCCTTTGTGACGAGCGCGTAGTCCTCCACAGTTGCCTTCGTCACATTGCTCGGCTCGACAATGACGAGCTTGAGCTCGTCCACGAGCGCCCGCGGGTCCAATCTATCCCGTGGGCGAACTCCGGCCCGTTGGCGTAATAGCACAGCATGCTCCTCTGCAAAGTTGACAAGGGCACGCGTCGTCCGCTCACCCTCCCCCGATTGCGACGTCTTGCTCATCGTCATCTATCCCTTCCTGATAGGGAGGCCACCGCGTCGCGTCAGGCTACTCGCGTGTCGAGGGGCATCCGTCTTCTACTCGCTGGTCACGTCCTGCGGCTCGGCGAATTGCTCGTAGGCCGCGCGGAATATGCGGCCGAGAGCGGCCGCAGTTTTCGTATCGAGATGGCGATCGGCGCGCAAATGCGCCTCGACCATATCGGGAGTTGTCTCACCGGACTGATGCACGATCTGGTGCACCGGTGCAGGGGTGCCAACATCCATAACGCGCTCCAGGGACACGCCGAGCCACCGCGTCATTGCGGCCAGGGTGCGGGTGTCCGGCATTGGCGGCGCACTACCGGCACGCCGCGTGGCGTTGTGTCGGTGCTCCAAACGCGAGAGCGTGGCCGCGCTCACTCTGGCTTGCCGGGCGGCCTGTTCCAGCGTCAGTCGTTCGTCCCGCCTCTTCTCCTGAATGAGTCGGCTGAGATCGTCGACGCGCACGACACGCGCACCATCGGATGCCTGCGCGGCATCGTCGTGTATAGCAGGCGAAATGCTCATACCTCCATCCCCTACACTAGGTGTATGCGGTGTATGCGCCCCAGCGGGTTCACCAACACCATGATCGTAGTGTAGCAGTTTTATTGCTTTCGTGAAATAAATTTCAAGAAGGAAATGACGGGGGTCTAGAATGGCGCTGTCGTTCACCGAAACCAGAGCCATTAACGGCCTAGCTCATGTCCTCAGTGATTTTCTCCCTGGCTCGGGGCGGCCTGACTGGAAAGGTCATGAGACGTTCGCAACAGTTGCTGCTAGAGTAGGAGTGGGTAGTTTCTGGCCAGGTGGCAGCAAAAAACCAGCGATTCACGCCCTTCTCACTCAGACACTTGAACAAAGGCGTAGTTCATTCGAGAAGCTAATTTTGGAGATTGTCCGTTGCGGGCTTGTCTACCGTGAGAACCATGTCAAGCGTCGGCCGTAGATGTACCACCCCTCGTCGGCCATAGGGTACCGGCCGTTATGAGACTGCGTAATTGACGTTGCATCCGGCGGCCGCGTTGGGTTGACAGGTCGAGGGCGAGTGGCATGCTGAAGGGTGTCATCAACCCTCATCAGTCTCGAACCTAGAAACGGACACGACCCTGTGGACACTACTCCCCCGCCGCTGATCCCCTCTGCGGCGTCGTTGACCCATACCCTCTGTCATATTCGCCATGTGCGCTGGAGTCTCCCCACGATACCATGCGCCCGCTGCGGCGCACCCGCGCGGCGGCGCTGTGAGACCAGCCGCACCGCCATCGACATCGATCTGGAGCATCCCGTGCTGCTCTTGGTCACGGTGAGCGTCCACCATTGCCGACGCTGCGGGCGGTACATGCGCGCCCAGCCCCCCTTCCTGCGGCGCGATGCGATCTACACCGCCCGTGTCGTGACGAAAGCGGTGCAGTCCGTGTACGTCGACGGGATGGCGGTGCGGCGGGTGCCTGCCCGTTTAGCTCGCGACTTCTGGGTCCAGCCCAGCGAGGGCATGATCCGCCAGTGGTGCCGGGCTTACTGCGCCGGGCTCGACTTTGCTGGCGACTATCAGGCCTGGGTGGTCGAGGAGTTCTCGGGTATTTTATGTGTGGATGAAGTTTATCAGGGCGCGCTCGCTCTGCTTCTGGCGGTGGACCCGGCCGCCCCTGAGGGAGATCGCCTCGTGGGCTATGAGTTGGTGCAGGGGACCGTCGATAAGGAGGCGGTCGCCGCCTTCCTGCACCGCCTCAAGGACGTCGGAATCAACCCGGAGCAAGTGATCACGGACGGCTCGTCCTTATATCCGGCGGTGCTGGCCCAGGTCTGGCCCGCCGCCGCCCATCAGCTCTGCCTCTTCCACGAGACGCGTCAGGTCACAGAGGCGGCCCTGGCGGTGATCAGCGCCGTGCGTAAAATGCTGCCGGTCCCGCCGCCAGCGCCGCGCCGGGGCCGGGGTGGGCCGCTGCGTCCCCACCCACCGACGGAGGATGCGACGGATGCGGCCACCGCGCAGTGGCACCAGCGGCAGGCGATACGGCAGAGCGAGATTGGTCAGGTCCAGCGGTTGGCCCACCAGGGACTCTCGCAGCGAGCCATTGCCCGGCAGATGGGGCTGCACCGCAAGACCGTAAAGCGCTGGCTCGCCCAGGAGAGCCCCGGTGCGGACGGGACAGGAAGTTGTCCGCCCGTGGACACGCCCCTCATCCCCGTCCCGTCGGCGCAGGACGAGACCCAACCGCCGCCCCCGTGGCACACCTGGGATGAGGTGCGGCAGGTGCGTGAGTGCCTCAAAGAGCACCGCTTCCTGCTGGTGCGCCGCCCGGACCATCTGACGCGCGACGAAGAAACAATCGTCGCGACCCTCCTCGCCAGTCCTGTCGGGCCACACCTCCAGGTCGCCCACCACTTTGTGCAGGACTGGTACGCCCTCTGGCGGGATGACCGTGGCACCCGTCGTGCGCCGGAGGAGGCGATCACGCGCTATGCGGCGTGGCAGGCCACCACGGCCTACCAGGACATCCCGGCCCTGCGCCGTGTGCTAACGCGTGTTCCTGAAACGCACTTCATCAAGCTGAGCCACTTCTTACGCCACGCCCACTGGGAAGCCACCAACAATGGGGCCGAGCGTGGCGGCCGCGGCTTTCGCCACGAGGAAGCTGCCCACTTTGGGTTGCGGACAGCCCGCTCGCTGGCCGACACGTTGACGGCTCAGGCCATCCTGCAGAAGGAACGCTGCACCAGACCCGCTGGCCGTCCGCACGAGCGCAAGACACGCGGGCGACTTCCCGCTCTGCAGGAGGCAGCCTGAGGGGAAGCCAGGGTGCAACGTCAATTACGCAGTCTCGTGAGCATCGGCCATAGGGTACCGGGGCATCGTCGGCCATAGGGTACCACCCGCGCGGCGGCACGCGCTCTCCATCCACTGACGTATCCTCTCAGCAACACGACTGTAGTGCTGCTGAGGGGGGGACATGGCAGGTAGGAGGAAAGACACGATGGACGTACGCGAGTTGCTACGACATATGCGGATGACGGAGAGTGACCGCGCGGTGGCGCGGGCGACGGGGGCACATCGCAAGACCGTGCTGCGCTACCGTCACTGGGCACAGGCGCACCATCTCCTGGAGGGGGTGCTGCCGCCGCTGGAGGACCTGCAGGCGCTGCTCGTCCAGACGGGTATCCCGTCGCCACCCCCGCAGATGGTCTCGACCCTCGAGCCGTACCGGGACTTGGTGACGCGCTTGCACGAGGACGGTGTGGAGGGCGCAGCGATCTGGCAGCGCCTACGTGAGCGCGGCTATGACGGCAGTGTGTCCGCGGTCTACCGTTTCGTGCATCGCCTCTCGCCGCCTCAGCCCGACGCGACGGTGCGCGTGGAGCGGGAACCGGGCGAGGAGGCGCAGGTCGACTTTGGGTTCGGCGGGCGCATGGCCGACCCCGAGACCGGGGCACTCAGGCGCACCTGGGTCTTCGTGATGACCCTCTCCTGGAGTCGCTACCAGTATGCCGAGTTCGTCTTCGATCAAACAATCGCGACCTGGCTGCGGCTGCATCGGAACGCATTGGAGCATTTCGGGGGCGTCCCGCGGCGGCTGGTGATCGACAACCTCAAGGCCGGCATCACGCAGGCGTCGTGGTGGGACGACGCACTGGTCCAGGCGAGTTACCGCGAGTGCGCCGAGCACTACGGCTTCCTCGTCGCGCCCTGTCGTCCCCGGACGCCCGCGCACAAGGGGAAAGTGGAACAAGGCGGCATCCACTACGTCAAGAGGAACTTCCTGGGCGGCCGGATACCGACGACGCTGACGCAGGCCAACGCCGACGTCGTGGAGTGGTGCCGCACGACGGCAGGGCAGCGCCGGCACGGGACGACCAAGGTGCAGCCGCTCTGGCGCTTCGAGACGACGGAACGCGCGGCGCTACAGCCGTTGCCCGCGACGCCGTACGACCTGGCTACGTGGAAAGAAGTGCGCGTGCAGCGTGACTGCTATGTGGTCTTCGACGGATCCTTCTATGCGGTGCCGTTCCGGGCGATCGGGCAGCGCGTGCGCGTGCGCGGCGGGGGCCGCGCGGTGACGGTGTACGGCCCGGACGACGCGCTGCTTGCCACGCACCCGCGCGCGGAGCAGCCCGGCGAACGCCGCACGCACCACGATCATCTGCCGCCGGAGAAACTGCCCGGCCTGCTGCTCAACCGCGCCGCCTGCCGCCGCACGGCCGACGCGATCGGGCCGGCCACGGCCGCGGTCGTCCACGACCTGCTCGCCGACCCGGCCGTCGATCGCGGGACGACGGTCGGGCGGGTGCTGCGCCTGCGCGACCGCTATGGGGATGAGCGGCTGGAGGCGGCCTGTGCGCGGGCGCGCCGCTTCGATGACCAGAGCTACAGCACGATCAAACGCATCCTCAGCGAGGGCCTCGACGCGGACGCGCCGCCCACCGTCCTCCCCGCGCCCCCGGCCCACACCTTCGTGCGCTCGGCCGCCGACCTGCTCGGCCACCTCTTCGGGAGCGCGTCATGAGCGCCCTGAGCGCCCTGCCCGCGACGCCGCAGCATCAACTCACCCCGCAACTCAAGCAGCTCCGGCTCTCCGGCGTCCTGGAGACGCTCGACGCGCGCCAGCGTCAGGCCATCGACGCGCACTGGTCGTACGAGGACTTCCTGGCCCGCCTGCTCGCCGACGAGATCGAGCGCCGCGCCCAGAAACAGTTGGCCCAGCGGCTGCGGCGCGGGGCCGTCAACGAGATCAAGACCTTCGAGACGTTCGACTTCGCCGCCGCCCCGAGCCTCAACCGCCAACAGGTGCTCGCCCTGGCCAGCGGCGCGTACATCCGGGCCAAACACAATGTGCTGATCTGTGGTCCCACAGGCACGGGGAAAAGCCACGTCGCCCAGGGACTGGCCCACGACGCCTGCCGCCAGGGCTTCGACGTGCTCTTCGTGAACACGCACAAGATGCTACGCCATCTCAACGGGGGACGCGCCGACGGGACCTACAACAAGCGGCTGGCCACGTATCTGCGCCCCGCCGTCCTCATCCTGGACGACTTCGGCCTCAAGCCCCTCGACGGGCCAGCCCCCGCCGACCTATATGACATCATCAACGAGCGCTACGAGGCCGGCAGCATCGTGCTCACCAGCAACCGGGCGCCGGAGGAGTGGCCCGCTCTCTTCGGGGATCCGTTGCTGGCCTCGGCGGGCCTGGACCGCCTGGGGCATCACGCCGAGACGCTGGTCATGACCGGCGTGAGCTTTCGTGCCCGCCGCACCACCCCGACACAGGCCCCGCGCGGCGGGGAAAAAGGAGGCCACCTATGAGCGGAGGTAACGAGGACGTGCAACTAGGCGTTACAGGGGACGAAAACGGGGTCGCTGAGGAGGACGCCCCGCAACGGCGCGTGGTGGAGATTTTCGGCGACCTGGCTGATGTCTTACCGTACACGCAGCCGGTGTACTGCCGGACCATCGAAACGCGCCTCGTCACGTTCACCTGCGAGGGGTGCACACGCACGGTGACGCAGCAGCGCTTCCCCGGCCCCGTCCCGCACTACTGCGGCGACTGGTGCCGTTACCAGGCGCAGCGGCTGCGGACGCGAGAGCGCGTGCGGCGCCATCGGGCACGGCAGCGCGCCATGCCCGACGACGAGGAGTGAGCGATCTCGCATGACGACAGGGTGACACCGTCAACGCGTGGACAAGAAAGGGGGTGAGACATTCGACATCCGTGGGGCGTACGACGCGCCGCCACCACAAGAGACGGATGAAACGGATCAAGAGGAGAGAACGCGCACGTCACGCAATGGGTACTGGTACCCTATGGCCGATAACGGCGAGACTGCGTAATTGACGTTGCACCCTGGCTTCCCCTCAGGCTGCCTCCTGCAGAGCGGGAAGTCGCCCGCGTGTCTTGCGCTCGTGCGGACGGCCAGCGGGTCTGGTGCAGCGTTCCTTCTGCAGGATGGCCTGAGCCGTCAACGTGTCGGCCAGCGAGCGGGCTGTCCGCAACCCAAAGTGGGCAGCTTCCTCGTGGCGAAAGCCGCGGCCGCCACGCTCGGCCCCATTGTTGGTGGCTTCCCAGTGGGCGTGGCGTAAGAAGTGGCTCAGCTTGATGAAGTGCGTTTCAGGAACACGCGTTAGCACACGGCGCAGGGCCGGGATGTCCTGGTAGGCCGTGGTGGCCTGCCACGCCGCATAGCGCGTGATCGCCTCCTCCGGCGCACGACGGGTGCCACGGTCATCCCGCCAGAGGGCGTACCAGTCCTGCACAAAGTGGTGGGCGACCTGGAGGTGTGGCCCGACAGGACTGGCGAGGAGGGTCGCGACGATTGTTTCTTCGTCGCGCGTCAGATGGTCCGGGCGGCGCACCAGCAGGAAGCGGTGCTCTTTGAGGCACTCACGCACCTGCCGCACCTCATCCCAGGTGTGCCACGGGGGCGGCGGTTGGGTCTCGTCCTGCGCCGACGGGACGGGGATGAGGGGCGTGTCCACGGGCGGACAACTTCCTGTCCCGTCCGCACCGGGGCTCTCCTGGGCGAGCCAGCGCTTTACGGTCTTGCGGTGCAGCCCCATCTGCCGGGCAATGGCTCGCTGCGAGAGTCCCTGGTGGGCCAACCGCTGGACCTGACCAATCTCGCTCTGCCGTATCGCCTGCCGCTGGTGCCACTGCGCGGTGGCCGCATCCGTCGCATCCTCCGTCGGTGGGTGGGGACGCAGCGGCCCACCCCGGCCCCGGCGCGGCGCTGGCGGCGGGACCGGCAGCATTTTACGCACGGCGCTGATCACCGCCAGGGCCGCCTCTGTGACCTGACGCGTCTCGTGGAAGAGGCAGAGCTGATGGGCGGCGGCGGGCCAGACCTGGGCCAGCACCGCCGGATATAAGGACGAGCCGTCCGTGATCACTTGCTCCGGGTTGATTCCGACGTCCTTGAGGCGGTGCAGGAAGGCGGCGACCGCCTCCTTATCGACGGTCCCCTGCACCAACTCATAGCCCACGAGGCGATCTCCCTCAGGGGCGGCCGGGTCCACCGCCAGAAGCAGAGCGAGCGCGCCCTGATAAACTTCATCCACACATAAAATACCCGAGAACTCCTCGACCACCCAGGCCTGATAGTCGCCAGCAAAGTCGAGCCCGGCGCAGTAAGCCCGGCACCACTGGCGGATCATGCCCTCGCTGGGCTGGACCCAGAAGTCGCGAGCTAAACGGGCAGGCACCCGCCGCACCGCCATCCCGTCGACGTACACGGACTGCACCGCTTTCGTCACGACACGGGCGGTGTAGATCGCATCGCGCCGCAGGAAGGGGGGCTGGGCGCGCATGTACCGCCCGCAGCGTCGGCAATGGTGGACGCTCACCGTGACCAAGAGCAGCACGGGATGCTCCAGATCGATGTCGATGGCGGTGCGGCTGGTCTCACAGCGCCGCCGCGCGGGTGCGCCGCAGCGGGCGCATGGTATCGTGGGGAGACTCCAGCGCACATGGCGAATATGACAGAGGGTATGGGTCAACGACGCCGCAGAGGGGATCAGCGGCGGGGGAGTAGTGTCCACAGGGTCGTGTCCGTTTCTAGGTTCGAGACTGATGAGGGTTGATGACACCCTTCAGCATGCCACTCGCCCTCGACCTGTCAACCCAACGCGGCCGCCGGATGCAACGTCAATTACGCAGTCTCATGCTCACTGGTACAGTATCGCCCGCCGGATGACAAACCAGAGCCGGCCAATCTCCACGACAGAAATTGACGACTTAAACGGACACGTTAAAGAGCTTGGCTTTAAGTTTCCAGACCTGTGGGACAGGGGTTTTCGGGCCTCTCTGGCGCAAACCACAACAGAACGGGCGCGGGAGCATGTGAAGCACGCTGAGGCTGAGCTGAAGCAGCAAGTATTGTGCGAACACCGCTCTCAAGCACTACTTGAACTCAAGGAAGAGTTTTTGCAGCTCAACAGTGAGCCTGACAGAAACAAGGCCGGTCTTGCTCTGGAAAAACTCCTGAATCGGCTGTTTGAACTCTTCGAGCTGAAACCGCGAGAGCCTTTTCGCGTCATAGGGGAACAGATAGACGGATCATTCGAGCTGGACAGCGAAATCTATCTCTTAGAGGCGAAGTGGGAAAATCATCGGCTATCAGAGAAAGAGTTGCTTGTTTTCAGGGGTAAGATTGAGGCCAAATCGACCTTTACGCGCGGCCTGTTCATCGCGCTGAACGATGTGACTGGCGAGGCGAAAGACGCTATCATCAGAGGGAAAGCTCCGATGTTTTTCGCCATGAACGGGCATGACCTCATGATGGTTCTGTGCCAAGGAATCAGCCTGACGGACTTCCTGCGCAAGCGTGTCCGGTTGCTCGCTGAAGAAGGACGTATGTTCGTTCCCTTTGCAGCGCTTAGTGTCTAAAACCACCGTTCGAGTTATGCACTACGCTGCAAGCAACCGCTAGCAGTTTGTCGGAGAGAAGCGGGCGCTCCGTCCCGTGCATGGTGGTACAGTAGGAAGCATGAGTAGAACATTCAAGACCGTGGACGATGAGGTGGCGCGCGACCTGACGGTGCGCCTGGGCGACTGCCTGCCGCCGGAGCATCTGGCTTGTTTCGTGGTGGACAGCGTGGCGTTGCTCGACCTCTCGGCGCTCTACGCGCGCTACGGGTCCCGTGGCGGCGAGCCCTACGCGCCCGAGGTGCTGCTGGCGCTGCTCCTCTATGGGTACGCGACGGGGATATTCAGTTCGCGCAAGATCAAGCGGGCCACCTACGAGTCGGTACCCGTCCGCTTTATCGCGGGCAATCGCCACCCCGACCACGACACCATCGCCACCTTCCGCCGCACCTTTTTGCCCAACCTCAAGGAGCTGTTCGTGCAGGTGCTGTTGCTGGCGCAGGAAGCGGGCGTGTTGACACTGGGCACGATCAGCCTGGATGGGACCAAGCTCCACGCCGACGCCTCCAAGAGCAAGGCGGTCAGCTACAAACGGTTGGTGGAACTCGAGGCGCAGGTGCGCGCCGAGGTGGAGGAGTTGTTCGCGCTGGCGGAACAGATGGACGCGCGTGAGCGGCCCGATGGGCTGGTGGTGCGCGATGAGATCGCGCGGCGGGAGGAGCGGCTGGCCCCGTTGGCGGCGGCGAAGGTCGTGCTGGAGGAGCGCGCGCGGGAGCGTGAGGCCTGGGAGCAGGCGGCGTACGCGGAGAAAGTGGCGCAGCGCGCGGCGCGGGAGCAGGCGACGGGCCACCGGCCGCGCGGGCGCGCGCCGACACCCCCGACGCCCAGTCCCCGCGCCAAAGATCAGGACAACTTTACCGACCCGGACGCGCGCATCATGAAAAACCCGACCGATGCGGGCTTTGACCAAGACTATAATGCCCAGGTCGCGGTGGACCAGCAGAGCCTGCTGATCGTGGGCACGTCGCTCTCCAACCACCCCAACGACACGCACGAAGCGGAACCCACGCTGGAGGCTATCCCGCCGGAGGTGGGCACGCCGGACGCGGCGGCGTTGGACCACGGCTACTGGGGATCGGCTACCCTGGAGGCGTGCGCCAACCGGGACATCGCGCCCTACATCGCGACCGGGCGTAAGCCCCATCATCAGAGTTGGCGAGAACGCTTCGCACCGGAGCCCGACCCACCGCCGGAGGACGCCAGCCCCCAGGTCAGGATGGCCTACAAGCTCAAGACGGCCATGGGCAAAGCGATTTATGGCGCGCGTAAGTGGACGGTCGAGCCCGTGATCGGCATCATCACGGAGGTGCTCGGCTTCCGGCAGTTCTCGCTGCGCGGCGAAGCAGCCGCTGCGGGCGAGTGGCTCCTGGTCTCGCTGGCCTTCAATCTCAAGCGCTTTCATACCTTGGTCCCGGTCTATTAAGGAGGAGTGATGATCTGCGTCCACCCCCCGTGGCGATTATCCCGCCGCCTTCCTGGCTGCATCCATGCGTCGATCATGCGCGGCCGCAGCCAGCACGCCCCACCCGGACAGCGACACCCCAGCCATGCCAACCATCGTTTCGTTCTCTCCGACAGACTGCTAGCACTTCTCAATACTCGGTGGAAAGACAGAGGGCTTATGCTGGTTTGAGATCTATCCAGGTGTAGTGGGTTGACTCGCTAACAAGTACCGCATTCGCCTTTCCAGTGGAGTTAGCCGCTTCACGCGCAGCGTCTAGAACCAGTCGACTAGTGAAATTACCTGCTGCGTAGTATTCCGCGGTTGGTAGATGGTACCTCTGCCCGTCACCCGACATCATGAAACGGGAGAAACCTTTCTGTTCCATCGCCGCATGGAGCCGGTCATAGTCAGCCCACTCGGCTTGATGAAGTTCAACACGAACCATAAATTGAGCCATGGTGTCAAAAGCCTCCTTGTGAACAGCTTGGTTTTCTACTTTTTAGCCAACGCGCTCCGCGATAGCGGCCGGTACATGTGTAAACCAGATTTATCCACTTGCGTCCGATGCTAATAGCTAGTCTCAGCGGGTAGGCTCACGGGACCGCCGATCAGCGCCTCGACGTCCGCCCGCTCGATGTGCCGCCAGCGCGGCGCGTGCAGCGCGTCGCCGTCGAGGTCGAACGTCACCTCGGCGAAGCGTTCGGACGGCTCGTCGGCACGGCGCCGGGTGTCCCTGTCCTTGTATGCTTCGACGAAGATGATACCCTCCTTGGCGTCGGGGAGGAGCTGCCGCCACACCTGCGTCGCGATCGACGCCGCGGCGGTGGTCACGCTCGGCCCCTCGTTTGATGCAAGCTCATAGACGACGGGCAGATTGGCCTTGTGCTCGTACACCATGAGGTAGCATCGACCCTCCGCGCCGCTCGCGCTCGTGTACGTGAAGGGGCCGTCGAGCGAGCGGAAAGAGGGGACCCACTCACTCCGCATCCTGCCGTTCCTCTCCCGTTGTCGCCTCCGGCTCAGGCTTCGATCGCCGCCCCGCGCCGGGTCGGTAGCCGCCGCGCTGGCCCAATCGCTCACGCCGATACGTCTCGATGGCTTCCAGCGTGACCATAGTCAGGCGCGGGCTGATCCGCTGGTGCGCCATGACGCCCCGCCGGATGGCGTCTTGAATCGTATTGAGCGAGACGCCCAGCATCTCCGCCGCTTGAGCCGTCGTATACAACGGCCGTCCCTCGCTGTCAAACACGTCGGCCCCCCCTTCCTGCCCTTTATCGTAGCGCATGAGGTGGGCTGAGGGAGGGTCCGGCCCACATTGGCACGCCAACGCGGGGCCGGTCGAACGCCGGCCCCCGCGTTGGCCCCGCTAGGCGTCGTCGTCGGTCCTCGACGACGGGGTATCCTCTATGGCGTCGTCCTCGGCTATGCGCTCCTCCTCGGTCGCGGCGTCTTGGTCCATAGACGCGGCGGCGGGGTCCTCCTCGGTGGTCTCGTCGTCGCCCGTCGCCGGCTCGTCCGCGATCCCGCCGCCGACACCGACAGGGGCGAACGTCGGGGGCAGGGAGGCGAGCGGCACGGTGACGCTGGTCTGGTCGCCGGTGTAGAGCTTGAACACCGGATCGGGACCGGCGCTGTGGTCGTTGTCGGGCTCGTCGTCGCGCGCGGCCTGGGCCTGGCGGATCAACAGCGCCTCTATCGTCGCCTTGATGAGGCCCAGCGGGTCGAGCGTGCGCAACTCCTTGATGTGCGCGGCGCTCGGGCGCGTGCTGCCGCCCGCGCGCATGAGCGCCCCCGCGTCCACGCCGTGCCGGCGCGCGATCTCGCCCCAGTCCTCCTTGTCCAAGCTGATTTTAGTAAGAGAATACGCTGCGAGAGTGCCAAGATCATGGGCCTCGACGTTGGCGATCAGATCGACGGAGCGGCGCACGGCCAGCACGTTGGGCATGTAGTCGGCCTTCTGCGCGAGGCGGCGCGTCCTGGTCTCCTTGCCCTTCTGCGCCGCCGTCTTGTGGTCGTTGTGGGCCGCGAGGGTCTGCGTGAGCTGCGCCGTGAAAGCGGCGGGGGTGGCGTTAATCTCCCGTTGGCGCGTCCGCTCGGCCGCGTCGTAGCGCGCCTGCCCCTTCGCTTTGAGGGTGGCGTAGTGGTCCGGCATGAGGCAGAAGCCTTCATACTCATAATCGCCCGCGCCGACCCTGCGATAGGCCGCGAAGGGGCAGGCGCGGCACACGCTATGCGTGTCGAAGAAGTTGCCGCCCCAGCGCCCGTTGGTATCCTGCCGGTAGTGGCTGAACCGCTGCACGAGGCTCGGGTGATGGAACGCGGCGTTGGCCAGGGTCGGCTCGTGCGCCGTCCCGCTCGCCACGTCCTCGGCTATCGCCGCGATCAGCGCGGGGAAGCCTTTGTTCTCCTTGCCGCCGTGCGTGTACTCGTGCAGGGCGAGCATCTTGGTGAGCGTGAGCCGCCCGCCCGTGTCTCTCAGGTAGAGGTCCTGTGCCGTCGCCGGCAGGTCGCACAGCTTCAAGCGGTCTTTGATATACCCCTTGGAGCGCCCCAGGCGCGCGGCGAGCTTGTCCACGCTGTAGCCGTGTCCAGCGCGCAACCGGATCAGCCCGCGCGCCTCCTCAATGGGGTGCAGGTCGCGCCGCTGGAGGTTTTCCAGGACGGTCGCCTCACCCGCCGTGTCGTCGGTCAGGTCGTGGCGTATGATGGCCGCGATGGTGCGCCGTTTGAGCACGTCCCTGATGGCGCGCAAGCGGCGCTCGCCGGCCACGAGCAGGTAAAGGGGCGTGCCCTCTCCCGCGTCGAGGTTCGCCCGCACGGTGATCGGCTGCACGAGCCCATGCGCCGTGATCGACGCGGCCAGCTCGCGGATGCCGGCCTCGCCGTCGAGGTCGAACAGGGTGCGCGGGTTGCTCCCATCGGTGGCGATGTCAGCCACGGCGATCTCGCGCAACTCGGTCAACTCAGCGCCATGGGGGGCCGGCGCCGTGGTGGTCGCGTCCGTGGTGGCAGTCGCGGCCATCGTCGTGGCCTCGATGGCGGTGTCCGTGGTGGTGGTGGGCGCTGTTTGCGCGGTTGCTGTCCGTGCCATTGGTCGTTTCTCCTTATCTACTAGGGGGAGGGCCGGCGTCCTGGGGTGGGGCCGGCCCTCCGCGCTCCGTTCTTATGCCGCCTCGGTCGCCTCGACGAGGGACGCGATCTCGCCCATGATGGCCGCGATGCCGCGCCTGATGGCGTCGAGGTTGGACGCCAGCACCTCCCGCGAGACCCGATACAACGCGAGATAGGCGGGCGAGTTCGGGCAGGGTATAGTAAGCGCTTGGCACACACCATACGCCGCCGCCTCGGCCTGGCACTCGACCTGCTGCGTCGTGAACGTGCGACGTTCCTCAGCCCGGTGCATCCGCTCGTGCGCGATTTCGTGGATGAGTGTCTTGCAGAGGTTGCCGGCCGGGTTGCCTTCTTTCAGTTCGATGCGGCCGTCGCCGTAGCTGACGCCGTTGGCGTCCCGCACGAGGCGATCCTTGAAGGTAACGGAGAGGCCGCCGCGCTCCGCGACCTCGATAAGCTGCCGGAGGAGCGTGTCGTAGCGGTCGCCTTCGACGGCGTGAACGGTCAGCGCGGGCAGGTCGTCCCCCTCGGTGTCGGCCAGATCGAAAACGTACCCCGTGCGGAATCTCAGGGCGATCACGGCGTCGTCGCCCGCGTCGGTCTTGCCCTTGATCGGGGCGGGGCACAAGATCGCTATGCCCTTCGCGCCCTTCTGCACCTGCCGGCCGAGCGCCTGCCACGCGCGGTAGCCGGCGACGCGCGCGGCGTCGGGGCGCTGCATGGCGATCAGGGCGCAGTTGTGCGCGCTGTAGGTGTAGAAACGGCTCACGGTCTGGAGGTAGCGGGTCAGTTCGGCGCTCTGCGCGGCCTGGTCGGTCTCGTCCGCGAGGCGCTGCATCCACGCGTCGATCTTGGCGAGGTTCGCCGTGGTGGGGTTGACCGTGGTCTCGGTGGTCATGGTGGTCATGGTGGTGTCCCTCTCTCGTGCTAGCGTGGGGGGACCGGCGAGCGCCGCCGGCCCACGGCGAACGGTCTTAGCGGCCCCAGCCGTACCAGGGGGCGGGCAGCCGCATCGGCCGCGCGTCATCCTCGGTCGCGTGACGGTAGCCGTCGCGGTAGCAGGTCAGGCGGGCAATCGCCGCGTCCAGCAGGTCCATCACGCGGGCATCCTCGGCCGGCTCCGGGTCGATGACCACCTCGGTCAAGCCGATGGGGTCGCCGGGCCGAAAGGTGAGGCGCATGGTCACGTCGTCGCTGGCGTCGAGAGCGGGTACACTGGGTGTGGCAACGGTTGCGATGTTCATTGATTCGGGTGTCCTTCCGTCGTGCTACTCATGCGGGCGGGGGATAGACGCCCCCGCCCGCATGTCTCATTTAGGTTTAGGCCCCGAACGCTTCCTGTAACGCGGCCATGCCGGCCGGGCGCGTGATCGTCGCGGGCTGCCGCCGCCGCGCCGTGTTGTGCGCCTTGTACTGCTCCTCGGCTCGTTGGTACCACTGCTCGGCCTGGAGCGCGAGCACCAGATGCCAGCAGCGCAGCCCTTTCTCGCCCGCCTCGCACGAGCATTTGAGGTGCAACACGTCTTGCGTGTGCGTGACGCCTGCCCGCGTGCGGCTCTTGGTCTCGAACGTGTACCGGCCGGTCCGGCGAATGGTGGGCTTGGCGTCTGCCGGGGTGGTCGCCTGTGTCATGTCCGACGCTCCTCTCGTACCCTCGTCGTCCGTGGGGGCCATCCGCTCCTCACCCTCTAATCATACCACACGAACATATTGTTTGTCAAGGTGAAAATGCGATTTGTGCGGTGTCTAGGTTAATAAGTGCGTGTTATCGCGGTCGATGGTGAGCGATCCGTCGCCGTCGCCGTCTTTTCTCCGCGCGCCGCAGCGCGTGCCTTGTGTGGTGGGCGCGCGACAGAACGCGACTGTGCGGGTCGTGGAGTGGACACGGATGCGCGGGTAGGCACACGCCACACACGGCCACCTGCGAGGGGGAGAAAGGGGCACGCGTGAAAGTGACGATCTCGCCGGCGTCGCGGGGGGCGCGCGCCGCATCATCGTCAGTCGCGGGGAGAGGGCCAAGGACGCGCGGGAGGGGTGTATCGTCGCCGCTTTTTCCCTGCGCGCCGCAGCGCGCGCCCTGTGTGGATGGCTGGCCCACACGCCCGCCGGTGTGAGCAACGGTCGCTGCCCTGCCCTGGTGTCAAGCCTGGTCCGGCTACTGCCTTACCCCCCACATGGGGATAGTCGAAAGTACCGGGTTGTGGCTATCATCGTGTGTCGTCGGGGCCGATGCCTAGAATATGGAGCTATCACCCGACTATTTCCCCGACGAGCTACGTATGGGCTGGCACCAGGCGCGCGCCCTGCGCCGCGACATCGACCAGGAACCGCAGACCTACCGCGTGACGCGCCTGCTGCAACCGGAGGGTTCGCACTATTGGGAGATCGAGGTCGCGCATCGGCCGACCGGCGACGTGTTTTGCCTGCGCTGGTGGGCCGAGTGGGCCGAACGGCTACGGAGGGACGCAGGGTATTGACGTGGCACGCTTGCCCCCTACCGGCGCGCGTCGTAGCCGCGCCGTGGTGCTATCGGGGGAGGCTCGCCGTACCGGATTGGGGCTACTGGACGGCCGCGCCTGCGACTACCCTTGGCGTATGACACGCCTCACCCAGTTCATGCGCTGCCCGCCTGGGCACGTCTACTGCGCCGCCTGCGAGGAGCCAACGCCCTCCGGCGCTGCCATGCCCGTTCATCGCGCCTGGTCGCGCCGGTTCCCCTGGCGCGTCTACAGGCGCGGCGATGCGCTCGGGCGCTGGGTCGATGCGCCGCTCTACCTCTGCCCCGCGCACGTCGGGCTCGTCGAG
>JAABUL010004662.1_pt1 | contig 18059 bp, 5 predicted proteins | sample 5559151 | NCBI WGS metagenome assembly JAABUL01 (sample SAMN10711876, study PRJNA513368) | rock metagenome | isolation source: Antarctica rocks | place: Antarctica: Victoria Land, Pudding Butte sud | reverse complement strand
CGGTAGTAACGACCTACCATACGCCATGCACCTAAGGCCCTTAGGCATGGCGGGAGCGGGTACTCCGGGGGCTAGTACGTGGCGTATGGCCTAGGGTACTACGGGGGCCCTAGCCTAGTACCCGGTAGTGCCCGGTAGTGCTTACTAGGTGCAGCGCCCGGCGTATCCCGGGGGCCTACCCTTGGCTGGCCCTGGGCTTGCCCTGGGAGCCCTAGGAGCCCCGGGTTAACCCTGGGAGCTAACTGGGCGGGGTTTCCATTTGCGGACGTTATACCTCTATATAAAAAGGTTACCCCTAAGCGGCCTACCTCTAATAATATATTTATAATAGTAGAGTTACCTAATTAATAACCTTATATACTTAGTTAATATACTCTTAAGGTAGTAGAAGATACTCTTCCTCTTTAAATTACTACCCTTATATTATTACTATTAAGGGAGGTTAGCCCTAAGGTCTATACTTTAATATAAATAAGATAGGAGTAAGAGTATAAATCTTATATATTAATACTTATATAAATATCCTTATTATTAATAATATCCTTATTTATATCCTAAGGATAAGCTATATTACTATTTAGTAAGGAGGAGGAGTTAGACGCTAAGCTAGAGCTAAAGTATATATAATTTAATAAGATCTTCTTTAAGAAGAAGGAGTATAACTTATATAATTATAATTATATTATTAATAGATTTAATAAGGATAAATATACTAATATATATACTCTTAAATATAATATTATATAAAAGGTAAATATATTTATTATTAAAGTAAGATTAGCTTACTAGCTTATTAATATTAAAGTTATCCTTATATAAAAAGATTAAAAGAAAGATAAGAAATATATTATTAATATTAATATTAATTAATAAAATATTAAAAAGGTAATATTATATAAATAATTTATAAGCTTTAAGGATATTAAGTTATATATTAACTTTTAATATATATATATTTTATAAGAATTAATATTAATAATATTTACTTAAATACTATTTAATAATACTCCTCCTCTTACTTAAGCTAATTAGAAAGCTATTATTATTATAATAAGACTACTTTATAAGGTAATAGAGTAATAAGTATAATAGATACTTACTAAGTAATAGATAGTCCTAGTTATTTTTACTTATAAGTATAAAGATAATAATAATATATATCCTAATAATCTAAATTATTATTAAGTATATCTTAAAATAAACAAGTATTATCCTATAAATTATAAGAACTTTATATAATAGTAATTAATTATAGATCTAAATAATAGTTTAACTAGTCTAATAAGGCTATTAAGATATATAATCTAGAAGTTAATTAAGAATTATACTTAGAAGAAGGATAAGAATTATATAATAACCTTACTATTAATCATCCCTTTAGTAAGTCTATTAGCTAATTCTTTTATACCTTAGATACCTACTTTATAAGTATCTACTACTATACTATTAAGTATCTTAATATTAATATCTTCTTATTATATATTATATAGTATGAGTAGAAGTATATAAATAAGGAGGATACTCTTAAGGCCTAAGAAATAGCTAGAGTAAAAATAATAAAGCTAAGTCTCCTAATATTATAATATAAAATTATTAATAATAACTCTTATATTATCCCTTTTTCTTAGAATAATACTATAAAGGATAATAATTTAAATAATTATATTAAGTAGTACCTACTAGGCTATTAGAATATTAATAGGATATAATAGTATTATATATTAAAGGTAATATAAAAGTAGTAGTATAACCTTAGAAATCTTTAGTTAAAGAAGATAGATCTAAGGTATTTATATTATAAGTATAATATTACTATTAATATTAATAAGGCCTTCATAAGAGATATAAGTAAGTATATTAAATAAAAGTATATAAAATAAGGTCTTAATAATTATAAAACTTATAATATTATTAATAAAGTAAATAAGGATAAGATAGATAATAATAATAATAATATTTAAAATTTATCTACCTAAGGTATATTACTAATAATAAGGTAAGCTAGAAATACTTTTCCTTTAATAGGCTTTATATTAATTTAAGAGTAATTCTAGCTTATAACTATATAATAGTTTAAATAATATATATAATAAGAAGTATAACTCTCTTAGAGAAGATATTCTTAAAAGTATTAATTAATTAATATTTTCCTTATTTCCTAGGTATATTCTCCTAATACTCTAGCTATAGATATATAATTAATTTAATATTATATACTTAATATCTTAAATAAATCCTATACTCTACTATTTCTTATACTAGTAGCTTTTAAATAATATATAATATTTTATAAGAACTACTTAAAGCTATTGAGATTATTATTATTTATATATATCTTTATTAATCTATTATTCCGCTTAATCTACCTCTTAAGCTTTATAAATAATATCTTAATAAGATTAAAGTCTAATAAATAAAGAGAAAGCTTAATAAGACTAATACTTAAAGTATAATAAATATATTCTAGCTCTTTAAAGTTATAAATTAATATATTATTTATAATAAAAATTAATTAAGAACTAGGAAAAGAAGTAATTTAAAGAAGGATTTTAATTTAAATAAAGTTATTAAATATACCTAATATAATTAAGTTATAATATATCTCCTAACTAATATATTTATTAATAATAATTATAGGTAAGATATTTTATCTCTTATTATATATAAGTAGTTCCTTTTAAATTATCTTAATATTATATAACGCGTATCTATACTTCTTAAAGCTAAATTACTTATTTATAATAATTTTATTTAAGAAGACTAGCTACTCTACCTTCTAATTAATAGAATATAATATTTAATTAATCCTTTAGAATTAATTATATTAATATATAATCCTTTTTACCTACTTCCTACTTTAACTAAGTCGCCTTATTACTATATTAATTACTTATTATAATATTTAAATATTAAATTTATCTTAAAGAAATTATTATATCTTATCCTAATAAGTAGTAAGGTAATATAATAGGAAATTAAGTAATTCCTTAATATAATAGGCTAATAGTATAAGATAATAGCTATCTAATTACGTAATATATTTTAATTATTAGATTACTTTATATTTACCTTAATTATACTTCTATTACTCTAGAATCCTCCTCTTAATTAATATAACTAATAGTATATATCTATTACTATATCTAAGTAGTAGATATCCTATAACCTCCTCTTATAAATAAGAGCTATTCTAGTAAGGTATATAAAATTATAGGGGTAAGAGAAGTAAGATAGTAATAATAATAGGTAGTAATAAAGGTAGTAGGTAAGGAGGTAAAAGGATAATATAATAATATATAGCTTTAATAATATTAAATATAGATTACTTAAATATCTATTATATAACTTAGAGATAGGCTAGTACTTATAGTACTAATTATATAAAGGTTTTTAGATTTTCTCCTATAATGCTAAGACCGCTATATAAATAAATTAGTATAATATTCTATATCCTATACAGTTACTTTAGATATCGTTTAACGCTAGGGGCTAAAGGAAGATAAATTAGCTAACGCTAGTATATATCCTAAGATCTATAGCGTACTATCTATATCTTAGGGGGGCGTTCTATACTTTATTCGCGTAATACTATTATATAAGTTTTATATAGCGGTCTTAGTATTACAGCGTAAATTATAGAAGCTCCCCTACTAAAACTAGGTAGTAAGGCCTTCACGATATACGCTTATAATTATAGCCTATAGATACTTAATAAAGTTAAAATAATGCTGGAAATAATGCTATATATATAATCCTTAGTATTTTAGCTCCTAGTACGGCCTAAGCCTATAATCCTACTATCGCCGCTATTACTATAACCTTACTATTATCTTACTATAGGATATATAACTACTATTACTATCTTATTATAAGTCCTAGTACTATCTTACTATAAGTCTTATAAGCCTTACTACTATCTTACTATAAGATATATAGCTACTATTACTATCTTATTATAAGTCTTACTATTATCTTATTATAAGCTTTATAAGCCCTAGCTTACTATCTTATTATAAGGTATATAACTACTTTTACTATCTTATTATAAGTCCTACTATTATCTTATTATAAGTTCTATATTAGTAAATCTTAAATCTACTTAGAGTAAGAGAGGAAGTTATAAGTTATATAAGTTATATTAGCTACTACAAGTAGGTATTAGTAGATTAAAAATCTAAAAAAATAAAATTACGCGGGGATACTAAATTAATAGTTTTTAATTTAAGGTTTTTTATAATTTAGGCTTAGGCTAAGCCGTTTCTTAAGGGAGGAGCTAGAAACCTCTTTAACTCGCTTATTAATTAACAAATCTAATATTAGACTCCAGATTTAGAATTTATACTAAAAATATACTAGTATAATATATTTATAATCCTCCTTCCTACTAAGGATAAATGAATTTATTAAAATTTATTAAAGTCTAAAAACTTCTAAGTTAGTCTAGTTAGCTACTAACTCCTAAGTATTTAGCCTTTTAAAACCTATTTATTTTATATTATAATCCCTTAAGAGTAATAATATAGGATATTTCTACTAAACCTACTAAAACTAATTCCTAAGTACTTATAGTACTTAAAGTAGGTTATAGATTTTTATAAATATACTATTATCTTATTATAAGCCTTATAAGTCCTAGCTTACTATCTTATTATAAGCCTTACTATTATCTTATTATAAGCTTTAAAGGCCCTAGCCTACTATCTTATTATAAGTCCTACTATTATCTTATTATAAGCTTATAAGTCCTATTATACTCTTAGTTATAAAGATAAGCGATAATAGTAATAGAGGTAGTAGGTAATAAGTAGTATAAATAAGGCTAATTTCAGACTACTTAGGCGTCTACTAGATACTTTAAAAATAGGTTATAGATAAAGTATAATACTAATTATATAAAGGTTTTTAGATTTTCTTCTATAATACTAAGACCGCCGTATGAATATATTAGTATAATATAATAGAATATACTTTAAATAGTCCTAAAAGCTATTCTAGATCTAATTACTTTAAATAGTATAATATAGCTAAGAGTAGACTTAATAAACTCCTTGATCGCGCTAGTAAATACCTATAAGTAGTTACTAGTAATAGTCTTCTAATTACTTACTTAGATATAGAAGACTTTAATTATAAGCGTATAATTATAATCCCCTAGTATCTCCTTCCCTCTAATACTTATATATATATAGTTTACTATTAGTATCTACTATAGTATAAGTATAAGTAATATACCTCCTTTACCTAGTTATTTATCTTCTAATCCTTCCTAGTAAACTAGTCTAAATCCTTTATAACCTTAGACTAAAATTTAATTAATTTCCTATCTATCTACTATCTTATATATATGTAGACAAATATTAAATATAAAAATTATAAATATCAGCTACTAAAAATATATTATATTAGAGAGTATACCTACTAAAATATTAAGGAATTATTATAGTTATAGCCTTTTCACCTAGAAAATTTAGCCCCCGCCTTATAGGAACTCCTTAGGCGTAATATATAAATATATTATAAACTATAATTATAAGGCCCCTAGGAAGCTAGGTGGCTAGACGTCTTCGTCCTTGTATCGCTCTATGCTTCCATTCCAAGCAGACCTCGCCCACAACCCATAGCATGCGCCCCGTCATCCGCAGCGCCAACCGCCCGAGAATACATGCACCCTTTCCAACCGCTACTCCTCGCCACGCCTCATCGGCCCCATACACCGCATCTACCTTCATCCGCGACTCTGACCACACCCCCAAAACCCCCAATGCAGCAAAAGAAACCTACGTACTAACCCTCCACACCGACGCAGCCCACCACGCCGAAATCACCGCCCTCCGCGCACACTACTTCCCCACCCAATTCAACAAACTCCCCGCGCACCTCGCCCTCTTCCACGTCCTACCAGGCTCCCATCTCAAGACCATCGAGTCTGACATCTTCGCTACATGTCAACGGCACCAGCCCTTCTCGATATCTACCCGAGAACCCTTCCTGCTTTTCCGGGGCGTAGGCCTCCACGTGGAAGCTGCGCCTGCAATGGACATCCACACGAGCTTGAGAGAGAAATGGGCATGTATTCTACGTAAGACCGACAGAAACTTCAGGTCGCATTACACGATACAGAATAAAGTTGGAGCTAGAGAATCGAGGGAGACGATGCGGGAGCTACGGCAGAGATTGAAAGGGAGCACAGGAGAGGTGGACGGATTGGCATTGTGGAGATCTAGTAGGGGCTGTTGGCTGCATACGAAGGATTTCTTATTTCCTCTGAGGACGGAGACTGAGACTTGAAGCATTGGATGAGGTGCTTGGTACAAGATAACGCCGCTGTTTTCTTTCCAGCAAGAAACTAGCTGCTATGAAATTCTCTCGAGGATCAACACAGGGTGCAGCTGGCATGGGAATCTCGAAGACCATACTGGCGTGGCAGAGGGCGCCAACATTGCCATTGGAAGATTCTGCCCCTTGAGCTGTAGGAACACCAACTGAGGATATCGCCTTATTACGATGGGAGAACTGCATAACAAGAGTTGGAGAAAGGCGGTATCCAGCATGTTCTATCAATTATCCATCTAGGAGAAAGGAAACAGTAGGACGCACCTCCTCGCTAGCCGCTCAGAAGGTACTCCGTACACCATGATCTTCATCCGGAGAACATCCGATGACGAAAGGCACCGCTGGAGATGCATAAGGAACATGGGGGACCATCCTCCTATCTCACCGAATCACAGCACTATAATCGCCATGAGTTGGATCTCATACACTTGAGAATACCAAAATGAGGTGCTTAAGATAGCTCGCAACTCACGCTAAATTCATTCTAGAAAATTGAATACCCTTGGAGGGGAGTTCAGATATTCTACTTAGAGATAGATGAGATATCAAAACGATCCCTAATATATCTTTAGGAAATATCCTTCCATAACCTAGTAAAGAAGGCATAGTATACTACAAGCGACTAAAAGCTTAGTATAAAAGCTAGCCTATATATATGAAATCTATATACCATCCTCTTTATACCCTAATCCTTATATTTACGTATACGCTAATTATCTATTACCTAAATTAAAGCTATATAATTAGTTAAGGTAGTATTAATCTAATTTAGCCTAGGATAGAGATATAATTTCAGATTATATAAATCCTATATATTTTATATCTTCTATACTTTAACCTTTATCCTTTATCCTTTATATCCTTTATCTTTTATCCTTTATATCCTTTATCCTTTATCCTTTATCCTTATTCCTATATCCTTATCCTTATTCCTATTCCTATTCCTATTCCTATTCCTATTCCTATTCCTATTCCTATTCCTATTCCTATTCCTATTCCTATTCCTATTCCTATTCCTATTCCTATTCCTATTCCTATCCTTATCTCTATCCTTATTCCTATTCCTATTCCTATTTCTATCCTTATTCTTATCTTTATCTCTATCCTTTCTAATCTAATAGCTTGTATAGTATACTCCTCTTCCTTCTACTCTACTATCTACCTATATAATAAACCCTCTTATATAGCTAAACTAGCCTAAGATATTACTTCTTAGATAGTAGTATCTATTATAAACCTATATTATATCTATACTAGATAGTAAGCCTCCTTTTACTTATACTCTTATATAGCTATATATTCTACCTATACCTATTCCTATATATATACTAGGAAATCCTATAAATCAAATTCTTTTATATTAACTTATATATTATACTCTTATAAATTAAGATCTAAAATTATAATTATTATATAACCCTTACTTAAAGCGTTTATATAAATATAGAAGAAGTAAAAAACAAGAGGTATTCTATATAATAAAACCTTAATTAATATCTATACTATAATTATTTATTAAGTATAATATATATAAATAGTATTATATTTATTATCCTAATAGTAGTAGTAGTAGTAGTATTAATAATAATATAAAGCTAGTTAGATAGTTAGTTAAATAGATATATCTATAAAATATTTTTAGACTAAGAAATTCTTATAAGTTATAATTACTTAAGTAGTTATAATTATTAAGTATAATCTTTATTTTTTATATTTTTTAAAGTTTAATATCTAGTATTAAAAGTAGATAACTTAAGATATCTTTATAAAAGTTATTTTTATTTCCTATTTAAATATTATTCTATAAATAGAATTCTTAATTAAAATTATTATATATAAATATTTATTAATCTATCTATCTTTCTTCTCTTTCTTTACTACTCTTCTTTCTTTCCTTACTTATAAATATTACTTACTATAAATTTTAATATTTAGCTAACTTTTTCTTAGTTATTATAAGACTTAAGCTAGATAAGCTTAGATAAGCTTATACTTTTATATAACATAAAGTATTTTTAATATTAAATAGCTAAGCCTTATTAAGCTAGATAAGCTTACTAGAAGTACTCTAATAGAAACTTATCTATAAATAATACTTATAGATATAAATAGATATAAATCTTAATTAGAGATATTATCTAAGCTACTATTAAATAGTATATAAGGTATAATATATAAGGTAGATAGTATAAAGTAGATAGTAATCAAAGATAGTAAGTAGTATAATATAAAGAATATTATCTATAACTATTTAAAAGGATAAGACAATTAGGTAAAGATAGAAGTAATAGGATTTCATAGTAAGTTATAAAGTAATAAAAAAAATTAGTATATATATTCTAGCTACTAAGAGGATAGCTATAATATAAGAATTAATAAGGCTAGATATATAAATTATTAATAATATAGTTAGATGTTATAAAGGTAGTCTAATAAGCTAAGTAACTACTCTCTTAGCATTATCTAGTGCTATCTAAACTACTAGTACCTGAAATGTTGTCGCGTAAATGCGCATTCGTACGTGGCTAAGATGGGTGGCACAGTGTTAAGGCACAGCATGCTGGATCGACTTGGACTCAGCTCTGCCCCGCTTTCCCGTTGCTCCTCCTTCCCGTTCCCATTGTACCACGGTTAATTTATTGACTCTGTGAAGCTGACCATGGCACCGAACAGCAAGCCTTCGAACGAGTTTGTGCGGAAGTTTGTCGACGAACTGAACCACCATTCCAACTTAGATGGCATACACGATTGCCCCGAAGCCTTGAAACCCGTATTGTTAATGATCAACCGGACACGTTTGGGACATGAAGACCTACACTCACAGCTCGGAGAACAGGCATTTGATGCCTCTCACGTTTATGACAAGCAACTAATGTGGCGCGCTGGAGAATTGGCTCGAGAATGCAGCGGCATTGGAATGAATAAAAAATCAGAGATGGAATGGCAGAGCGTCATGTCCCCCCATGTATTTCTGTCTCTGAACAACAAGGACGAAGAAAGGACCAACAGTGAAAGGCAGTATCATCATTGGTAGGAATTTCATCTCTTACGATGGCTTTCAGGCTAAACTCAGCACATCAAGTTTAGCTTGCTGTCGAGTCTTTCGGCCCGGAAGCCGCCCTCTGTTGAACGGTTCAAGTGATACGACACCCCAATCGATTGCTGAAGCCACCTTGAAGACGGCAGCTGTCCCTGAAATCTGGTGAGTCCTCGGAGTGGTGTTTTATCTTACTCGCTGCCGGCTGAGACTTTCAACTTCCAGCGACAGCGACATGCATTTCAACCTACCAAGTTTTGTCCTCCAACCCCAATTGAGATTTCGCTTCCAAGAGGAAAACAGGCAAAGGCATGGAGTACCCGATGCCACTATAGGTCTTTGCGCATATGACCTGAAGAACGAGCCCTGGCGGAAGCAAAGGCCAGATTTGCGGACAAATCCTAGGATCGAGCTTTTTTCACTCAAATTCCTAAGTACAATTTTCGAAAAGTGTGAAGATCTCAAGGGGCCCTACCCGTCCCAGGTGCTGGACGGTGGCGTTCCGGTGTTTGCTTTTGCTCTGTGGGAAGCTAAGAAATCGGCCGGCCATTCTCACTGGAAGGCGTTCACCCAATTAGACAAAAAAGTGCGTAGCTTGCTACAATGGCAGGATAATATAATGAACGAAGCTGAGAACTATAATAAAGAATTCTCTCCTGTGGTCTGGGCTTTTACAAGCGTCGGATCATCGTGGACGGTGTATGGCTGTTATCAGTCCATAGATGAGGAGGATGGAAAGCATTTTGGAGTAAGTCTTGAATCTCGAGGTGCCAACTTTAGTCACTGAGTGTCTCTTCAGTCCAGCGTTGAACTGTGGTCTGGCAACGTCTCCGACAAGAACAAAGCTTTGCAACTTCTTTGGATTGTTGATATTATCAAATTCTGGGCAGAGTATACCTATAAGCCCATGATAGGAGCCTGTCTGGCTCGCCTAAAGGCTCCAACGGATGAGCTTGACGAGGTTCCATTGGAAGAAACGTTATGGAAATCCCATATTGTTTTGAACGAAGAGACAACCCCATGGTTTTTCCACCAGGCGAATTATCCCCCTGGTAAGAAAACCCAACCCCGCAATGTATCAACTGGAAACGACAGGCCCAAGCTCAAGCCCAAAAGCTTGTCTGATCCGTGTTCTCCTTGGTTGTCTGAGACCGCGCCAAACCAGATATTGCATAGACGCCCAACACTCAATGAACAGCAAATTGATGATTTCACATGGCTTCAAGACGGGGACACCGGGAATGGCGATCTCCTTGTTGTCCGACTTGGACGAGAAGGCAAAATCGACAAGCCTCTCATTCTGCTGGAATACTCAAACAGCGATCATTCGCCCCGATATTCCGGCAAGCTCCCTTCCCATGCAGGGGTCGATGTTGGGCTCATGTGGGGAGAAGGAGGTGTCCATCTGCTTCGGCAACAGCGCGAGTTTTTCTCTTCGGACCATCAATTCTGCGCAATCCTGCCTTTAAAGCCTAAAGTTTACCAAGGCCAGCGTCGAAAGCCGAGGGAATCCTCTATCTTCGAGCCCTTGGAAGAGCTCCTTGACCTTGACGGCTTCTACCGCATTTATGATCTCGAATACACTTCAGATGGAGATCGTAGAAGGCCGCAGGTTGAAGACCATTCAGATATAGCGATCGACGACGAAGATAATGCGGAAAGTGATCAAGGGACCTATAATGAGGTCACATCGGACGACGAAGCGGACATACGTAGCGACGCCGATGGTAGTAGCGATGATGTTGAAGAAGAAGAGGAGGAAGAGGGAGAGAGTACTGTCAATGATCATGAAGAGTCTACAAGCGACGAAGACGAGCTAGACACACCAGAAAAATCGCATCAGCGTCTTGACAGTGTTCACACGGCCTGGAAAAACCATCATTGGCCTAAAAGCGCAGCCCAAGGCAAGGCCTTCGCCCGCATCGCAATCAGACTGGACTTAGCAAAAACGATAGCCTACAAAGTGAAAGATATCAAGATGTACAGTGGAGGTGAAAAGCTTCCTATTGACTGGATGACGCCAGTGAAAGGATTCGGAAAGTCGTACTTGCGTGTGCAAAAAACGGAGAAGCGCGATTCTCCCACTAGCGAATCATCTGATAATCAATTATACGAGGGTTCTGATCCGGACCAAACGCTCGTGGACTCCGGCGATATGGGAAAGGAGGCTATCAGCGAGTTAGGGAGGAAATTCAACTTTCTTGGGGTTAAATGACTTGGAGCGTCGTATCAATGTTGAAATACAGGTGCTTGAAAATCTTTTTATCTTATTAACCTGAATACGCGTAATAGTAGGGAAAATTATATATTACATAGTAAGTAATATCTTCTTCAGAATAGGCGTATATAGATAGGCTTTAGTTCTCTTAGATAGATATATAACTACGTTAGTTATTTTCCTAATAAGTATTAAAGAAGACTAAGTAGTAAGTTTTAAGTAATAAGGAGAAGTAAAAAATCTATATAGAATTTTATAATAGTTTCTATTAATTATTAAAGTAGCTTTAATAATACTTATATAAATATTAAGAAATATAAAAGAGATTTTAATAAGTATAAGATAAGTATAAGAGGAGACTTAATATAATTATTAATATCTTATCTATATTATATTAGTATTATTATCTTAAACTTAAGATGTACTACTTATCTCTCTTAGCTTATTTTAAATTAAATTAGTTATAATATATCTAATAAACTTATACTCTTATACTTATAATATTAAGAATAAGATATCTAAGCTTTAATCTTGAAATATTATTCTTAGTAAACCTTAATTCCTCTTAATAATTTACTTATTAGCTAATTATTAAAGATAAATTTAATTCTACTTAATTAAGTTTCTTATAAATAGAAAGATAATATTTACTTTTCTAGTTATCTTTTCTAGTTATAACTTTCTATATAGTAAATATTTTTAAAATATTTTTTTTAAGAAAATACTACGTTATATACTTACTAATTATAAGATATCCTGAAAATATCTTATCCTACTAGTAGGTTATATAAATATCCTATAGTAGTAAAATATCTATTACGATTAAGCGAGTCTTAGCTTTATAAGCGAGCTTACTAGCTTACTAAGGCTTAGTAATAGTAAATACGTCTACTACTTACTATACTTATATACGTAGCTTAGGAGTAAGTAGAGTAAATAGGGCTATTTATATAAATTCTTTTAAATATATAATAGTATTACTTTTATAGTTTATAAGAACCTTATATTTAACTTATATTATCTCTTAAGTATATAAATATTAATATTTAAGTATTAAATATTATTTAATACTAATCTAGCTTAATAAAGCCTACTTCTATATTATCCTTAATACTCCTCTTTATAAGACCTAACTAAGGTTAACTAAGAGCTAGACCCTTAAGAGGTCTAGGGATTAGGAGAATCCTAATAATATCCTATAAAAACCTATACTATCCTATAATAAGATAAGTCTAAAATCGTTAGTTCTATATTATACTATAAGATAGATATGAAGACCTATATCTTATACTATCTTATATCTTTCTAGCTAGTAATTAGATTACTAATTAAACCTTATTAATAATCTTATATTAAGATAGTAATCCTCTTATATAATATATAATATAAGATATAAGATATAAGATATAAGATATAAGATATAAGATATAAGATATAATACTATTAAGAATAGGAAATAGTATAATATAAGAGGTAATATTATTAGCTATTTTCAGTAGAATAGTTTTTAAAAGTAATAGGATTTTTAGTAAGATATATAGTAGTGAAAATAAAAAAGTATGAATAGTCTAGCTATTAAGAGGATAGCTATAATATAGGAATTAACGAGTCAGAGGCATGAATAATTCATAATGTACTTAGATACGTAACAGGGGTAGTCCGATAAGCTAAGCAAACCACGTACATAAACAATGAAAACACGCTGACAGGGTTTGCGTATAGATAGACCGTTCAAACACTGACGGTCTTATCGATTGGAAGGGCCTCGGATATGGGTTTCAGGGGAAAGAAGGCAGCACACTTGAAGGAAAAGGCATGTGTATGCGCAGCGGAGAGACGAGAGACTAGCCGTTTCGCTTTCGAGTCTGTAAGGTGGTGAAGAGGTACGCCCACCCGGATCTTGCCTCCGCCAAACGTCACATCTAAGTATAATCCTGCGGCTACGGAACGCCGGGCATGAGACTCGTAGATTGGGGGTCCATATTTGAAGGGCGGTCATTCATGTTGTACTCAAATCAACGGCCGTGGCTTTCCCAAACACACAGCTCAACGGTTCGTACGCGCTCAGTCCTTCTTGTCGTCTGTGATCGAGTTATAGGCCGACGTGGCACGTCACCATTTGCATAATGGCAAATGGTACGAGGGCATACCGCGGAGTCCTGCCTAAAGGAGCGTTGGGCTTTCCAGATTTGGAGCGTGTGATGAATACTTCTCAGGCGGCGCAGGACATCGGGTGCTACCAGCAGAAGCCGATGGCTTCTCTTTCTTCGACGCCTGTCGATGACCGTGATAGAAAGTATGTCGACACCGTTTATCCTGCCTGTTAGATCCTGCGCAGCTGCGAGGGAGAATGGCAGGGAGTTGCATTGGACAGGGGCGAAATCAGATGTCTGATCTAAGCTATCAATATGGAGTGTTGAAACGATTTTGGTAGCCGCCGTGTTGTGTTGACTCCCGCGGATTGGTGGACACCGCCCCTATCGGATTAAACAGCCGATGCTGATGCTGGCTGCGGTCTTCTTGATAGGCGACAGAGGTCACCGATTGAGTTGCGATCGGAAATCACCAAATGTCTGTTTTGTTCAACAGTGAGCTCACTAATTCGAAAGTCATCTCATCCATTATATCGCGTTTCAATAGGCTAGCCTCGACGTCCAGAATAGCGTCGAGAAGCGAATCGTCCTCCTCCTTGGAAGTGCGATCGTGAAGTGGCCATACCTCACACAGGCGCTGCGACTCTTCCTCTGAGACTTGATAGATGACTTGATAGATGCACCCTCTACCATCCCAATCAGTAGTAATGAGTTGAAAGCGTCTCCTTTCGAGTGCACCCCGCTGTCGCAACAAGTTGACCAGCGGACTGATCATGTGATGCTCCTTGGAATCCATGGTCCTCTTCAGGTATGACAAAGGGGTTTCTTCAATACCAATCATCCAAGAGCGGGAAGTTTTCTTGGAGTCGCCACTAATGAAATGAATGAAATGGCATATGCTAGTATTGACATCTGCAATGCGAGAGATGAAGGACTCCATTAGCGCTTTGGAACATTGGAGGACCGGGTCTAGCTTCGGGCCATTGGGTAAAGGGGGGCCCTCGATCCTAGCCAGTCTGCGATGAAAATAGAGACAAGCACCCCATGCTGATATAGTATACTTGTAGAGGCATTGTAAGAAGTTTTCACACACATCCAAAGACAAGTTCGGATCCGCTCCTTGGCACAGTATATCTTCAATCAAGGCACAATTGACTGGAAGGTGCGAAGTATCTAGAGAAAAGCACATCACCCCATGAATGGTACATGCCAGAAGGTAGTTGTTGTCTTCCAAGGAGTAAGTGCCCAACGATCTGTGGTATGAAACATAATCATGGCAACCAAGGAAAGCAGCGAAACCATGAACCTCATGGAATGGGGTTCTTTCTAGTTGCAGCCTACCCCCACGAGAGCCGTCGTAGTATCCATACCAATCATGGTCCGGACCATTTATACTCGTATCAACACGCTCTATTATCTGATAAACATCGTCGACCATCTCGACCGCGACGTTATCAAGAGTTGACTTAGAGAAGGCTATAGAAGCCGCGAAGGCGGCAAGAAAATGCATAGTCAGACCAATTTGCCCGGCGATGATTTCCTGGCCATTTCTGGAGATCCTAAACTCCTTCGCGGATATTGCGACGGGCACGATGCCCAACACTCCAGTGGTTCCGCGTAAGAGGCTAAGATCTGTAGCCGAGCCATCGTCTCTGTTCTGTAGCAATGCCTGTTTGTGAGTTTGGAGAAAATCTATAGCACTTTTATGTATGAATTTAACCTCCCGAAGCTGGTGACAGACATTGTGTTTTTCTTGGTTCGGGCGCAGATCTAAAGTATGAAAAAGTATACCGTACGGAGGAGTAGACTCTATATCGCCTTTGAGGACTTCGGGCGACTGGTGCTCAACCTCAACAAGACCAGCACAGCGGGTAAGCAACCGAGTCTCGACATGCTGACACATCTCAGAGAACTCTGGAGACTCGAACCATGCAGTGTTCCCTTTACGAACATGGTCCCAGGGCACGCTTTCGGCACACACGAATTCCATCAGGGTTGGTGGCATGTAAAACGGTGTCCTCTCGGCCATCAGAAAGCGAAAATATTTTCCAGCCTCTTGTAAGTAAATCTTATCCAATCTACCAAGCATCTGTTCATATAGGCCATCAATTGAACTCGGCGTGATCTTTAGTCTTTCGCGAAGCTCAAGCAAGCTATCAGCGTTATATCGAGCTCCTCTTTTGATATCCTTTATGACAAGTTCGAGCCACAAAAACACACCCTCGGCTTTTAAAATCACATCTTCGATGAGATAACAAATTTCTTCCTCATCGCAAGGAAAGCATGCCTTGAGGGCTGGCGACAAGCTTTCAGTTGCCGTTTTCTCAATGTCTCCATGATTGAGATCCTGTAACCTTATCTGAGGTGATCCTGAGAATCCTTGTCGATATATCTGTTCGGGGCGACTCGATACGCATACTTTGGTGTGCGGCGTATCATTTAGGAGCTGGAGTATGTCAATAAGAATTTCCTCGTCTCCAACCATCTCATCAAGCCCATCAATGAAAACCCATAAGTTAACCGATGACGGCTTATGATCGAGAAAATGCTTCAGCACGGAGCGCAGTCGCCGTTCTGTCCATTCGTATACCGAGAGAGCTCGTGACGGTTCGAGTTCCTTAGCTGAACGCTGCAGATGTTCCATCAAAATCGAGATCAAGTCCTGCCGTTGACTGGCTATTTGATACAGTAGAGACCGCAAGAGACCCTGAAGGTTTTTTTGTAGGCCTGTACTACCGAGAGACCAAAAGTAGAAGGAGGCGGTCACAACCTCATTGCCTCCGGCCCATTTTACCATCGCCTCTTTCGACGCAGCGTTCTCCCAAATATTACTAGTGATGAACTTCATGAGCGTTGACTTTCCTGAACCAGGTTTGCCATTGAGCCAGTATATTTCTTTTCCATGTTCAAGCCAGGCTACAAAGTTTGACCACTGCTGATCTCTTTTACGATCATCGCAGGCTTCGCCATCATTACCCTTGCCAGTCACTGCCGGTTCTCTGTCGGGTTTTTGACTTTCTCCGTCACAGGGAGGCTGAAATATCCATTGATATGTTCCCTGATGTTCTTCTGCTATATCCTCCTGTCGCGAAAACATACCTGAGAAAGAAAGGCTATCTCTGAAGTGCCGCTGGGCCGTCTCATGTGATATCTTCAATGCGTGACTGTCAAGGCCCCGATCAATATGTTCACGAATAGCAAGGCCTTGGTTGGCAAGCAGTTGAGCTACTGTATCGCGACCTTTGTCCATTGCGATGACAAGATCTCGTACATTCTGATCGAGCTCTTGGAAATCGTCTCGCTGCTGAATTGACCGACTGTTCAAATGGACCAAGATACGGGTATCAAGGATGGTTTGATACTTCTCGAGCTTCTTTTCAATTTCGGCAATGAATGCTTTTCTTCGAAAGGACCTAACGCTTTTGCTGACGGCCTGACGAAAGCTCACTCCCGGCTTTAGTTTCAATTTCTCTAGCTCTGTGAGCAATTCTGCGGCTGTTTCCGAGCACTTCGTCGATAAGTCATAGATCTCAGAATCTCCTAGTGATATCGGCTTTGGTGTTTGGTCGACAGTTGCCCGGAGGCGATTCGTTGTAGCAGCTACAGCTGCAGCTTAATATTCTGTTATAGACGCGATGAGCCGCGTCCATCATGTTGCACTTACTTAGGTGCCCCACAACCACCGCGGTATTCCGATGTTCGGCGAGCGAGCCATCCTTGTAGATTTCTCGACACTGTTTGAGCGCTCGGGAGCTGAAGTCGACCACTTGTATGACGCCGGCGGCGAGACCAAAAGCTGAGACAGGATCCATGTTGCGAAACACTGCAAAGCAAGTGGGCACTTGTGTTGTGCCCAGAGGTCAAATATCCAGAGTCTGTCGCTGATTACTCTTGGGATCCATGAAGAGAGCAGGAGATGTTACAACATGGCCGCATGGACTGAGGTGCACGAGGAAGCGTAGCCTAATGCTGGATACGTAGCCTCGTAGCCTTACTAGCATCAACTCGGCTTACCTTCCCTGAAACAACATACAGAACTAACAGCCACGCTCTACAATAGGGAGGTATTGTGATTACACCCCCTTTGCCTATAATTACACCCCTAATCGCCCCTCCCCGCCGGTTATAGCTTGGGGTCGTCAGGTAGCCCCTCACCTGGCCTGGCCCCCCGGGGTAAGCCGGGGGCAGCCAGTGTCCCAAGGGCCAACCTACCCCTACGTACCCAAGCTGGGCGCTCAACGCTCCCTTGGCAGGCGCTAGGCTTTGCCTATGGTGGCTCTTCGGGGCCCCAGCTGGGGCTCATGACGCCCACAGTAGGCCATCAGTGCGCTATTCGGGGCTACTCGGATGGGTGTTCCGACTTGCCGCTTGGGGGGTG
>JAABUL010004660.1_pt1 | contig 18059 bp, 22 predicted proteins | sample 5559151 | NCBI WGS metagenome assembly JAABUL01 (sample SAMN10711876, study PRJNA513368) | rock metagenome | isolation source: Antarctica rocks | place: Antarctica: Victoria Land, Pudding Butte sud | reverse complement strand
TCTTCATCGGTATCATGTGACGTGATCAACTCGCGTCTGCAGATGGCTGTCAACAAAGATGTCAATGTGACTCAAGCATCCATCAATACTTTCCCAGGCACACGACCTGATTGGCTACGCTCAACAGGACATCGAGTGTTGAGTTTCAGCATCTTTCAAAACAAGTGGTTTTTGATATTCAACTCCAACATTCAAACAACTTTATCCACTCCCATACAACCGTCGAACCTCGATTGTCATATCCTCGGAACATCTTCGAGCTCTTACCGTTGTCATCCTCACACGATTAACATCCTCGAGGGCCTAAATCTTCCACTTCCGTAGCCATGGCTCATAATCCAGTCTTCGAAGAAAGCAGAATAGGGGGTTATGACTATGACCAAGGTATGTGTTGCAGAATATGTGACGAGACAGCATCTAACTCGACACCAGTTGAGAACCTTTTCTCCGATTTCCCTCAGGTATCTGCGTCAGGTCAAGGTAGGTCTTTTTCTCCATACCCATAGTGTTGAGAGTAATTGGATATGGCAGTGCACATGGACCACGATCGATTTGGCCTTGGCACCTTCTATGACCCGCAGTATGCCGGACTACTAGGTGGACAACAACCCCCTCCAGAGGTGGGTTCCTATCCTGATGCTGGTTTCCAGTACAATCAGACATGGGGGCCTGTTGGCTCAAGTAGCCAAGAGTGTCAGTGGCCAGCCATGGAAGCTTCACAAGGTATGGATCAGTTGACATATGATGATCCCGATCAAAGGGAGTTCAACGAAGTTCATACAGCCCCTTTTTCACACCTGCCATTACCTTTGCCCTACGACGGATTCGTAGGTCCTCACAACCACGGGAATGTTGGATACGGCGGCCCTCCACGGAACTCCAAGAGACCGATCTGCGAAGTCTATGGAGACGACGATGCAGACGATTCTTATTCGTCGGTCCAAATGCCAGCAAGCAAGCGACAGAGACAGACAAGTGAACCAAATCCACAAGGTACGGCGGCGATTGGTAGACGCATGCAGCCGAAGCCATTGAAGAAGCGTAAAATAGTCAAGCGCCCTGCGAGGAAAGACAGAATCCAAGGCACCAAAGGAGCTGAACACAATCCTAAAGGAATGACTAGGATAAGTCCAGATGGACGCCTTGAATGGAGGGAGACCGAGGAATCCAATTGGGGTACATCTCACAGTCATTGATATTCCTGCGTAAAGAATCTGGCTAACGGGTATGTTTAGGACCGGCAGGATATCACAATGATTATCGTGCAGAGCTCATCGCTTTGGATGAGGTACAGGGCGAATCATACGGTAAGTTGATTTTGCCGTGGGTTTTTCCAGACGAGCTGACAGTTGTAGACCGGGACCCTGCCGGAGGAGGGGAGACAGATCCCCTAAACATTACCAGCTACTGTGCTCTGCAGCGGCATTGGACCGCTAACAAAGCATCAGTACTAGATGGTCAGCATCGCCGGGTATTGCACATGTTAGAACCTCCAGAGGATTGGGTCCATAACCCTAAAGTAGCCCCGATGAAGCATGGAGAAATGATAATGCTCGACCAAGACGGGTTTCCAGTGCGAGACTTCCCAGGCATTCCAAGAGTTCTTTCCACCCACATTGAGCCTTTCCGGCTAGAGGGCCTTCGGCGCTGCACTGGAATGACAATCCCAGAGTAAGAGAATTGTTTCGGAAACAATACATACGTTTGCTAACTTCTCCTAAAGTTTTAGGGCTCGGATGCCGTCCCACCGAATGAAGGGTGCTGTGGTCATGGACCTACAAACCCCACAAGCTTTCACCAATAGGATGAACCACTGGCGGATTGCGGAAAATGTAGGAGCCTGGCTGGAGCGTGATGGTAGCCAACAGATAAAGGATTACATCAAGGATCAGCTGCCGGATCCTGAACTAAAGACAACGGAGTCGCTTTCAACTCTGAACTCGGCGCAACGGAAAAAGGTGTATGGTCTCAATAAAGGTCAGTACCTAAATAAGTCGAGGTACGAGCAGCCACCGGAAGAAGTTTCTGCCTCGCCGTCAGAGGGTCGTCGTCAGACGGCAGACACTGGGTACCGAAGAAAGCGCGTGCGACGCGATGACAATGGATCTCTACCAATCGAGGGAGAGCAACCCACTTATGCCTCGGCCAATGTGGCACGGCCTTCTAGGAGACACAAACCCAGCCGCCAAGATCCTGTGGCTTCCTCAGCTACAGTCGCGCCACAGATGGCAGAGCCGGATGATGGTGTGGCCAACGATATCGACATCCGATTCTGGACTCCCAACAATGCTACACAAGCCGCTTCTATCCAGGCAGCGCTTTATTACACTCGCGCCGACTATGCATATTGGTTACGCGAGCAGGCACCAGAGACACAAGCGTTTGAGAGCTATGTCTCTCAGTTTATGCAGCTCCAGGGGGAGCTTTCGGCGAGGTGGGATCCTGCTAGGGGAAAGGAGCCCACACTCATGGGATTGGAGCCGTGGGTTGGCGGGTGGAATATGTGGCAGCAGCCGGCTGCTACAGAGGAACAGTTCAGCCGTCTTTTGCCTGGGGCTTGAGCGTGTTTTGGATATCTTGTTGATCGAGTGCGGACTTTCGCGTTGTTCAAGAGGGATTTTGATCGAGCTCACCTAAAATGTTGGGTACATTGCGCTCGGGCTAGGTCGCGAATCGCATGCCTGTTGTTTTTCCTATGGTGCTCTTATCAGTCAAATTATATCCGAATAATCATGAGTGGACTTACGTGGTCATTGATCGATCTTCACCCATCGGAGAGAAATTATCTGGCATCGACCTAGAAATCAAATGTCAGCAAGTCCGCCTCTCTGAGGCTTCAATCGGTCAATTACCCCTTTCCCTGCATTTCGAACTCCAAGCCTATGACAAATTCTCTCCACCGTCTTTGAGCGTTGTAAGACCGAGGTTCTCGGTCCCGTACTCCCTCGTCACCCACTTCAGCTTTACTATATTTCGGCACATATCGACGCTCCTTCTTTTTCACTCAGCATCCGGCGTGCTTGTCTTTGCACTTGATATCGTTCAAGCGAGTAGAAATGGTTGAACACATCTTACCGCCATAGCGAATCCATGACGCCTGATATCTTGTTGGAGTCATCTGCCTCTTCCGTTTTGATCATCGTTGTTGTCTTCAACCGTTGGAAATTCTCTTTTATTTCTCTCAAGACCCTTCATCGAGAGGCCTTATGAGAGTTTCGGGTGTCTTTTCCATTTGTGAATATGCAACGCACTTCGCTCTGCAGTCTTGACGGCACCATAAACTCCCTCTTTGGCAAGATATAGATAGCCTTGGGATTTTTCGAAGGAGGATTGGAGAATGATAAAGAGCCGGTCGAAAAATGAGAAGCGTAGAATATGAAAACATGCAAGAGCACGCAACAAGAATGAAGAGAAGCGCAGAAAGTCTTTTTTTTTGATGACAACGGTCAGGACAAATCCCAACGCTACTGGCACAGAACGAAGCAATTATGTCTCGCTGAACCAACGTCAAAAAGGGGGAAGCCTATGTCTAACAACATTCGCTGCCGCATTCGAAGACCACGACGTCACCGGTAGCTGAACTTCAAAGTTGGTGGTGTTGCTAGGCTGACCAGAGGCTCTGGACTAACGAGTCAGGGGCTGGCTTTGAAACTCGAGGGTTCATCAGCGGGGCCAATTCAACCACTCCAGTCAATAGCGTTGCTCGGAGTAACATCTTCACATAGACGAGCTTCATCTGGCCTACCTTTGCACGACTCGCTTCGAGCATCAATCAATCAATCAATCAACAGAATGGAGACAACTAGCCATCCCGAAGCTGGAGAGATTCCCCCAAGGAAGAAATAGTACAATCACTCAAACGATCCCGTCAGCAAATACGGGCAGAGACCATCTGACACCAAGGAGTGGGCCACGGGGATCTAACAGAACATGGAATCAGCAAAGCACCCTCCAAAAACAAACACAGGCGGATAAACACTGTCATAGAAAATCAGCATCGACGTACCTTGCAAAGGTGTCTTCAAAATCCTAGACTCCACGTCCATTACTGGCTCCTGCCCAAGTTCAATTCAGGCACAACAAAACAACGATCGAACTTACCTCAATCGCCATCGTCCAGCGCAAGGCGCAGAAGCCAGAGACAGCCCCAACACTCCTTCCCAAAGGCATTCATGCCATCTCTTCAACGCCGTATCCAGCGTCTCAGCGAGATAGAAGTTTACATGCTCAACGATGTTGGATGGGTCACGCCGAGGGAAGGGCAATGTTTTAACATGCTCTGTTCCCCAGTCAATGGGAGATGAGGTGTCGTTCAGCAAGAGGTTGGGTGGGCTCTACGCACGAATGTTACGGAGTTCAATGGGGTGGCTTCGTGAAAGGTTCCGCAGCAGTATGGCGCCATTCACGATACGCTTTATTGGTAGAGGACGACTGTGCCTTACGGCTCCGAGAAAGATGAGAAATGGTTCATTAAGGAGTTTAGTCGAGGTCATTCGTCTGAGCTCGACAGTCGTTGTTACTACCTGCACTCAGAGCGCCTTAAGGTAGGAGACCGCTGAACGAAGATCATTCTCGGTGGAAGACTATCTAGGTCAATGCTTACAGTGTATACCTTTTCTTCCGCTTCTTCCTTCCATGGGCTTCCACTGGGAGTACAACCCGGCCCTACTAATTGTTATGGACCCTTGACTCTCGGGGTAGAGTAGTAACACCAGCAGTGCAGACTGCTGAGTGGAGTCACCGGGGATAGGGACACTCTTTCCGAGGCTCTGGCTTGCAAGCGTAATCTCCGTTCGGCCTTTTGCTCGAAGCTTCTCTGCTCACTTAGGTATCGAGGGTGGATTTCTGATATCCTGTCATTGACATGCGGCGCTACTCTTCCAGGCTGGAGAAAGCCAACACCGGGACGAAGAGCAATGACCGAGTGGCGATCCCTTAACTACCTTTGTTAGAACATCTTGTACCTTAAAAGCAATACAAGAAACATACAAATTCTCAATTGAACTTGATACTGATCCTCTCTGTCCATTCTTATATATACATAGCTTCGAATATTGGCTGGCTCACAGTTGGAACAAGCTCTTCTCAGACAATGTGTGCAATTGTTAGCAACAATATCTTTTACCGCTTCTAACTTCGTCCCACTGTGTCATTGAACAAAGTTATACTGATCGACTAGTACAAGATCTTATCCCCATGCTCTTACGAGAGATCTTGTCGCTTCTACTTGGTCCAGTGGAGCTAATGTCCGTTTCTTCGCCAGAATGGCCGCGCCAAGCTTTCCCTATTTGCACATCGACATATCAACTTTGTCAGTAATTACAAGCACCTCCACGCGCCTAGAAATACGTATTAGCTTACATCATACATGTCTGTATCATGATCAAGGACTCTCCAGATCGCCTTTTTTTTTTGAGGAAAGCAAGCTGTACAGCTTCAGCAAAAACAGTCGCACAACCCTATCGTACATCATGCAGCGAATCGATCTACCTCTGCAGCAACTGCAGCAACTGCATCAATTCTGGAGCCTCAAAGTCGGCCCCCCTGAAAAAATGCGTGCAGCAGGCCGCTCGACACCTTCGGCCTGAACACTCGCGAGCATCAACACTCTAGGTGTTGAACCTTCGCATCGTATGCATACAAACCTACCAGATTCCGCACCTGTATTATCAAATATGTTCCTCCCATGACTTTCAACATCCCACGCAAATAATCCGGACATCACTAAACAAAATTCCGGGAAGGCTCGAACATTTGCTGAATTTATTGGGAAACTCGATCCACTTTGACAGCATACTGCCATTGCATTAGTCGGATGATTTGCTCCCTGGGCACGAGTCTTTCCCACGCCATCCATCGATCTCTGAACACGTCGAAACTTCCTTGCCTCCTAAGTCGGTATCAGCCATCGTGGTAGCCCAAACCAGCATGGCAGGATATCGAAAGTCTATTGCCTACTTTGACGATGCTAGCGAAGAATTTGCTTATCAGGGAGAGGATTTATCTCAGGAGCCCGGTGAGCAACAAGTGCTATGAACGTTATAAGTTGATACTGACCTCAAGGGACATGCTAGGAAGCCAACACAGCTATGGTAGCAGCTTTTACACAGGGGTTTCAATCCCTAGCGGGCCTTTCACACAGGACCCAAACACCTTCAGTAACGACCGCTCCGGGTCATTCTGCGCCTATGTACCACCATCGTGTGGATGTGGCCCAAATTCGACGCAAGAATCCGATTTCGCAAGTGGCAGCGTGCCGTTGCAGTATCACACCTATAACGACGCAAGCAGCCAGATCGTTCCCCATCAGCCTAGTGCCCCGAAACTGATACCTCATCGATGCTCATCACTGACATTGGATGATACGGAAGACTGGGTGGGAGCCATGCCGTCTACAGACCAAACCTCTGAACAAGCCGATGATGAAGCAAATAGCTGTTTTGAAGGCTCTAAGGATCTTGACAATGAAGAGAACGACTACGATGTTGACCATGCCGAATTCGTGATACACGACGTGAAAGGTGTACAGCACGTCGAAAAGCCCGGCAGAGTCCGAAAGGACAATGGGTATCTCGAATGGCAAAATCCGAAGACCAAAGGCTGGCGTGAGTCTCGGATTGCCCGATTGGTCCCAGTATACAGTATGCTGACCTGTCGCAGATCGTGCAGTGATCCATCACGATATTCGAGCGGAATTGATTTCACGGGCTCAAGCTTTTCACCCCTCAGGGTACTATGGTACGTTGCTTCACCATTGAGTTTGTTAAGCTTTGACTAACAACGCCAGATCACCCCCACGAAGCTGGCTCAGGGCCCCACGATGTGACCTCCTTCCATATAGATTATCGAACTTGGGGTCCAAAGCGTGAGGATAGGCCAAGCATTCTGTACGAATTCGATCCGCCAGAAAAGCCAGCGAAGCGTGCCCGCCCAGGGTTCATGATGCATGACGGTATGGTTGTCCTCAATCATCAAAACAACCCTGTTTTGAATTGGAACATACCTACAACACTGAGTTCAATTACCCCTGGGGCTCTGATGGAAGCATGGAGGCGAAAATTTGGTCTCGAGCAGGAAGATAGTAAGTTGGCGCCGCCCAGTACCACAAGTCTCGTACTAACGTCAGCTAGTGAGAGCCCGTATGGTCAGATACCACTTCAGAGCGGTAAACGGCCGTACTATCCGTGAAGCTCTCCCACACAAGAATGCCACTATCAATATGCCCATGCAGCGCTTCAGAGATAAAGCGGGCTGCATAGCATGGATCCAACGCCAAGGAAAGCTGAGGGCGGGAACACTGAAACTAATGAGATCTGAGGGTGTCGATCCAGAGACGAATGGTAACTCGACGAAACCATTTGGAAGAGATCTCGGGACAGAAGAGCAGAAGGAGGTGAAGAAAGGGGATCAAGCCAACTCTCCCCCGAAAACCCTTGCAGCGGTAATCGGACTATCGAGAACTGGGAAGTCTCGAAAGCGAAGCCACGAAGAAGCGGAAGGAAGTGATGACGAGGTGGGCCGCGAGGATACCCCTGGTTCCAAAGTACACGCGGACTCACCATGTCAAACCGCGTTTCGAGGCATGAAGCATCGGAAGCGAATCCATATGACCACTGGCGAAGACGCTCAAAACATGAGCGCACAGCACATTGGAAGTCACACTGCGGCGATGCAACGCCAGGAAGGATACAATCGTGTCCTCACAACAAACCTTGCTCAGCAAGTGCAAGCGAGTATGCGGGCACAGAAGAAAGCGAAGGGTATGCAGCAGCATAGGAGGCGAATTGACAGAATTGATGGTCAGATCAAGTCCACGAGGGTACACCGAGAGCATTGCAAGTACAAGGAGCCAACTCCCGGAGAAGAATTCCCGGTGTCTCGAGAGATGTCTATTCCAAGCGAGGAAACGGACAGTGAGATGTGGAATTATAAAGACAAAGAGACGGACGTCGGATCGTTGTCGGGTGACATTGAGTGGGATGATTTTGAACACCCTCCATCTTCTCAACGGCTCAATGATGCATATGGTGGGTTGAGCGACCATGAAGAGGATCAAGAGCTTGAGGCACCAGTGACTGTGGATGTAGGATCTCAGCCGATTACAGCAGATAGAAAATCACCAACCCCAGAGGATGAAAAAGAAGGATGCTTTGGCGGTCTCCTTGTTCATAATGATGATCTCGACAACCATCGACGGAAGGTAAGAGCATATCTCGGCGAGGGACAGAGCGATTACAATGGAAATTGGGAAATCTTCGCGAAGCGTCCTCGGATGCTTGGAGACCCAGAAGACGATCTAGATGGCGACGATAGTCAACATGAGGCAAATCGCGGAGACGAGAGCCCCCAAGGAGCTGGAGAGATTCTTCCATATCTTCATAAACCCTATGAAGGTCTTCGATGCTTGATCCAGAGCGCAGCAGCGGGTAACGACCGCTCTTCAGGGACCGACAAACAATCTGATCTGCACCTCTTTCAAAGTCCATACCCACCACCAGACGTCAGCGTCCTATCCGACCCACAAGGCCAAGCGAGGCAGCGTCGTCCGGCTTACCAGGAGACACCGATTGTTAAGACCACCAAAGCCTCTCGATCTAAACTTGAGAGTGAACCGCAAGCAACGACTTTAGAGGTGAACACAATCGACGAGCCTGACATCGCCCCAGCTGCCAAAATCAACTGCCGAAATGTCGTTCCCCAAACCCAGTCAGAGCGCCAGAGCATCACGGAGGCTCTACGGGCAACCCGCGAGGCATTTTTCGAGTATGTAGGCGAACCAGCGCCACAGACAGATTCAACCGAGAGCTACCTCCGGCAGTGGACCCAATTACGTGCGAGCTTCGAAGAGTACGATTGGAGCGATAGGCCGAATGGTAGAGCACCGTAGCTTATTCAACTACCAAAATGGTACACGTCACTGGAAGATTGGCCACCCCACATGAAAGATGCCAAATATTACAAAGCTTGGAGGCGCAGCCATCGCATGCCTATTGTTAGACTGCCGAACGAGGAGATATTCGATTTGCCTGGTGACTTTCTAGAGCGCATAGCTAGGTACCCGCCTGTAGAGCGTTCGTTCTTGTTGGATGAGCGCTACCGCGCGATGGGTCTCATAACATTTCGAGAAGAGGAGGAGGATCAAGAGGAGGAGTTGTGACTGCCCAGAACGATCGCTCGCCGTAGTGATTATTGATACGGCTGCAGAGGCTCTTTCACGCTTGTCTCGAGGTGTCTGTCCGCCTTAGAGGCTTCTTTGCTCGCAGCAGTATTATCTCGTAGCTTATTATATTTGACCCGACTACCGGCTCCAACAGGCCTGTGCTCCCTAATTATCATTACTCCGTAGAGACAGAATTACCCTCTGGAAAGGCGACCGAATTATGTCATCCAGACAGTAGTTAAGCACTGGCTGCAACCACCGCCCAAGACTTTATTAGCCAATTCTCCCAAAGTCTTGGCGCACAGCGCTACTCCATCTTCGAAGCCCAGCTAAATGGCCATCGTTCCTCATACATAATGGTCGAAAGCATTGAGCGTCTCGGTCCTAGTCAAGCCTGCATGATCGAGCAGGCGGAGGCCATTCATTCTCTTTGCCACATCTGGAACTCCTGAAGAACAACCAAGGCGATAATCTGGGCACCAGCATCTGCAGCACTCAATTGCGTCAATACTTTGGTGAACAGCTCCCTCTATCGACATCACCTTCGGCTCCTCGACATTCGAAACGGTCTGCTGAGAGCAATTCATTTCACTTCTTCTAACACAATTGCATACTTCCCACCGCCGCTTCCTGTCCCGTAAATCATCCCCATAGATACAAGCCGAGACTGTGGGTATTCACTGTTGCATTCATTCCCAGGATCACGCCGATCAATATAAAACAACACCGCCACAACGAGTCTTGACGATCCATGGCCTCAACACCTCAGAACGGAACGAGATGTTTCTGGTAGAATACAATGGGCGTCATCGCCGGCCCTCTTGACCCTTGATGCTCGAACAGTAACGCCAGAAGATCTATATGTTGGGATATAGGGATACAGTATCTAGTGAGTGCAACAGCTTTCAGCACATGTAGACCAAGGCTAACATCATGGAGACGGAAACCTAACACGGTCATGTCGAATCACGAGACTTCTGTATAGAAGTACCAGCTTGTGCCAGTATATCATCGATTACCACTATACCGGCAGCACCCGACCGCCACAGGAATTGGTTGCACAATCTCGTTATGCCAGGAGCCATCATCATTGCGTCAATACCATTCACGTCTTTCCTCTCCGTGTGAATCTACAGGTTCAGGAAATACCCATATCAGGGTGAAGTTTCAAGGCCTGTCGGGATCTCAGGGCGGCGGGAAACCGAGTTCAAGAATTTTTTTCACCCTCCTGGTCCCTTCATAAAACCAGACTTCGCCACAGATTATGAAACATACCAGTTCCAGGACAAAGCCTCATGGCCTGCCGTATTTTTCTTCGTGTGGACAATTGCATACAATGGAGAGTATGATCATTCTGGAAGATATTTCGAGCAGTCAAAGGACACTCACGACGTTGCAGGGGGCGACGCAAGCGGACAATACTTTCAACATATCAATGAGGCATTCGGTTTGCCTCATGTCCATCTATGCTCATACCATCAAGCCACCGGGATACGCGACCAATCAAGTCTACAGGCTCTTGTTTCTTTTTGGAATTTCGACCTAGGAGACGAATGCGGTCTCAGTACTTGGAATGACATTTCGGTCCCACCATTCACTGATTTTGACGGGGAAGTCATTCCGCCCTCCAATGACTTCAAGTTGCCCGACAGCGCATCCTTCAACAAGCGAACACGTAGTGATGAGGTGACGGAGTATATTTCGATAGCAATGCAGGCTTGACCGAACAAGGTACAACTGCCGGAAAGGGTGGCAATCCCCAGACAGCAGAGCCATTTATCATATGACCCCACGAACAAATGCGTCGGAAGATTGGCAAAGAAAGGAGAGATACCACAACGCATGAAGCTTGGAAGCCGAACCCTGAAGTCAACGTTGCTCAATACGTCATAGCCAACTCTCGGTTTAAGAAATCAGAGACATCACTTCAAGATCAGTCCAAGCTTAATGAGCTGTACCGCAAGTGCAAAAGCGACTACTGTCTCGGTGTTATCATGTGGAGAGCCCCACTTCGAAGCCAAAGCTCAACGGAAGTGTTCAAAATCTTTATGCATAGCCACAAGGAGGCATCTCAAGACCCATGTGGCCGGCTGCTTCCTTTGCCAAGAGCACAGCACAGCATAGGGGGAAGGATTCGCGCAAAAGTCGAACGCATCTGACTCGACCGAAAACGATGTAATGCTCAGAACCCTGCATGTAGCAAACAACGTTCAAAGAAGTAGCACCAGGGCCAACCCAAAGGCTTGGAATACAGTCTATCCGGAGCTTCAGAACTAGACGTAGCGAAGACGGCAGACCCCGGAGTGCATGGCCAGTACCAGCTGGTACCGAGATTGATTCCCCGAGTCTCACATGGGCAACCGAAAGAGATATCGTCGGCAAGCCACACGTTTGGGCGATTACACATATATATATCAACGCAAAGCTTGAGAGTGCTACAGAACCTGTGGCCGATTCGATAGAAGATGACAGGGATAGGAACGTGGTTGGACCAGTACATCTTCAAAGACACGTACCAACCAAGGATTTGCAGTGCCCAGGAGCTTCTGCAGAGGGGGTCCTAGACTTAGTCGAGAACCAAGAGGAGATGGTCGATGATATGGCCAGCCTATTCGACGACGAAGGAGTGGAGTAACGATCACGCGGTGAGAAAGAAGCTTCATCGGCCACACAACCTGAGGAAAGATGCACCTGCATCACTTGTCCAGCGAGCCGCCAGCTTCTTCTCGATTAGAACTTAATTATGTCGGATCACCATTGTCTACCATTGATTTCGGGACGCAGCACGGCTTGTTCTTATCATATTGCGCCAAGCTCAACAACCGTAAATCCTCTCGTCTCCCGATGAAGCTCCAGTGCTTGCAGATGAAGGGCATTCTTCTTGATCTTGGCTCATTCCTCTTTCATGTGGCCGCCCCGTGGATGTGCAGCACGAAGAAAACACTTCGAAAACACGTGTTTCGTCATCTTTTGCGAAAATAGCTGCCTTGCGGGCTTAGTGGAGACACCGTACTCACTTGCTCGTCGAATCACGTTTCTGTAGCGGACAGAACGAGGAGAAGGTTAGCGCGAGGCAAACGCGCGCCAAGCGCTTATTAGCGTGTGCACAAGACATTAGAATCCTTGGCGCGAGAAAATTGTGTTTCCTCACCTGGAATCACGTGAATCCAGACATCTTCTCCGCCACAGCTTATGAATATCCTGAATGGCACTTGACACTCTTATATACGATCTCGCTCCGCCGGTCGTGAGTATATTGCCCGTTATGCCTCTTATTAGCCTCACTCATACTACTAGCAGTACAAGATCAAGATAGGACAGTAGCTCATGGGCCGGCTGAGCGAGATACAGAAGAGCTCCGGGTCAATAAGACGTCTACAGGCTGTGGCCGAATTCTTCTGCACACGCTAGTATTACAGCTGGACAAAGCTCCAACCCGGTTGTGAGGAAGAGGAATAGGCGAGTCAAGGTTTGCTTGTATGCAATCTTCAGAACCTTGAGGTACTTACCACCTTACTTTACGAGCTATATCTGTCTCAAGATTAAGATATGAATATCCTTTGCTCCTTTAAACATTGATCTTGAGGTGGATCTCGTGATCATAGGGTCTACGAAACACGTATGCTTCTTTCAAAATGCCGTCTTTCTAATATTAAGTCTGATAAGAGACTTTCATACGCGTGCTGAAGACAGCAGTCTCTCCACAATCTCAGCGTAGACGTTTCCTCTTCTCACAGCGATTCCGCTATCAGTTACTGGATTTCTCCCTGGACTTGACCTCAGCAGTCTGCAGGAGCGTCTTACGAGGTTTCGAGAAATCTACGATTATCCACTCTAGAAGAAAATTCAATTCCTTAGAGGTACGAGTCTAATCAAGCATATACGATAGCGCTTAGCGAGAGAAGGACTACAGATAGCCAGGCTCGAGCCCCTGACGAGAAAAGAGGCTCTGTAACGGAAGAAATCCTGCCTCGGAGGTTTTAATGCCGTCTGGCATATTTTAGAACGTTAAGTAAAGAAAGCGACAAAAACTTATGAAGGCTCGCTTCAAGATACATGGTTATCTTTCGAATCTTGAAGGACCTGACATCGGGACACACGCAGTGGCCTATTGAGGAGAATGCTCATCTACGGGAAATGTTGGAGACCTTGCATTAGAGACGACGTCAAATTTACTGAAGACCTTGGAAATCAAATAGTCAACTTTTCTATGGAATCTCCACACCCAAATCATGTCTGACTAGAGATTATCTCTAATTATCTGAGTGTTATGCAAAACTTGAGATCTTGGCTAGAGAATAATTGACTCTAGCTAAATTCAACTTGAAACCAGCCTGGGACGCGAGAGAATTCATCTGCGAAGAACATCCCTGAACATGGATGCTGAATCGTGATCTGAAGCTATTTCACTTGTTGCGTATTAAAAATCTGGACAATCGTCGCTTCTAATTCTCTTCAATAGTGGTGTTATTCTAAGCATGCTATGAATCAATTTTCTTGGACCAAAGCATTGGCTTCAGGCCAAAACCATTCTGCGAAGAGCTGTCACTTTGAGGGTCGGTGACAGAGTGATGTATTTGCCACTGTGTTTCACACGCGGATGACTATGCGCGGATTGGTCGCCCGTGGTAGCACATCAACACTCTCAGGTGACACATAACATCTGAGATACAAGAACCTCGGGCCGCATTCTCTCACCGTCATCAACAAGGAAGAACGGCCATCGCCTACTCAGAAGTCCGCGAATCAGTACTCGACAACTTTGCTGTCACTGCTGGTAGTTTACTAGTTTTAAGACTCGCGTTCCAATTGCACAGGTCTGTCAGTCGAAGTCAAATCACCTTAAACATCTCGACTGTTCAAGCAAAAGGCTCTGTATGTGTCACATCCTTCCAACATTGTGATTCGAGACTACTGAAAACTTTATAGGCTCACTCGGAAGAACTTAGATGTCCGAAGCATACTCATACGTCCTAACCTTCCATACTGCCGCCAACGCAGCCACGATGACTTCAGCAACTGGAATCATCAGCGAGCCCTATGTGTTCATGCCTCCTACTTTGACATCACTACTGAATCCGACTGCCACGCCAACTGTCAGCAGCAGGGACTACATATTCGTTCCTCCCTCGCTGTCTGTTACCCTAGCCGGGCCAGGTGCACCGACAACCTCATTGCCAATCGAATTCCCAGTGGCCTCCGTGATCACTAGTGGAACTGTGGTACACACTTCGATCGGCTTCACAACCTACTCAAATGAAGCTGGAGTTTCAGCAGCGGCTTCTGCGGCTCGCAGCTACTACCAGCAATCCACCGAGGGAACCACACGCATAAACACCAACGTACCCATAGCAATCTTGTCAGATACTACACCCTTGATCATACCTACCGCGACAGCTACCCTCACCACGACTTCATCGCCGTCAGCCATTAGCATAACCTCAAGTCCTAGCCCAACCATCACTTCAATCGTGACCGTTCCAGGTAGTACCTCAACATCCACTCTGGGCACGAACACCATAGCAACGATGTCAACGACTAGCATGGATAGCAGCTCTGCATCGGCCAAAGCCAAAGCCACAGCAAAGCCGACCGGGTCCGGATCTTCCAAGACTACTTCATGCAAGAAAGGACTCGCCATCTTCTGTGTTATTGCCGTGGCTGCCAATGAGTTTTCCTAGGAAGTCAAGTGCCTGAATATGCCGCAGATTGGTTGGTATGTCTGGAGGACTCAATTTCACAAGCCTCCTTTACTGACCAGATTGTAGAGATTTTGAGCGTGTCTGCGATATTTGCCTTCGATGATTACTCAGAGTGCAGGTTGCGATATAGACTGTTTAGCCGCATGAGAAAGATTTCATGGGAGTAGAAAGGCCTGCACCACACAAGCAGATGACTTTCACAGGTCTCAACGAGCGTTCTTCTTCTTTCATCAGATGGTAGGGCAAAGCAGAATGAGCATCACGATACAAACAGTCAATGTCAGATAGCATGAACCAATCCCAGTCATCAGCAACAGATGCGTATAACCTTTGTTTTGTCTTAATCAGTGAAACGACCTCCTCGAACTTCGCCATCCCGTACTTTCGCTTTGATCGAGTCCGATATGATGACCTTTACCCACCGCTCAAATGCTCGTTGACACCTCTGTGAAACGAGCTCTCTTTGGCTCCTAGATTTGCAAGATATCTAAGATGGGGAATACTTCTTTGATCGGTAGAACGCTGCTACGCCCATCAGATAGCTATTAAGATTCTTGTTCAGAATCTCTATACTGGAATTTACCTGTTCGGTAGATGGAAGCGTTGCGAGTATTGTCCGTTCCTCCAGTTAGTTATGTCTACGAGACAGTCAGAAGGTATCTGGTACCTCTTTCTAAGAAATTCCACCTTTCAGGCCGATAAAGAAGCAACTTTTCCCTAGCCCGAATCTATAGCTGGCCAAAGAGATTCCATTTCATGCACGCAACATTTTACCATCTGCGTGCTAGACTACGAGCACCGAGCCTGGACTTCCACCATCCCTTAGCGTGCTCCGCTAAGCCCAATTAGGCAGGTGACTGTTTACTCTACTTACTTGACTCTATCTGATAGCTTGCCGCGACCATAGCGATAACCGCGTATCTGCACCATCCTGGTCTTCGTTGATAAGCATGCATGGTTCCGCGATAACATCCCTCTGAATAAGAGCCATATTATCGCCATGCAGGTCCCCAGTCGGCAAGACGCTGTCTATGCACAATGGCCATGGCCAGTCGACTTCGCAACGTGCAGCGTCCGCGCTTTCATTTGCCCAATCTACATGTTGAACAAGTCCCCTCTGCTTTCTCAGGTGCTGTAGGCGCTTCGAGATGGAGTAACAAAGGCATGTCAGCTCTCTGAGGGTAGGGATTTTATACTGATACCCAATTGCATATTAGACCTTGATCCCATCCGCCGCTCCGACCGCAAATGGTCCGTCTATGCACTCATCGCCTACTGGTTCAGTGATGCCTTCAATGCTGCTACCTGGGAATTCGCCAGCTCGATCATCGCTATCGGGTTATCCTATAAGGACGCGGTTGGCATAGTGGCTACAGCCTTCTTGATTGTGTCTGTGGTTATCAGTCTCAATGGCGCGACGGGAGTGTTATATCATGCACCATTCCCTGTGCTGGCGAGAGCGGGCTGGGGATTTTGGGGAAGTTATGGTACGCCAGCTCTACCTTCATGGGGGTTGTGGGAATAGAAATGAAGCAGGGATGAAGGATGATGGAGGCTGATATATGATGCACAGTGGCTATCATCTCCAGAGTGATCTTGGCAATGTTCTGGTTCGCGATTCAAACCGTCAATGGCGGTGACGTCGTGCAGGTCATGATTACAGCAATCTGGCCCAGCTTTGCGCGTGTGCATAATACAATCCCTGTGAGCGAAGGCATCACCACGGCTCAGATGGTTTCGTTCTTCATCTGTTAGTTTCCGCATTGAACGACGAATTTGGGGAGGCACACTGACCGGTCCTCGCGATAGTCTGGCTGATTCAAATCCCCTTCCTCTACATGCACCCCAACAGCCTTCGCTACCTATTCATCACAAAGTCCATTATCGTCCCCATCTGCTTCATCGCCATCCTCATCTGGTCCTTCCGATCCACTGGCGGCACAGGCGGACCTCTTCTCGGCAGTAGCGCGAAAGCCTCAATCACCGGCTCAGCATATTCGTACGCTTGGTTGTCGTCGCTGACCTCCGTCATAGGTAATTATGCAACACTTTCTGTGAACATGCCTGATTTTTCGCGATACAGCAAGGCGAGTGTGCAATGGCAGTGGTTGTACGTGCCAATGCTACCTATTGTGTTTACCTTCATCTCTTTCATCGGTATTGCGGCTACTTCTGCCGGCCAAGAGCATTATGGGCAATTAGATTGGAACCCAGCAACACTCATCAGCAATTGGCCGAACCGAGCGTGCCAGTTCTTCGCTGGTTTCGGTTTTTGCCTCGCTGCTCTCGGGGTCAACATTTCAGCAAACAGTCTCTCTGCAGCCAACGATCTAGCCGCTCTTTTTCCTGCCTACATCAACATTCGCCGTGGGCAGCTGATATGCGCACTCATTGCGTGGGTCATGGTGCCATGGAAGATATTGGCGACGGCGAGTGGCTTCTTGAACTTCATGTCTGCTTACAGTGTGTTTCTGGGGCCTATTGCTGCGATTTTGGTGTGGGACTTCTGGTGGGTGCACGACATGAAGTATGATGTTGTTGCGTTGTACCATCCTGAAAGGTATTGTTCACCTTCTGCATCCGTCCCTGCTGGCAGCGAGCGCTGATTGATCCTCAAGCATATACCGCTACACCTACGGCATCAATTTCCGCGCCCTACTCGCATTCGTAATCGGCGTGGCGCCTAATCTGCCAGGGTTCATCAATAGTATCAATCCATCGATTGATGTCGGCGTGGGAAAGCGCCCGTATACCTTCGCCTGGATCTTGGGCTTCGTGATTACGAGCATGATATATGTACTTCTTTCGACAATTTGGAAGCCGACAGAGTCTTTAATACCAAGGGCGGTCCTACCAGATGAGGTTTATGAAAGCGAAGAGGGGGCAGCGGTAACAATCGAGGGTAAGATGGTGGGTGAGGATGATGTCGAGAGAAGTCCTGGTGATGAGAAAACTTGGAAGGAGGAAGATGAATTGCGCGTAGTATAGATTACAACCGATCGAACGACCAGCCAAGGCATTCTATATGTGACCAATGGCCTTATAAATTGGTTGACCTCGTCTAATTTCCTGCGAGACATTCAATGCTAGATACCCGACTTCTCCCTATCAAACCCAAATCATTGTGAGCGACGGACCATTCATTGCGGGCATAATCTTACAGATCCAAAGCAATCCGACCTTCTCATCAGTTTCTC
>JAABUL010004653.1_pt1 | contig 18074 bp, 25 predicted proteins | sample 5559151 | NCBI WGS metagenome assembly JAABUL01 (sample SAMN10711876, study PRJNA513368) | rock metagenome | isolation source: Antarctica rocks | place: Antarctica: Victoria Land, Pudding Butte sud | reverse complement strand
TGTCCATTCGTCCACAGCGCATTTGTTCCATCTCGAGGCACCTTCGTCATCGGCCGCAGTGAACATTATCCTCGATTACGGACCCAGGAACGGCATGAAGGCGCTGACACGTGTCAAGTACATGCGCCAACGTTGTGTCTGCCTCCATGACGGATTTCCGACGCCTCATGGGAAAGCTCCGACCGGATGGGTGTCTCCAAAGGTGGTAACTAAAGGAAAGTTCACGACCACGCGATATCAGGGTGCTGAACAGAGCTTCGTGAAGATCAACATCTCACGAAATCCGGGGCAGCTGTCCATTCCACAAAGAAACACGAATTGAGAGACATTATCAATACCAACTTGAGATGGCCCCAGGCGGCGTTATGATTTGGAATCAACACTATCGCCACGCCACCGAAGGAACACGGTGACAAAGCTGGAATGGCAAGCAGTGATTCGAACGCTGTTACGGCTGGGTATTCGAAACACCCTGTAAGAGTTAAAGGGCCGGAGAACGTGGGAGATCGGGCCATGGATATGTATTGGGTAGAGGCCATGCTTCACCTCCCATAGACAGGTATACACACGAGGCATAATCTCTCATTCCACGATCCCAAACGCCTCAGATCCATGATCAACCACACTCAAAACTCCCTAAACCCCTTCCCACCACTCGTCATCTCCTCGCCCATCTTCCTATGCTCCTCCCCCGGCCTCACCCACGCCCCACTCGCATCCACCAACACCCCCTCCCCAAACTTCCTCCTACAAAACTCCACCACCTGCTTAATCTCCCCCACACTCTCCCCCTCCAACCCCTCTCTATCCCCCTCCTTCCCCTTCACCAACCCCTCCACCCTACCAATAAACGCCCTAGCCACCTCCTCACTCTCCCACACCTCCTTGAAAACCTCGCTATCGGCCACATTACTATACCACGCTCTCGCATTATCGTAGTCCCCTTCTATTCTGTGTAGAATGCCGTGAAGGAACATGCCTTCGTAGGCGGGCGGCGCTTGCATGTGGCGGACGAGGAAGTGGGCGGATGGGAGGTCGGCGTTTAGGATGTGCAGGGCGGCTTCGAGGGTGGGGTGGAGGGAGAGGGAGGAGATTTTGGCGGTTAGAGGGGCGGAGGTGGAGTGGCCGGGGGGGAAGAGGGGTGGGGGGAGGGTGAGGATGTGGGCGTAGAGGGTGGAAAATGTTTTTAGGAGTGGGGAGGCCATTGTGATGGTGGTGTTGGTTGGGGGTGGAGGAGGAAGGGGGGGAGAGGGTGAAGGGGAGGTGTGGGTGTAGACGTCATGATTTTGTGGAAGTGGATGAGTCTGTGTGCTGGGCTTGATGGTTTATGGTTTTTAGTGGTTCGACGTCATGAAGAGGTATTTGGATGGGATAGGGAGAGTGGATACGTATAGAATTTTGTTTCAAATTACAGATTGTATTTATTTTATACTATAGCGATCAAATTTAAATTGCATTAGCAACATGGCGCAGCGGAAGCGCGCCGGGCTCATAACCCGGAGGACCCAGTAAATACAATATTATCTCCGATCATACCTTTACTAATGGATTCTCAGCGATCGAAACGTGGTGTTGCTAGATTTTTTTTGGCAGATTTTCTGCTTTTATTGAAAAGTCGGTTCGAGTTGTTTCTCATACCTAAAACTCGAGGCTGCAGTATATAGCGTATTATTAAGGCTGGCGGTCCCAGAAGCGCGCTTGGTCGTATCTGGCAAGCTTGGTCTAGCTTGAGCTTAAGTCGACGGCCGATCAGGCTCTGTGGCTCAGCGCACTGCTTGATCCTCCCACCCTCCCTGTCACTGCTTTCCGAGCCCTCCAGCACTATGTTTTTACTTCTGTGGCTTCTTCAGCGGAGCTCCCTAGGTTTAATGGCATTAGCTCCGATGCAGAGCCTTTCTCTCCCAAATCATAGCCTCAAAGGGCGGCGGATTACAGCAATGCCAACGACCTCGCCTACTATTTAATCTAGTACTATGGATGTGACTACGTTCAAAAGACATCAGCCTGTCAAGGAAATCATTCCTACAAAGGTTATGCTTAGAAAAGCTAGCCCAATGTCACTTTAGCCAATTTGAATAAAAGTCCACGGCCACTATTTTCACGAAAATTACAAAACGGCCAGTGGGGGGGCTGTTGATAGGCTTGATATGGTCTGCCGGCCGACGTTGTACACTGGCGCCTTGCATTATCAATCTACGACCAATACAAAGCTGCGGGGCTTTCTACCCGACACCAAAATTCTAGACGACCAGACTAGTCGTGCCTGCCTCACTTGAGGAAATTTCAGCCTTGTTGCCAATTGGCGGTATATAGTCCTGAAGAGAAGGAATTCATCTATCATCAGGTTTGAAAATGGAACAAAGTGATATCGTGGTTAATCTATGACTTATAGTTACTTAACTCGAAGGACATCGTTCTGTTTTTCTCCGCTCCTAACTGACTGGCCAAATAGCTTTCGCAGTCTTGTCTCAGCCTTATCACAAATACGAGTCACCGGAGCATTCTAATCTTCACCTATACAGCCATGACTGACGTAGTTTCATTGATTGCGGGTGTGATAGCTATCGCTACGGTGGTCATTGAAGGTTTAAAGCATGCGAAAACATTCTATCAGGCTTCGGGAGAGTATAGAACACTGCAAGCAAGTAACACCCTGGGAACGCTAACATCATCGTTGTTGCTTTTACATGGCCCCATGATCATACGCTGATATTATCACGATTCCAGGAACAAGTCGAAGATTTTGCCAACTTGGTGGAGGAGATCGATCACCAACAAACATTTTCCCACTCCGCCATTATCACAACAACTCTTTTCAGGGCAAAACTGACGCTTGAGCAATTGAACCATCATATGCGGCTGAGCGTCAACGGGGCATCTCGAATTCGCCGAAGAGCTTGGACAAGGAATAAATCAAAGGTGTACAAGCTTCAAGCTACGCTCAAAGAGCATAGGGCGAATCTGCTGGCTGCTACCAGCGCAAATAGCCTGTGAGTACTCATACTATCTGACTTGATCCCACTAATACTTACTATCCCCAGGTCTTCCAACTACCGGTCCGAAGTAGCGCTGAGCTCGATCAGTCGTGAAATTCGCCATTCAAGGCAGACGTCATCGAGCGTCAATAGACAACTATCTGTGATACAGCAATCACTTTCGAAGACACACCAGGCTATCTTATCGCAAACGACCGCCGTCAACTCCATTTTACAATCGATTACATTAGGCCCTGAAAGTCATCCGCAATCAACCGAACCACGATATTTGTTGCCATGGCATGCAAACAGAGGGTTTATAGAGGCTTCTCAAACTCAACAGCATACTATTTCAACCCAACAATTGCCTGGCATTAGAGGTGGTTATGAAAAGGATCATGAACATGAGCCTGTCCTTGATGGATCTGCCGGCTTTCTTTACAACCCTTCAGGGTCGATAGCTTCTTCGGAGCCTACAAGTCCATTCGAGGTCTCACAAAATTTCTTCCCAGAGACATATACATCAGAGCAACTGCTTCCAACATCCTGTCTCGTGGTGATTAGCTCCATGGAGATAGAGTCTTCGAGTGATTCCAAGACAAACCTCTACAGGCTCTTCTACCGAAAGTCACCCAGGCAATGGTGCAGGTTGAGCATTTCGATCAAGATCCCTCGCTTTTCGATATATTGGGCGGCTACAACGACCTCGCGAGACCAATTTAACACTGTGGATACACTTCGCTCCGTCGGAGGTGCAGCACTTCCATGTTCACTGCTCACCAAAACTCAGGAACGTCTCTCAGAAGCAGAAGATTTCGATGAGGACATCCATTTTCGCTTTTTTTTATCGGACCAAGACTGTATCCGGAAGCAATACTATAAGTCTTCGACCGACTTATTCCCAACAACCTTCATGTCATCGAAGGCATTTCAGGAAGCTTTGACATTTCTAGACGATCTAGGCTGTCCTCGATACTTCGAAAACGAGATCACACAGATTGCACTGCTTGAACCACCGAGCCGTTTCGCCGCATGCATCCATGGCAGGCTGGTCTACGAGATAAGATTCGCTAGGTCCCTTCCAAGTTCAGAGTTGCTCTATAACATCCGGCTACTTCATTGTATGAATGGGCTCTCTGGATTTGCTAATTTGGTTGGCATCGTCGTCGATACTACCAGAATCCACCTGAAAAGTTACCTCATTGAATTTCCAAGGGCACGATGGAAACTCCAAGACGTTATCCAAAATCGATCTATCACATGGAAGCGCCGCGAAAAGTGGGCGAAGCAACTTGTTGAGGGTGTCAGTCGTATTCATTCTCGAGGATTTGTGGTCGGCACATTATGTACCCAGTCACCCATCCTCATCGATGGCTCTGATTGCGTACAGCTCTGGTATTTTAAGCAAAAATTCCGAATGGGCCGTGCGGGCGGCTGTTATTACCCTCCGGAATGCCGCCACTTTCGCCATGTTTCTCCAACCACAAATGAAGCCAAAAGCCCCAACGTAACATCAAAGGCAGATATATTCCACTTGGGTCTGGTACTATGGCGTCTAGCAGAGAACTCACCTCGAACGCATAACAGCCCAGTGTGCATAAGAGAAGGATGCAGCGCGCAAGCACACCTTCGATATGATGAATCTCACCTTGATCCGATTGCTCTTCCAAGCTTGCCTGAAAGTATTCCGCAATACTACAGACAGATTGTGGACATCTGCCGGGCCGAGAGTCCAAATGATAGGCTTGCTGCATGGAGACTCCTCAAATTGTTCCCCACGAGCGAGCCTGAATCTTCTCCCATCGAAATCGAGGGGTCCGAGAGCACGGATACCAGGATGTCGGCAATGAGTCGCCTTGTACCGGGCTTCTGCGACTCTTGTCTGAAAGGCAGTATCCCACTGCCTTTCTTTCACTGTAACGTCTGTCAAACTGGGGACTTTGATATTTGCAAGGCATGTTATGACAAGGGGATACACTGCTACGACACAGACCATTTGTTGGTAGAAATGAAACAGGTTGGAAGCTGGATAGTACCTGGAAGATATTGTTCCAGTGTTGGAAGCTCAGGGGGTCGGGATTTTATTGAGCCCTAATTACTTCAGTAGCGTTCTCTTGCGAGGATCTGGAAGATTTGATGGTAAGATGGTCATTTCTTTCTCAGCAGACAAGGATCTTCCAAGATAAGGTACTTCGATATGTGCAACTTTCGGCCGAAATTCTACGTAAGGAACGCGATGAACAATACAATTCATTCGTTCCGCCATCAAAGAACGCAGAATTACGTAACAAGGGTTTCGGTATGATAAGAGCTTCCATACGCCGCCATCGTCGCCTTCTGGAACTGTCTGTCGCCATCGCCAGCCTGCATCTAGGCCAGGGGCCATCGAATCCCTCACACCAACGGGAAGCTTCGAACAAAAGTGCAAGGCAGGAGGCTGAGCCATGCAGCGTAAATTGGAGAAGCAGCAAATCCAGGCAATTCCAAATCACGCCTCTTCCAATACGAGAGACCGCGCCAAGTCCTCCCCGCCCACCCGGCCGCAGTCAAACCTGCTTGCTGTCTTGATGTTCCCTTTCACTCCCCCAGTGCTCTGTTTTACTCCCTTCAAGCTCCCGACAATATTACCTAGCTCTTATCTCATTTCCGAATCTACTTGACAAACACATCCACAATCTCTAGATTACGACGAGGAATGAAAATGGATTGGCACGTATTCGGAAGCGAAATCAGCAGGGTCTTTACATGAGAGGTATTGTAGGAGTACCCTAGCGATGGCATAGGCATGGCAGACGCATCCCAAGGTATTGTATAGCTTGACAGGTGGCTGATAGTTGTGATGAAAAGTATGTATGTACTCACTCGCATAGCATACTTCAAATGGCCAACAGCATAGCTGGATTATCATGCATGATATCGAAATCGGAATGGTATTCCAGCTCATTGGTCTTGTTGCGCTCTAGTCTGTCTCCCTTGTTAGATATACTTCAACATATCACTCGCAAGCTATCGCCTTGATGAAGTCTTGGTCTAAACGGATGTGTGTCCCGGCCATGAATAATTCACACAGTTGTCTCGTACTCGCCACAGTCATCGCTCCCAGCATCTTCTCCGTCAAGATTTCCAGTGTCAGGCTTCGGTATCGCTACTTTGAATTTGCTACGCCGCAGCATCGACTGCCATGTGGGGATGCTTGATTTGGGATGAGTATTCTCTCGGAGAGTGTTATCTTCTGTGTAGAGGAGGAGTCAGCAGGCCCATCTATTTCAAATTTGCATCTACTGCGAGGTATATTGCAAAACATGTCAAGAAGAAAAAGTTGGTAACGAAGGATGGGTACGGCTGACGACGAACCTTCATCCTCACGTAGAGACACATCTGTGTGAAAGTCTTTGACGCCCAGTAGGGGCAGTCGACTGCAGGGGAGGAGCAATGCCCGCCGAAGCGGCGTATTCCACATGGCGCACGTCGCCGTATGAAGTGGATATGTTGGAATGTATAGATGCAAATTTTGTCTATGCAACTGGTAGTCGTGAAGTTGAGCATTGCTCAAACGCCGGACTGAAGCCTCAGATATCATTGATCGTTATGATCGGCTTGTCCCCGTATTTTTTATGAACCACCTTGGTGCCCGAAGCACAGTGAAGCCTAGGCCCACCGCGTTCGAGACGAGCGCCACCCTTTTGTTGCATTCCTGACCCAGCTCAGAGACCTTGGGCTTGGCTCGGCCTGTGATCAATGGTGCGTCCCCTTTGTTGATCATGAAATCAGGCACCCCTTGTGTGATAAAGATCAAGCTAGATGACGAACTGCTTCTCGCCATATAATGTATTGGACGCGCTGTAGCCATTCGTAAGCAATGTAGTCCTTTTTGCAAGGAGCAAGAAACTTAAACAGCCCTGTCACGAGGAGCGGTCCACTCTCGCAGTTGCGCCAATCGAGCATTGACATCCACCTCCACCTTTTCCAATGGCGGATAACCTCCCTCTTCAGTTGGCCTGATATATTCCTCTACGAAAACAGATCTCTTCTTCGTGGTTTCCACGAGCAGCTTCAGCATTTCAATGACATCCGCGACATATTTCGCGTCACTCCTCTGGACCCCGAAGATCCCGTCGCGCGTTAGAAAATCGGGCACCACTATGAAGCCGAATGTCTGTTCTGCAGACGTAACGACATCATGCTGCTCGGCCAGTATTTGCAAAACACGCATCACTAAGTGTCCCGTATGTGAGAAATAAAACTTCCCCGGAGGAATTCTAGTGGTAAAGCCCCATATCGCAGAGGTTCTTGTTCTGAGCCTGATGTGGCGGAGACGTTGAAACGAGTGGGCATGTATGGCTCTCATGGCCTCTCGCATGGAAGGGCGTGTATTTTCTGCCAGGGGCTCGTCGCTGAGTGGAACAGCGCTGATGGCATCTCTCTGGAAGAGAGGTGCAGGATCGGGTTTGCCATCCTTATAATTGTTCTCATGCTGATTGACTTTTGTAGTGAGATCGATCTCGAAGATATTGCTATCATAGAGGAGAGAGCTGGCTTCGAAGTAAATTTGTTTGTTGACGCGGAGGATCGAGGGATGAAGGTCGAAAGAGCCTTGCCGTCCTTCCCTGTCATGCCAGAGTGTATGTACTTTCGCAGGCTCTGGGCAGAGGAGCTCTTCGTATATCCTCGTTCTTAGCTCTTGCGGTAATGCGAGCAGTCGGGATGTGGGCCAATCTCTTGCCATGTCCGCAACGCGGTAGTGTTGCGAGAGGAGGGTGGAGTGGAGGGAGTGGAGTTAGAACTAGAATACGGTGAAGCATGCAAAATAACAACCCACTTTCTACTCCGTACCGTCCTGTTCTTTATAATCTTTATAATCTTGTACCCTCCTTCATTGGGGTGTTCGGGTATGGGAGAGAACAATCTTGGGCCGTGGTTGCTACGGAATGAGCTTCCGCCACACGGCTGTGTGCAACACCCTGCTTCTCCGTGATTCTGTCCAAAGTGTCTACCGAGTGCTGCGGCTGTTCAATTTTATGCAGCTAAAAAGACTCAGCCCAGACAAGGCTGCACAGAGCGGTCCTTCAACTTGATCTTGCTGATCTTCTTATGCTGCCTTTTGATTCTTCCAATTTGCATTGCTGTATCCGATTATGAGTTTTGGCTTTAGCGTGACCGATTTCATTACCCTTGGCGGTTTGGCGCTCAAGCTTTACGATGAATTCAGAGAAGCGCCTGGGGCTTGCCGGGCCTTTGCGAATGAGCTTTTGTTGTTCCATCTAATCTTGGACAAACTAGGCTCTGATCTTCAGGACCATAGTGAACTCATTGGGCCAACCGATTATGCTGCCCTCAAAGCATGTGCGGATAGTTGCAAAGAGCTCATCTATGTACAGATATATGGTGCTGCCTGTGTTCCCACGGCATTTCAGACTTATACAACTACTTCACGGACTTCTTCCAAATCTGATAATGTGATTCTGCAGCCTGGACCATACGGTGATGACCGATTTCTCAGAGCATGGCGTCAGAGATGGGCGGAGAGGAAGTTTGCTGCTAGAATTTCAGAGATCCAGCGAGCAGTCGCAGCTCATATCCAGAGTCTAACAGCTTTCAATACTCTCATCATTCGGTATGTCCATTCTCGTCCATTTAGGGAGCAGTAACTGATCAATGGGCGGTTCAGCTCCGATCAACTCAGAATCTTTGCCTGTCAATATCGATCGGAGGCTTTACATGAACAGACCCAAGCATATATTGAACATAGTCACACTTCTATTGAAAGGTCACAGAATCGACTTGAGGCCGCTTCAGAACGTCTCGAACGATCTCACGCAAAAATGGAACGTCAATTGCAAGGTATACTGGCCTCTCAGCAAAGACAAGAGAATCCAATTCTGTCACAGAGCCTTGACGCATCCTCCCCGGAGGGGCGCGAGGCATGGATGAACCTGGGTAGACTTTTGAGAACAGAGGGTATCACGCCAGCTATGATCAAGCAAAATCGTAATACCCTAGTTCAAGCCATGAAAATCACCTTACAGGGGGACGAGCCATCGAATACTCCACAATCTTATCATACGGCATACGAGTCGTTGTCAAATCATCATCGGACATTCACAGACCCAAGCAGCAGTCGCTCATCTGTGCAAGCTTCACCCAGCCTCCTTAGTTCTGCACCACCGCGTGGTCCAACCTTCACGAACGAATTCTTGAAGAGACAAAACAGGGCGGCACGTTCGCTTGAACAAGAAACGAACGTCCACGACGGACTACAATCCCTGCTGCAAGGCATGGACAGTTATCAACTTGGTGACAAGCCTGAAGCCGTCAATGAGAATGACGAGATTGACCTAGAAGGATTGAACGAAGCCCATGATATGACGGAAACAAATTATGTTAGCGCTGTACCCAAAGGATTATGCAACGATTAGAAATAGCAAGAAATTGAATGGGAGGGTACGCAACGCCATAGATCAGAACGGAAGATCGAAGAACAGAGGTTGAGGCGGGAGAGGCTGGGGGTAATTGACTTGGCGCTTTGGAGAGAATATTGCGTTTGGTATACAATAGTCAGACGCTCGAGAGGAATCAAGTCTAAGCGCTGGCCTCGTCTCGTCCATTGTGTTGTGAACCCCGTCTTGCCACAGGACCATTGAGCGGAGTGCCCAAGATTCAGTATACTATGTCTCACAAACCCCGTGCAACCACACTGTTGCTAGCAAGTCACCTGGTATACTCTGAAAATTTAGTTCCAGACAGAGAATATTTTATAAGATAACCTAGAACCGCTGAATTACTGAGATTGGGAACCAGCGGCACATAATGGACGTTCATTTATCCATATCGGCCGAACACGATGAACTTGTAGAGATCAGATTGTTCCGGATGGTAGCTACAGAGCAGGATTTTAGTATTCCAATTCGTGCATACCTCAATGTCCCGAATCTACCTAATCCAAACGAGCGTGTGGACAAATTCATCAGCGTAAGAGTCATCAAATTCATCTATCCATCGCTCCCATGCATAACCCTTCTATCCAAGCACCAATCTACGCAATTTATGCGACCCCTAAAATCCCCACCATCATCACACTGCTCAATTCCATCATCGATTCGATTCATAATATCATGTTCAAATCAAAGCACAGGCGACGATTCCAGGAGCGTCAATATTGACGACGAGGCCAGAGGCGAATTTTACAGCAGCACCCTGGAAGGTGCCTGAGCTAGGGTTTGTGCTGGAAGAGCTTCCAGTGCTGGAGCCTGAGCCGCTGTTGCTGGGAGGGTTGCTGGCAGAGCCGGAGGGGGAGCCGCTGGAGGAGCCGCTGGAGGAGCCGCTGGAGGAGCTGCTGCTGCCTGATCCACCCGAAGAAGTTCCGCTACCGCCGGCATTCGACGAACCACCATTGCTAGAGCCGGTTGAAGACGGAAGACCGCCAGGGGCAGTGCCGGATGCCGTAGGATTCTGGCCTGGAGTAGAGGTGGAGTTGAGGGAGATGAAGTGGCCGCCAGCGATAGTGGGTGGCGCAGTGCTGTTGCCGGTTTTGGCGGCTGCTAGCTTGTATGCGTCGAGGGTGTTGGGAGAGGGAGGAGCTCTGGATGTATCGTTAGTCATATGATCCAAAGGGGATAATGACGGTGGACTCACGCCTGGTTAACGACCATGGCCATGCCCATCTGACAATGGCTTCCCTTCGTTTGTGCACAGTAAACCCATATCGGCTTCGTGTCGTTGACTGGGACGACGAATGCCACTGGGCCAGGGCCTGCACTTAGAGGTTGGAAGCCGGAGAAGAAACCGCCGGCGAGCGGGTGGCAGGGGTCTGCGAAGCTGCTTTGTACGACGGTATGGTTTTTGGGGAAGTAGCTGAATGTGAGAGTGTCGCCGACGGCGGCTGTTACTGTTGATGGGTTGAATGCGAGTTTGGCGTCCGCACCGACGGTGATGGGGATATCTTTAGCGAGGGTGAGGGGGAGGAGGAGAGAAAGGAGAGTTGTGGGAATGATCAAATGCATGTTTATGGTTGGCTTAATGGGAGTGTTTCGTGTGTGGATGAATGTCAAGGATCGAAAGGTATTCAGCGAAAGTCAAGTAGCTGGAAAGAATAATAAGGATATGTAGTTGAGATGCGAAGGAAAAGTGCTTTGATTGACAGAGATGATGTGCTTGAGATGCAGTACAGATGCAGTACAATAAGGAAGTATCTCTTGTCTCTTATACCCAAAGGACGTGCAAGGGCACTGGAGAGTTTTCGCTAAACCAAAAAGAGGATGACTGTACGCAGGCTGACATTCGGTATTATGGCATTGCTGTTTCGAGCATAGAAGCGACCCAGGTAGAAATAGCAATGAGAGGCCAACTTACTGCTGAGAAGAGCCTGTTGCGTAAGAAGCAATAACATGGTCGCCCAAATCAGCAGAAGACATCTATGCCAAACCCCAAATGGACAATGTCTATGAATGAACAAGGTTCTATAACGGCTTGTTTGCTGACCCATTAGCTATTTCCTTGGGCTGACCTCAGCGCGACCCAACGAAAGGAGTCTAGTTATAGCCATAACAGGTCGGTAGTCGGCCCAATGCCGGGATCGCATGGAGTTCACGCATGCTATATGGAGTACAACGGTGGTAAGCGCTAGATTAGGTATTCCGGTCGAGGCTTAGCTCATTGTAGTTGGTGCGACATGATCCTAGTCAACCCAAATTGGCACGGTCAGCGCTCAATACAGTAAATGGCTAACCTTTCTAGTGATTTTATACCGGGTGAGACTGAGGAGACCATGAGAGAGAGAGAATTCGGAGATTATCCTCGCCAAGGCTCTAGATCTAGAAAGAGTCTAGTCTAGTATGATAACCAATGATAGTGATACTTAGTAAGCTCCTCCTGCTCTCGAAATCTCATTGGATGCCCTTGTCACTTGCAAAAAAGATTCATAAAATCACGTTAGGAGTCGACGAGACTGCTGTCTCGTTGGCACTCAAGTGATGGTATGGCTGGGACTTGTGGTTGACAACTAGCGGTAGTCATCTCTCTCCACACAACAATGACCTGTTTGGACCTTGGACGCCTGTCACGTTGCCTAGTACGTGCTAACAGTCTATAGACTCAAGGCACTGGATCAAGCTCAATGTTTCCTTCGGGCTCATTTCACTATCAATTTACTAGCCTTCGCCACCCTAGAATATGGACCACATGCAATATACAACATGTCACCGCCTCGTAAACACCATCCGTCCTCTGCTCCACCGTACCTTTTGAATCTCCACCATGATGGATACCCACTATAGTGTCAAACATTGCACCTCAAGAAAGGTCGAACATCAGACTACTTAGAGGAGTTTTCGCTTCCAAGGCTCATGGCGCTCCGTCGGATGGCTTTGCTGGTCACGGTCTTCATCATTGGTTCTCAACGCCTACTGACTGCCCCTCCTGCCAGATCCGCATCGAACGTTCCACTTGGTCGACATATGTTGCCGCCTCGAGAACTGGGTTTACTCGATCCGTGCGTGGTGTGTAGCCGGATTCCATAATCCTCCTGACTTCCCAAAGGCTCGCATTTGCGTCGTCGACGACTTTGTTCCACTTGTGAGCCTCGTAGCTGAAATGTTTCGATATGGTGATATCAGCACAATACAGTCTGTTGATGCCTTGGACGCTAGACAGCATGCTCTTCAGATCCTTCCAGTGGTTCTTGTGCGCGTAAAACTCTGGGAGAGAAAGCGATATAATTCCGAATGTATTAACCTCCTGGGACTTGCAATCTAATGGATCCCATGGGTCTGCAGGTGGCTGGAAGAATAACTCAATTGTTTCCAAATGGTGAGCGCTCGCCAATAATTGCAGCGCGTTCTTGACGAATGCACCACCCTTGAGGGTTAGATCTTCGTACATCTTATCAGGGAAGTCTGACTTTTGAGTCGTTGTGAAATCAATGCTGGAGAATCGAAGCTCAAGGTGGCGGATCCCCAGTCTATTCTGATTCCCTATGGTGACCAACCAGTCATGCATAAAGACGTAATCGCAGCGATCGAGAATGCAGCTTTCCAAATGCCACATTCCTTGGCAACCGTTGCAAAGGTCGCGGCTAGACGTCAGGTAACCGAATCTAGTGTCGTCGAAAGCGAAGACATTGCTTCCATACAGCACTGCGGCTCCTTCGTTGTGGGCCTGCCGGCAACTGCGTAGTAATCCCGACCCGCTATTTATCGTTCGAGCAGAAACTTCACCCTCGTGGTCACGGCGGAAGTGGGTTGGATCCGGGGTAATCACTTTGCCACGACACGGCGTTCGGAAGACTTCCTCGTATATCATGTTGCGTAGCTCAGAAGGAAGTCGAAAGAAGGGAAAACCCATATCGACTGTAGCTGTCTCAATCCGAGTGCAATGGTGGAACTGTCTCGGAACGAAGATACTGATTGAAGCGTGTGATTAATGGGCTAAGTTTGTGGGATGTGAGTGATGGAATGAAGCTGGGTGAGTAGGCAGAGAAGGATAGACTGGAGAGGTGCACACCAGACAAATGTGGACCCCCCGAGGTCGTTTTTTGTACGACATTATTCTAGTGGTCGCCTTGGTGTTCTCAAGTACGTAACACGAGGCGTGCTGTTGAACGCTTATCACTTCCGATCAGTATGTATATCAGGCGTACAGCTAATGCTCAGGCCAACATCTTGGGAGGAGCCTGATCAATAGGCTAGTATACTTCTCGATCAAAACAAAATGTACTAGCTGTACAACATCATCGGCTTTGACACAACAGTATCAATAACCCAACATCACCAATATCAACGATGTATTGAAGGTGATCACAAACAAAAGTCGAGGACCTCCCCCAAAGAGTGCCCACCAATAAAAAGGCAAACTCATCAAGAATTCCAGATTGGCCAGGGCCGATCGGCCCCATATCAATATTATTTTATTATATAACGAAAAGAAATCCAGCTGTAGAAACACGAATCTGAGAGAACACAAAACGGCCTGGAATTTTAAAGCACTGCGAGAAAAATTCCTCTTAAGGCAGACTCTACTTAAAAGAACAAAGCAGGAGAGCCCGCTGCAGGTAACAAACGTCCACAGAACAACAAAGCTAACCTACACGCGCCAACCAAGTCGCTGCACGACCGATCCAATCAAAAAGCCAGCAGCACTGGTAACCTGGCCCAACGACGCACATCGTACCGCTACAACGGCATCTGATACCAGGCAAGACGCAGAGATGACAAGAACGAATAGGAATGTACAATGAGAGCACGGTCGTGCAGAGAAGGAGCTGGAATTGCAATAACGCAATCCAGACCTACGTGAGCTTCAGCACGAGACTTTTTGCGCGAGCGTCTACCCTTTTTACAGCTTTCTCGGAAAAGTTGTTGCTAGCAAGCATATTAGACCTGTCTTGGGGCGATCTCTTTCGAATACTTTATCTTGGATCTGCTTCTGAGGGTAGGGATGGTTTCGGCTGATGACGGTAGGAGTGCTGACCTCTAGTCCATGTCATGACTCGATCATGATATTACAGACGCCTTGCACGGATCTTTAAGTGCTCTTTAGATTGGATGATTGAGTGAGGATAACTTCCGAGAGTGAGTTCTTTGAGCTTTTTTTGTCGACCAAATCTGGTCCTCACTATTCGCTTTCGGCCGTTTATGATTTCATCAATGTCGAGATAGACTGGTAATGATCTTACTCGAGCCAGCATGGTATTACTTAGTTTATAAGGTATTCTGCCCGCCAGCCACTGGAAGGGGGACCGTCCGGAGTCAATCTAGCATTCTTACCCCCCCCCCCCCCCTTTCGAAACCTCCTCAACCCCTTCACGTGCCTTACTCTCCTTCACCGCAGGTCCAAAATCCCTCAAAAACCGCCACAACGTCTTCTCCCTCCACCCCTTCTCCTTCCACCCATACGCCCTCTCCGGAAACTTCCCCACAACATCAAGCACACTATCATCATGCGCAAGCACAGTAAAAACATTCTCATACCCATCAAACTCCCCCAATTTCGTTATACTCTCCCTCGCAGCGTCCACATCCACCGCAGCATCTGCCCTCGGCAGCAGAAAAGGCTCCGTCGACGCCCTCTCAGACGGATGCAAACGATGTATCGACGCAAAAAGCGAGCCAGGACATACACCAGCATGAACGCGAGGAATAGGTGACGGATCAAGGGACGGGGGTAAGGGAAGGTACGGCGTCGGTCTGATCTCGCCACCATGATGCGCACAATCTCCACCCAGGAACATAAAGGAATCAGGATTCGCACTGGTCCGACATAAACCGCACATATGGCCTATAGCATGCCCTGGAGTATCTAAGAGATAGAAACTCCCATCACCGAAAAAGTCAAGAGCACTACATCGACCAATTTTCAACCCCGAGTCTTGGAAGGATATCTCGCGCAGCGTGCGCCCTTTGTATGCGCTTTCCGCTATCGAAGAATTAGGATCTGTAGGAAAGCCGGGCATGAGAGCGTCTTTAAACCCAGGGCCGACGATGAGCTCTGTGCTGGGTGGAAAGGTGGAGGGGTCGCCGGTGTGGTCCCAGTGATGGTGGCTAGGCCAATCGTCAGTAGTCAAAATCATGCACAGAAATAATAATCCAACCCACCTCCACACAATCCCCTCAACATCCTCCGTCCTTACACCCCCCTCCCTCAGTATATCCGCAACACCCTTCTCCACCCTAACACCCCATCCCCCCTCCCTAATCCTTCTCACAAATGTTGCCGGCCCATTCTCCCAATCCTTCCTAACACCAAGATCAAATAGGTATTTACGATGTGAGGAGTCATGCTCGATGAGGAAGGAAAAGGCGGGACAGTGCAGGGAGGAGAAACCTGAGTATTGGGGTTCTAGGAAGTGGGCGGCTGGGATTGTGATGCGGGAGGTGGTGTCGATTATTGAGACGGTGACTGTGGAGGTGGAGGGGGGGATGTTGAGGGGGGGTGGGGGTTTTGCTGTGGTAGACATAGTTGTGAATTAATGAGATAAGAGGATAGGGTTTGTTCTATAGTTGGAGTAGAGCTGTAGAGGCTTTGGTAGGGACGTTGAGAATGAAGTTGATAGATATGACGTAGAGTATGCAGGTACAACAGTAGCAGCCGATAGAACGCGGATCGTTACTTGAAGAAGATGGACACCGATTGGTCGATTGCTTATATCCAGTGCTAGGTACCTATGTAAGAGAGTGGGATGTTTTCGTAGAAAGGAGTAGATAAAATCGATTATAAACATAATAGATATATTGCCGGCAAGCTTCTTCCTAGATGAGATATTGCAATGAAGAGGGTAATTTAGCGTCATTATCTTCTACTATACATATTGTAAGATGGTGTATTCGGATCTGTGTGGGAGATTATACATAAGTCGATGGAGTAGCACGCACCACGGGTATGGAGGCATGATGACTTGTATCCAAAGCATTATCATCATGAGTAGGACGTCCACTCTTCTGAGAAAGTCCAGCTTGACTGTCTTTTAGAGCGAATGCCAATATGGAGAAATGAAAATGATTCAACGCGAATCTAGCCATCTCATCCTTCCCAACATTCAGACAACAGCTGCATCTATACACAAGATCCCACACACCAACCACGAACAAGGTTACAATTCCCCCACACACCCCCCCATCCCCCTCAATCCACCCTTCCAACAATCAACTACCCCCATCCCCCTCAACCTTCTTCCCCATCAAAACCCCATACTGCCCCCCCGCCCCCGCCCACACAACCACCCGTCCCCTAACAGCCGTATTCTCCAGCACCCTCGCCCCCTGAACCTCCTCCTCCCCCCCCTGCCCTGCCTGCCCTTGCGCATTAAACCCCCAACTCCAAACCCTCCCCCCCCTCTCAACCGCAAAACAATGATCCGAGCCCGCAGCCCCAAAAACCGCATCAATCCCCTGCACCTGTGTCGCAGCCTGCAAGATGCCAGGACGGCCACGATCATCAAAGATCACATCGACAGCAGGTAGCGCGTCCACGTCAAGGCCGGTAGCGAAGTTATTGAGACGGCCCCAGGTGAGACAGGCGCCGGTGGCGGTGGTGGCGATGCTGTGGTGGTTGCCGCCTGCGATGTGCGTGAGGGGCGCGTGGGCGCGGAGGCTGGGGATGGGGGTGGGGTGGAGGATGTTGAGGAAGTCTTCGCCGAGGCGGGTGGGGATGCCGGTTTGGCAGTAATTATTGAGGCCCCAGGCGTAGACGGTGCCGTCGCTGTGGATGGCGAAGGAGTGGTCGGCGCCGGCGCCGATGTTGACGATGTTCTTTTTGAGGCCGACGGGTTGGGGTAGGAGGGCGTTGGTCTTGGAGCGTTCGTTGACGCGGCGGCCTAGTTGGTGGTTTTCTCCCATGCCCCAGGCGAGGACTGCGCCGGTTGAGGTCAGGGCGATGGCGTGGTTGCTGCCGGCAGCTACTTTGATGATTTTGTTCGGTGTTGGGATCAGGGTTGGGAGCTTTTGGACTGATGTGGTCGAGGAGAAGGTGGAGTCGCCGTCGATGGACTGTGAGAAGGGATGAGTGATACGCTCGATATGGAATGACTGGGAGTACTTACCTTATATGTTCCCCAACCGTACAACAAGCCATCGTCGGTCAACGCAAAGCTTGCGTTGTCTCCAGCAGCTACTTGGGCAAAGACTGTACCATCGGGGAACAACGAGGCGTCGATCTCAGTCGGTGTCGACTCTTTCGGATTGATGCCGCTCGCCTCATCATCACTCTCGTCGTCACTCTTATCTGCGTTCGGCTCGATCCAAGCGGCTTCCCAGGTCGTATCTCTGCCCAGCGCACCCAGGTCGTTCACTCCCCAGCTGAGCAATTTGTTGTCGCTGGTCAAGGCAATGCAATGCATCCCCCCGGCTGCGATTTGTACAATGCCTGCGGAGGAGAGGATTGGATTGAGTCGGGGACGATAGACGGGGCCTGGCTTTGAGCCAGCGCCGAGTCCAAGACCGCCCTGCTCGTTGGTGCCGCAAACGAAAACATCGGCGACTTCGGTAGGAGGATGGTTGAGTACGATCTTAGCTTTGATGGCTTTAGCTTTGATGGGCTTCGCTTTGCGGACTTTGGGGGTGGCAGCTTTTGGCTTCGTGATTTTGTTGCCTTTGTGTACTTTGCGTGAAG
>JAABUL010004651.1_pt1 | contig 18079 bp, 33 predicted proteins | sample 5559151 | NCBI WGS metagenome assembly JAABUL01 (sample SAMN10711876, study PRJNA513368) | rock metagenome | isolation source: Antarctica rocks | place: Antarctica: Victoria Land, Pudding Butte sud | reverse complement strand
GCGTCACCCCCCAGGGATACCTGTGGGTGGTCAGGGGGCCCCCTCCCCCCACCAACCATCTGAAGGAACCCCCCCCCCCCCCCAACATGAACTCGAACAGTGGCGTATATCTGGGGCATGCGACGCTGACCGCTGCTTGCGCACAATACGCGGCGCGCCAAGTGGCCTTGAGGGAGCTGTAAGTGGCTTCAGACGCTGTTGTTGTCACCACAGCAACGGAAAATTGCCATGGTGGGTAGGGGGTCAGGGTGGTGGTGGGGGTGGACCTTCTTCGGATGGACCCTCTCCCCCCACCTACCCCCTACCGCTACCTACCTAAATCCCCTCCCTAGGGTGGTCGATGTTGGGAAAGTTTCACAAACGGGCTGCGTCAGCCGCTCTAATTGACAGTTATTGCAAGTGCGAGGCACCCTGCTGAGCATTCAACAACACCATTCAGTATGGGACGCCAGACAACGCAAGCGCACATCATCACTGAGGCGCCTCCCTGGCACCGCGGTGCTCCCTGCGGTGGCGTTCTGACGACGTACGCTCTCCCGAGCGGCTGCCGCCCCCCGTTGCCGCTTCGCCGCCGGCCGCAGCGGCGCCCGCCTCGCCGCTGCGGCTGCTGCGGTGGTGGCGGCGGCGCGAGGAGCCCTCCCGCTGTGGCTCGTGCCCCGCGGCTGCCGCCGCCGCCGCTTTCTCCTTCCGCCGCGCCTCCCGGATGTCCCGCCGCCGCTTGACGATCTCCAGGTACAGCTTCTCCCGGTACTCCTCGATGGAGTACTGCAGCCAGCGGAAGCACACATACAAGCCACGAATCATACTGACGATACGCCTATTACACCCGAATCATATTGACGATTCTATGTCCCCTGCTGCTTTTTCTAAGTTGTACATGTGGCTCAGAATTTTGCGGCAGCGAGACCGCCCACTGAGACCGCAAAGAGGTGGAGGAGAGTGCACCTTGTGGTTGTCGTCGATGGGGATGGTGATAGCGGCGCCGTGCACCGGCTCGTCGTCTGCGTTGTGGAACTGCGCCACGTACGGGTGTTGCAGCGCCTGCGCCGCCGTGATGCGCTTGTCCGGGTTGAACTGCAGCAGCTTGGCCACCTGCGCAGGGCATGCTGGGTGCTGGTTAACGTCGACGCTTTCAAGGTCTGAGACGACTACAGGTGCTGTGCATTGCCGGATTGTGCCAGCTCGAGCTGCGGCCCGGACAGGTAAGCAAGCGACAGCGGTGGGCCACATCGCTGCGTGAGCACTTCCAGATGCACCTGAAACTCTTCCTGATCATGACACTGCAAGCAGCTGATACTCCTGCCGCACCAGGTCAGTGGCCTCCGGGGTGGCGTTGCGGAAAAGGTGCTGAAAATTTTTGAAAGGATACTTTCAATTTACAACAGCGGCTTTCAGCGCCGTCGCATCAGCGCCGTCGCCTCCGGGCTGGCATTGGAAGACATACGCTGGAAGGCGCTGCAGAAACAACTTCTAACTTCCCCGAAGGTGTGTTGGAATCGCACCAGGTCTGTGGCCTCTGGGCTGGCGTTGGGAAACATGTGCTGGAAGGTGCGCGGGTTGTCCACCGGCAGGCTCTCCAGCATCGTTGCCGCGAAGGGCGACTGTATCGCCGTTATGTCGTCTGCCGACGGCCGTCCTACAGCACATGGCACCAACACGAGTACCGCCCTGCAGCAGCGTTGATCATTGCTGCTGACATCGCCTAGCACAATTCGCACCTGGCTCGCTGACGGCGACTGCATGGTGCACTGCGAGGTTGTGCTGAATGCAGCGCATCAGGCTCGGGAGCTGTGCAGGCGGGCGTCTGCAGAACTGCCTTCTGGGTTTTTACCTGTGACCTCGATGATGCGGTCCAGCTGGTTCATGGTGGAGGTACCCGGGAAGATGGGCTTTCCGCCCAGCAGCTCCCCCAGGATGCACCCTGCAGACAGCGTACGAGTACATTGCCGAGTCATGCAAGCGAGTACGCTGCCAGGTCGTGGAAGCGAGGGCTTTCCTGTCGGCTGGCTGTGGTGCCGCCTCCCCCGTCCCTCACACGCCCTGACTGGTTTATCGCAATTCGACCACTGGTTCCTGTGGTAAGTCCAGTTGCGCACAACCGACCAACCTTCGTGGCAGCCAGCGCTGCCAGCTGGCAAGCGCAGGCTTCAATGAGGGCGCACCGCAGGACCACATGTCGACGCCGTAGGTGTATCTGCTGGAGCCGAGCAGGATCTCGGGCGCGCGGTACCACCGCGTGGCCACGTAGTCCGTCAGAATTGGGCTGGGGCCGTCGTCGGCCGCCAGCTGCGTGACGGAGCGCGCCAGACCAAAGTCCGCCAGCTTGACCTGGCACTCGCTGTTGAGCAGCAGGTTGCTGGGCTGCGGGCAGGCACCAGAAACGGCAGCGTTGGTGTCAGCCATGCAGGTTGACGCCGTTTCTGCGGCGCTGATTGAGCCGTGCATTGTTGCCGCCACGCTTCGCACATGCAGAGGCGCCAATTGCCTGATGGCTGGAAGTAAAGTGGCGCCCCCTCAGAAACAGCCCAGCAGCCCAGGCAGGTCCGGGGCAAACAATTCGCAGGATTGTGTTGTGGTAGAGAGGCTGCGCCTTGATGTCACGGTGCAGCAGCTCCGCAGAGTGCATGTACTTGAGCGCCTTGAGCAGCTGGTACATGATGTACGACTTGTGGATCTCCTCCAGGATGTTGGCGCGGATGACCTTGCGAGACACAGCACAACGTTGATGTAAACAGCAAGCGTGTCAATATTGTTAGGTTGCTAAGTGTCCTCAGCACAGCTGCAGTCTTATTCAAGCTCATTGTTGACATGCATACGACTTAAAGCAGATGCAAAGCTGCACAAGAACCTCCAGCATACCGCGTGCAGGTCCGTCTCCATGTACTCGAAGATGAGGTAGATGTCCCGGTCGTTCACCGCCTTGATGACGTTCAGTATCCTGCGCAAGCTCACATACGATGACATGGAGGGTTTGACATCTACTGGTGGCGGCTCCAGCCCTCCTGGATCCGAGGGTGTTGTGAATCTCACAAGCATGCAGGAAGAGTCGCATGCGCCATTGCGGACAGCAGCACCAAGAACAGCACCTGATGATGTTCTCGTGGTTGTTTAGCTCCTGCAGGAACATGATCTCCCGGAACGTCCGCTGCGGGTAGCGGCAGCACCGCTCAAGCTGGGTTTTCGGGGACCGCTCGGTGTGCAGACACTCGACTCTACCTGTGCATGATAATGTGCCACAGAGCAGCTGGCTACCTGAGCATCTGTGGCATTTTGAAACGCGTCGAAGATCTTCTTGAGCGCGATCACTTCGCCTGTCTTTTTGTCCAGCGCTTTCCACACGATGCCATACGCCTGAATGATGGACGCAGAAGCGGAGATCAGCATGCGATCACGCCTCAGGAGATCAGGCGGTCGCAGCGGGACGAGCTCAAGCGGTAATGCCAATTTCCAACGACACTCACCCCCTTGCCGAGCTTGCTCTGCACCTGCAGGGGTGCCGCATGCCAGGGAGCACCATCAGCCATGAGTTGGACTCTTGTGTCGCACCAGCGATGCTGGCAGGTTCACCATTTATCAGGATGGTTGCAGCATCGGACAGCATCAAAACGTGCTCTCGAATGACAGCCATGACAGCACACAGCACTCATGTACCTCGAAGCGCTTGAAGACCTCCTTGTCAATCTCCTCGTTCTGAACGGAGTTTCGCAGCGCCATCGCAGCCGATACACGTGTGACCAGGACGTCAGGGCTTCAGCAGCAACTGCTGCCTGTCATCTCGCTTGACAGTACTTGCGCGGCAGAGGACAGATGGCGTTGACGTGTCACAACATTATCACAAGCCTAACGTGCCATGGGCTGTCTGACAAGGGCTGTCACATGGATGACAGCACGCCCGAGTCGTGGATCAGACCAGACTAGTCACAGGCGAGATAATAGACTTTTGAAATGGAGATCAATTTAAACGGCTCAGTCCTGGCAGCAATGGCGACAGGCAGCGAGCAAGGCTGTGAGATGCAACTACGTCGCGGGGCTGCAGTGGATTGCAAATGATCGCAAATGCACTGTGTGCGTTGTGATAAAGCTGCCTGTCTCGTTTCGACAGAGTGCTTGGTGAAGAGACTCGGGAAAACGAGGAAAACACGGCTTCTTGGCTTGCACTGCGCATCCAGCAAAACGCAATATGCAGTGCGAGTGACACTAGGGTGATGCAATGTGATGCCTTTTGACTGCTGCGCACAGCGACACTGCAAGCTCCCGAGACGGGGCAGACCGTTGCCACTGAGTCCTGGGCATTGAACCTACTGGTTTGGCTGTCGTACATCCATTGGCGTTGCTATCGTTACCTATCCAAGTCTTGCCATCGAGCACTAAGCAACGCTCAATATTCGGCACTTCCCGCATTCGCATGCTGCTCGCAATGCTCAAGGTTGCGGCTATCGCGCTGCTGGCGGCGTTTAGCATTACGCTGCTGCTCACGGCGCCGGCGCCAGCCGAGGGGGGGTCCAAACCGCAAGTTGCAATTATCGGCGGTGGCATCGGGGGCGCCGCGACAGCCTACTTTGTGCGCCAGCTGTGCGGCGACCACGTGTCAATCCACGTCTTTGAGCGGGAGCATGTGGGCGGCCGGCTGATGAGCCTTGGATACGATGGCGGCACATATGAGCTTGGCGGCTCAATGGTGAGACGATTGTGCGGCCGCACTGCATGCATTTGCGCGGGTTTTGCTGCATGGCATGCCCCTGCTTGCCTGCATTCGGCGCCATGCATATGTTGCTGAGCTTGCGCGTCCTGCTATCCCTCGCAGGTCTATGAAGACAATGTGTACATCAGGTGCGTGCAATGCAGTGCTGTGGCTGCCGTCGTCGGCACAGCATGCAGGCGACCCATAGCTTGCCGTGCCCACATTCACGGAAGCACGCCCCTCAGCGCCAAGACCCCGCTTTGAAACCGCGCCTGTGACTTAGCGCAGGGAGCTGGCGGATGCGATGGGCCTCGCGCGGGTGGATCCCGGAACCGGCCCCAAGGCGGACAGCTCGCCCTTTTCTCTCTACGACGGCCGCGAGTTTGTTTTCAACCAGAGCACCTGGACTGCGCTCAACCTGTGGCGCATGTACCGCCGCTACGGCACCGCGCCGCTGCGCTTCCAGGTTTTGTCTTGGACCTAATCTGATTGTGCATATTGATTTTGTGCTGCGTGTCGCTGCCGCCGGAGCCCCGCCACAGGCCAGCAGGCTCGCCAGTAGGCCAGTAGGCCCGGACATGACGTAGCGCATGATGTGATTCCTTCCTTCCTTCCTGCGCTTCCAGGGCCGCCCGGCCGCCATGTTCCAGCGCTTCCTGCGCATCTACGAGGCGCAGGGCAACGGCACGGCCTTCGCGACGCCCGAGGCGCTGCTCCGCCACGTGGGCCTGTTCCACCTGACGCAGCGCAGCCTGCGCAACCAGCTGGCGGTGAGATTTAAGGAGTGCCCGCGGGATGTGCGCCACATGTTTGTACATACCTGCACTACCTGTGCATCCGTCCCTCTGACTATTGCTGTGCTTGCATCATCCTTCGGTAAGGATCCTTTTGTCGTGGTTGCAACAGCTGATGCTGTGTTGCTGGCGATTCTCAGCGCAACTCTGGACATGTTCAGTGGAATGCACAGTTTGTGCCGCAGATGGATGTGCATGTTGCCGCAGAAGAGCATGGGCACGGACGAGAGCTCGTACCGCTTCGGCTCAGAGTTTGTGGCGGCGGTGAATCGCGTCAACTACAATCAGGACAACGGCATCAACGCGCTCGCAGGTGAATCATGATGCAGCTTCATGGATGCGAAGGCAGGGGGCTGCGCTGTTGCAGCTCTGTTGAGCAATGCTGTTGACAGGGGCGTTTCAGCAGCCTTGCAATCGCAAATGCGGCAGCAAGGTGACAATGCCAGTCCGAACCCACAAAGGAGTTGCTTTAGAGCAAGTTTGCCCAGCAGGCATGGTGTTTATGCTGTCGGCCACGGCCTCGCGCATCTCCAAGATCGCGTGTGGCAAATAAACTTTCTAGCTCACAAACCCAAATTTCTGAGTCTGTTCTGCAGGCATGGTGTCGATGCTGCCGGCCACGGACTCGCGCATCTTCAAGATCGCGGGCGGCAACCAGCTGCTGCCCGAGTCGCTGCTTCAGGCGGCGAACGTGCGGTTGAAGTTTGGTTGGGTCGTCAACGAGGTGCGCCTGATGTGAGAATCTCTCAAACTGCACTGACTGCCATAGTTTGCTGCATGTCCCGAGCCATAGGGACTGTCGGACTGAATCAGACTTGGACATGGCCTCCAGGTGACGCTTTGAGATCGAGGTACCTGCTTGCAATGCGCAACAAGTTGCCCAACTTTGTCGTTGAAACAGGTGCGGCCGGCGAAGAATAAGGGGTACGAGCTGCACGCTGTACGGGCGGCCGGCGGGGAGCGCGGCCGGCGGCACGCCCGCTGGGACCAGGTGACCGCGGAAGCTGCGCCACAGCAGCAGCCTGACAGCCGACAAGCAGTGGCGCTTGCCGCAGCCTCAACCCTGTCAGCACTGTGCACGAGCCCTTCAACGCATCCCCGTTGCAAATGCTCAGATTTGACATGAAATCAGCTGTCCGTTTAGCAGTCAAAAGCCTGCCCATGCAGGAGGTGGCGGGACCCTATGCGGCCGTCATCATCGCGGCCCCCCTGGAGCAGAGCCGGCTGCGCTTCAAGGGCGTGCACGTCACGCCGCCGCCGGAGCGGCAGTACCAGCGGGTGGTGACCACCTATGTGACCGGCCGCCTGCGGGCCGACTATTTTGGCGTGCAGAAGCTGCCCGCTGGTGAGGCCTAACAATGGTGTCAGCATTGCTGTCGACAACGAGCAGCAATTCAGAGATCTGGGCATGGCGTTGTCTGCCTCATCCTGATCGCGAATCTCACTTCAACCGACCACAATGTGGCATGTTTCTGTGGCTGCAACTTGCTTCTGTGGTAGGACAATTCTCGCCGCCGACCAAGTGCTGACAAAATCAGAAATTCTGAGACACCCTGACAATGACTCGGCATCAATTGTCTGCAGACCAGGTGCTGGTCACGGAGTCAGCGGACACGCCATTCAGCGTCATCACGCCGCTGCGCCGGCTGCCGAGCGGGCAGACGCTGTTCAAGCTCTTCTCCGCCCGGCCGCTCGGCAAAGAGCTGCCGCGGCTATTTGCCAACGTCACGCTGGTGCGCGTTTGTGGCGCCCCTGACATCTGGCAAAATCTTCGTTCAAAAGCGAATCTGTGCAGACACAGGTGATAATGCGGAGTCAGGGGAATTACAACTGCTCTCGGTCGTTACCGTGGGCAGAGGAAAAGGTGATTGTTCTCTGATAGGCTGAAAGGCTTCGAATGCGCGGATTCCAGTTGGACACGCTGACGTCAAGTTCTCGTCACAGGTGGACGAGCACGACTGGCGCGCGTACCCGCACTTTGCGCCGCCGGAGCAGTTCCCCGCCTTCAAGCTCGCCAAGGGCATCTTCTACAACAACGCCTTGGAGAACGCCGCCTCCGCCATGGTGAGACGCGGTGGGGGAATATTGCGGACATTGCTGAACTTCAGCCCTGCTGCCAAGTCGGTGTGCTGTTGTTGTCCAGTGATTGCCTGCTTCACACTGCTGCATATGCAGTGCCGGGGAGGCTGCCTTTCCTCATGATCTGCAGCAGCGCCTGAAGTCTACCTGAGACCACCTCGTGCGGCGTGCTGCCGCAGGAGATGTCGGCCATTGCAGCCAAGAACTCCGCGCTGCTGCTGCAACAACATTTGACGTCGCACTGGGGTCTCGGCGAGGGCCCGGCCAGCAGTGCTACAGAGCCGATGCTTGTGGCGGACGCCTGAGCCAGCGGAGGCGTGAGGGAGCCTGACGGACCTGGGCGGGCGCGCAAGTTGGGAACGTGCATGGCGCGCCATCTACTGGAACTTGAAGACGGAAGGGACCTCGAGTCCCACACAGCGGTTGACCAACATTCTGCTGGTCAACCGCAGAATGTTGGTCAGCTGCATCTTGGCCGGGGCCTCAGCCACTGAACGCGGCGGATGGCTTCCCCCCAAGGAACTTGCACCCGCGGGCGCCCTATCAGAACCCGGGCAGGCAGCCCCCATCAAGCTTATTGATTCACTGGCAAATGCGGGGTGTTCGATGACTTTGTTCGTTGTGCATGTGCGTCGCTGTGTTGTTTGCTCGCTTCTGGCTGTACACTACCTGGAGAGGTATGTCTGTTTGGTTTCAAGGCGATGCAAGCTCGTCGAATCGACACCATCATACTCTGCAGACCCTCACATCGACAGCTTGAACGATATTTTCTCGCGCTTGCCGTTCTTGCCGGTACCCAGCACCTTCTGTTGTTCCTTTTTGCGCTTTTTCTCCTCCTTGTCCCGCTTCCCCTTATCCGCCTGCAAAATTGATTCACCTCATGTCACGTCACCTCGTGCCTCGATGAGCGGAGGAATTTGAGATGTTGCTGCGAAGCGCAGCTGGCGGCAGGCGGCAGCGGCGACGCTGGTATGCACATGCAGGCCTGACAGCCACAACGTCCAGCAGGATGCTGGCTGAAGGCACAACACAACTTGCCTGCATCTTGGCCTGCAGCTCCAGGAGGCGCTGCTCCGCCGCAGACTGCTCCGCCTTTGCCGCCAGCTGCCTCGCCTCCTGCTCCTGTTGGATGAAACAGCGATGGCGTCAGCCATCAAGGTGCAGAGAGAAAGCCTCTCGTCTGGCTGGGTGATGACTGCTCGTTTCAGGAGCTCTTGCCCGTGCTGCATGGCCGTTGATGCCTGGCACGCCCAGATGTGCCCAGGCTGGCCGAAGCTGAGAGCATTCTATCACGTTGAAGACCGCACCGCCTGGCGCTGCGCGGTTTCCAGCCCCTGCCCTCTCGGAGTCCTTGGACACCCTCGGTCATACAACAGATAGCATACCAAGTGTGATAACAAGCCTCCAGGAACGCACCGTCTGTCCGGCGTGCAGCCTCCAAGCCCGCGCAGCTCGACCTTCTTGGAGTCGTTGGCCGCCTGGAGACCCTCAGGCATGAAGCATGTTCAGCTCAAGATGGGATAGCAATCCTCCAGAAACGCACCGCCTGGCGGCGGGCGGCCTCCAGGCCCTGCAGCTCGGCCTTTTTGGAGTCGATAGCCGCCTTGGCGCGCGCCTGCTCCTCCGCTGCAGCCTGCCGCTCCGCTTCCAGTTCGGCTTCAACTTGTTCCTCCAGCACCTGGCAATCAGGGCTAGTGCGTCAGCAAAAGCAAAGAGGAAACCCTCCTGCGCAATACATGGCGTGCGCCTGCTCCTCCTCCTCGGCTTGTCTTCTGCCTCCAGCTCCGCCTCCACCTGCTCGTTTAGTACCAGCCAAGGATGACATGCGATATTGAATCACTGGGGACACGGGCAAGCATCTGTATGTGTGGTAGCGGCTTGCGCCGCCGCCTGCTCCTCCTCCGCGGCCTGCCGCTCCACCTCCAGCTCGGCTTCCACCTGCTCCTCCAACACCTGGCATGCAGAAGCGTTGCGTCAGCAAAAGAATGGCTAAGAGCAGCAGCAAATCCTTCCGCATGACCCGAGGCGCGCGCCTGCTCCTCCTCCGCGGCTTGGCGCTCCGCCACCACCTGCTCCTTGAGGTTTATCGAGCGGAAGGGCTGCGGCAGTGAGTCTCATTCCGCACGGTCAATGGCGTGAGCGTGGTTCCCGCTTGCTGAGGCAAAGACACCTACACTCGTCCAGCACCATTTGCACTTACACACAGTTTGAACAATTGGGCATGTCACCTTGCGCTCGCAGTCGAGCCGCTCTCGCAGCTACTGCTGCGCCGTGCTTGACCGGAGGTTCGCTGCAGCTGCCCGCAACCTTGCACTTGTTTGCATTCCAGTCGCTTGCAGCCGGGACCACAAAGCCGAGGATGCCAGTCTCTGAAAGACCTGCAAGACAAACCTTGCGCTCGGCGTCGAGCCGCGTCTGCAGCGACTCCTGCACCGCGTCCGACTCCAGCACCTCCGCCACCCGCTGGTCGACCAGGCGCGCCACCTGCGCCCGCACCCATGGTTAGGGAGTCTCTTCTGGGGGACAGGAATCTGGAATTACTGCACCGCGTCCAATCCCACCGTGTCCAATCCCAGAACCTCCGCCACCCGCGGGTCGGTCAAGTGCGCAACCTGCACCCCGCACCAGTGGCAGCTCATACCGCCTGCGTCCTCAGGGTGTCGTCTGGAAAGGGAAAGGGGCCTGGGGTGGCAGATGTCGGAATCTGTGTCGCATGCATTGTGAGGCACACAGGTTGCACCACGAGAGGCTGTTGCGCATGGCCCTGAGAGGCTGCTTGGGTCCCGATGGGATTGTCCCAATTGGCTCGACAGAACTGGCTGATTTCGACAGATTAGGCAAATCAAGCAGACGCACCTGTCGTGCGACCTCCGCCTCGATAAGGCGCGCCTCGAGCGCCTTGCGCCGCGCGTCAGCCTCCGCCTTCCGCCTTCATCAGATTAAAAGCATGTAAATTCTGTATATGAGGGGAAAAAATAAATTTACATATGAAAGTGCATTGCGTTGCGCGTCAGCCTCCGCCTTGCACAAGCTTGTTTACGACCATTTGACATGGGCCCAAAGCTTCGGGCTTCTTGCATCCCCGTCTGCTCACCTCCAGTGGCGAGTTTGGCACATGCCAGCAAGCTCTGCCGTTTGCTCAAAGCCAGGCGGCAACAAGCGCGCGGCATGAAGGCGCAGTGCAGAGGACGGCAATGCTGTGTATGACTTGTGTGCAGCCTGAGTACCCCGTTAGGCAGGCAGACGAACAGACTGGCAGCTACCTTAGCCGGTCCGCTTCTGCCTTTGCGGCTGCCGCCGCACGCTCCCGCTCGACGCTGGCCGAGGACCGCCGAACCCGCGGCGGACTGGCGCCCCGCTTCCCGCTGCCCCTGCTGCCGCCGGCCTGGGCCCTGCCGGCCGCGCCCCCGCCGGATTTGCCTCTTGCCGGAGAGGCACTCCTGCCGGGGCTGGCACTGCGGCTGGGGCTGGGGCTGGCTGTGGGACTGTGGCCGCGCCGTGAAGGGCGGCGGCCGGCAGGACTACGACGAGTCACAGGGCTGCGTGACGGGGACCGCCGGCCCGCCGGCCGCCGCGATGGTGACGCGGGGGAGCGGCGCGGCGACCGGCGGCGCCGCGGCGGAGAGGGCGACCGCCGGCGGGGCGGCGGCGGCGACGGCGGCGTACGGCGACGCGATTTTGCCTCGCGCCGCGGCGAGCGGGACCGCCGTTTCCGCTCGGGCGCTCTGGAGTCATGCCTGCAGTGTCGAGGGCTTTAAATCAAGCGCGTGTCTTTGTCTGGTCATGATTCATCCACTCAAGGTGCTCAAACGGAACGAAGCGGTTTGGGGGTGGGACGCGCCGTGGATGTTAGGGGTGTGTGTCAGCGTTTGCTGCTAGCTTCTGCGGCAGCGTGCGCAGGCGCACCGAGCTGGGGAGCATGAGTCTCGGTTCTTGGCAGGCTTGATGCGCTATCCTGCCCCACTGGCGCAGACCGTTTCTCTTGTTGTGTGTCCGGTGCCCGTCAAAAGAGGAGCTTCAGGTGTCAGCCGGTATTGGCAGTGCAACGCAGGCATAGAGCCGCTGGAGCACGGGAAGCTGCTTTGGGCTGTTCTGCGGTACCTTCGGGATGCTGATCTGCTAGGTCTCCTGCGTGGACTCCTGCTGCGGTCTTTTTCGCTGCGCCGCTTGTGCCGCGGGCGGTCTTCACTTTCTTTACTGCGGCTCCTGCTTCTCTTGCCCCGTCGCTGCGGCGACCGGGACCTCCATCTGGCCATCTCTACGTTGGCAGAGGAAGTTACATGCCAACAAGTGCCTCGCTGAATCGCAGCCAGCCAGCCAGGCCCTCCAGATGCTCTGCAGGAGCTGACCACGATCCGCGACGGTGGCGGGCAAGCAGCTCAGCGATACTGCTGCTTGAAATACGCTCTTTACAGTCGTCAATGCAAGCGGGCAGGAACTGAAATGTGGCCGCGACCTGGATTGCGAAGGGGTGATTATGAATGTTAATCATTGCTAGTATCACTAGGTCGGCAAAACCCTACGCCCTACTTCGCCGCTGCAGCTGTTCACGGGCTGTGAGCTGCCGAGTTCGACGTTTCGTGGCGTTCAAGCAAAAAGGCTGGCAAAGCAGAGCCGTTGAAGCGCCGTTCTCTGTCCACTCTGTCCAAGTCCCTTGCCTCCTCTCCTCTTCCCGTCCATTCCCTCTCGCCTTTCAATAGGCCGTCCTGCCGGTGCCTGATCAAAACCCTGAGGTCCAGCAGTCCAGGAAAGGTGAATAGGTGAAATTTTAGGCATCTTCGGCACAAGCAAAGCCATCGCGGTTGCTCGCCGGTCAGCACAAAGCTTAGAACGTTGACAAGGTGTTTGACAGCAAGTTCTGACTGTTTGCTGCACACATCGCGCGCTGTAGCTTTTCCAGCAGAAATCTGAGATTTCGATCGATCTGGCTAGACCCCAGGAGTTGTGCAATCGACAGCTACGTAGTGCACTGGCTGAGTTCGCAGAACGTGTTCACCTGATGTGAACTATCAATAATCTTTACGTCCTTGGCTCTTTCGCTCAGTCATACACAAGTGGCATCCCACTGCCTTGCGGTCGCGCACGCCGGCATTAGCACACCCTAGGTTTGCTTATAGACTGCAGTGGCACAGTCAGCTGCCCATGCGCCCGCTTTCGCTGCAGGACGGCGACGACCTGCTGCCGCTGAGCACGCCGTCGCAGGGTGACCCTGAGGCGGGCCATGCGCCGTCCCCATGGAGGTATGCGGCATCAATCTGATCATCAGCATGAGATGATGAATCAAACACAGACATGCATCAAGATGGCGTTTTGGAGGTGGCTGTTGCCTGCGCAGGACTGAGACCAGCCTGAGCGAATCGCGAGACGTGCGCATTCAGGTGCGCTGCGCTCACACGCTGCCAAGGCTGCTGTCACGTTGCAGCACCCCCGCTTATTGCCTGTAGCTGACTGAAGTGCATCGCACTCATAAACAAGCAGCGCATCTGCATTGATGACATGCCACCAATCGGCTCTCGATATGCAGGCGCTGATCCATTTTTGTTGTCACTGCAGGCGCTGATTCAGGCGGCGCGCGGCCCGCAGCTGCTGGGCCTGGACAAGAAGCAGTGGGCGTGGCTGTTGCTGCACTCGTTCCTGTTCGCGCTGCTGTGCTACTGGGACACCTACCTGACTGTGCGGCTGAAGGGTGGGTCTCCCTGAGTTGCCGCTGCCAACAAACCACTGCGTGCAGCAGCGCATCAGCTCGTGCCAGTTGCCACTCCCTGGCAATGCCGGACGCCGTACAAGCAGAAACAGCTGATCCTGTTGGGTGCAGGCGCCTTGGACTTTGCACACTTCAGTTTGTATGACATACTGTACATGGCGGGCGCCCTCGGCGCCGTGGCGGCGACGGGACTGTTGTACCACAGCCTGTATGCGTCGGACCCGGGGTGGGTGCTGCCCGGCGGCAGGGCGGAGGCGCCGGGCCGGCCGATGTGCCAGTACTGCGGCGTGCGGCCGTCGTTGCGCTCGCGGCACTGCTTCCTCACAGGCAAGAGGAATTGAATCTATTTATACCATTCATGCACTGATTGTGCCTCCGCAGCAATCGCAGCAGTGAATGTGGCTGCGGCCTGCGCATGGACTGCACTCTTCCTCTTGGAGTGCATGTAGCTGAGCCCGCTGTCAACACGCAGCGACCCTGACGCAGGTCTGTCTTCGCGCCTGCAGGGCAGTGTGTGGTGAAATACGACCACTTTTGCGGTGAGCGAGGGCACTGCATGGCTGTTCGGCTGACGGGTTTATGATCATCTGTACACACCATGCAAGCGGAAATGCACACCTCAATGGAGTTTGTGATGTGCTTCGCAGACCTGCTCAGCACGCCAATTGGAGACGTCAACCACAGGTTGGCACAGTGATGCTGCAGGCTCATTGCGCTGCCATGGTGCTATTGCTCACGGAACAAAGCACGGCAAAACTTGTTAGCCAGAGTTGCCTTTGCTGTGTCTGCAGGCGGTTTTGGATCTACCTGCTAATGCAAACGTTCGTGGTGTTGTGGGGCTTGCTGATATCCGGTTCCTCCCTGGCCGAATGCCTGGCGCCCTCTGCCATTCGAGGGGCGGGCGGCTGCTGGACACTGGCCCCTGTCAGGTCAGTGTTTTGCGTATTTCATTACAGCGTTCCCGATGAGTTCAATGGAGGTGCTTCGGGTATTGTCAGGCAGCCCTGCTGTCAGTGCCTTCTGCGGTGCATTGCACCAGGTCTGCCCTCTTCCATCTCTTGGCTGCAGCCTGCATCAGGACACCCTTGCAACGCTCGATGCAGGGCGACGGTGCTGCTGTTCGCTTCGATGCTTTTGCTGGCGCTGTTTCTGCTGTTTGGGTCGCTCTGGGCACTCCACACATACCTGGCGTGCTCTGCTCAGACCACCTACGAGCTTCTGAAAGGTCAGCAGCCCGTCTGCGATTTCGTGTCGCACACAGATGGCATGAGCACGAAAATTAGCATCACATGCATGTTCCAAGTGGCGTTCCTGACAGCGACTGCCGCCCTCTGCAGGCATAGCGGTCCCCTACTTGTCGACCTTCTATGCAATGTACAGTGGTCCGCACAGCCGGCAGGTCCGGTACTCCAGCCTTTGGCCAGAGCTCATCCGGCGCTGGATGATCGGCAACCCACCGCCAGCACCATTCAGTGAGTCTGCGTGTCTGAAAAACATGATGCAAGGATACACGATGCAAGGGCTTGCAAGCTGAAATACTTGGATGCTCATTCCGGGCACGCGTCCAATACTAACATGATCTGATTTCGAACCCGCAGGCGAGGGCATTGTGAGGAATGCAGAGGTGTTCTTCTTTCGTGAAAAGCCACACGATTACAAGTATAAGGGCGTGGCCTAGTATCCCAGGTTTCAGTTGATTGCAGCGATTGATTTTGGCCGTCAATGCCGGAAATCCTATGTGAGATTCAAGCAAACTGACCACATTGCCGCCCGGTGCCTTGAAGCCTTCGAAACAAATACCTCAGCACTAGTCAAATAAATGATAACACACACAGAGGGTACTTCAGCTGCGAAGTATCTACTTGCGTCAGTATCTACTCGCGTCGCATTTCTGCACCTAGTTAAAATGGCCACGCGCAGGTCAGACTCAAAAGAACGTTGCGCTGCAAACATCGGTGACTGAAAATATTCTGCCAACCATCTAATTGCGAATGGATTCTCCAGTCAGCCCCTGATCACACTCCAGAACAGCCCCTCTGCGATGGCTGCCCCGCCTTCTGTCACATCAATGCTGCTAGGTTGTCGAACCCCTGCCAGCAGGTACATGGAGCAGTGATCCGGTGGTTGCTGCTGCTTACTGAGCGATGGCACTCTGCTGCGCCGCCAAGGGGGATCAAGATCTTGATCCCCCTTGGCGCCGCCGCCTCATGCGCCCCCAGCCGTGGCAGCGGGCGCGTCCGCCAGAGGCGCCGCCGGCTGCACGTCACGGCCCAGCTGCCGCAGGTCGTCAGGCAGCTGGAGACTCTCCGGCGGCCGCTGCCACGCCTCGCCGGCGGGCTGCGGCTGCTGTGCGTCTGATTCTGCCTGCCACCGGGACTGCAAATGTGGCTCGAGCTGCCCCGCCTGCTGCAGCTGCTCCAGCAGCTGCTCCCGCGGCTGACACTCTGACTGCTGGCTGCCTTCCAGTTGCTGCGGCTGCGCCTGCGGCTGCTGGTGGTGTTGTTGGGACTCGTGCTGCTGGAACTCCAGCAGCTGGAAGCCCTGCACGTGGTAGTCCTGCCGGTGCTGGTATCCCTGCTGCTGGTGCCGCTCCGGCGGTGGAGTGTCTAGGCCGGGCACGATGACGGTGTAGACTTCGTCCAGGTCATCCTCGGCCAGCTCAAAGCCGCCGCCCTCGTCCGCCGACATGTCCGCGGTCTCGCTGAGGAAGCCCACCAGCTCCTGTCCCGCACATGCGAGATTGAGTACCTCAGAGACGTAGTTGCAGACCGAAGTGATGTGCTGCACAGAGCGAAAGAGTAGGGCAGAGGGCATCATGCGGGGACACAGGGAGGAGCAGGCTGCGCCACGGACGCACCTGCAGGTTTGCGTTATCGAGCTCCAGCGCCGAGCACCGTCGCAGGATCTCCTGTTTCTCCTGCTGCAGCTGCGACACCTGCAGCATGCAAATCGCCATCGTTACTGCACGTCTGTCATGATGGCGTTTTGTGAAGGGGCCACATCATTTGCATGCATACATTGCACACCATGCATGCATGCATGCACAAACCTCCGCATTGCTGACGCCCCCGTCTAGTGGCCAAAGCGCTCACCTGCTGTAGCAGGATCTGCACCATCTGGTTGTCCTGCCCGTCTGCCGCGGCGTCCTTCGCGCCTGCCTCTGCGCCGCCTGCACCTGTTGCGCCGCCCGCGGCCGCTGATGCCGGCTTCTGCGCTGCAGCCGCTGGCGAGCGGATTGGTCGGAACACCGGCTGGATCTTCGGCGCCGGCGCCGGGGCCGACGCCGGCACGGAAACCGCTTCTGGGTCGCTCATGCTCGCCGGCGCGCCGTTGGCAGGCGCTGCCGCCGCCGCACCTTCCGGCTGACTGCTGACGGACCAATCTGAGGCGCGCCGCGAGTGGCGCTTGCGCATGGGCGACCCCATCTGCTCCGACAGCGAATCTGTGTCATAGTCCGACGGCAGCGGCGCCGCCATGGACAGCAGGTTGGCGAAGCGCCCGTTCTCGTTCCGGTGCAGCTCCACCAGCTGCCGCTCTGCGCGTCCAGGGGCAACGTGCACAGTGAGTTTGATATCTCTCTTGTATTGACATGATGCAGACATGCAGGCTGCCGCACCTACCTCAAGTACCAGGAATATGTCATGCAGAATCAGTGCCAGCGTTTGCATGCGGTGGCGATGGTGCGCTTACGCTTGAACATGTCGAGCTTGCGCCGGCCCGCTTCCCTCAGGCGTGCACGCTTCTCATCCTGCGACACCACAAACCAGCGCTGAGTCGCGGCGCATGTGTGAAGCATCGGCAGAGCAGCGGCGCAACGTTGATGATTCACAGCGCTCGCGAGGCAATCACAAGCGGATCCAGATTGTGTACGATCCCTTTGTATATCGTCACAGTGGCACAGCTGTTTGTCTTTGCACCTGGCTCTGCATGCGATTGCGCCGTACCTCGCTCAGGGGCTGGCCAGACTTGGTCCTGGAAAGGTGCCGAGCGGAGCCATCCCTCCGGTTTGGTGGAAACATGATGCCGCTCTGGCTGCTGTCGGTGTGTCCTGTCTGGACTGTCTCAAACGCATGCACGCTGACGCTGTACTGCCTGCCTCGGGACTGCTCGGTGAAAGCGATGTGTTTATTTCACGGTGTTCACGAGAAGGGGTCAACGGGGGATCACTACATAGCAGGTGCTTTACGGTGTCCCACTATCGCATGCAAATGCTTGGAAAGAGGGCGACAAGTAGCACGCTACTGGGGAGTAACTGAGTGATTTCTCCCGCGAGTCGACTCATGCAGGGTTCAGGCGCAGCTGGCATTCGAAGCCTGCGCCTGCCTGCGCCACTTGCCGAGTCCACTCCTCCTCGACTTGTGTGTGATACGTTGTGAAGTCCGTTCTGTTCAGGAAGGCGGCCGCACGTCAGTGAAGCAGGACCTGACGTTCAGGTGTGCGCAGCGCATTACAAATGGTATGTTCCGAGCGACACACAGCAGCTGTTGAATGGCCGATTTTTGCTTTGCAGGTGTGGATTGCAGCGATTCCTGGTGCTGGCGAGCAAGTTAGCCACCATGATTGAGGTTATTCTGAATGACCGTCTCGGCAAGAAGATCCGCGTCAAGTGCAAGTGCGCCTCTGCAGCATCCCCTCGGGTTTCAAGTGCTCTGTGTATATTCGCATGCACCTGCCATCACAGTCTGCTGAGCTGTTCCTCTTGGAACACTGCTGCTGCTGAGCTACGACGTTGCCGTCTTCGCCGCCCGACGCATTCCTGCCGCTCATGCTGCATACAAATGTATATATATATATATATATATATATATATATATATATATA
>JAABUL010004647.1_pt1 | contig 18086 bp, 23 predicted proteins | sample 5559151 | NCBI WGS metagenome assembly JAABUL01 (sample SAMN10711876, study PRJNA513368) | rock metagenome | isolation source: Antarctica rocks | place: Antarctica: Victoria Land, Pudding Butte sud | reverse complement strand
AGTCCGTCCAAAGCAAGGTGGAAGCGGATCCACTCTCCAGTCTTGTTTGAGACGCCATTGTGGTAGACTCTCTACTTTGCGACAAGGGCGCTTCGCTTAGAAGACAAAGTACTTTATCGTGATGATATGCGTATTGACATCATGATAAGAGAATTCTCGCAAGCATGTCATTCTTGCAGGGGAGGCCCCGCAACGCAAAGCCAGATACCCGTCCCTGTTCGAGGAACCAGATCCCGGGTAGATTGAGTTGGACCGTAAGGCAAACCTTGATCCATGAAACAAGCCTCCGTGCTACCTTGGGTAGCACTGCGGTCGAAACTTATCGTCCACACATTACCCTCTGGGGCGGTGCCCTTCGGAAGGTCGGGCATAGAGATGCGCTCAATCAAGACAATCAAGCAGCTCTTGTGACAGTCGGCTTCCGGCGTTTGCGGAAAGAGTCGAAAAGTCGAACTGACAGCTGGCTGCTACCCGTGCAGAGACTGATGCTGGTAGCCTGGAGTTGCCCGATGCGCGCATTACCCACAAAGTAGTCTGGCTTTTGAATTCGGTGGAGGGAAAGCTAATTGAGGGGTTCAGGTGTTCAACAGAAAAGAGTGGTAGTTCACCCCACGCCATCTTGCGCACCATCTTGCGCACCATACCCTGTACGTACCTTGTCGAATGTCGAAGCGTTTGAGTGCGATATTTGGTGGACAAGGTCGTCATCACTACAGCCGGACAAAGGGGATGAGTCCGGAGCATCCGGCGCTCCTTTCGCCGACGTCCGTCATTCGGCGTCGAATGGAATCCCCCAGACGGACAGCAACTGGAATTGCAACACTATTCTTGGAGAAATGCCTGAACCAACAATGAAAAAGCAAAATGGAAGCAACGGCTTTGATGAAAGCAAAGCATACCAAGCACAAGAAGAGGAGGGAACGGCCTTTGTGAGCCAACTCATGCACCTACACCCTCACCTGATCTGACCCTCTCTCACTAGTTCGATGACGGCCGAGAGGTCGAGTTGCTGCATTCCGTATACAGCCATCCTTCCATAGACAAGATCAGGGGCTCCCCGAACGGTGTCCTAAAGGCAATTGACGACTATGGGCGCACGCAGAAGTATTTGATGAACGTGGGTGACGACAAGGGGAAGATTGTCGCCAACCTGATCGCAGAGCATAAGCCACTGGTCATGGTCGAGCTCGGTGGATACGTCGGGTATGACCATCTCCGCCCAAAAAAGCTAGTTCCGATGCAGGGACTGATGCCCACGCAGATACTCTTGTATACTGTTTGGAGAAGCCGTTCGAAAAGCTGGTGGAAAACGATATTACAGTTTGGAGAGAAATCCAGAATTCGCGGCTGTCATCATGTCTCTTGTGGATCTGGCAGGCTTGAGTGACGTCGTCAAGGTTGTCGTTGGATCGAGTGCAGATTCCATCAGAAGGTTGCATGCCAGTGGGGAGATTCGACATATTGACCTGATGTTCCTCGACCATTACAAGCCAGCGTATACTAGCGATCTCAAGCTCTGCGAGCATCTCGGATTAGTGACTGCAGGCACGGTGCTGGCTGCCGATAATGTCATCAAGCCAGGCAACCCTCCATACCTAGAATACGTCAGGAGTAGCGTCAAGCAAAAGATCGAACGGTATGGCGCAGGCGCGAACAACGGGACCGATACAGATGGTTTCGGTGATCGATACAAGGACCAATACAAGGAGCGTGAAGGGGAGGAGAAGTTGAGTACGGATGTGAAAGGCAACCCAAATCTGATATATGAGAGCAAGCTAGTGGACAGCTATGAGCCCACGGGTGTGCCGGTAAGCTTGGGCCTCTAATGATATGCAGGGCAGCGTGGCTGACTCTTCCAGGATGGGATTGAGATTACAAGATGTATCGGGGAACAGGAAGTCCAAACATGTACGCACCAGAATGGATTTCCAGAGTCTGATGTGAGGTCCCAGCCTGCAGTCTGAGCGCGTGTGGACCTGGAATGTCGAAAATGGGAAGGGGATGGAGTTACTTTCGTGAAAGAATAAGGCCGCATGCTCGTTAGCGAAAACAATGGATCTTGTGCGTTTTACGCTCCCTGGGCGGAGTACTCGTGGGATTAGATGTTGACAATATAGACAGAGGAAGGGTTCCAGGCGCGAAGGACTAGAAAACAGTGCATCTTTGCAATTAGAGCCTGCCGTAGCAAATTAGAACTACCGGAAACCTCGCCGTGCCCCGCCGAGCCTATTGAGATTCTCATCTTCGCAGCAGGTCCCTAATATGGTACCGATGGCAAACATGGTTCTTCCTACTTCATCGCCTGCCTGCCGGCTGGATTATTGCCCGCAATGGTATCCAGAACCTACAATGTCGCTGTCATCGGCTACGGCATGTCCGCCAAAGTCTTTCATGTATGCAACCCTCAAGGCATCATGATCTTCTTGACCTGATAACCACTAGATACCATTGATTACTGTTGTTCCAGCCTTCAACCTTCACTCTATAGTCCAGCGCCATCCCACCCCTGACAATGACGCCCGAAAGGACCACCTGGGAATCAAAGCCTACAGCTCCAGCGAGGAAATGGTCAGAGACCCAGCCATTGATGTCGTAGTCATTACCACAGTCCCAACGAGCCATTCCGAATTGTGCAAATTGGCACTAGAGCACGGCAAGCATGTTATTGTTGAAAAGCCCTTCACACCAACGTCCAAAGAAGCGGAGGAGCTTGTCGAGATTGCACAAAAGCACGACAGACTGTTGACCGTGTATCAAAACAGGAGATGGGACACGGACTTCCTTACACTCTCGGCGCTATTAAAGGATGGCAAGCTGGGCCGTGTGGTGGAATTCGAGACTCATTTCGACCGTCATCGGCCAGAAGCACCCGCCGCGTCCTCCACTTGGAAAGCAAAACCCCTGCCTGGCGGAGGCGCTGCGTACGATTTGGGCACCCATCTAATAGACCAGGTGGTGGTATCGTTTGGACTTCCAGATAAAATCACAGGCTTTGTTGGATCTCAAAGGGAGCACAATCCTGAGAACGTCGAGGATTCTTGTACCATATTGTTGCATTACGAGTCCACAGGGCTGCTCGCGACGGTGAAAGCTGGGGTTGTGAGTCCGGAGGTTGAGCAGCTACGTTTTTGGGTCAGAGGCGAGAAGGGGAGTTACAAGAAGGTCAGTCCTAGCATGTGCGTCATCATTACCTACTATTTCTTATGTTCCCGCAGTTCCACCTTGACTGCCAGGAAGACCAGTTGAAAGCAGGCAAGAAGCCAGGAGAGCCCGGCTTCGGCATTGAACCAGAGGAGCGTGCCGGCACTCTCACATCTATCGTGAAAGGACAGCCCGAGAGGGAAGTATGTCCCAACATCGAACCCACCACATACAGCGCCTTTTACACTCAATTCGCGAAAGCTCTGGCAGGGGAATGCGATGTACCGGTCAAGCCCCAGGGCCCAAGAGACGTCATACGACTGATCGAGCTTGCGAGGAGAAGCACACGAGATGGCAGGACTTTGAGGGTTGGGGAGCATCATGAGGGGATAGATTGATCGATTAATTTCCACTAAAAGATGCCAATGTATCAAACTCCTCCATGTTCACGTAAAAGTGATGGGCTTCCCAAATCCACTGCGAAAGCTTTCAGACCACAACATATCGCAACGGAGGTATATAACCCATTGCCTACCAGCAATTTAAAATCACCTTCCATACTATCACGAGCTTCTACGCTTTCACAATCAATGTCTGTCCCAAACCCCTACATATCTCGTCTACTCAGGTCTACAGATGTCGCCTACATATCGCGTCTACCCATCTCACCTACACATCGCATCTACATATTTTCTCTGTGTAGACTAATTGTAAGAATCTAGTCGTTACTTTAATATGTTCATTATAGGGCAGGGAACAGGCGTGAAGGACCCCAGCGAGCTTTGGCGACGGGGGCCCCGATCTACGGAAGCATCAGAACCTGAAACGTGCCAAGCCGGGTGAAACGACCACCAGGCTCGCTTAGTCAGCATTGCTAACCCGAAGAGGCTCAAAGCCGACTTGCCCGGCTTGGCACGTCTGCAACACGCGTGCCCCGCCTGACTTCAAGATCATTCTTACATGATGTTGAAAAGATCACCAGGAAGGAGCAAACCAGAAAGTCGATTGACCATGCGTGTGCGGCACGCCAGCCCAGACATGGTCCAAGCCCCGTCCTCCCCGAGTACCCTTATTGAGAACGATATGCCCGACGAGACATACTTTGAAAAGAAACTTCCGTCACCTTCAAAGCAATACTACAATTTCCAAACTTCACTTACGGCCTCATCGCAAGGACCGGCGCGTGTCTCCGAAGACACCCCCTTTCCACCAGCCGATGCGCTCAAAATTGCCCTCGAACAGCGGCGCCGAGATACCGGAAAGCATTTACAAAAACTTTTAGACGACGGGAGGAGGCGAGCTATCCAAAGGCTGATGAACAAGCCCGGGGCGTGGCGCAACATAATGGAGCGGCGACTACGCCGCAGATCGCGCCTCTCGCTAGGTTTAGGGCGGTCAATAGTTCAAATACGAGATAGGCAGGGCCTGAGTAGTCGTCCTGGCGGCAGAAAGATCACTCCGCTCACCGATAGTAAAAGCCTTGAGAAGAAAGGGGCAGTTGATAAGTTTAACACATCCGGAGCAGGGGATTGGTATGTGGCAGCTGGGCTAACAGGCGTGGACAGGGGCAGTGCAGGAGAAGAGCGACAGTATGGACGTCAACACGTCCCTCAATGCCAATGGCCATCGCCCCAAGAAACTCATCCTGAAATTCCCTTTCAAATCTCCCTTGAGCGACAAGCGCCTGTTGCCGGAAGACCAAGCCGAAAACAGTGCGGACGTCAAGGCGTCGCTCAATCCCAAGGGACATCGCCCCAAGATACTCATCGTAAAACTTCCTCTCACAGCTCCCCTAGGTGGCAAGCGCCCATTACCAGAATACGAAGTCGAAGAGGGCGAGAAAGAGAAAGAGATGGCTGGTACAACTCGGGCAATGAATCCACAGAAGAAGCGCCGCCTAGCGGCTCCTCCTGCACAGAAGAAGGTGCCAAAACTTAGACTTGGTGGGCGCACATCGCGGGCATAGAGACTGATGCAGATGACACAGCAACTCAAGCGAAAGAAAAAGCATATCCTAATATCGAATCAGCCACACACACAGCCCCTTTTATACCCAGTTGCCAATGGTCTAGCCTGAGCGTCTTACGAATGAATGAACTTGCGAGGAAAATCACGAAAGATCGAACCAGCCACAGAGCCCCTTTTATACCCAGTTACCGATGGTCGAGCCAGAGCATCTTACGAATGAATGAATGAGCATGCGAGTAAAATCACAAAAGTCTCCTTCACTTTAAAAGATTCGGGAGCATTATAATCAGAAAGATTGATCGATCAACAATTCAACCCATTAATTAACTGATAAATTGATTCTCCAATAAAAGATCCCAACATACCACCGCCTTCTACATATCCACGCAGAAAAGACAGACCTCCCTCCCAAATCGAGAAGCGGTCCTCCCACAAGAAACCAACAACAACATACATGCCCTACCTATGAACCCACGTATCGCTATATCCTACTGACACCCAGCCTCTACCTTTCAATCCTACCCCCCACACCCCTACAATCCAAAACCTCACAACCATCCACACCCCATACAATCCACCCCCTACAACCCCAACCCCACAACAATCCAAAATCCCCACCACCACTCACACCCTACCAACCCATCCCATCCCATATCAACCTCAAACCATCGCTTCCATCTCTCAACCAACTCCATCTCCCATCACCCAACCCACATCTCCCAACCTATATATTCAAATCAACTAAACCCTCTCATCCCATATCAATCTCCAAACCATCAACTCCATCTCTTATAACAAAAAGGAATAGACCCACCTAGCCACATCTCCTAAACCGCAAAACCACTCCCACCATCTACCCCCCACACCTATCCCATCCACCATCCAATCCCTCCCCTACCAACCCATCCCATATCAATCTAAACCATTAACTCCATCTCCCAACTCCATCTCTCAACTCACCCACCCACATCTCCCAACCCACACCAGCCAGCCACATCTCCCAACCCAAAACCACATATTCACCTACAAAAACCACAAAGCCAATCTATTCCCAAATAATCACATCACCATACAAGAACGGATTACTAAGACATATCTCTGGTTTGAATCTGTATTATGAGATTGGGGGTTTCGTAGCTGAATGTGCGCTGCTGGGGGGTGTATGGGGACTGTAAACTCAACGAACGCTTAGGCTCGGGCACAGGTGCAAAGTGAGATGGTAAAGGCAGCGCGAGCTATGATGTCTATGCATAATAAAATCTATCTCAATGCAAGTACTCACTAGCTGAGATGTAAGAGGGTCAGGGAACTAATGCTCGATGTTCGTCAACTGCGTTTGTACCATCCCACGGAAGCTTGTCTAACTACAGCTTCGCTTTCCCAACCTGCGCATCCTGCTTCGCCCACTCCCTCAGAATCTTCCGCTGGATTTTCCCAGCCGGACTCTTTGGCACTGCGTCTATGAATACGACACCCCCAGTCAAATACTTGTGTTTTGCGACCTTGGTCTGCATCCAGCTCTGTATTTCTTCCGCCCCTGTAGCATCGTCTTCTTTGAGTTGTACGTAGGCGCGAGGCTTTTCTTGAGCATCGAAGGAATCTGAGATGCCAACGACGCCAACATCTGCGATGGCTGGGTGGGTGAGGAGGACGGCTTCGAGCTCGGCGGGAGCTACCTGGAGGCCGGAGACTTTGATGAGTTCCTGAATCGTGTTAGCTTCGTCTTCACCATGTATTGCGGGTCTCAGCGAATGAAATACCTTCAATCGATCCACTATCCAGAACCAACCCCTTTCATCAGTCATAGCCACATCTCCTGTCCTCAGCCAATCTCCCTCGAGCCTTGTCTCCCTCGTTGCATTTTCATTCTTCCAGTACCCAGGACTAACATTGGGTCCTCTAATATGAATTTCACCTCGCTCGCCTGTTGCCACCTCTTTCCTATCCTCGTCAAGGAGTTTCACCTGGCTGTTCGGCAGGAGAATGCCGACGCTCCCAGACTCGTCCTTGATACCGTTTGGTAGAGTGAGCCCCATACAGGTGACCTCAGTCATACCCCAGGCCTGCTTGACGGTGGTCTTGAAGCGCGTAGCGCATTCGCTTTGTAGCGATTTGGAGAGTGGTGCTGCACCACACGTGATCCTTTTGACGCTACTCAGATCGTATTTGGCCGTGGCCGGGTGTTTGCCTAGCAAGACCATAATTGGAGGTGCAACGTGAAGCTCTGTAATCTTGTGAGTCTGAATTGTATGGAGGAAATCCTCGTAGACAAAGGTCTTCATCACGTAAACTGGGGTTTGGGTCTTTCCCGCCATCAATATGGCACTCCATTGGCCGTAGGCATGAAAGAGAGGCAACAAGCCTATCCAACGCTCACGGAGGGTTTCGCCTCCATCCGTCGTCTTATTGAGGAAGATATTCTGCTCCACGTTCGCGACGAGGTTGCTGTGGGTAATCATGACGCCTTTAGGGAGACCTGTGGTGCCGCTTGAGTAATTGACGCTAGCAATTTGCGTCTTGGCTTCTGAGCCTTTGAGTAGGGGCCATTTATAAGAGGCAGCTTCTTCAGGACTGCCGAGCATTGACCGCCAATCTTTGGTCTCATTGATGTCCTTGTGTTCGGTATCGGAGAAAAGGTAGACCTTATCTTCGGCAAGTCCAGCCTGCTTCGCAGCATTCCGTGCCGTGTCGAGTAGGTCAGGGTAGACTAAGACGACTCGGGCTCCAGTATTTCGCATCTGATAGCTCATCTCTGACAGACACGGTCAGTATCAATGTCCTAGTTCTTTTCTGTGGGGCAGAGATTTATGAGGAAAGAAGCCATGTCGGAGGAGGACCAGGGAGCGATGTTTGCAGAATGCAACAACCAGAGGCAAGGCGTATGGATAGCTCCATGACAATAACCGATGATAAATGTACCTACCATCTGCAGTATAAGCTGGATTGGCACCACTGAATATTCGGCCTGAACCAATGATCCCCAAATATGCTACAGGAACGAAGATATGGTTCGGTGTCACAATCATGACCACCTCGTCCTTCTGTACGCCCAGCTTGTCCAGGCCGACCGCCAATCTCTTGATCCATTGCAGTGCTGTACGTAAAGACAGATATCTCGTGCTATTGGCAGCGTCAATCCATATTGGATCTTCTGGAAGCAATTGTCCCGAGCCGAAGAGGTAGGTCAGAATATCTTGCTCTGGGATGGCGATATCTGGATAGGGACACCGTATGACCATCTTGGCGACTATGAATTGTGTTCGCGGCCAAGAGGAAGAAGACTCATCTCTCGTGCGATAAAAGTGTGTGAAGCCTCGTGGGAATTGTAGGTTTCATCGTCTGCTATTGACTTGTAGCCATACTATGTTGTCTATCAGGATACCCAATCGATGTAGACATTGTCAGCTCTCTGAGCATTGCCTCAATTGAAGAACCGAGTATGTGAGATGACGCGACTAAGGCGAATCCTATGCACGACAGCTTTCCTTAGGCCGTCCGCGATATGCGGGGAAGGAGCTATGGGAAGCAGAACGGAGATTTTGCTCCGGTCAATCTGCAAGCCGAACATGGCATTTGCCGCTGCTCCAGAAGCGAGCATGATGTTTGGACAGTACTGCTCTGCGTTTCACTGACATCGGATAGACCTGGATCTCAACTATCAACAGAAGGGACTATGATGTCCCTAGCGTGCAATTGAGGGTCACTGCTAAAATATTCTATTTTTAGCAGCGAGCCTTGGTCTCTTTCCGTGAGGCTTGGTCGCGAGGTTTCAGCAAGCATCTCACCTCTGCTTGAGCCTCCACCGCGCCCATTGCAAGGCCGCAACGCACGAGCCATGGGCTGAAAAACTGCCATGGAAGCAGTTGCTGCTTCACTTCTTATACACTCATGCCTTTCCCTCGCGCACGGGCAGTCAGCAGGAAGCCGAGACAACACCGGTCAAGCTTGACAGAGCCATACCGTACCTCATACCCTAGCTATTCCGTCTGCTCTGCATCAATCCTGCTGTCCAAATGGTACCTACTGCTCGCTACTATCAACCGGCGAAGAATGGCATCCATGCTCTGCAAGGGCTGCTCATCTTCATTGGAGCCGCCATAACCATTGCAGTCTTTACCAAGGGTGGTAAAAATGATGGGCGGATCATATACTACTTTATACTAGTGAGAGGTCCCCGTGTCATGTCACTGTGCGACCGTATGCTGAAGGCTAGTTTGATAGTGCTGGCTTTGCATACCCGCCCTGATCTATCAAACGGCTTTCCCCACCTTCGAGCGCACCAAACGCTTCGCAACCCCTTATGCCCATGCCCTGATCGATATTATCTACACCATCTTGTGGTTCTCTGCCTTTATAGCTCTCATAGTATGGGCCAAGCAAGGGTCTCATGCAGCAAAAGATTGGGATGGTCAAAAGGACAAGGTTTGTGACAAGTTTGACTGGGGGCCGGCTAGCAAATGCAAGCTCGGGCAAGCTACTGGGGCTTTGGCCATCTTGATCTGGTAAGCTTCTCGCGTGTTGCGTGGTCGTCCTCACCAACATCGCACCTGCCGCTGAAGTCCAGCCAGCGAATTTATACCAGGAGGACAGTGCTGACGGCGAGTTTATAGGCTGCTCTTTGCTTTGACAACAGCCTTCTCAATCTACGGCGTTTCGTACTATCGAGCGAATGGGGTTATGCCTGCATCTACGAAGGCATCAGAAGCTATACCCGCTGAAGGTCAAGATGACGGCTACATCTTCTCATCGAACCCGCACGATGAGCTCGATCAGCAGCAAGAGATGCAAGCAATGCATCGTGACGACGACGAAGTGTCATCGCTCCATCCCACGGAAATTGGAGCAGCAAGCCAGGAGGGAGAAAGAATGAGTTGGCTCAGGCCACCAACGCCTGACCTACCGATGGACTGGGACAGACGGTCAACGCCAGACGTAGGGATGGGCGAAGGCTGGAACAGAAGACGAACGCCCGACTTGCCAGTAGGCGAAAATTATTACTCCGTGGATACCAGCTACCATGGAGGACGCCAGAGCCCGTGCGATCCTCTGCAGCCGCCACAACATCAATCGTTTGGTTCGTCCAATGACAGGTCTTCAAGTCCCCATTACGATACATATTATTCGAACGAGAGCGACTTTGTCGGAGGTCTGAAGCCACGGCCAGTACAGATGCCCGGACCACTGCATTCTCGGGCAGGAGACGCATTCAGGGACGATTTGGAGTTGAGTCATGACAGTCATAATCGACTTGATTTTCCGGATGCCGACTACGGTCGGTTGGGTCATTAGTCTGCTGCGAAAGAGGTCAATTTTCGCCGAGGCCAGTGCAGGTTGATATGGAGGGCTTCCTCCTGCGTCGATGAATCTCTTGAAATTTACGAGCGCGAGGAGGTCAAATTGTGGAATCAAGTAGCAAGAAAGCAAGCTATGATGATTTCCTACTCCTAAATCATGCAATCACATGCTTATCCGATCCCTCCTCGCCCTCCCTTCTCGCCCTTACCTTGCCCCCTGCTCCAAATGCCCATCAATCTCCTTCATCAAAGCCCCCAAATCGCCCTCATTCCCCTCAACCTCCAACCCCTCCCTCACCCACCCCCTCGCATCCTCCCACCGCCCCATCTCGCACAAACACCTCCCCCTCCTCCACCACGCCTTCCCATTCCCCGCCCTCTTCATCTCCACGCTCGTCTCCCCATCCGCCGCCCCCTCCGCCCACATCTGCGCCGCCATATACGCCTGCGCCCGATTCGCAAACAGCACCCCAGCCTCCTCTCTCACCAACTGCGCCGGCTCCCACGCCGGTCGCCCCAGCGCCATCTCGATACCGTAGGTGTAGAGTTTTATGGCCTCGGAAGCTTGGGCGGGGGTGGGAGTTGATTTGGAGGTTCGGAGGGAGGCGTTGCCTTGGTCGCGCATTTTTTGGATTTGGGCGGAGCGTTTGGGGTTTATGGGGGTGGGGGGGGGAGGGGTTTGGTGGTCGAGGGGGAGGAGGGCGCGGTGGAGGGTGTGGAGGGTTGCTAGGTGGGGGGAAAGGGTGGGGAGGGGGGTTGTTATTGCTTTGGAGGTTGGGTCGAGGTTGAGGGGGAGGAGGGTGAATGTTTCGTCCATTTTTGGGGGGGGAAGTGGATGGGGTGGAGGCGGTTGAGGTGGGTGTTGCGGACTGCAGCGCAGATGAGCCAAGTGAGGTGGGCGGAGATGGTGGTGGGTGTCAGAGGCCCGGCTGGCGAGCTAAAAAGTTGTGACCTGATGTGGGCGTCTTGCGGGGAGCGGAGGCCGTCTGGTACGGCGAGCCCAATTACAATTCTGACAGGGTAATGTCTTCAAGTGCTGTTCCGAGTAGCGATGAGCTCGTTGGTCTGCGGATCGTAGCCCTTGTGTCTGCGCTTTGTTGTGACCGGCTTGACTGGCTGGGACTCGGTGGTTTGATAGGCCAGATGTCTTCGGATGTTGCCAAGCTTTGCCAAGGAAGCCACAGCGGCTGCAAGGCTGCTAGCGTTGATGACAAACAGCGGGAGCTCAGTAATCAACAAAATATTTCTGCATTCTCTTCCATATCCCCCAGCCAAAAGGTGCAGCATTGACAACACATTGTGCTTAGCAATGTGATCCTTGGTGCAGTATGGAGATAAGATGGCAACATCGTGCTTATGATTGACTCATAATCGGCTTCAAATTTCACCGCTCGAGTTCGGGAGGGTTTCTTAATGCGGTGATAGGACTTAGCACGCACTCAAGACCCTACAAGCTCTATGGTAGGATAAAGATTGCGGACGGCCACGGTCTTTGCGCATGGATGTATGGATTAGGATCCTACCGTGCTGACTACTCTTCTGCATTACCAAGCCGAATAGTGATCGCATCGAAGGATACTTTCACTTCGGGAGTACAGCTTTGAACTATATATTCCCTGCTTATCTCCTTTCATTCTTCTCATTTCGTACGACTTTCTCCCTCCCATCGGACTCTGGGCTTGGTGAGTATTTATTGTGAGCAAGCACTCTCATCAAATTGTGAAATACTTGAATCTTGTTCTCCTCTTTCGTTTTTCAGATACCCAAGATACCCAAGACCCTGCCTTCATCATGTCTGATCTGATAAGGGAAGCCCCAATTGGGCAAATCCTGCGATTCATCACAAGAAATAAGATATTCAAATATCCAGAGGAGCTTGATGGCTTTCAGCTGCCAGAGTCCTACAACACCATGCTCAATGCACCCGACCCAGACAAGACAGTGTCGCGCTCCGATTCTGAGGCAGGTGAAAAGATGGCAGAAGATCTCCCCGAGCTGAAGCATCATGTCACAACCCGCAGCGTCAGATCTGGCGACACCGAAGCACACGCTGCTTTGACCCGCACCAAGTCTCGAGCAGAAACAACTCCATACACCGAAGAGCGTCTCGAAGTCGAGGCAGAACTGGCAATCGAGCGAACAAAGACACTACCAATAGTCCCTGTGAAGACCTCGGACGGTAACATCTTGGTCGACTGGTATACCACGGACGATCCAGCCAATCCACAAAATTGGTCCCTGCGGAAAAAGAATCTCGTCTCCTTTGTCATCTGCCTCTACACATTCGCCGTGTACACCGGCTCAGCAATTTACACTCCGGGCGTAGAAGGAGTTATGAGACAATTCGGCATTTCGCCTGAAAATGCTTCGCTTCCTTTATCCCTCTACGTGCTCGCCTATGGCATGGGTCCCCTGATCTTTGCCCCCCTGTCAGAGATTCCTGTCATCGGCCGAAGCCCCGTCTATTTCACTACCTTCCTCTTCTTCGTCATCGTTTCCATCCCTACACCTCTGGTCAACAACTTCGCCGGTCTCCTCGTACTCCGTTATCTCCAGGGTTTCTTCGGTAGTCCTTGTCTGGCCAACGGCCCCGCCACAATGCAAGACATGTACTCCCTACTCTATCTACCCTACGCTATCACCGTATGGGTCTCTGCCGCCTATTGTGGCCCAGCCCTTGGCCCTCTCCTTTCAGGTTTCGCCATCAGTGCCAAAGGCTGGCGTTGGGGGTTGTGGGAAATCCTCTGGATCGCCGGACCTGTCTTCATTGCCATGTTATTCCTTGTTCCCGAGACTTCGACTCCCAACATCCTCCTCCGCCGTGCTGACCGCCTGCGCAAAGTGACGGGGGACCACCGTCTCAAGTCCCAAGCTGAAATCGACCAAAAGGGCTTGACGCCATCTAAAATCGCCGTCGACGCCTTCGTCAAGCCTATTGAAATCACCATCAAGGATCCAGCCATCGCCTTCGTCAACATGTACACTGCCCTCGTCTACGGTATCTACTACTCCTTCTTCGAGGTCTTCCCGATCGTCTACCCGGGGTACTACCATTTCTCGCTCGGCATGGTCGGCGTGGTCTTCACCTGCATTTTGATCGCATGTCTGGTCGGTGTCGGCGTATACTGCGCTTACCTTTACTTCTATCTGGTCCCGGACATCATGAAGAACGGACTCCGTGCACAAGAGCACAGACTGGTCCCTGCCTTGTTCGGAGCTTTCGGTCCACCTATCGGGCTTTTCCTCTTCGCCTGGACTGCAAATCCGAATATTCATTGGATAGCTCCAACGATCGGTATCACCATCTACGGTGCCAGTGTCTTTGTGGTCATGCAGTGCATCTTTGTCTACGTCCCGCTCTCATACCCACAATATGCCGCTTCCATATTTGCAGGCAACGATTTCTTCCGTTCGGCGCTTGCCTGTGGCAGTATCATGTTCGCAAGACCTCTCTTCATTAACCTGGGGGTCGGTAAAGGTATGAGTTTACTAGCTGGGTTGAGCTTTATGGGCGTGATTGGCATGTTTGTGCTCTACTATACTGGATCTTCTTTGAGAGCTCGCTCGAAGTTTGCAATGGCTTAATGAGCAAATTATCGACATGATGAAGCGCGGTAGAATATCCCGACGCACCCTTTGTTATAACGTTTGGGCATCATGGAATTACAAGTTGCGTAATGGAAGACGATGAAAGGATGTTGTATAGCAGGTGTTTGACAAAAGACGCTGCTCATAGATATTGATACCAAAAACACCCCTCAAGTTCAAACTCAACGATCACCAACATGTACCCAAATGATGCGCACCGTAGTTATCGTGTTCACTATGCTACGAGCTGAGGCTACGAAGTAATCTCTCACTCGCAAGGGTCTGGCACGTAACAATGCACCCTTTACACTCGGAATGATTCCAAAATATAGGACAATCACTCTCAACTTGCGACTTGCCAGATTAAGAGAAGCTTGAGCTGATCCAATCCTCTCAGGTCCAAGCTAGACGATTGTTGTATGATTGTTCCTTCGATCTGTAGATGGACAAAGATAAGCCTAGGGTTAGGGCTGCCTAGCCCATGTAGATCACCGGCGGATCCTCGGACAGATTGAATGACGCTTTTGTTTATCCAACTTCTTTCGACAGCACCATTGGATGTTTGTTTGGTCGACTCTATACTCATTGTGCATTCTCACGTGGCATTGATACTCAGATGACTCAGCATCCATGAATGTGTGCTCCTTTCACTCGTTGTCCTCCTCGAGCGGTCTCTGCTTACGCCAGCCAAGGAATCTCCAATGGCTTCATTGTCAGACAATCTTGCAGTAGGCACTACCGAAGGGGACGTCGGCGCCAAGATTCGGGAGTGGTCTTCGCTCATTGGGATTGTCACCGCGATTGTCGGCAACATCCTCATCTCCTTCGCTTTGAATATCCAGAGGTACGCCCACATACGGCTCGGTCGCGAACAAGAGGAGAACAAAGAACTTTGGAGTGATGGTTTCAAGAGCAATGGACAAAAGAACTATGGTACACAGCAGGCCGAAATTGCGGAAGAGCGCGCGAAGATAAACCTCAATGCCCCAGCAGAGGAGGACGAGCAACCTGGGAAGGGCCGGAATGGAAATGGTACGAGCAACCATGGCTCCGCAGACCATGAAGGTTCCATACCTTCGCGCAGCTCATCCGAGTCAACTATCAAGCAATCCGAGAAAAGGAAGCCTCAAGAGGACCGAAAGTCCTATCTGAAGTCACCATACTGGTGGGCCGGCATTGTCCTCATGATTTTTGGCGAGGCTGGTAATTTCATCGCATATGGCTTCGCTCCAGCCTCAATCGTATCTCCTCTGGGTGTGGTCGCACTGGTATCAAACTGTATAATAGCTCCGGTGCTGCTGAAGGAACGATTTCGCCTGCGTGATTTTCTGGGAGTCGTGGTGGCCATAGCTGGCGCAGTCACCATTGTACTGAGTGCGAAGAACTCTGAAGTCAAGATGGGGCCAGATGATGTCTGGGCTGCTATCACAAGATGGGAGTTTGAGGCATATCTGGGGATCACGGCGGCATTGATTGTATCATTAATGTGGGCAAGTGGGAAGTACGGCGAGAAGACAATATTGATTGATCTCGGGCTTGTCGGTCTCTTTGGTATCCATGCTGCAAGCCATTGATGGGAACTCTTACTGACAAGACAACAGGTGGCTATACGGCTCTTTCCACCAAAGGTGTTGCTTCGCTCCTATCGGATACCCTTTGGCGCACCTTGACCTTCCCCGTAACATACCTCCTCGTCTTCGTCCTCGTTGCAACAGCCCTGCTGCAAATCCGCTACGTCAATCGCGCATTACAACGCTTTGACTCTACTCAAGTCATCCCTATCCAATTCGTTCTGTTCACAATCTCCGTAATCATTGGTAGCGCTGTGCTGTACCGAGACTTCGAATCAGCGGATGCGGCTCGATTTGGAAAATTCTTTGGAGGCTGTGCGTTGACATTTTTAGGAGTGTATATGATCACTAGCGCAAGGGCAAGTGGTGAGGACGAACAGGAACACGATATACCAGACGATGAGGAGAATGCCATTGGGATGGTGGACGAAGAAAGATATCAAGATGAGGTTGATGATCATGATAATGATAATGATAATGGCAAGAGGAGGAAGTCCTCCGTCAGCTTTGCAGTCGATACAGGTACCACGCCACGAGGTTCGAGACGAACTTCAGGGCAGCAAGGAAGCAAGTCGCCTTGTACTCCACCTCCACTACTTTCCTACACTTCAACCGCATCATCCAGGTTCTCGGAGCCGGACTCGTCCATACTTGAGGAACCGTGGGAAGTCTCTCGGGAAAGTCTTGCTCCTGGAAGACCGCAGCCGCTCGAAAGCACCATATCGTCTCCCCTCCTCCCGTCCCAAGCACGTCGCTCGGACCCTCCTTTGACGCCACAGGCTCGACAAAGTCAAGGCCGGCTTTCTGTCTCAAAGGCTGGCCGTCCGTCCGCATTATCGAGGAGATCGATGGCTCGATTAACACCTGGCCCGTTGTTGTCGCCTTTGTCGTCCCCCTTGAGCGCCGTGGTTGCCGATAACTTACGAAGGGGAATGGACTCGCCCTCTGCACGGAAACGTCCTGGCTTAGGCCTACGCAGTTCAAAGTCTCAAAGAGGCACGCGAAGTTCGACCAGTGGCGAGGTTCTGACTGCTTCCTCGCCCATTAAGGCCAGACAATCTCCGGAAGAAGCGTCCCAGGACGAACGCCCTCCAACCGCTAGCAGATCGCAGAGTGTTAGCGCTACATTGGGCGAATTCTTTCGCTTGAAACGTGAGAGGAGCAAAGGGAAGGCGACAGATCATGATAATGATACCCAGCAATGAACGATGCTACGTGTATATGTATTAACGGCGGGATACTACTAATTGGGCATTTGAGCGTTTGCTAGCATGGCGTTTGAGGTATTGTTACTACCCCGTTAATGGGGCAGGTGCACTGTACAGGCATTGGAGACAAACAGCAGGCTTCGTCCCCTCGCCAAACACACAATTTGTTCGAAAGAGTCATCCATTGATACATGACACGCGCCATCTTCGATCCAAATCCGTGATACCCTCTAATTGAAAGCTCGCTTACGCAATGTCAAGTGGTCATGGAGTGCATCCAAAGTGCACGAAGCCTTGAAAGTAAGATGTTTTTCACATTCGAGGCTAATCGGAAGCTAAGATCTTTCTAGCTTAGCCTCTATCTTGCCAAGCCTCTTGATTCGTCAATGCTGGAGAACCTCGGCGCTGCGTCAGTGCTTGCTCAGTGCTTACATATGTCTGCCATAAACATTGCATATCCTATATTCTCCCCCGTAGTTACTAGAAGGTACCAGAGCTTCCCCTTTTGTCTATATAAGCCCTCGACAAGACGCCCTTCTCATATTTCCTTCATCTAAAAAGATAAAATCATCGAGTCCCAAATCCTCCTACACAACCCCCCCCCCATCAACATCCCAAACACTTCCATGTCAACAACAACAAAAGTCATGTCCGCCGCATCCAAAGCCATGACCATCGTCCCCCGCCGCAGCAGCGATCGCGGCCACGCCAACCACGGCTGGCTCAGCTCCTACCACACCTTCTCCTTCGCCCAATACCACGACCCAGCCTTCCAATCCTTCGGCTCCCTGCGCGTCCTCAACGAAGACCGCGTCGCGCCCCACAACGGCTTTCCCACCCACCCGCACCGCGACGCCGAAATCTTCTCCTACATCCTCTCTGGCGAACTGACGCATCGCGACTCCATGGTTTCGAAGTAGTCGGATGCGGATGTTTTGGGTAGCAACAAGAACGATTTCTTTCGCATGCGGAGGGGGGATGTGCAGTTCACGACTGGCGGGACGGGGATTGCGCATTCGGAGCAGAACGAACATTTGAGTGAGGAAGTACATTTTTTGCAGATCTGGGCAACGCCGTGGAAGAGGGGACTGCCGCCGACTTACCATACGGAAACTTTCAAGGAAGAGGATAAGCGGGATCGTTTCGTTACGATTCTTAGTCCGTTGAAGGCTGGGCCGGAGGCTACGAGGGAGGAGGAGAAGGCTGCTGTTCCGATGGTTGAGGGTACGATTCCTATCCATGCGGATTTTCTGATGGGGGCGGCGCTTGTTGGGAAGGGTGCGAGGGCGAGCTGGAGGATTGGCGGTGAGGGGGCT
>JAABUL010004644.1_pt1 | contig 18088 bp, 12 predicted proteins | sample 5559151 | NCBI WGS metagenome assembly JAABUL01 (sample SAMN10711876, study PRJNA513368) | rock metagenome | isolation source: Antarctica rocks | place: Antarctica: Victoria Land, Pudding Butte sud | reverse complement strand
CCTATAACGCGGGTAGTATTCCTCTATTATAAGATAAAACTAAGGTACCGATATAACTACTAAAGGCGCTAACGACCTTAAAACACTTTAATATTCGTATATAATTCTTACTCTATATATACGATACGGAGCCTAGCGAAAACGACGACTATATAAACTAAGTATAGATATATAAGAAGATTAGTAAGTTAAATTAATTAGATATATAAGTAGGCGACGATAACGAGGAACTATCGTAACTCTAAGCGTTTATTACTATATAATACTAATAGATAGCCGTAAATAGTAACTCTATTTAGTCTCTACGTCCTAAATAGAAAGATTAAGAGTAAAGATAGCTTAGCTTAGGCTCTAGCCTATAAGTACGAGGTAGATAGCGTCGTTAATAACGTTATAAACGAAGAGTTATTTATAGCCTAGATAGGTTTTAAGGACGGACCCGTCTAGATTAAACCTTAGTCGTAGATAGAGGATACTACCCTAGAATACCTCCTTCTATTAAGGGCTAGCTATAGTAAGAAGGAGGTCGTAGGCTAGGTAGACCTCTATATTTATATTACGAGATCTATATAATCTATAAATAGTAGGTTCGTAAAAGGTTTCGATAATATAGATAACGTACTCGATACTACTAAACCGAAGTTAAAGGCTAAAAGACTAGACGAGAAAAAGGAATAGGTCCCTAAGACGGAACTACTAGAGGTCTTAATAATAATAGAATACGGACTAATTAAAGAGCTTAACCTTACTATATACTATATAATACCTCTCTAATCGATTCGTACTAATCTAAGAGTAGGATATACCTTTATTTAACGCTAAGGTAAAGTAGGAGGAGGTAAAGTAGGAGGTAAAGCTAGAGAAGTAGCCTAAGAAGTAACTAGCTATAGCTCTAAGAACCGCTCCGTTAGAGCCTAAGTTACTAATAGTATATTATTATATACGTCGTTACTCTTATACTAATAAGATAGTTTAGCTAGTTAGTAACCCTACTAGTTTTAAACGCGTCTTATAAGCGTAGTCGCTCCCTTATATTATCTCCGAAGATAGGCGGATTAACGTAGTCTAAATTACTCGGAGGGGGTTTAGAAAACGTTATATAATCGTTAAGTAGTAGTATTAATATAGAAGTAGGTATAAGAGGACCTATAGATAGTACTCGAAGGAAAAGGTCTAGGAAGTAGAATGTTACGTATAGGCCGAATTTACTTACTCCTTATATTACGACTAAGGTTACGATATACTAGCTACTACTATAACTATAGGTAAAACGGGATTATTACGTATAATTAGTACTTTATTTCCTCTTCTAGACTAGTAATCAACTAGGGAATGCTTCCTTTACATTCCCTGTCACATGTAGCCAATGATCGAATTCTGTCCTTTTATGTCGCTACAGCCCACCATACGCCTAAAGCTTCTTCGTTTCAGGAGACTACCGGCGCTTTGAGCGACCTTCATGTTCGTCAACTTCGACCTCCATGCTCCAAGATGGCGAAGACTGTGCCGCATGCGCGGTAAGTGTTATTGTGTAAGTGTCGGGAGGTAGGTTCGCTATCCTCAACTCAGTGTCCGTAACTCCTGTCCCATTCTTGTTCCATTCTCGTGTCGGTCTCTTTCAAGAATCTCAATAAGTCTGCTTCTTTGCGACCCAAATGCACGCTTCTTGCAATATATTCTGGAGTGGTGCAAGCCGGACGACATTCTATCTCCGGCTCCTAGCATTCAACACTGTCTTTTCGCACCTTCGTACCGGTCAGGCATCCACTGTCAACAGCACATTGAGCACCGCACAAGTACGGGTTACAGCCTACGCCCAAACCACATCAAGGACATCGAATACAATTCATAACCCCAACGACGGTCTCCCATCTGGCTGGGATTGTGTCGTCGAGGTTCCAATCCTTCGTGTGTGGACATGGCAACCTCTGTACGGCGTAGACCCGTATGCGCATGAGAGCACCGTGGTACCCACGAATGCCGCTGGCACACATATCACTTCCATACCTATTACGACGGGTGCTTACAAGAGGAGCGGCACATGGACCGCTCTAACCACTCTCAGCACGTTGTGCGTACACCCTTCCAAGTACGGCTGTAATTTCTACTGACGGTAATAGAGCCTTTCCCACGGGATATTCGGACATCTGCAACGAGTGGTATGCGTACCAAACTAGGGGTAGACACAGTCGGTCCGGCACCAGACTGATGCTGGAGACTGCGACGCCGTACACTCCCAGCAACACAAGTGTCGTACCTGCTCCTACCGAAGTTCCTGAAGGTCTGAACTGGATTTTGTGGCCCATGAAAACCGCAGCTGGACCAGCAGAGATCGAATGGTTACAGTCTGTATATCATGAGGTGCCCCTAGTCCGCAATTGTCAGGCTACGGCTGTGTATGACCCCGTTGGCAAACCGCCTCTTGCGATGCAGCTTACGAGACTGGACCGCCCGTCGTTATCCGCAAAGGGTGCGGCTTCTACAGCGTCTCCCACTCCCGAAGTCGTCCACCATCGGCCAGAACAACGTTCTTCCGTCGTGGCGATGGTAGGCAGTTATCTGGTCACGATACCCGCCACACCAACTTCTCCCGCCTCACTCGGGAAGTCGGTAGATGCGGATCAGGGAAAGTCCTACGCAAGCCCACGAAGTTCCCTTGGATCTGCTCTACTCAATACAAGATCGAAAGTAGCACAGTCTACTAGTACCACGGAGTACCCTAGCATTGCAACGCTTCGGCGTATAACGAGCGCTATCTCGACCACGCCGACTTACGATATCTCTGAGCCGGGGGACAGCACATGGACTACCGTCTTGGACCACTCTGGGAGTGCAGCGAGCTACTTGTTCGGTGTGTCAGGGCTATTGATGAAAAGTGGAAATGTGTTGTTCCACAATCATACGATCGCCTTTACTTCTGCGCAGACCTTTGGATCCGGATCGATCGTCACCCGATTTGCATTGACGACAGATAGCAAAGGCCACACCTTTCTTTTGGGTGATTCGATCACGCTGAGCTCCCAGACTGTCGACAGGAAAGGACAGAAACAGAGCTCTTGGACTGCATCTATCACGATTCCACCTAGTTCAGCAGCTTTCTCGACCAATGCATGGCCCACATCAAGCTCAATGCCAACAACTGCAAGTACTGGACTTGCCATCAAAGTGGACATACGGCTCGTCTGCACGATTTGTGTCTGCACATTCATTCTATGTATGGCTTTATACTGATACGGAAGGCGAAAAGTGACGAAATGGCAAAATCATCTGCACTTCTCCGCAGACTTGCCTGCGAGCAACAACCGGCTGTTGACCGAGGGTATACTTCGACTTGTAGGTGAAAACAAACCGAGGCCATGCCAAACGACTCATTCGAAATGTAAGTTAGTAGCAGCATCGTCCGCAATCTTTCTCATATCATATCATTGCATTCTTCCAACCTGAGATGGCCACATTCAGAAACCGTCCGATCCGCATTGCAGGCACGACCTCCTAGACCGAAGCATGAGAACGATGTAGACTAACACCATTCAGGATGCTCGGGCGCGGCAACAGACAGGCGCCATGCCATGGCCATGTTGGCCGCCAACCACCCGAACGATCCGATAGACGTAATATGCGGCGATTGGATGTCAGAAGCCAACATGACGGCAAGGGCCACCCTCAAGACTGATGGTACGCACAGCTGGACTGTGGCATAGAGGACGCATAAGCTAAAGATGGACAAGAGGGCGGCGATGCCTACGAACCTACCTTCATCGAAGCGCTAGAGCCTGCGATCGTGGATATTGCTCGTTACCGAATCAAGGTTGCTGTCAATGCCGGAGCATCAGACACCGAACTACTGCATACAGTCGTTACGGAGATGGCGAAGAAGAAAGGTCTCGATCTCAAGATTGCGTGGATCAGCGGCGACGAAGTGCTACCAGCGGTTCAGCGAGCGCAGCAGGAGGGCAAGAGCAAGTTCGAGAATATATGTACGGGCGAGGTTCTCGACGATTGGAAGTTCAAGCCAATCTACGCGCAAGCGTATCTCGGTGGTCTCGGAATAACTGCGGCGTTCGAGAAGGGCGCGGACATTGTAGTATGTGGGCGCGTTAGCGATGCAAGCCCATGCATCGGAGCAGCAGCGTGGTGGCATGGCTGGTCGAGAGACCAGTTACATGAGCTCGCAAATGCCTTCGTTACCGGTCATCTGATCGAGTGCAGCAACTACGTCTGTGGTGGGAACTTCACCGGATTCAAAAGTCTTGAATGGAAGGGTTGGCACGATATTGGGTACCCCATTGCAGAGATCTCGAAGAGTGGACAAGCGATCATCACCAAGAACCAAGGCTCTGGCGGTGAAGTCAGTACGCAGACCTGCACTTCTCAGCTTCTTTACGAGATCCAAGGACCGTGGTACTTTAACTCGGACGTCACAGCAGTGCTCGATGGGCTGTATTTCGAGCAGGTAGGCACGGATCGCGTTGCGCTACGAGGAGTAAAAGGCGAGCTGCCACCGCCGACCACGAAGATCGGACTCACAGCGCGTGGTGGCTACCAAGCTGAAGTCCACTGGTTCCTCTGTGGCCTCGATATACGGGACAAAGCTCGCATGATGGAGGCGCAGGCCAGACATATGTTGAAACCGTATTCGGACAAGTTCACAAAGCTCGAGTTCACGATCAACGGATCTGCTGGGGAGGACGCTTCGAACCAGAACGCTGCCACTGTGGACTTCCGGATATTCGTCCAGGCACCAAATGCCAGCGACATCTCTCCTGATAAATTCTTCCGGCCTGTGGTCGACCCGATCATGGAAGGATACCCAGGCGCCACGCCGCATCTCGACTGGCGACAAGGCTTTCCTAAAGCGGTGCAGGAGTACTACGTTACGCTTTTACCACAGGCCGATGTCCAGCACAAAGTACATCTTTGGGACGGCGCTGAGTTCGATATACCACCTCCGCCAAACTCTCGTGTCTACCCTGCTCAACAGCCAAGTCAGCCAGTGACAGACGATATCAAGTCTACAGACTGGGGTCAGACGGTGAGAGGACCTCTGGGCTGGATCGTGCACGCACGAAGTGGTGATAAGGGCTCGAATGCCAATGTTGGCTTTTGGGTACGGCATCGCGCCGAGTGGGATTGGCTGCGGTGGATACTTTCCGTTGATACCGTCAAGCAACTGCTTGCCGAGGAATACAAAGGCAACAAGATCGTGAGTCGTCTGTACTTCTGCTCGTGTTGTGCGTTGAGAGTTGACGAAAACTGCAGGATCGATTCGAGCTCCCGAACGCATATGGTGTACATTTTCTGCTTCACGACCACCTTGATCGAGGCGTCAGCTGCTCTAGCTCGTACGATTTTCTGGCGAAAAATGTTGCTGAGTTTTTGCGATCGAAACACGTTGATCTTCCGCAGAAGTTCTTGAACAGAGGAAGGCTTTAGCTTCGCTTGACGAACAGGCAGCAGGCCGTTCAGTTTGCAATACCACAATTCGCAAGTGCCAGGTGCATCTGGTGGGTTTCACGCGCAAAATGTACGTTACCTCTGAGATCAGCTTAATGGCTTTGTTTCTGACACATTTTCGACATTGTCGTTTGTAGCTATCGACCGTATGCACAAGTCCGAAGCCACCTGAATCCTTCTTGGAATTTTCTTCAAAGCCTTGCAGTAAGCAACAGCTGATACTCCTACCCTTATGCTTTGTCGGCAATACCGAATTGCATGTTTCCACCATCGAACACTGCAAAGAACTGCTTCAACAAGACGTCGCCGAGAATTTGAACACCAGTTCCCTGATTCCCCTGGATACCACCAAAGCAGTAGCTAGCTGACGCTTCCGCATACGTGATGTCCGAGCCGTTGATCACAGCGGTGTAGTCGCCGATCGCAATGCCGAAGTCGGGCAAGGTCGCGATGCACGGGTACATGTAACCATAGTTCTGGCTGTCGTATCGCGCGCCGCTGACCTGTTGATAGTATGCCTTCACCACGTCGTCGTCCATCAGCACGAGCGAAGTGCCTGTGTCGATGATAGTTGGGCTGCAGACGGTGCAAGTCTTCCGAGCGCCACCGATGGTGTAGGTGTTTGACTCAACTTGCCAGAAGCCGAGACCGTTGTCGACCGGAGCATAGTGGATCTCGCCACTGTACTTCCTCTCATCGATCGAGCCGAACTCGTATGTGCCGGACGCATCTTCCTCCAGGTCAGCGGTGAACAGAGGCTGCTCCAGCTCGTCCATCACGTTCTCGAAGAACGTCTTCTGTGGCTGCGGCAGCACAGTGTTGATAACACTGAATGCAAGACCAAGCAGACCATCAGTGTCGCTGTCTTCAAGGAAAGTGCCGGTGACTTGCTCTGCAAGCTCAATACACTGCTTCTGGGCGACCACGCCTCCGATGGTGACGGTGTCGAAGCCAACGGTACCCTTTGCAGTGCTGCCGTCACCGTACTGGATCTCCCAGGTTCCCCCATTGTACTTTGTGAAAGTGGAGCTCTGTACGGGATTGTAAACAGCGTGGCCACTGGTCAGGCCGGAGGACATGCCAGTGTTGTAAACCCACATGTCTGCTGACCCGGTGTCGAAGTTCAGGTTGAGCTTTTGCCCTCCAATGTCGACGGAAGAATAGTAGGCTGCTTCGTTGGCTTCGGGGGTGGCGGTGACCTCTCCTTCAACTGCGCCGTCGCCAGAAGGTGAAGAGGCAGATGGCGCAGGCGCACTGGCCGTCGCACTACTGCTGGATGGAGAGTTTGATGGAACAGGTGCTGATGAGCTCTCCACTCCACTGCTAACAGGCGATGAGCTTGAAGCGACTGGCATTGAACTGCTGGCGCTGACGCTGCTGACTATCGCCGACTTGCTTGACGGAGCAGCGCTGGCTGAAAAGGGCGATCCGGACACACCATAACCGGAAGGAGCTGCTGGCAGGCTGGAGGACTCAAAGGGGACCAAAGCAGCCGAACTCGACTGCGGAGTGATGTCCCACGGTGCTGCGCTGGCGGTGTAGTAGACCATGGGGGCGGCCGAGCTGGAAGATGGGTATGCGTACCAGTCTGCACTGGAAGCTTGGTAACCAAAGTCTGCGTCCGGAAAAAGGGTATCGAGTGCCTTCTCAGGGTCGAAGAACGTGACATCTCCACCATACTTGCGGCAAGCGTGGCTCATAGCGTGTGCTGGGGAGAGCTTCTTGTGACCCTTCACGGGCACTTTGAAGTGACGCTTCGGTTGCGGCTTGGAGGGAGTTGGTGCCGCATTGATAAGGCCTGCCGTTATGGTGACGAGGAGTGCGAGTCCCCGATGCATGGTGGCGGTGTTGTCGTTGTATGGCGACTGCTGGAAGTTTCTGGTGATGAAGCTGGGTGGAGGTGGCCAACGATTGCGGATGTGGTGACGCGTCGGAAGTCAACGACAGTGGTGAGCTCTTTGTAAGACGTGCTCAATTGCCTGGAATGAGTGTCGTTAAATGAATGTAAGGTTGGTCACAAGGGAAACGAGATCCAGCTCGTGATGAGAAGTGGATGGTGAAGGAGGAGGTTTGGCAAACAATTGAGGAACAAAAGCACCCACAGATGTGTCGTTGCACCCGACCCAGCCAAGCCTTACCAAGATATGCACAACGAATCGGGAAGGAGCGTGCATCTGGAAACCATTCATCACGGCCGTCAAGGCGTCATGAGTCACTCTCGCCTACAGATCTCAGATATCGCGGCGGGAATCAGCATAACTCACGTTTGACATAAGCAACTCCCGCTCACGGCTTGTCCCAGTCCCCGGCAGCCTCGTCACCATGTCGCATCTAGGGGCGGAGCACAGATATGTCTGCTGCATCGACTGGGTTCCCGAAGGTAGAGAGGTATGACGCCAAGCGCGTGTGTACACCTCGCCCTGTTTGCTCCCGATCATAACATTCTCCTCGACAAAGACTGTCTACTTTCCTTACACACATTGTTGTTTGCGTTTTATACCTGTGATCGTCCAAACGCGAAATTCATGTGAAACCCGCTAAACATTGGCAGTCACGACCCGGGTGCCAAGCCTGCCCGTTTTTCCTCCGATTGGCTCCACCCAATTTCTGCCTCACATCTCATATTCTCTCCTGTATCATCGCATCGATACCAAAGCACCCACATTGTCTCAGCATGCCATCTGAAACCCCATCGATGACGGGGCCAGATTTTCAGCGCAGTGCTGCTACGACAACCTGCAGGACCACGGGAAACATGCGAAGGAAAAGTATTCCGCTTCACCGACTTTCAATGCCATCTGAATAACACAGCAGACACACCATGAACGAGGACAGAGTCGTATGGTTGTGTCATGATGCCGAACTTTACAATGCTATCTACATGAAGCTACGACTGGAAACGCCGATGTGATGCACACACCGACTATTCTGGTCCAGTTTCGCCACCGTCCACTGCTTGGTATTTTCATCAACAGGAAGTCTGATCGTCCACCAACTTCAGCCATCATCTACTTGGAGGTATCGAGCACGTATCGGCCGGCGATCTGGCCCTTGTGCATCAGATCGTACACCTTCTGCAGCTCGGACATTCCGATGATCTTGTATGGAGACTTGATCAGGCCACGGCGGTAGAAGTCGAGCGCCTCTGAGGTATCCTTGCGGTTGCCGACATAGGAAGCGCGGATGGTGATCATCTTGACGACGGACTCGAAGACTGGAGCGCGGACATAGGCACCGGCTGGGAGACCGATGAAGACGACAGTTCCCCTGGTGACGTTAGCGGCCATTCGACAGGCTGGAGTGCAGAGAGTGACTTACCTTGGGCGCACATACTCCGCGGCCTGCTGGAATGGCTTCTCGGCGGTGGCGACCAAGATGACAGCGTGTGGGCCCTGTGAAACTCATGTCAGCGGATGCTACGGTGCACGCGGATCGAATATACGTACAAGGCCATCCTCAGTTGCGGCCTGAACATCCTTGGCAACGTTCTCGCTGGTGGAGAAGTCCACGTATGCGTACGCGCCAAGTTGCTCCAAGGACATCTTCCTCTTCTCCTCACCAGCATCAATGGCAATCACTCTGAGACCCATGGCCTTTGCGTATTGCTGAGCAAGAGATCCGAGCCCACCACCGGCACCGACAATGGCAACAGTCTGGCCTGGCTTGGCACCAGACTCCTTCAAGCCCTTGTAGACGGTAATACCGGCGCAGAGTACTGGGGCGACACCATCGAGTGGGATGTCCTTGTGGAGGCGCGCAACGTGAGCGGCCTTGGCGATGCAGTATTGCTGGAATGTGCCGTCAACGGTATATCCAGAGAGGAGAGCTTTGGAGCAGAGGGGCTCGTCAGACTGCTGGCAGAAGTCGCAAGCAAGGCAGGAGCCGTTGATCCACTTGACACCGGCATGGTCGCCAATCTCAACATCCGTTACCAAGTTGCCCTTGGCGACAACAACACCGGCACCCTCGTGGCCTCCGACGAGCGGAAGCTTGGTTGGCAGTGGCCAGTCACCGTTCAAGGCGTGCAAGTCAGTGTGGCACACGCCGCTGTACTTGATGTTGACGAGGACCTCATCAGGACCAGGCTGCTGGACGTCGATCTCCTTGTACTCAACTGGGCCGCCGGACTTCTCAATGACCATGGCCATCTGCTTCTTGGGGACTTGTCCTGCCATTGTAAATGTGGAGGGTTGTGAGTGGTTTGGGGTTGCAAGAATAAAACTTTTGGAATGTGCTGGACGCGGGTATTGTTGGGAGAAGAGACAGATTGGCAGACGACCCTGGCCTTCTTATATGAACTTGCACGTCTCTTACGGATCATCGCCATGCCCCACATAGTAATCCGTTGCAAAGGAGGGGCTTTGATGATCCGGCCAGAAGGTCTATGCCCATCTCATGCAGCTACTCAAGATCGATCCGCCCATTGATCCACGGGTGGATGGGCGTCATAGCTGGGTGCCAACTCGTGGTGGCGCTGTCGCGACTTGCCTGGCGTCCTGACGCGTTGCAAGCTCACGTGCGCCTGTACTGAGAGCCAAATATTGATCCAGACCCTGGAAACCACTGACTAGCTTTGATGTAGCTGTCGCATGCATGCAGGGCCAGGAGATGCGTGAAAGGTATTGGCTGAGATCAGTGTCCGGGTCCACGGATAGATGCTGGAGTGGTAAAGCTACCCCATAGTATCGTTTTCAGAACTTGTGGAGAGGATTTTGGGCGGAGCGGGGCACAGCTCTGCCGACATCCACCACACAAACCTGCTGTGAGCTGTGAGTGGCTTGAGTACGAAACAACACCCTCACGAAATGACAGTGGATGCCCGACTCCCCTGTCGCGGTCTCGGTCGAGCGCTGCTCGCAGGCGTTCACGACAAGCTCGAAGAGCAGCTTCTGAGCTTGCAAATGTGGCTCAACCTGGACAAGTGCATCCGATCTGGACCCACTTATACAGTGCCACGCGCCAGCAACACCAGATTCCAGGCTCCACTTAGTTTTTATGTCCCTGGAGAATGGTAAACTGGGTTCTTCAACGGTCCTGCGGAGGGCACCTTAACGAACATGCGGACTCCACGTACAAGAGGCAGCGCTCACAGTTCTCGTAACGACAAGCAGCCGGAGGGCTCTGGATCTATTCCGTGCAGGTGTTCTGAAGTCTATCCGCTCAGGCGGGTTTCTTGCCGACTCCTGGATACATGCAACTGCGGCCAATTCTTCGGCGATCCAAGAAGCGTAAACTGATGATCCGGGCCAACTCAGGTGCGCTGGCTGGCGCTTGGTGCAGCCATCCGGCCGGTGCTCGCAGCATTGATGGATTCATGCAGCTGAGTGACTTTGCTGCGCAGTGTAGGCCTTTGCCCGCGGAATGGAGCAGCTCTCCGGCCTGTCCTCCATCTGAAAGCGATGAGCGTTCCGTTGGCACTTGTTGGCCTTTTGTTCATCGCTCTGCGTTGCTCAGCAGCCGTAATGTATTCGTTCGGCCGCACCGCCCGTCGACCTCGTCCGCCGGGTCAGTCAAGTGCTTCAGCTTATAGCAACAGAGGTAAGTCAGTCTTCATTACCAAGAGAGAACGAGTCGCATCTCACGAGTCGTCCGGTCCTAGATATTTGGATCAGTTTGGATGTTTAAATGAGTACGACACCTTGATGGACCTTGATGGCTTCTTCGGCGCTAGACCATGATCTGCATCAGGGTACTGTTGGCGGTGCTAAGACAACATTACCTCGTAGGTAAGGTAGCTCGGAAGTGAGTACGACTCAAGATAATAGAACTACGTACATACACCATGTCAGCAGTATCAGTCGTCTACATTGGTCCGTGGTCAAGTACATAATCAGCCCCTTCAGCTGTCTCACTGCCATCCCAGCGGCCAACATGGACTTGATCCATTGTCATCTGGTCTAGCTCATCTCCCAAGCTGCTAACATGGTGCCGTCGGAGGTGCGGGACCCCCAAAGCTATACACGCGTTCAGATATACGCCACCTCCCGCAGAAGAGGAGAGGCAAACAAGCAGCAAGAGCTGGACGTCTACGTCCCTGTCCATGCCCTGCATATCGTTCCTGGTAGGGCTGACAGAGATCGTCGCCAATCAGTAGCGCCACCGGCAGACGTGAGGTCGTGTGCGGTCAGGGATTCTGAGAAACGCCTTCCGTAATCATATTGGTGAGTAGGCTATATCGAGCCACGCGCAAGCATGATGCCACGAATATGATGCCACGCTGGTGCGGCGTCAAGTTGGCAGGCGAAAAGTGGCTGATGGGTGCTGCCTTAGTTCCTCTCTTCCTACCATCGACCACCGCCGAGACTATCGATATGGTGAGGCCTCCCAGGGTGGCGTACTAGTGGTCCGTTGTCTTCTATCCGTCCCAGAATGCTTCGACCTGTTATACCGGCTTCGAGTGTCGCAAACCAATCCCTGAGCACCTCCTGGTAAGGGATAGTCGGCAACGCCGCACCCAGTCCACCTCTCCGACCGAGGTCACCGATCGCCTCATTTTCGAGCAAGTCGAGTTGAGATTGAGGCAAACAATGACAGCGGATTGTGGACACAGACATAGCCGTGCTACCCGTTGAGCTGTACAGCAGCGTCGGGGCTCGATGCATATGTAGAGGGATGGTACGCATTCGAGCTGCCAGCGGCCGGAGTGCGAGGTGGCGATGCCTCGCCATTTCCTGCCGCAGCAGTCGACCGCTCGCCGCCCTCAACCAGCTCATCACCACTTTCACCCTCTATGGCCTTCACCCTCTGCTTCTCCGCCCGTCCCAATACCTCAGTCCATAAATTCTCCAAATCAATCTCCCCCCGCTTCTCCTCCGTCAGCATCTGCACTACCACATTCGACCCCGTCGTCTGCGATCCAAACCCAACAATCGCTTCCTCCCTCGCGATCTGCTCCTCCATCTTCGCTGGCTCGCCGCCCTCCACCCGACCAACGTTCACGCACACCCATCCAGTCCGGATCCCGTCATCTACGTCAGTATCCGAAGTCGTCTTCGTGCCCACGGCGCTCAGGAGACGGGATCGCTTCGCTTTCCTCCGCAGCTTCAGTTTGAGCTCATTACGTCCAAGTAGGCCGTCGGCGTAGGGATGGATCTTGTAGGTTGTGCGCAGCCAGCGGCATAAACGGTCTGCGGAGACGTGGAGGTGTTTCTCTGAGCGCGCGGTGCCTATTATCATGAAGAGGTTTGCGCCGAGCGCTGGGGGTGGATCTATCGATCGGAGGTCGAGGATTGTGAGATCGTCTATGCCGAGCTCGACGGAGACGTGGTGGAGTAGGGGTTGCAGGATGGTAGGGGGGTTGGAGGGGAGGTCTGGGAGGCGTTGGCGTGCGGCTAGGGGGTGGTCTGCTTGTTGAGTGGTCGGTTGTTGGGCTTGGAGGTACCAGGGGAGATGGGATTGTTTCGTCTCGGGTTCTTCTGGTTGCTCTTGCGCGGTGAATGCATCCTGAGGTTGCTCGGTAGTTGATGCTTCTAGATGATGCTCGAGATCCGACTCCTTTATAGACAGCTTTCCGATGGTCTCGTTGATTTCATTCAGCGGAAGGTCCTTTTTCAACTGAGTCTTCCATACTCGCTGCCTCTCATCGCTTAGACTTGTTCGAGTCTGTGATATCGCTCGTCGTTGTGTTGGAAAGAGTCGAGATGAAATGTCCACGTGACCAGTCACACCAGCAATGAAAGATCGTAGAACCAGTCTCTGGCAATTGCGACATGCCAATGCGGTCGATATAGGTCGTTGTAAAGCCATCGTGGATGATGTATAGAGGAGTTGAAGATCGCCTTTCAAACATCGACATCACACGATCAGCCAAGACATTGCGGAGTTCTCGGGGGTTTGCATTGAGATGAGACAACTCCATCGCAGCAACCATTCCTCTTACAACCACAGCCATAGCCATGTCGGCCTCCAAGTCATACCAATGCCTGTCCTGCCGGCTCAAGTCATCAATATGGCACAACACCACCACAACAGCCCGCCGCCAGTTCTCAGCCTCCACTCCTGCCAAAAGCCGCAAACGCGCCTACCCGAGCATCAAGGCCTCCGATCTCAAACAGCCACAATTCCGACCGTACACCGACCGCGAGAAGAAGCTACTCTCCCTCAAATACACGCCAGAGCAGATGCAAGTCATCGAAGCCGGTGAGCAAGCGATCAGCGCTGAGGACATGGCCTCGCAAGGCAGGATGCGTGATGACCCCATGCGGATCCAGTATCTAGACGACTTTTCCACCATGCGACCGATGCTCGACCGACCAGTGACGGAGCAAGACTTGCAAGGCGATGAGCTAGTCGAAGGCCAAAACCGCTCCTCCCGTGGCGGAGCGAGACAACCCCAGACACAAAACGCGGAAGCAGAGCAGAAGGAGGAGCTGGATCCGCACATGCTGCGCCTATGCCAGCAGACGGGTATGACGAAGGAGGAGATCCGGAAGATTCGTGTCAAGAATCTGGTCATGCATCGGGTGGTGAATCAGACGAGGATGGGAAAGATTCAGTCGTTGTACTATTTGACTATTGCGGGTAATCAGGATGGGATGGTGGGGATTGGGGAGGGAAAGGCGGCGGAGGACGAGGATGGGCGGAGGCAGGCTATGATGAACGCGATTAGGAATATGAAGCCGATTCCGCGGTATGAGGAGCGGACGATTTTTGGGGAGGTGCAGGGGAAGGTTGGGGCTAGTGTTGTGCAGTTGAGTTCGAGGGGGCCGGGTGAGTGATCACATCCGCAAGACTGCGGAAGTCTCATGCTAATAAATTGTCAGGCTTCGGAAACCGCTGCCAACACCTGATATTCGAGCTTGCACGAGCAGCTGGCATCAGTGACCTTGCGGCTCGTACGCCTCGATCCCGGAACAAGATGAATGTGGTGAAAGCTGCTTTCCAGGCCCTCACCAGCCAACGGTTACCGGAAGACGTTGCGAAGGGCAGAGGGCGAAAGATGGTCGATGCGCGCAGCGTGTACTATGGTGGCCAGGTGCTTTGAGTAGTCTCTTGGGTCTTGTTTCGCATAGCGTTCGGCTTTCGCTGCTTTCGACGATACATTGTACAGTGTAGCAGTATCGATACAGCGAGACGACCTCGTCATTTCCCGTGCTTCAACACCATAACTCTAGCACCCTGGGTATCTCCCCGCCCGTTCGAACGCCGTGAGAGGCCATCAAAGCACCCTCACCCTCGTCCATCCGCTTTACAAAAATGCTCACTGGCTACAACGCCTCCAACTTCCCCTGCCGTCCAGAATTGAAGCACTCATCCCTCCCTCCCATTGCCCTCCTCATCGTGAAAAATCTCCTGCTGCAGCACAATACTATACACACTTGCCTTCAACAGCGTAAACACCGTCGCCGTTTTCCTTTCCAGGCCGCGCAGGGCATCTAGGATCTCGACTGATGGGTTTGCTGATAGCTCTGCTAGAAGAGTCGAGAGCTAGATACGCGTTAGTATGTGTTGACAGGATCGTGTTGAATTGAAGAAGGGTGAAAGTTACACTGTCGAGATTTCCAGCGAGTTTCGAGTATTCTTCGAGGACTTCTTGCTCGAGAGGACTGAGGTAAGGTTCGTTGTCGGGTTGAGCTTGGGGGCGTGTGGTGGAGGAGGTTGAGGCGTCCATGATTGTGTTGGGTAGAGGCAATGACGCGACGGCTGGCGTTGTGGAAGTCGTTATCGGCGCATTGCTCGCACCCCTCCTCAAAGCTTGAAGTCGTCTATCCTTGATTGTACAATCTCGACACACAACTAGACGCGCGAAGTCGAAGTCGAGGCGTCGGACATGTCGAACGTTGGTTGGTCGACGCTAGCGGTTGGCTGCAGATCGCCCTCCTTCCAGTTTCGATCAAAAACATTGACTTGCCTTCTTCCAACCTTCGCCATCGCCAATGCCACCGCTGTCAGCCACGCCGCTGACAGAACAATGAGACTAACGTGAGAAGACCAGATACCGCACCCAAAAGAGTCCGTCAACCATGGCAGTCGAACTGTCCGAGCAACAAGGCGTCCGCCTCGCCGTCGCGGGCTGCGGTCACGGAACACTGAACGACATCTACGCCTCGGTCGAATATGCTCGTGAGAAGAAACTGTGGGAGAGCGTTGACATGCTCATTGTCGGCGGTGACTTCCAATCCGTCCGGAATCTTTTCGATCTCAACTGTGTCAACATGCCGATGAAGTACCGTCACATGGGCGACTTTCACGAGTATTATTCCGGCCAACGCGTTGCTCCAGTCTTGACCATCTTTGTGGGAGGCAATCATGAGGCAAGCAACTACCTCTTCGAGCTCTATTTCGGTGGCTGGGTCGCTCCCAAGATCTACTACCTAGGCGCTGCCAACATCCTTCGCTTCGGTCCTTTGAGAATCATGGGGATGAATGGCATCGACAAGTCCTACGACTACCGGAAGCCTCATCATGAACGCCTGCCCTACAGTGAGAGTGACCTGAAGAGTATCTACCACGTGCGCGAGCTGGACGTCAGGAAGCTGCTTCAAGTTCGAACTCAGGTGGACATCGGTCTCAGCCATGACTGGCCAAAGAGTGTCGAGTGGGAAGGCAATTACAGGCAGCTCTTCACGTTCAAGCCGTTTTTGGAAGAAGATGCTAAGAACGGACGTCTGGGCAGTTTGCCGGCACAGTTGGTTCTCGGCAACCTAAGGCCACGGTACTGGTTCAGCGCACATTTGCATTGCGAGTATCTGGCAAACATCCACCACGACGAGATCAACACCATGAATCAGGCCGACTGGAAGCCAGAATGGAACAAGGTATGTTCTGTCGTTTTTCCATGTCCTTGCCATCTTTTGATAGCGTTGCTATCCCTTCGAGCTGCCATCAACCACTGCCTGGCAATTCAGCCCTGAGGTCTTTAGGCCAGTCCTTGGCTTGATCAGAACACGACAGCGTAGCGCCTGATGATGCTTCTCTACACACGTGAACATGTGCTGAATGTTCAAACAGGACGAAATCGACCTAGACCTCGACGACGACTACACCGATGCCGGACCGTCCAAGGTCCCCGAAGACACCCGCGCAGCATTGCCAGAGGCTTTCCGCCGCGTCCCTGATCCACCCAAGGCTACCGCAGAGGGTGCAGAAAAGGTCATCCCCAACAAGACCACCCGTTTCCTGGCGCTCGACAAATTCGGAGAGAAGCGTCGATTCCTGCGCCTTAGCGAAGTGCGGGCAGATAACGGAGTCGTTGCAGAGCGCCCATTCAAGCTCATGTACGATCGCGAGTGGCTCGCCATCACCCGCGCCTACGGCCTCGGTGAGCCCATCATTGTTGGCGACCCGAATGCTCAGGTACCACGCGTCAAGCCGCTGGAACCGAGAGCGGCCGCGATTGACACGTGCATGTTGTGGCTCGACCAGGAACTCAGCGAAGCCGACTACGTGATTCCCGAGAATTTTGAGCTCACTGCTCCAGTCTACGACAAAGGCAACATGTACGATGAGCGGTACTCGCACGTCAAGGAATATCCGAACCCACAGACTGCAACCTTCTGCAAGCTTCTCGATATCCCGAATCCACTCGAGATCTCAGAACCCGAGATCGCCGCGAGGATGGCCAGCGGTCCGACTTGGATGCCACCACTGCGCGAGCGCCGCACCGAGTTTGACAGCAAGCATCGCGGCAACCAAGCCAGAGGAGGGTTCAAAGCCAATCGCGGAGGCCGGGGAGGTCAAAGAGGCGGCGGCAATCGTGGCAGAGGAGGGCAGCGCGGAGGTCGCGGAGGTGGTGGCAACCGTGGAGGCTACGGAGGCTTCAACAACGGATGAAGCTAAGACCTTTGACTCTGCACCACCAACAACAAACTCGGCGGACAACGCGACAACTTTCATCGACCCCTTCCACGACCACCCCTCCCACCTCGACCACCCCTCTTCCCACCACGCCCATGACTTGTCCGCTCAAACGACTTCTCACGACCAAATGCAGCGTCTGCAATTCGCAGATAGCTCACAACACCCTGGTCGACAATTGCAAGAATAACATTCTTGTACCCATGCTTGAGCTTCTGATAAATCTGCATGTTATCCGGCGGAGGTTTGTACGGTGTCGTCTCCAACAAAGCGCCGATCTGTTCTAACGTTGGCACAGCACTATCCCGCGCATTGACGACAGCGACTCGGAAATCTGGAGGACCAGGCGCAGATTTCTTGTAGGTCGTTGAGCCGGGTTTCCAGACATGATATGTGATCCGGAAAGCGGGATCTGTGGCGGACTCAGGATCCTTGGGGCCGAACTGAGCAGTAGGGTCATGGTATGGGATCAAGGCCAGCCGTCGGTAGATCTCTGGATAGCTGCGGTAAAGCTTGTTTCGAACCAGTGGGCCTTCAGCTCGCTCCGTGTCGGTGACTTTGTCGTCGGTGCCCCAGATGTTCCACCACGAAGTGTAGTAATTGAACAGCCCCACATGCCACGCCCTCGTCATACCAGGAATCGTAGCATAGCACTCACTCCCTCGTTCTCCATCATCCGAATCCCAGCTCGGCGCGCGATGTACAGTGTACCCCGCCCGCTTAAGGTTCGAGTACACCGCATACCGCTCAAACGTCAGCGCACCCCCAACCCTCCCCTCATCCCCCATAAACATCGCATACGCCCCCTGCAGACTCATCACCAACCCCTCCCCCTCCC
>JAABUL010004641.1_pt1 | contig 18110 bp, 16 predicted proteins | sample 5559151 | NCBI WGS metagenome assembly JAABUL01 (sample SAMN10711876, study PRJNA513368) | rock metagenome | isolation source: Antarctica rocks | place: Antarctica: Victoria Land, Pudding Butte sud | reverse complement strand
AAACCCCCACAACCCAACCCCCCCCCCCCCCCCCCCCCCAGCCTTTTAGAAAAATACAGTACGAAAGAAACAACACCAAAAAAAAAAAAAAACTTTACATTCGCTGCAATCACTAGAACCCACTCTAAACCCTACCATCACCCATCCCCCTTCTTCTCCAAACCCAACCCAACCCATCCACACATATTTTTCTTCTCTCCAATCCTTTTTCCCCCTCGCCTCGAACACTCTTCAATTATCCGATTCGATCCCACAACCCGACTGTCCCCGATTCCTGAAGGCGCAAACTCGCTTGGTGAGAAATTAGACGTGCCTGATTTCTTGGAGGTATTCCTCATGCCCCATTCACTCCCCGCCCCCTTTTTCTTCCCTTTCTTCTCACCCCCCCCTCATCACAACCCCCAAACTAAACCCCCCACCACAACACCCCCCCCCTCATCACAACCCCAAACGCCGACACAACCCTCCTCACAACCTCAGCCTCAGGCACAGGCGTCGGGTGCGTGGTAAGATACTTATAAGCAGGGCCGCCTCAGCGCCGTCCGTGCCGCACGGCTGTCCGCGCGGGGCGTGCGTCTGTAATGCTCGAAAACGAAGTCCGTAACGCATAGCTGTCAGCCGGGGAATCTCTATGCGCGACGACCGCGGCGCAGCGCGATTCTGCGCGCGAGGAGGGTGGTTGGGGGATGCAGGCGCGGCGGGGAGGTGTGGAACCAGGGGAATCGGGAGCTTGGAGTGCGGGGCCTGTGTAGGGGTAGGAGGGGGGTTAGTTCTTGGGGCGGGGTGAGGAGGTGGAGGAGGGATGCGAGGAGGTGGATGAGGTAGGTGAGGAGGGTGCGGGGGGTGGGCTGTGGGGGTCGTGGCGGGGATGGGAGTGGGAAGGGCATTTTTTTGGGTGCGGAGAGGGTGCTGCTCGTGCTATGGGGTTTTTTTTGGGGGGGGGGTGGGGTGGTTGGGTGGGTGGGGGGCGCGTGGAGGATTTGGTTTGGTGAGGATACGGTAGGGACTCGAGAGCGAGAAAAGTATGTGAAGAGGTTTTTCCAGAGATCTGCGCATTTGACGACAAAGAAGTTGTGTGGATGTGCGTGGGGGGGAGACAAAGGGGATAATGGTGCTGCAGTAGAGATGCGTTTTTTTGGGAAGGGGAAGAGACAATGGAGGGGATAAGGAAGAGGTGGTGAATGGATAATGCTTTGTCAGGCCACAGCGCTGTGGTCTGGCCTGCTTGGGGGAAAACGGTAAAGTACCCGTTAGAGGTGTGAACCTGGTAGCCAATGGTACGGCCTCTTGAGGAAAGATGGGGAGGGTCAGCGTTGAACGGATACTGTGTTGCAAGACTGAGGAAAGGATTTCTCACCATTGATCTTGATCTGTCTTCTCTTCTCCATCTCACTACACACCCATTCCGTGCAAAATCGGCTGATGGGTGTTCGGAAGCTCCACTCCACAAGATACTTTCGACATGTAAGTAATTAACTCACCGACACCTCTCGCAAGCCCCCCCCCAAAAAGACTCTTAAAGGAAAAGCAACACACACCCAGCTCAACCGAAAACCAAATTCCCTTCAACCCACCACCAAACCCCCCACCCACCACCCTCTCCTCCTTACCCCCTTACGTCCCCTCATAAACCACCACCCCCCTCTTCCACTCCTCCAACCCCGCCATCTCCGCCCTTTCCCTTTCCCTTTCCCGCCTTCCCCTCACCCCTACCGAAGGATACCGAAACAGTTTCCGCTGCCGGACCGAGGAAGGAGGTCGGTAGGCGACTGATGTGAGGGATGAGGATGTGTCGGAGGGGTTGGTGTGGCGGGAGTGGGTGCAGCCCATGGTTTGAGGTTGGGTGTGGGGAGTTTGGGGGGGCAAGGGTTTTGAGGATTAGGATTAGGATTATTGGAAAAGGAAAAGGGGGGGTTTTGGAAAGTGAAGAGGACGGTGGGGTTGGCATGATGGCGATGTAGGTTAGTGAACGAGAGGTGAAGTGTCGGGGTTTTGCTAAACGAAATATTTACAAAACAATAGGATTTTGGGTTAATCGATGCGACGAAGTTTGTGATTTAAAACAGAAGAATAGTTAGTAGCTTGATGAAAAAAACAGTCGACGACTCTGGGGATGAAGTGAGTAGAGAGAGAAGAGAGAGAGACTATGGTCGATAGATCACAAGATAAAATCCCGAGTTTAACGGGCCGAGCAGCACCCTGAACCTGAATTGGTAAACATAATTGCTACCTACCAGAAAGCGAGTCATGGAGTTGACATTGCTACCATTTTTTTGGTCCCACAGCTTCAACCTTCAGACGTTCCCTACTTACAGCTTCAAAATAGCTACAGAGTCTAGAGAGACAAGTTCGGGTTGGAGGGTATGGAATACAATCGGATGGAGAGAGCGGGTTACGAGAGAGTAACGGAGGGTCGCGAATTCCACATGCCCCTGCCGATGACATTAGCGATAGGTAGACAGTAATACCATGTCTTATATCGGCACAGAGCATGTAAGTTTCTTCTTGAAGCACAAGTTCCCTTTTATCGAGCTGTAGAGATAGTAGTACAGACATGGGATAAAGAAGATAAGCGGCAGGATCTTTCCGCAAATGTCAATGCCCGGATGAGCTCCCTCAAGCAAAATCTGAAAAGCCGTTCCTTGGCGCACCAACCACCTCAGCAACTCCCGTTCCCTACATTAAGCCATCTCGCTGTCAGATCCCAAGAAAAAAGCCATTTTTGTGTATGAAGTAATCGTAAGTGGACTGTATCCCGCACAGCGTCCAAGTGAACCAGGAGGTAGGTCGTCATGCCATTGATTCGAGCCATAAAATATTTTGTAGAATCAGACGACACGATAGGCATCGTAGATAACTGGAATTCTTGTTAGTTCTAGCCAAAGCCAAGGATTAAATCCAGTACGTACTCTCAGTGCCCCTGCGGACACCACTTCCAATCCACATCCCCGTGTTCAGGTGCAAGTACCTGGTATCCCCCGTCTCCATGTGCACATACAGCCTAAACGAGTAACACTTGGGGTCGACCTCATCTGCCTGGGCGGGATCCTCGAGCTTTTCCAGAACCTCCCTAGGGCCGACTCTCCAGCCCTCAGTCTTGACGGAGATGAAGGCGGGAGGGTGGTCATGAGTTTGAAGGAGATAGTTGCTGTCGAGGTGAGTGGAGAGGTCGGGGGCGACAAGTTGGGAGTCTTGACCGCCAGGCTAAATGTGTATTAGTAACGGGGATAATGGTGTTGGGGCGACAGTGAGGGGATGGTGGGGCATACAACGACGGTACCCTTGCCCCAACGACCGTTCCAGTGACCACTGATGAAGCTAATCCAGTTGCGCTGACCCCAAATACCAGGTCCGACCGAGATTTTTGGGTTCAGCTGAACGCTCATCTGGAAATCACGCTCAAGGTTTGGCTTCGGAATAGGATACGAGCGAGACGCAGAGGAATCGCCCTGAAATCCATTGATCATGGTGTCAAGATCTCTTTTCTTTGGTGTTTTGACGGGCGTTGGTACCGGAGTACCGTTGACAGCTTCATGAAGGATTGGGTTGTCGGGGTTGTGTTCCTTCATGGCAGCGAGGTAATTCGGGCATTCGAGTAAATGCGAACGCTGGCGAGAGGTATTCTTTGCACGGACAGATTGACAGTAGATGCATTGCGCCGAAAGACACTGAGTACATGGTAAATATCGAGTATAGAGTCGTATTACAGACGTAAGGGATTGATTACCTTGTCAGATTCTTTTGCGCGAAACTCGACGTAAGCAGCGTGGACGTCTCCGTCACCTATTCTACCCATCATGAGCACGATCGTGTTATATTGACAAGGTGGTGTGGATCCTCTGTTTCGTAACTGGTGGCGGATAGGGTTCCTGTATTCTGTGATGCGGCTTCTGTCGATACGATTGTTATTCGACTAGTGGGAGTTGATTTCTCGTGGTTGATGAGTTACGATACGAGACTTTGTAAGGAAGTGGAGAAGCGAGAGAGTAAGGAACGCATTCTGCCATTTAATGAACCGGCTGGAAAGGTTTCTAATCCCACGCTAACCCGTATTGAGTGACCCCGCGTTTAGCCGCCCAGTATTCACTCGAAAGTCGAGACACTGCCCCGTCACACCTGTATCTTCCCACTTTGGTAACACAGTGTGTATTTCACGATACACATCGATATTGAAATCGCAGTGACTTGAAGCAGTATCGATATACGCAACGGGAAACGTCTTGTAGCATCCATATGTCGGTACCCCTGGAAGTACACTCTACATGCTTAGTTTACCATACCACAAGTAATACCTTTACGAGAAACCCCAAATCCAGTGTAAATCTCACATCTGCAGCTTATAGGATATCTGATATGCGGACAATATCGCATGATAGAGCTGGTGCCGGTTACTCTATGCAAGGAATGTATTGGTGCTAGAAACGGCGGTGTGAGGGTTGACTGATTTCGATAGCTCTTGACATGCAACACGTATCACAAGTGAGAACAAATGACGGTACGACGGCCATGAAGCTGACGTAGGGCCATGAATTGCCGGAACAGACGTATAGAAATATGATAGTAGCTTGGAATATGGTCGAACCCTGCTGTTGCATGCGGGACAGAACAAGTAGTACCAAACCCCGGTGACTGTCGCTGTAGAATCCAGGCTACCATTCTCTTCCCATACGGCTCTCATTCCACCCACTGCTTGGTTACTTACCTCTCACGCTTCCCCTGACATCTTTGTTACATTCTCAGGCCGTATCCTCTGCTTCAAGTTAGCAAGAACTCCTCCATCAAAGGGTAGTAACGTGCTACTCACTCTTCCTTTGCCCACAGTAAAACCCCAGGCCCCCCTTCTCCGTCCGAAACGTAATCTTGCTCCCCTTCGGAAAGAAAAACACATCCCCCTTTCCCGCCTTCACTTTCTTCCCCGTCTCGTCCGATATTTCAAAATCCCCATCGACAATGATCTTAATCTCATCGTAAGTGTAATCGTAGACAAGCTCTGGGCCTGGGTCGAGACGGTAGAAACCGGCGGATATGGGAGTGTTGGGGGAGAGGTGCTCGCTGTATGAGGGAGTGTATTAATTGATGGGCTGTTTTTAATTGGATTGGAGAAATCTTAGAGCAGAGCCGGAGAGGTACCTAGAGACTACGTCACCGAGAAAGGCGTTGTTGTTGGCAATAAGGGGCGGTTTAAACTCTGTTTGAGCATTGGGGAAGTGGGAAAAGGGTGGGGCGGCCATTGGAGGGGCGATGGGTTTCTCGTAAGAGGTGGTTTTTGAGGCTTCTGGGGAGCTGAGCAAAGAATCCAGAATTAGTATAATAAACAGAGAGAGACGATAGGTTATAAACACTTGAGAATAACGAGCTACCAGTGCTAGCTATACGTACCTAATAGGCAGCTAGGAATTTCTGGCTGCAAGAAGTCAAGGTGACAAGTGAAGAGTTGACAATGCTAAGAAGGAAGACAAGAGTAATTGATTAAGAGAGGAAGAGGACAGCGAGTTCCTGATATTCATCGGATAATCCATATTTGAGATTGTTGTGAATGCCCCGCATCGTGAGAGGCCGAGGATGATTTTGCTGCATGTGGTACAGCGTTGCCTTGGACATAGCACCGTGGTATTGGACCCTTCAGTCCAAACCTCTCTTGAGAGGAATATAAATCACAAAGACCAGTGGGCAATTCGGTCAGAGTAGTAGGTCGTGGTTGTAGACCAGGATGCAGAATACACATTTGGCAAAGTAGAGTCAGGCATGTCAGGGAAAATATTTCTTCTTTAGGCCTTGCTTATCGATAACATCATCCAGCCTTAAGGTATCTTTCTGTCGTCCTTACATCTTCATCAGAACATGATCTTATTTCGCTGAGCATCAATCTTCCTAAAGCCTTTTGCTTTCCCAAGATAACAGAAGGCTGAGGGCAAAGCTTCATCCAATCTGCACACACACGCAGGCCCCTCGGTCACAACCGGCAATTTTCCCTGTTCGATGTCCTATAGTCAAATCCTGCTCATTGCACACCGATCTCAAACTCAGCTCAGATAAAGAGCACTGTTCTCTGCCGGTTTCAAAACTCTGCTATTTGTTAATCCTAGTTGAGTAAGACTTAATCTGACCCTGTTTTCACATTTTCGACGTGTGCAAATGAGTAATTTGAAGGATCGTGGAGCCAAACAGGATCGTACAGTTAGAGACAGAGAGTTAAAATGATTAGTGATACACGCAAAAAAATTCGGAAGACTGGAGAGATCTGCATTAATTGAGAGAAGAGAGCGTCGACTTTGAGAAAGGAGATAGTTCAAGAAAAAACAATATTCCTCATATATCAATCAATCAAGACCTGTCTTGAAGTTATCCTGTTCGCATCAAGCAGGTAAAAACAGACGCAAAACCAAGGAATTGAAGACCAAAGCAGAGGACAGACGAAAACAGGACTTACAGGCTCTCACCTCAGCTCAAATCCACATCCTCCAGCCCATCAATCGAATCCCTCCCCAGATCCGGCGCCGTCTCCCACGTCCCAGTTCCCAGTTCCACTTCCATAGATGTTATCCCTCGTCCCACTTCTTCCTCCCTTGCCCTATTCTCATCCTCCGTCTCAGGAACATGATGTACCCCCAAGATTTCTCTGTTCCTATGCTCCTTGGCTGTCCCATTTCTCTCGAGATCCGTCACAGAACTCTTCACCGAATCCGCCTCCCTTGACTGATAGAAGGCTCGTTGGGCCTCATCTGGATAAGTAAAACTTGCTGCGTCTGAAGTGGTTCGGCAAGACGTGCTAGCGACGCTTACGGGGCGAGACATTGTGGTCAGCTCAAAAGAGTCCGCAGGCGGGATCCTGGTAGCGAAACGACGGTCTATTTCCGCCTGAGCCCACCGGCTGCTGTCAAGTGACCCCGAGCTGTCCCGAGGGATTTTTGCTCTGGGGCTCGAACGGTATGGTGACGGTGGAGCACGGTACGGTGTCTCCTGAGGGGGAGGACTGGAATTTGGACGTTCGCCGAGTACGCTTGTTTTGAAGTATGCGTCGTAATGTTGTTGTGCAGCAGGTGATCGCCAGTCCATCGCTCTCGGGTCGTTGGAGGTGGGTAGAACAGGAGTCGTTGGAGGTGTCTTACGGAGGCCCAGGCACTTCAACAGGGACTGCATGCAGCCCATCTTGAGCTTTGTGGAATGAAATCCTCTCGCCGGTGTCGAGTACGCCGGGAGGTAGATGGTTGATGTTGTTTTTTTCGATCGGTAGAAAAACAGTCTCTTTTCCTTGTCTTGAGTGTTCGTGTATGTAGGAACTTAGGGTCAGAGAAGAGGAAGGGAGGTGAGAAATTATAGGAAACGATGAACAACTCCATATTCTGTCGAACAAAGAGAGGTCATATTCCAGAAAGCAAGAACAAAGGCATACTGAGCGACGAACAATAGACAATGGGAGAAACTATGGCCGAAAGCACAATGCTATTGATACTTAGCAGACATGCAGAGACAAACAAAGCATGGGAGATGAGGCTGGCAATGGCTTTGTTGAGCGAGAAAAGAGATCCCAACTGTCATCTGACAATTCTTAATCAGAGACGAGGTCCCTAATGTAGGTATATTGAGGGCCCTTCAAATGCGGACGAACTTTCTTAGTGTAGATGCAGTTGGAACGATAGGATATGGACGAAGACACAGCGCTTGTAGAGAATGTTGTGATCTAGAGCGCTGGAAAAGAAGTGGGAAATGGTGATCAGCTAAAGCTTCTTGATCCGAAATTTCAAATAAATCAACTATATTTCTGCTACAGTGGACCTTTATTCTGCAACGGCTATGTGGATTGAAGGGTTTTTGCAAGTGGATAACATTATATTGCCTGACATGTACTGCTCCGTTCCGTGAGGTAAAGAAGTCATCAAGTCTGAAACTCGGTTCGACACACACGGTCATTTTTGGACGGCCTAAATCTTCAAAGACCTTAAACGAGGTTTTTATGTCAGTTGATGTATATATTCGCGAATCACGATAGGAGATTAACCATTAGAGGCTCAAGAATCGTTCGGATCACACATACTGCAACGCAGACAACCTAGGTTTCCTGAAAGACCCAGATTCCGAATAGCAAAACCCAACACCTACTCTACAATGAGCCGGGCACATCGACCTCGGCCAGCAATGTGATACTATCTCCTAAGGCTTTCCGAATCCGCTACCCGTCTGCGTTACATAGCCAAGCCCAGACTCAGAAAGCATAACATGGTCGATACCGTGAGCTGCTCCCCCAGTCAATCGCGCTGACCGCCGGGTGGGAATGGGTGCAGAAATCGACGGACCGGCCGAACCAAGCAAGGCCTTACGTCGCCGGGTGGGCTGCTTAATGGTAGTGGCTACAGTTGCCGGGGGACCAACAGGACCAAAAGCGGTCGTACCCTGGACCACGAACTTGCGGCACAACAGGCAGGTTTTGGTATTCTGAAAACCCTCTCTTAAGACCCGACGAGCCTTCCTGATACCACAGGCTGGACAGAATCTTGTTCTTCTAGGTTCTTTCCGGTCGTATCTAACCTCTCCATTGACACGGTGTACGCGTTTGAGTCTTCTCCTGAGTGCATGCTGCTCCCAGTAGACTTCGTGAAGAGAGTCTCCAGCGCACATCAGACAAAGCCAGCGGCGTCTCTGCTGGTGCTTGCAGGTACACAAGTTTATGCCTAGAGGGTAGCGAACTTCTTGTCCTTGAGCGCACGGATCACAAACTTCTGCCAGAGTTCCGAACCATGGCCACGGGTCGGGGAGAAGCCCACGAAGAGGTGCACGATGATTTTGAATACCATCCACATAGCGATTGAGACGCTTCCAGCCGCCGTTATTGTTGAAATTGTGGTTCCTGCACGTGGCGCATACGAGAAAACCTCCGTCATGATCCGGTTCTGGCGGTTCCCAGGTGTAATTCCAACTGCCGTTATTACGTTGGACGTCTGCATATTTCCTACGTTCGCAGTACTTGATTCGTACCTGACTGTTATCTCCATTCGGGCATGATTCATTGTCTCCAAGACCGGTAATCTCATCACATCGGTCAAGTAACAAGGCCTGAACGACGGATTTATCATAAATCTGGAAGCTGAGGTAGTGGTACATTCTGGAGCTCGTGAGTTTGAGGGCGTCGAGCGCTCCATTCTCCAGCGTACCGAAAATGGTCGATCTCTTCCAATCTCGGAATTAGCAAAAGAATGAAGATCATAGCCAAAAGCTATCGACCATGTCATGATCATGTCTATGTACAGTTGTGACATATCTCACCGGTTATGATACAGTCTAGCTGAGAAAAATTGACTAAAAAGATAGACTTACTGCTTCCTGAAATTGGGCCGAGGGATTGAAAAGACCTTCCAGCGCTGATTGCGGCCGTCCTTGCGGGTCACGCTTTAAAGTGACCAGCATTGGCTCGGAATAGGAGTTCGGATGAGCCATTGACAAGGAGAGGCTGGTGTTAATTAAGAACTCCTAGATTTAGGGAAACGAAGACAATGTTGTAAGACCCTACTTCAGAAAGTGATGGTATTATGCTAATGTAAGGGAAAGCCCAGCTGGCGATGGATCATGTTGGAATCCTTGAAAGCCAAATCAAAGCCAAATTGTTCTTTGAAAACTGAATTTTCTTTGGCACCAACTCTTCGACATTTAGACATTCGCAAACGGAAATAAAGTGAATCACAGAAGGTGACAAACATTATTAAGAGTAGACGAAATTGAAGTACGAGAGCAACCTTTCACAGAAGGAGCGCGAGGTGTTGTCGCCTGCAAGCATCCCACCTTCTAGAGAATGTATATTTTGATATTATAGTAGGAACGAAGTGCCCAATGGTACTTGATGAGAAAGTGTAGAACTCAATGATATCTTTGAGAATGATTAGGAATCAGAACCAGATAAAACTGCGGAAAAGGGAACTTTTGCAGAACATTGCGACACCATAATGAGGAATCAAAAACAACATGGAACCCGCATTCTAGGCTTATATTTAAAGTACATTCTAGATATTAATAGCCGTTACGGATAATAGTCATCAAGCAGTAATATCTAGCAAACGATTTGCAATTGAGGCGATTTCCTAAACTGCTCCGCGGTGCACAGCTGCATTGGGCAGATTTAACCAGTGCACAAAGCATGGTCGCTAGAGCGATGCTTGAAGAATGGCAACAGGGCTGCGAATGATCGTCGCGTTGCTACACCCTCAATTCTTGAATCGAGCGGGAACGAAGACTGTGCAGACAACAGCCTGTCGCGAGTCGGATTGGAGCTGTATCATGGTTGGGGTCGGCCCGTGGGGCCTCGCATCAAAGAACGCTTATTGGGGATGTTTCTGCGGCAGGAAACGCAAACCTTCAGGGTATGTACTCATAAAGAAACTTGTGCCGAGATACAGAAGACCGTTGTCGACTATAGAAAGGTTGCAGGAAGTAGAAGTGGCATGTTGCCTTTGTCGCTTCGACTCGTTGCCGCAGCGAAATGAAGACCTTCCATTTCATATTAGAATATGGTAGGATCTAGATGACAGCAACAGAGCATTGAGAAGTTGGCAGAGTGTATGCGTGGCCAAACAGTGAGTTTCGACACCGGACCGGAGGTGGTTGCAACCAAGAGTAACAGATAAGGTACCTCATGGGTGTTCCTGCATGAGCTGCCCTGCTGCGGCATCCGACGGCACATCAAAGTGGTTGTGGACCTGTGGTGGTAGTGGTGGTGGTGGTGGGGCGGAAATATCGCTACACGTTTCCCTGTGCGCTTTACTCTGTTATGCTTGTATCTGACTACTTTACTCCCTGAGATGCTCATGTCTACTTCATCCGGCTATCTTCGTAGAGAAGTGATTGAAATGCGTTCGAGACGAGATCCCAAGTCATGGCCATAGGTAGAAGACTTGAGATCGTTGTGGTCTCGTAACGACAGAAATAGCAACAAAACACGGCAGGACGCACTCGCACCCATGCCTTGATCTGAAACCACCACGAGCAGGCGGTACTCGACCACCTACTTCCGTACCTGCGCATGTGTCTACTACGAGAACAAAACGTACGCAGCTGCTCTCAAGCTAGAAAGGTGCAGGTATCTAGCACAGATGCACCAATGTAGTCTCCAAACTTAAGCTCTACTAGAACACCTGGATACGAGATCCCGAACAATGTTCGAAAGGAAGGCTTGCTCATGACGCGATGTCACCCAGCTTCTGTGACTCCCCGTGTTGGTGAACAGGTGTGTGAATGGCGAAGGGCAGAGGCTGACCGATGAAGGACACGGCGGTCGATGTTGGAGTCTGGTTGGAATCGAGGACCCGTGGAGGGAGGAGAGAGATATATCATATAACTACCTTATCTTACTACGGATCAGGATTCAGGAGTGCGCCAGAATACCAACCAACCAAGACACGCTTCCGGAGGTATGCAACCCGAGCTAAGTCATGTGCAGCTAAAAGAGTTAGGTCGGCTTTCCCGAGGGTGTGAAATGACAGGTCGTGAAATCTGCCTTGTTCTTCGGGGTATTTATCCAACCACGATGGAACATGGTTCACCGAGGAGATTTGGTTTGGTTGGCTGGCCTAGACCATCTGACGTGGGGTTTGACACGAGCATGGAACGTTTCATTGCCCAAACATCGGATCAAACAATTCTGATGAATTGATAAATTGATCAATATCGCCATGAGAAGCCTCTTGAATCCTTGGTCATGTCAGTGAGAAAGCAGTACCAAAGTTCTGTGGTACACGTACACCAGTATTGGTCTCAATGATGACGTAGGGAGGGGTATTCTAGTCCTGGTCGTTAGGGTTGCGGGAATCATGCCACGTGAAAGTTAAAAGAAATCGACGAGAAGTTGATATTCCGTACTTGATAATAGTCGAGACGTCGATTGGATAGATGCGTGTGAGAAATTCCTCCGGGCTTGGCTGATTTGCCACTTGCCAGACTACTACATACCTTACTTAGTGCCTCAGCCCTTAATCCCTTGGAAGAGTTCCGGTTGTTGTTGGAGACTTGACTGAGACACGCTAATCTTAAGCTCACCAAGCATTTCGTTGGTTCTTTCTTCATTTGTTTCGCGCATCAACGACATCTGGGGTAAACTACTCACTGATTCTACTCTACCGCAAACCCACCAAAAAACCATTCGAACCGCACTTGGCATTGATCTCCGTCAAAGCGGGCGAATACTCTACTACTGGACCGAAGCACTTGACTTGTACTCGAGTAGTCGGCACGGGCTGGTCGAGGGCATATCGCGTGCTCTTGTAGCATTCTCGTTGCGAAAGATTAATGTTGCGCAGAGAGATCTTGGCTCTGAAACGGCGCGGAACATTGAGTGGTACGGTAGAAATCCTCGAACGTTAGCACCGTTGAACAGTCGAACAGTTTGTTGCGCCTGCCGCTCAGCCTCCACTTACGACGTAGGATGTACGGAAGTAGCTATGATGGTAAAGAAAAAGGCGACCAGAGAAAAGCGCAGCGCAATGCCGAAGTGAGCGAAGCACGAGATGGATGAAAGTACCTGTTGTGCGTAATAAGCACTGCCACGGTACTTGCGGGGGTGCCAAAAGTCACTTGGTGGTTTCCATCCGGCTAGTGCCGCTTATAATCAACTGCTTCAGTGGCGTGAGTGGGTTCAACCAGTCCTCTGTCCCTTACCTAGTGAGTCAGTGGCCCATCTTTACTCGTGCCAGCCAGAACTGGGGGCCTCAAGCAAACTGCCAAGCCACGCCGCAAACACACCCAGTAGTCCGTCGCACACACACACAAACACGCACACGCAGATGACTGAACACCACCACTAGCCCCCAATCGCCCAATTGCACTACAACTCGGCAGGCAGCATGGCCTGCACCTTCGGGTTGTTTCAGAACTCCACGATGCGCAGATCCCCAGACGCAGAAACGGCAGAAAGCCAGTTCTGCCCGAGCTCTAATACCAGAGCATCGCGCAAATTATACAGGCGCTTTTGGGATGTACCTCAGGAATCACCTCCCTCAAATCCTCCAACATTCTCTGCCTCCAGTCCATCGTTGAGTGCCATCGTTGAATGCCATCGTTGGTGGGTTGTTGGTAATATCAGCCGTTTTCGTCAGCCCTCACGGTTACCGAGATTGTCTCAGCTTTGGGGTACCAGGCCACCTCAGCGGATTTGCCTGCACTTATCTGGGAGTTTATGTGCAACAGGAGAGCTCAATCTCTCCTCACCCAGGTGTTGCGCAATTGATGTGAGTTTTTTCTCCTTTCAATTCCCATGCCGTTTTGGCGGGGTGCCTGGATTATCGTGCTGATGGCTGTGCCGGAATTTAGAAACACCCAATTTCTTTTAGGGTAATCATAACCACTTCGCCCCCATGGCACAACCAGGAGATGTTATCATTACCGCACCCTCCCTCAGGATTGACCGCAGCTTCAGCGAACGAAGGAAGGACAGCTCCAACAAGTTGGACCCAACCAACAAGTTGGACCTAACCAACCGGACACGTTTTTCAGCTCCCAAAATCTGTGGCATAGGGTATTCTGCCAGTACATCCAAGATAACCAACAGAATGAAGAGTCTCCGCCATAATAGAAGGGAGAACGAAGTCATGGCGCCGCTTCAGCAAGGTTTTGTGTCGAAGAGCTCAAAGCACATCGATCTTGTGGAGGCTTCGGCGTTAAGAGACCGCTGTGCTGTGCAGAGCCGGCCACGTCATCTGAGATATAGCTTGGTATCACCTTCGGGTCCTGGTACAGGACACGAGAGATCGAGGGTGGAGATTAAGAGAATGGAAGAACCGCTCCAGAATGGCTCCAACCGCCAAGTTGGATACAATGAATACCTCGGTCAAGCGTTCGGTCTCACCGCTAACGAGCAGAGGCGGCTTCTCAGTGATAGAAAGACGTCGACTGTCGGACCAAGTGCCGGCAGAGCCAAGCAAGGCTGGAATCAAGATGCTTCCACAGAGGTTCCGACTCATATGAACGCCAAAGATCGACGGCCGAAGATACATGTCACCATTCCCGGAGCGCGACCTGAATCAAATACACATATAGCTCGTCTGAGTACCAGGGACAAAGCGCCCTGTAAGAGCCTGGAACTACCAAGCGGAATATCCCCCCCATCATCAACACCTCGCCAGAGGCTGTCGGTTGAAGTTGCACCTGCACGGCTATCTATAGTTTCGCCATTATCTGTCGTGGAAATGCCGAAACCAAGACGGCCCTTTTCGCTTCTCTCCCTCGAAGACATGTCTTTGGATATGCCCAAGAGCGCTCCTCCAGTGTCTCACTCTGCCGTCTCGGATACTTCCGATGAAACTGGCGAGATCGACGACAGATCATCCAACTACAGCGCACGGTCATCGATGTCAAGCTTGCATTCTGACGAGGCTTTGGCGAAAGAGTCAGAACAACGGAGGGGAAGTGTCGCATTCTCAGTCCTATCGCCTGCAGCAGCGGGTGTTTTCGATAGTAGGCCGGTAACGGCAAACTTTCCCCCGAAATTACGGATTACGCAAAGCAGCTATTCTTTGGCCGACAGAGTGAACAGGAACAAGCCCTTGCCACCGGAGCCAGGTCTGGAGGAGGTTGCGCCATTAAATGTTGCCAGTCGACCTGCTTCGCGGACAAGTAGCTACAGAACAGGCCGCAAAATACCTGCTCCTCTCAATGTCTCCGGACAGTCTAACATGGATTTTCCGTCGCGAAAAATCTCACGGGTATCTTCATTGCGATCCAAGTACACCCCAGCGGACCTGGACGCGTTGGACGATGCTTTTAGAAAGACCAGCCCTTCGAAACCGGAATCACCAGCTTACTCCCAACACCTACTGTCCTCACTAAGCCAGGCCCAACTTGCTCTTGAAGCACAGCTTGGAACCATTAGTGAGGACACTACGTTTGATTCGGACTTGATTCCTCTCATGCATGACCCTCTTCAAATCAGTCGCGGGCCTATGCATATGGAACCATCGCGAAAAGCTCCGTCTCCACCATCGTCTCATCTATCAAGTGAGGGTGGGTGCGACGGGAGTCGAAAACGAAGCCAAAAGCGACTCACCAATCATGTCGCATTGCAGATGCGGGCGAGCATGATAAACAGTCGTGACAGTGTCCTAGGCCGAAGGATATCTGCACCTGTGGTCGGATCCAGTTTGAAAGCGCACAAGGTTCTCGGCAAGGAGAGCGCAGCAACTCTAATGGAGCGGGAGGATAGCGCCGAATCTAATTGGAGCTCTAGCGACTCCCCCAAGGCTTACTCCTCTACATCGAACATGTCGAGAGAGGATATCCAAACTCCAGACAGTGATTCGTGCTCGATACCGGATGCTGCCTTTGAAGAGGTGCGCGCAAGGCTGGAGTTGTTGAGCCCCAAGAATGACGCTTCAGCGACATTTGTGGCTTTCCGGGACAGAACGCGTCAAGGCTCCGAGTCTTCTGTTAAGCTGCCAATACAAGAGCAAAGTGGACACCAGACGCCGGCGCATAATTCTCATGGCACCAGCTCTGAAGCCGACAAGGATGAATTGCAAGCGGAGCTGGCTGACGTTACCATTCACTTGAGCCCAGTGCTGGAGGACCAATTCTTCCAAATACACGCAGCGCCCGTTGAAGTCGAGGATGAAAGCAGCGTTCATCCGCTCGAACGTGGTGGCTTGGGTCTTCACATCGAGAAGACTCGGCCGCGCTCTCTGGGTTCTATTGCCGTGTCTGAGATTCCAGATATATACGCCAGCCTTCCCTCGCCCATACCAACGCTATACTCGTCCATGTCTGCCGAAGAGGTTGAGCGCAAAATCTCTGCCTATGCTGCTGAACAGGAAGAAGTCGAACGCCAGATATCGGCTGATGCCGCAGAGGAAGTTCTTTTCCGGATACTGCAAAACCTCGATAACCTGCAAGACCTCTTCGCTACTGCTACCGTCAGTCGAGGGTTTTACCGCACCTTTAAGCGCCACGAGCTTCCTTTGATGAAGAATGCCTTATTCGGCATGTCTCCAGCTGCTTGGGAGCTTCGCGAAATGAGCCCTCCATCCGACACACCCGACAAGCAATACACCCCCACTCTCTATCTCCAACAATACATGAGGGACATGTACACCATGATTGCGCTCAAATCAATGATTCTGATCCACTGCGAGTCGTTTCTCCGCGCTCACACAATCACCGCCCTCGCAGGAGGCGAGACCGACCGCGCTTCTCAAATCGACGATGCCTTTTGGCGTGTATGGACCTTCTGTCAGGTATTTGGGTGTGGCACAAACAGGGAAGACGATATCGTCAGTCAAATGGACTGGCTAAGAGGTGGAGCTATGGCAAAACAACAAAGGAAGGATGCTGGCGAAGGCGTCAACCTTTTCTTCCCACCAGCTGGATTTGGCGAAGGTAACGTGGGTGGACTTACTGCCGAGGATCTGTACGACATGACCGAGATCTGGACATGTCTAGGTGTTTTGGTTCGTGGCTTACATGGGAAACGTCAAGAGGCTCGCGACTACGGCGTCTTCGAGAACATGGACATTACCGTTGGTGATGATGAGAAAGAAGACGTAGTCCTTGGTCAGTAGCTTCATCTCTTCAAATATTACCCAGCTAACCTTGGAATAGAGGAATGGACCTATCACCTCCTCACCCTCGCTCCGCCCACAATCCTCGACGTCACTTCCCCTACATCCCCAACCGCGGCTACCTTTGCCCACGCCCGCTCCAGAGGTTACACCGCCTGGTCCCAACCTACGCACGGCTCCTCGCGCTCCACCTTCCTCAAAGAAGCCGTCTCGCGCGTCTACGAAGAGAAAATGGCACAACGCCATCCGACAGTCCACTCGACAACCTCTCCTCACAACTCCCCCTCTCCCGACCTCTCCGACCCCATCCTCGCCTTCCGCCAGAAAGTAGCCGTGCACGCCGCCGAAATCCGCGCAAAACGCAGTGAACCGGGCTTCAAAGCCCTTCCCCCCAGCGAAGACCGCCCCATGAGCAAATACCCCGACATCCTCGAAAAACTCGACATGCCCACCCCCTCTCCTCCCATCCCTTCTCCGAGGCCGCAAACCGCCCTCCCCACCTACTCTCAAACCCTCACCCACCACCCCTCACTCCCCCTCCTCACCGTTCCCTCGGGCCCCCAAGTCCGGGACCCAGTCGACGTGGCGGTAGAGCGGCTGGTGGGCATGGGGTTCGAGGAGAGGAGGGCCAAGAAGGCGTTGGCGGATACGGATAGTGGGAACAGCGTTGATTTTGAGCGGGCGGTGGAGGTGTTGGTGAGGGAGAGGAAGAGGGAGGTGGCGGGGTTAATGTTTATGCCTGCTGCTGCGTTGGATTAGTGTGTTTGTGCGGAGACTGGTGGCGGGTGGTTTTTCGGGGAAAGGGGAGTAAGTGTATGGTTCTGGAAGTCGAGGGGGATGTGATTGTTTTTTTGTATATTTTGCATGGAGTATTTGAGCGTGTGTGTGCAGATACTCGTATGGCGATGCAGATATCCACTTGTCGAGGTTTTTTCTTCATCATCGGCTGGAAACCCATCTACAAAGTCTCTCTGCTCTATCTACCATGACATGTGTGTGCTTCATCCCCCCTCGTCCTCCCCCATCCATTTCCTCCACCTCCTCCACCTCCACCTCCATCTCTCCAATCTCCCCCTCACCCTCCACTCTAGAAAATCCGCATAAAAACAGACGAACCGTGAGGTCATCTTGTTTGTTGGCTGGTTGGCTGGCCGGCTGGCTGATTGGCTGGCTGGTTGGCTGGTTGGGGAGGGATAAGATTCTACAGTAAGTGGGATGGAGGGAGGGCTGGGTTGAGGTTTGGAGGAATTCCCTTTCCTCCACCTCCACCTCCATCTCTCCAATCTCATCTTCCTCTCTCTGCTCCCCTCTAGAGAAAACGGCAGAAAACGGCAGAAAAACAGACGAACCGAACCGGCTGCGGAACCGTGAGGTCATCTGGTTTGTTTGTTGGGTTGGTTGGCTGGTTGGTTGGTTGGTTGGTTGGCTGATTGGGGAGGGATAGACAAGGTTTTAAGTGAGTGGGATGGAGGGGGGGAGGGAGGGTGTGACGGGGCGGGGCTGGGCTGGGGTTTGGAGGATTTGGGGGGGGGGGGGGGGGGGGGGGGGGGTGGGGTGGGGTTTGGGTGGGGTTTGGGGTTA
>JAABUL010004639.1_pt1 | contig 18120 bp, 18 predicted proteins | sample 5559151 | NCBI WGS metagenome assembly JAABUL01 (sample SAMN10711876, study PRJNA513368) | rock metagenome | isolation source: Antarctica rocks | place: Antarctica: Victoria Land, Pudding Butte sud | reverse complement strand
GCTCACTGTCTGGCAGCCCCAGTCCCTCATGGGTTGTAGGTTCTGGTATAAATGTCGATGCTCGGCTACGTTGGCCGTAGGGTGAAATGATGCCAGCTGATGCGCCGAGCTCAAGATTTCCCGGGCCAGCGCGTTCGGTTTGGAGACTTGTGCGCCCAGAGGCTACTTCCAATGGTACCGTACTTTCTTTGCTTGACCACGGGTTTGTTACCAAAGCTGGAGATCCTACATACTCAATTATAGAAGCGCTACGGATCTCCGGACTAGACAGATTTGAGAAGTAGTCCGACGTTGCGGATTCAGGGCATGATATATCAGAGCCCATTTCCGACGATGGGATGCTGTCAGCGAGAGAATTGCGGTTGTCCAGCATGAGTGGCGGAGGTCTGCGAGCCGGCTTAGAAGGGTCTGGTCTGCACTTCGTGTCGTCGACTGCGTTGCCGTCCCAAGGATCTTGCCATGCCTCCTGAGGCTGGTCATGAACGCCGAGGTTGTCAGGATTGAAGGGACCGTCCTCCAAACGGTCCCCCAAAAGGATGTCGCCCTTACATTGGGGAAATTGTGGCGTGGTTGGAGGAGTAGACTCTACGCGATCGAAATCGTTTCCAGCGTTGCGGGAGATACCTTCAGACTCCACATCCCTGTCGAACATATGCGTGAGCTGCAGCGTGTCCAATGGTAGCCCGCCGTTTGGCCTCCAATTTTCCCGATTGTGCACGTCTCGATCCTCGTCGCCCTCAACATTGAGCTCATTATGTAGCACTACCTCTTCAGCCTTGACAGCCCAGGTGCTGTAGTTATTCTCAAGACCGTCCATTATGTCGATCCAGTGCTCTGGCAGGGTGTCTTTGCTTCCTTCGGAGAGATCAAGCATGGTATCCATCCGGCGACCCAACTGGAAGATCTGGTCTTGAAGTGTAGCTTGTATATTCCCGAATGACTCACGCGAAAGGTTCGGTTTCCGCTTGGCTCTGGGAATATCTGGCTCTACAATCGCATTCCACGCAGACAACATAGATTCCTGACAATCCCGAGATCCCCGAAGGAAGGCCGGCACATGCCGCAGAACCCTCATACGAGTCATCCAAAGACTCATCAAGGAGCTGAGGCGCGAGAGGATTGGCAGCGCTTGCACTATGGTTGCAGTGATAACAGCCGTAAAGTCTTCCAGATGATCGTAATCCACCGGAGTGCCAGGTATCGAGGCGCCCCTTGCCTGAGGTCCAAGATGCGTGCTTCGTACGTAGCTTTTGAGGTCCTCCACCTCCAACGTTTCCATATCATCCCTCATCGCCTCAAGACGCTCCTCATACTCTTGGACTATGCGCGCCGGTAGCCCACCCCAGTATTCCTCTTCTTTCGAGCCAACCGAATCGTATCCAGACCAAGACCATGTCAGAAGTTCCTTGTGCCATTCTCGCAACTTCTTCCCCGCGAATGCTGCCTTGATTCCCCATGCTCTTTCGGACGTCGAAGCTGAAGCAACGCTATGCTGGATAAAAATCTGACGATGCCTCTTCCCGGGAAGGACTGCATCGGGCGCTGCGAGGGCTTCTAGAGTGGATGTTGGCGACAGATTGGTTAAAAGTTGATTGATCTCATGGTCGGTGCACTGTTGGCGACTTGAGGGTGTACGCGACAGAGGGGAAGCAGGATCAGCAAGGCGCCCAGACAAGCTGCGAAAGGGGGTACTGGGGTCCATTAAAATTGGTCAAGGCATAGTACTACCGGTGTTGATATCCTCTGTCCGTAGCAATAGCGTTAAGGAGCGTCGTTGAGCTGGACCAAGATGCCAGAGAGTGCAGAGGGGTAGGTGCCGACAAACCCAATTATGACATGCATGTGCCAGGTACCACGATGCATCATGCAGGGCAGCTGGCACGTTGATTGGGGCGTGTGGCGCGCGCTTGTTTGCCGCTGTCGTCATCCTCTTACACCGAAGAGGCTAGCCCCAGAGGCCGCAGCATCTCCTCGGATTCATGCGGCCGGCTTAGACAGACATTGTCCAAGAGTTCTGTCAGCTCCTCGTGATGGCTTGGGACTGCTTTGTCGCGTTTCTCCTCTTCCATGGCTGGCGGTCTGTGAGCCACCAAGCTTTTGATGGACCACCGCGGGGTTCTGGCCATCAACAATGTCAGAGCTTCGGCAGTGCAATCGCGACTGTTACGAGTCCAGCTGATCGCCTCCAGGTGTGTAAGAAGAGTATTTCATTCAACCGATGAGTTGTATGTTTGGTTTAAGTCTAATGGGACTGCGGCGGGATGTGTTGTAGTCATGACTCCTGCAAATTGCATATCCCATTTCTCGGCCGAATTCGGATGGGTAGGTCATTGCTTCTTCAAAGTCCAGGTGAGATGAGGGTGGATTCAAATGAGGAGAAGCTGTCATGGAACTTTATGGCATCTCATAAAGGTTTTGGCTGTTCCATGGGCGCCCAGCTGGCTCGAATGTTCGTATATGCGCGTCTCGGTGATTCGGTCATCAACTCGCCTCCCTTTCCTTTCCCCACTAGCCTAATGCGTACACAAGCTTGTCTTCGCCGGTGTCCAAGACCAAGCTTCCACAGCTTCGAGCTGTACCCTACTCACCGACCCGCGTCCAGATGACGCTGATCATGTGGTACCTTGCCTATAAACACATGCAGTTGCCCTCTCTAAAGAAAATGTCATTCTCATCTTTTACGTTGTACTTTGGACCTGTCAGTCGCGATGTTTGCGGTTTTCCTTATATTACTTGGCATTTGTCAAGTGTCTCTTTCCAAGACAGTCAGGTACGAGTGGAGCATTGATTGGGTTACTGCTAGCCCAGATGGTTACACACGACCTGTCATCGGTATCAACGGTCAATGGCCATGTCCTCAAGTCGACGTGGATCTGGGGGACCGACTGATTGTTACAATCCACAACAACCTTGGCAACGAGTCAACAGGCCTCCATTGGCACGGTATCAATCAGCGTGGGTACGCGGACATGGACGGCTCTGCGGGAGCAGCGCAGTGCCCAGTTCCCCCAAACAGCAGCTTTACTTATGACTTCCCAGTATGTGACCTTGACGAGAGAAATCTGAAACCAGATCTAACCTTTACCTTAGGTAAATCAGGTTGGGACATATTGGTACCATTCACATACTCAGGGTCAATACCCCGATGGTCTTCGAGGACCATTGATTGTTCATGACCCCAACTTTCCCTACCACTTTGACGAGGAGATTACCATGACTTTCTCGGACTGGTATCACGATCAGATGCCGACGCTTCTCAATTACTATCAGTCGCCTGCCGATGTCACAAACAACAGCATCGTATCCGGTCAAGCCCCTATCCCGCAGTCAGGACTCATCAACGATAGTCAGAACAATACCATTCACGTAAAACCAGGCAAGACCTATCTAATTCATATGATCGACATGGCCAATTTCCCAGGTGTAGCGGTGTACTTCGACGGTCATCCTTTCACTGCTGTGGAAGTAGACGGTACTTATACCGAGAAGCACTTCCTGGGCGATCAGAATCTCCGCATAGCTCCTGCGCAAAGATGGAGTGTGCTCATCACGACCAAGAATGACACTAGTCAGAACTTCGTAATCTTCGCCACGCTCGATGTCAACATGCTGTTCCCAGCAACGGGTCGTCCAACAATCCCAGGCTGGAACGGCAATACTACTGCATGGCTCGTTTACGACGATGCAAAGCCTCTTCCACCTCAGAAGACTTTCTACTCGTTCGATTTCTACGATGATGTCGCTTTAATACCCTACGACCGAGCGCCGCTTCTTGAACCGGTTGATCGTCGCTTTACAATGGACATGCAAAGCGCCACTATCGACGGCATCACCCGTTTCACAATCAACGACATCACATATTTACCCCAGAAAGTACCTTCACTGTACACCGCACTAACAGTCGGCAACTACAGCACCAACCCCCTCGTCTACGGCCTCAACACCAACCCCTTCGTGCTCAAATACGGCGAAATAATCGAACTCGTCATCAACAACCGCCACGACAACCTCCACCCCATGCACCTCCACGGCCACCAATTCCAAGTCCTCGAACGCTCCCCCCCCGACGCCGGAGCCTGGTCCGGCACCTACGCCCCCACCATCTCCCCCACTCCCATCCGCCGCGACACAGTCATGCTAAACAAAAACGGCTACTCAGTCTGGCGCTTCAAAGCCGACAATCCGGGCGTCTGGCTCTTCCATTGCCATATCGAATACCACATCACTTCAGGCCTGCAGGCGACTTTCGTCGAAGCTCCAGATCACCTTGGGGACCTCAAGATCCCGAAAGATCAGATTGAGACGTGTAAGAAGTATGGAATGGATTATCGCGGGAATGCTGCTGGGAATACGAGGAATCCGCTTGATTTGAATGGGCAGGTTTTGGCGAGCAATGCTAGCGCTTTTAATAATAATCATGGGTATGTGTTTGGCCTTAATTTCAGCTCCCTGCTCGAATAGTGCTGATACGGTGCTTTTAGGGCTATCTTTCCCCCAATAGTAAGCGCCGGCGGAGCGACGTCGAAGAAGCGCAGCCTATTGAGCCCGCGCAAGCTGGCCAGGTCAAATCTGGGATTATAGCATGAAACACGATTTGTGTGAAATCATCGCTCTTCGTCAAAGATTGGTTGAAAAGCTCAAGCTCGCTGCTCGGTGGCGTGAAGTGTGTTCAAATTCCCTGTACAGTGGCGGTGTGCTCGGGCTTTCCGTAATCTAATTTTTAATTCATATATTATAATTGCTGGGTCTTAGCCAGCGAATATATCCATTACATTTTTTCCTGCTTCTCTTGGCCGTTATACCATCCCAATTACCCGTAACGACTAATGCCAGCCCAAAGACGGTACTTCCACTCTCGTGAATTGACCAAAACCGTGGCTATGCAAGGTACATACAACAATGTTATCATCATACAAAGCAGGATACACTCCTGAGGGCTACTCATGTACATCCCACCCTTCTTGGAAACCATCAACATCACTCATCTCGTCACTGTCCCAACCATCTTCTTCATCGTTTTGAACCATCTGAAGAAACCGCTGTAGTCCAGGCCCATTATTTTGTGCGACTGCAACCGGTGGAGGTCGAGGTGCGGGGACTGGAGGCTCGTTATTCCGTGCCACAGCAGGGGCTATAGGCGCCTGGGGCAGGCCAAGGGGGCCATCTTCGTCATCACTATCACTGTCGTTCTCGTGGGGAACGTTTTCCCCGCCGCCAGCAAATGCATGTCCAAACTCCGCGTCATCGCCGCCTTCGAGCTCCCACAAGCGCATATAGCAACCACTTTTTCGGGTGTTGTAATGTTCGTATGGGTTCCCTTTGTCGAGGTAGGCGCCGCACAGGTAGCAGAAATGGGTATCGCACTTGAAACAAATCATGTGGTTACATCCATGAGTCTTCTGGGCCCGGGCGTCACAAGTAGGGCAGGGTTGTGTGTGCAGCTTCATGTAGTCCTCCGAAGCCCGTTCCTCGGTTGTAAGTTCGAATTGTGAGCGAGGGAAGCAGACGAAGAATTCGCCGTGCCAGCTTGCTTTGCAAACTTTGCAGAACGCGAAAGTGCAGTCTTCGCATATCGCGAGGCGTTCTGCGGGCGGCGGCAGTAAATCTTGATTCATATTGCGGTCATACTGTTTTGGTTCCTCGCGTTCATTGTCTGCCTCTGTGTGGAACAAGTCCTGCTCTGTATTTTTCTTGTTTGGGCATCTCGCTGGACCCTGACACCATTGCCGTGGGCAGTAGATGGTCGTCCTATCAGACTCAAGTCGTTTCTTTCGCTTTAACTTTATGTATCTCTGGACCATTTCCTGCTCTAAGGGTATCTGCAATAATTCGCTTGGCTCGAGTGTCCTATCGTCTTTCGTTCTTGTATTGAGACCAGGGTCCACTGCCAGCAACCCTCTTGGCTTAGATCCGCAATGTGGTGTAATGCACTTGACGTTACCTATATCTCCTTCAGTGATGCAAGTATTGTAGAAGTCTTGGAGGCATGCAACACAGAAGACGTGTGAACATAGGAGGAGGCGATGGCAGACCATGCCCTTCTTCGGTTCTGCGATATATAATTAGCTAAGAATGCTCTCCACTAAAGGTCCACGAGCCATACCTAGGCAGATACCACACTCGAATGTCTCGTGCTCGAACTTAGCCCGCTTTGCCTTTAGATCGTAGTCCAACAGAGCGACCTTCAGATCTGCTGCCACATCCAAGGCCTGTGCTTCGCCCCCAACCAGATCAAAGCCTCTATCTGCCGCCTCCCGCAGGTGGTCAATGTATGAGAATACCACCTGGTCTCTGCCCATATCTTCCCATACTTCATGAACAGATTCACTAAGCTCTTCAACACTCTTCTCTGGCAGCCATGAATATTGTGACTCAAGAAGTACAACAGGCGGCTCCTGAGTTGGATAGCCTTCAGGTAGCGAAATATGAAGGTTCAAAGGAGGTAGGTGCGAAAGCTGGTGAACATCTTCGCCAGGATCCACCTGATGGTCAGCTTTTGCGTTATCATTGCCTGTCGAGATGGAGTCTGGAGGGGTTAGCAGCGCTGCTGATGGGGTCCCATAGGCCGTAGGAAAGCGCAGTAATAGTGGCGAGATGGGCTCAACGCAGACTTGGATGGATGCTGAGAAAGGACTCAATCCATCAGGGTTGACGAGAAGTTCTGGATATATAGCCGCTACAGTTGACAATTCCAAAGCACGTTCATCCTCCACCTCGACATCACCCGGGTCATCGGCCATTGTGACGGTGTGTGTGGAGCAAAGCACGCATGAGATGTTTTGGGTGTAGTGACATTGGTGATTTGAAAACCATGTAGAAAGGAGGGAAAAGATCCGGCTGTTCAGTCCTACATGAGTCAAATGTGGCAATAAACAGTGGGATTGATGGCTTTTACTTTCAACTAGTGTCTAGCGAAACGCAGCAGCCGCCCTAAGCGCCCCAGTTTCATTCTGCACGAGGGTCGGTCGGCCACGACTTTTGACACCGACCCTCGGCAATGAACACTATCACTTGAGAAAGACACCACAACCAGCTGGTGGTCAGCTCGGCTACATTGATTAGTGTCTTACAGTCGAGATATCCAGCAGCAGTAGTCAGAATCACGGGCGGTAGCTTTCCTAACGTACAAACATTCCCTCGTAACGCATTGGTTTCATGTTCGTATGCTGGTTTCAGCTACAGATTCCGTTTGCCTGCATCGCTCCATTTTCCAAACTATCGTATCAATAGCCAAGACTGATCGAGATTTGCTTGTTGGCTCCTGTGGTAGTGAGTAAGTATGTCCTCATCGGAGTCCTCATGGAGTGTCCTGCATAGAACGTACCCAAACCGTTGAAGATACCTCCTAGGTGGTTTTTGACGCACAATTCAAACAAGGCAACTCCAGCCTCCCATATCCGCAACCAACTCTCCGTAGTTGGTGGTATATCCAATGGCATGTTTACAAAGAGAGGTCCGACGACTGGTTTCATGAGAAAAAACCGAAAATATCAAAGCAGACATTGATTGGATGTATAGCTTACCGTTTGGTATTCTCATTGGAAGTATGTTTGAACGGGGTCTGTGATCCGCACTCGATGTGCGGAATGAACTAGGCCTCCGACTTGTGGGTATTCTCATCAGTGCATTTTCGCACTGTGCTTCGGAAAAGCTTGGACTCGGTTCAGGGCCGCAGTAGACGTTTGCGAGCTGCGATTCGAAACTACTAATGATGATCTTAAGCTGTCCATCTGCGGCTGATTGGGCTCGTCAATAGATTTGCTCATGGCCGTATACTTCTAGATTCTTGCGGGTAAAACTCAACGCAGGATCGAGGAGCCTGCAGAATCAACTGTGCATAGGACGCACGTACTGAAATCTGTGTATATGCCGCCTTTCCCTAGTCGAGCAACACATGTCTCTAGGAGTTCGTCTGTAGCAGTGGCTGTTTGATATCCCGTAGCTTCATCATGGTTCCTCCATCCAGGCTTTAGAGTGAAATCCTAATTCATGAATTTCAATCAGCTTTCTTCAATGAAGCTTCGAGAGATCGACAACAATCAGATCGCAATTTTAGGTACTCTTCTCTGGGATTCAAGCAAACTTGTACAATGATGTTCTTACAATTGCACACTTTCCATCGTCGCTAAGGTAGCGAAGGGGTAACGATCTACCATAGATTCAGCAGTCAGCATAAATCGGACCAACGAATATGGTTCGAATGATACATGAGAGCAAGAAAAGGTAGTAATGAGTGTTCGTACAATTGACGGGGGCATGCTGCTCGCTTATACAGATATTGTCGAAAGAAGTGAGATAACATACATTGTGAAGGCGGGAGGATTCTCATTACGATGCCTGAACACATGATTATCGGTATCCACGGGCACCTTCAGCCAGGCATTTTCGCAGCTCTCTAAGTTTAGAGGATCGCCCTCGAGTGCCAAACAGTATGGCGTACCGCGTGCCGACAAATTGAGCGCCGGCGAACCGACAGCTGTTTGGTTAAGATGACCCAGGAGGCTGGTCATATTTGGAAGAATGGGAAGAGCCAAATCGCGCCCAGCGAGGCATAGCGTCAGTATTGGGCTGACGAGAAGAGAAAGAATAGCTGAGTTTGTGGCTAGCATCTTAGCATTTGAACTTGGGTGACTCTCAACAGCTCGCGCGTCGGAGGCAATAGATAGCTGTGTGAGCAGTTGATACCCACAAGACCCGTTGCGCTAAAGGGCCAAGCGCTTATACCAGGACGAGAGTTGTATAGTGGAGGCTTCATGCGATATAAGCGTACGGCAGAAAAGCCTGAACTGCGCTACTTTTGCTTAGATGATCCCAATGGATTTCGCGCTCAAAGACCCTGGGTGCCATTCTGACGGTACGGATCTCGTCGAATCCGTATTGTCTCGTCGTCTTCTGATATCGTCATGCTGTTATGAGAGTTGCTGAGTAGCAATGGAAATGGAACCATTGGCCCCCAAATACATATTTTCAACGCTGAGACAATCATTCCTCCATCAACGTTATCATACCGTTGGAGGGCCTTCCTGGTATCTATTGCCAAGGGTAGGAAAGTGCCAACATATACCTCCATTGACCTTACCTGGGCTGCGTGCTTCATACGGATAATTGCTAGATGTATGAGGTCCCAAAGGTGGGAGTGAATGCCGCGGACGATCCTCTTCCGGCCGTGGGCAACACAAAAATAAGTGCGACATATCGCTATTGCTTGCAGCATCAAAGATAGGATATTGGCTGTGTTAAACTCCCACGCACGTCTAGCCATGCAGCTTTGCTCCGCCGACCAAATACCAGGACACTAGGAACAAGACCGAAAAACACAGCTGGGTGTTACCAGCGGAGAAGGTACTCAGGACTGAGTACAACGATGCTGATGATAGTAATGATCGCTGTTGCAAGAGCCCACGTGTTTGGGAATTCACAGGGCGAGAGAATATGCCAATATCAAGTCGTATTTTAGACATCATATTTCCGCAGAGTTGCGGACAATTTGATATGTTGAAGAAGTCGCTATCATAGCTCGGCTTGGGATGTTGAGTGACCGGTTGAGGAAATATGATTGGATTATCCGAATATTTGTTGATTTTTGAAAGTGGAGATAAGAGAAGCATTTCAGGAAAGTCTGTGGAGTAGATACACAGTTTGGGTTTCATAATCTGCCGAGCCTCCTGATAAGGGTTGGTGGTAACTATGATCACCACGTCACCAGTCCTTCCAGGATGTTGTAATTCGGACAGCTTTAGCGAATAAGAAGTAAATGTAAATAAATCTTACCTAGATCTAGGATTCTGCTTTCTGCTAGATTTACCTTCATCCGTTCATGGCCACACCACGATCGCCGTTTGAGAAAAGACTCTCAAACCACAAGTACTAGTCTCATATTCCGTGGGCATCGACTTCTAGCATTCTCCGGCTTGATAATGCATGGTTGGGTCCCAAGATGATGGTAGAAATACATATCCTTGTCTTTATCATAGTCGTAGCCGCTACGTCAATCATACACATAGATGGTAGGCAAGGAGACAGTGTGGCTCTCAATGCTACGATCAAGCACCAACACCGCCACCATGCTCCGCGACATCCTTCTTGTCAAGCACTTCCACCTTCTTGCTTAGTAGCTGCCTCAATTCCGGACTAATCACCTTCTCCTTCGCTTTGCTCGGTTCGGCTTCCCTACTGTTAGATCGCCTCCGACCGTCGGCCCCAGTAGCGGTGCCATTTGAGCTGCCGGGTCGCGAGGGAGACGGCTTTTCTATTGGCTTCTTTCGCTGTCGGACGGGGGGAGCGGGGAAGTTGTTCCTTTTGTCGATGGCTTCCACTGTTCGTTGGAAGCGGCGGAATAGGGCTTGGGCACGGAGGAGCGTAGAACTGAGGTCAATTGTGTTGGAGAGTTCGTTCACTTGCAGGTAGTCAGCATACAATGACGTCTAAGTTAATCCTTAGCCTGGCGTCCTGCGTCTAGAACGCAGGGTGCCCTGGAAATTAATCGGGTTCTTAACCCAAAATAAGGACACAAGCCACCGGGGCAATGAATATGTGAGATGTACGAGAGAACGCACCATATTTTAGTACTTCGTCAAAGTGTTTCAGGTGCTCCATAATCACATCGCGATGTTTTTCGAGGATCGCCAGAGCGATGAATAAGTGGAAGTTGCTGCTCAGGAAGTCCGTCCACAGGGATTCCCAGAGCCGAAGAACATCAGCCCACTCGAACTCGCGCTTGTACCATACCAGCAGCATGCGAAAGAAGAAGAAGAAGTTAGTAGAGTCAGCGGATTGGAGGTGGAGGTAGAGCGCGGGATCCATCAGCTGGACGAGATGATCAAGGGTGAGGAGCTGAGTTCGCATGCCGGATTGGTCACGGAGGAAGTTTCGTTCCTGGTTCTCTCATTAGTACTGAATATGTTAAAAGAACAGAAAACGTATAGGTATAGATGCTACACACGATATCCGCAACGCTCTCGCAATTTGGTAGCCTTCAAAGATAGATGGCACTTTGCAGAATCTGCAAGCCCAAACGAGGTGCAAATTGTGGTTGAAAGCAGCTGAGAGCATAAGAAATAGTGCTTACCATCCGGTCCATAAAACCAACAAAGCCCCAGAATGCAACCGCATCATCCTGCTCAACAGCGTAAATCGGCGCAAGAAGGTCGCTCATGCCTTGGACGTAGCCCAGGTCACGATTGTATTCGTTGTAGGTAAGAAGCATATCTTTCATTTGCTCGAGATGGACATTGGTACCACCCTCAGCGAAAGGCGAGTCTGGGTCCGGATGTGGGATGTCTTCTCCCTCAAATAGAGGGATATGACGGTCGGTACGATGAACGTCTTTTTCTGTTTGGATCCCAAGCAATGGGATATGTCAGCTTCCTTCTGCAAATCGAGGGGACCATATACCACGTCAAGTTAGTGTCCACAACCCGGAGGCTAATTGAGGGTGCCAAAGACTGTCGACGCGGTTCACCAGAACGTGGTATAGGATGCTGGGAGTATCTACCTATTCTGCCCTTCTGCTCCTTCCACCACTCGCTCTCTGTAGCAGTGCCATTTCCGTCGACCATACGCTCCCACCAAGCGCTTTTGAGCCTTACAAATTCGTCTCGTTTACTGTTGAGCATAGCCTTTCTTTCGTCTGCGGTACTGGTCCACTCATATACACCTAACAAGAATAGCCAAGCCTCTTTGCGTACGCCATCGCTAGGATTCAGACCGCCGAGGAATATCCGCTCTTTCACTTCATCGACTGTGACTTGCAAGCGTCCAGTGTGAGCATCAAAGAAGCCGTTCCACTCTTTTATTGAGACTGGCTTCCTCTTCTCGCCCAATGACAAGTTGCCAGCCTCCATGTCTAAAAGCTCGAACTCGCCAACATCAGTATCCTCTAATTCCAAGACGTCCTGGGCGGTGAAGATCCGCTGGCTTCTCTCCTTCTCACTCTGCTCTGCAATACCCATAGCCCATCTCGCCAGGTAAACTCTTGCACTATCGAACTCATCTTGCAAAGTCTGGACTTCCGGATTCTTTATCAGCCTCTGTACCTGCGGTGGGACCTTAGGATTCTCCACTATATCCTGAGCAGTCCTTCTCGTGAAGTTGGTAACCTGGCTCATCTTCTCTAGAAAGCTCCATCTTGCCTGCTTCAACGCTTTCGTCACAGGATCCATTGCGGCGTCTCGGCTACTGCTCGATGCTGCGCTCGGTCCAGAGATGGACATCGGTCCTGCTGCCTTGGCACCCAGCTGAGGGCTGTTCGGCAACGAGATCTTGCCCCCAAACCCGAGCTTGTCTTCCGCACTTGGCTCAATTAAGTATACCGATGGATCCGCCCCCGACTTTTCCACCACCACGTATCTCTTTAACCATCGCAACACCTCGTCACCTCCCCAAAATGTGCTTCCATCTTCACCAAAGGGATCAAAACTCTCTCTGACGCGTTTCTTCTTCTGCAATATGGTAGACTGGCATTCGTCATCATGGAAAAATAGGGCTGGAAAGCTGTTGCCTGCCCGAGTGTTGATGACGACGCTTCCAAACCACCATCCCAAACTCGGCGGTCTGATAAGCAGTGAATAGATTTCGCTGACGGGAACGGCAAAAGCATATGAGCCTATTGAGCCGCTATGAATATGGGTTGTAGGCGGTTGAGGGACGAGTGGTGTCTGCTTGGGAGGTGATGATCCATCGGAGAGCTCGACTTTGATGTATGCTTCGAGAGAATCGCCTAGAGAGGATTCCGGGAGCCAGGCGAGGAGGTAAGATGTAGCCCTTGAGGTGCTTGCAGTAGAGGAGGACCGCGGTCGTGAGTCGGTCGTGGGCTCTTTCTGCTGGATAAGGGCTATAAAACCCGGGATGTTATCCTTGGATGATGGTGTAGGATGTACGTAAACCTAGTACTGTTTAGTCAATCTCGAGGGCCAACTCCCAACCAGCGCAACGTTCCACAAGGTAAATACCATGGCAATGGCAGGAATGAAGTGGAGTTTGGAGAAGTAGTGTCGTACAACTAAGGGTAACATACCTTGCTCTTGGAGAAGAGTAACTTAACGCCACGCCCGGAGCTGCTGTGCATTATGGTATTGTATTCCTCCTCGTCATTATCGCTCAGGTCATATACCGAGGCTGTAGGAGAGGTGGGAAGGGCTGGCGACATGGGAGGAGTGGGATGGGGATGTGTGGCTCTGGAGCCCATAGTCAGCTGGCCGAGGAACTCATTCAAGGCGGTTGAGGCTGGATGCAGCTATAGCGGGGAAATATGTAGACCTTAAAATCAGGCGGCGATTTCGAGAATGTTAGGTGCTTCGAGGGAAGGAATAAGTGGGTAGTAGGGTAGTACGAGGATGCATGGAAATGCGATGTGAAGGGAGCGCTGGTGGGGGGCAATGCACGATGACGAGCTTCACCAGTCGGGCACAAATATCTTGAGATTCTTTACATCATTACTATCGTACGAAATGAACGCTACATGGCTATTGATATAAGCTGTGCCTGCAGTGAACCAGTCGTTTACAGCACCCTCCTTGGATCAAGGCTTGCAATATTCGCCGACTTCGCCTTTTTATCAAAGATAAACTCTGATATCAATTTGCCAGTCCCAGGCCCGTTTTGAATCCCCCAGCAGGTGTGGCCTGCTGCCATCAGAAGGCCTTTGACACCAGTCTCTCCAATCAAAGGGCCGCCGCTGGCTGCCTGGACATTAGGTAAGTAACAAGCCTGCCTTGCAGTGACTTCGCCATCACGAAGCTCGTCCGAAATAGAGGAAACATAGTCAATAATGTCCTGACAGCGCGATTCGTCTGTTTGGACCTCTGCTGTAGTCTTTGGCAAAGGCACCATTGTGTCCCCTTCACCGCAGGCGTACGCTTCGTCGCCCGGCCGAGCGTATATCTCCGGTGTGACCTGCTTTGAGTGCGATCGCTTTGACTTCAGAAAGGTGTCGGTTCGTCCAAACTGCAGTGGCAGACTGATCTCCGTGAATAAAGCATAGGCCGATATGGGACTCTTCGATTTGATGGTAACACTGTGCGCCCTCATGGCTGAAATTGGGGCTGGTGGGTAGACGGACTTTGTCCAGGGACCTGCAGAAATGAGAACGTCGGTAGCTGGTATCGTATGAGACACTGAAGTTTCCTTGTCGGTGTATGTAACAGACTCCACAACGCCGCCAGACCTTTCGATATTTGACACAGTGCCGAGTATTATGTTGACGCCTTTGTCTTCGGCCAGCTGAGCCATGGACGTTGTGAATTGGTATGGATGGACTTGAGCGGTATTATCTGGCGTTCCCATTTCGTAATAGCTTCTTGCGCTGTCCGGCGAGACCCAATCCAGATCCTTTGGTATCCCCGCAGCAGTCAGCCTTCCAATTGCGGCTTTATCTCTTTTTTGAAGCGACACTGATTTGCCATTGCTAGCGTTGCCATTCTGAGCAGGCTGCTTATCCGGAGCACGTCCTTTTGCACTGAGTTGCCCGCAATGTATCTTTCGGTATCCCCATCTTAAGTCTCCACCGTGTTCGACCGCAAGTTCCTCGTGTAGCCTGTAGCTCAGTGGCACGATACTGCTTGGGTATGCCCATAACCCCAGCAACCCCCCAGCCTTGCCACTTGCGCCTCCAGCAATCTTCGACGCCTCGAGGAGTGTGATTTTATGCTTCGATGGGTCGTAGGCCGGATGGCGTGTCAGGAAATAAGCCGATGTGCATCCGATGATGCCCCCGCCTGCATGCCATGAGCATCAGCACCGTTGAGATTGGCTTGGACTTTTGGGTCATGTCAAGAATGGCGAACCGATTATGACAATCTCGCGCTTCTCCGTATTGCCAGCCATTCGTAGTGAGACCGCGGTGCTAATGATTGGTATTAGGTTAGCCAGAGTGAGTATATTATGATACTTGTAATAAGTGCCAAATATTATTTATTTATTGTGGACTGTTAGAGTTGCGATCCTTCACTTCTTCCGCGTGCCAAGACTCGCATGACTAATCAATATTCAGCGCCAGGTAGCGAGGGTGATTCAACTAAACTCGATCTATCCCCGAGACTTGATCTCGTATAAATTCCATGGCTAGTACATGCTATGAAGAACTGAAGTAGTGACCGTCACAATGGCTCAGCTACGGGTGGTACCGTGCACTTATCAACGAGGCAAGGCAAGGTATTCGATAATCAAGGATGGCACCGTACCTGAGGTCGCCCAATACCGAAACAATCTGGTAGGTCTACACCACTCTGCGCAGCTGGGAGGGGAAGTAACCCGTTTTCATTATGGTCTAGACGGCTATGTCACAGCGCGAGAATCTCCTTTTTGTTGCATATCTGGATAAAGTCCACGTCTTCAGACCCGACTTTCCCCTCCAGAGCCTCTCAAAAGCACCCGAACTCATCATTGACCTCCCCAAATCTCGGTCTGGGCGTCGAGGGTACCTGGACATGAACTGTCCTCATGCTGTCAACCATCTGATGGTTGGTGACCTAGGCAATGAAGAGGTTTTTGTTGCTGCTTGCGATGATGGTGACGTGATTTCCTACACTCTGCACTCTATAAAACTGGCAATTGAATGGACTAGAGCCAACGATGCTCAACCTGACCGGCTACAAGCCGCCGTTGACAGTCAAAGTTCGCGGGACCTATCTACACTTCAATCGAAATCTCCTGTAGCAAAGCCATGGTTTTTGGAGAATGTTGGCCATAGTGCATGGGGCCTCGCCATTCACAAAGAGGCTCGCCTTCTTGCCGTGAGTTCAAACACGCAGATCATAGATATATTTGCGCCTGCATTGCAAAGCCCAGGTCCTCCAGAAAGCGAGGTAACGCCGGATGAAGACTGTGATCCCATGGCCGAACACTCTATCGGAGACGAAAGGTGGAGAACTCTGACATGTTATTCCCCCTCATATCGGGTCAACAATCTACGGATCCGTCTGTATGGACACACAACCAACATACCAAATATCACATTCGCGGGCGTCGATCATCAAGGCAGATACCTGGCGAGTACTGACATCGAGGGGAACACATTCATCTGGGACATCTACAGAGGAAGCGCGGTGTTCCAATTTCAAAGCAGCGCGTTACCGTGTGAGTAAATTAGTGCTTTACGTCTTAATTACCCATTTTCCAGGCTAACTACAAAGGTAATAGCCATGCGAGGCTGGAATGTCGCCTGTTTGGATCAGCTTACTTCAAGACTTACTAGTAGTGCCAACCAGACATTCGGCTGTGATGGGCATACCGATAAAAAGAATACCGTTATTGACATTTCAGAAGGCTGTCGCTCTATACCAAACAACTCACAGTGGCATCCAGGCTTTGCAAAATACAGTGCTGTACTAGGCGCAGATGCCACTGATGTTCTAGCCATATTACCAGAGCCGCAAGAAGCAGGATCACAATCAGAATCTGATGAGCTGCTCTCAGACGGGGACGTGGAAATTTTAGATGAATCTGATGAGCAGGTCGAACCGGAAGCGGAATCAGAGACCATGGACATAGAAGCCGACCAGGAAGAAGTACTTAGCTTTCACAGTCCCCTCGAACATTCTACAGTAGAAGAAGGGGATGCGGTTTCCACAGACAATGTATTTGCTCTGGAGACGTCTACCGATAACCAAAGCAACAATGTTGACCTACTGGTGACCACTGAGCAAAACCATGGGCTATTGCCCGCTTCACCTCCAGCTAGGGAGCGCAAAGCCGATCCCGGGCTACCGAAGGACGATATTTCAGCTTGTAAAAGCGTACAGCTGCCATTCAATCTATTGCAAACAAGCGAAAGTGACATTTGCTTGTTTCGCGATATTCGCTACAACCCATCAAGTGGAGAAACGGCACATACTCGGGTGATATCCCAACAAGCCTTACATCAGAAGTTACCGCCAGGCCTCCATAGCCTCAGTCATATAGAAAGACTCAACATGATTGCGCAGATTCCGGAGCTGGGAGTTGTTATCATTGGGAATCAAGCGGGCCGCGTCGGAATTTTGACTGCGACCAGGTGGGAGGCATTACAGCAATCTGGGTATAAAGTCGACTATATCCTTCCGTTCAAATCCCAGGAGGAAGAGGGACTCCGTCCGCAGAAGGCTCTGATGGGCATGGCTGTAGGTCCGCTTCAAGGACATGCATATTCGCCTGGCCTTGGCGGCGCTCAAAGCACATCATCTGGAGGTGAAGCCACCGGGCGGCCACTCTCGTGGGGATCTTCCCGAAGATTTCGACTGCTGGTGTTTTACTGCGATCATACAGTGCTGAGCTATGAGATATCTCGGCAGTCAGAGGACGAAATAGTGGTGATATAAAACTAGGCATCATGATGAACATGAAGGATGAAGACCACGATGAATATGTACAGAATGGGTCTCTTCAGGAAATCAAAGGCGCTATGGACAAGGAAATATACCCTCTCATATTGGCGCATAGATCACCTGTGGCTAGGCAAATCAATCGACATGAAAGGTTCCATACTTTATATAATATCAAGATGTCTCCCAGAACAGATTTCATATCACCGTCTCTTCTTCTCCTCCTCAAGCCCGTTCCGCCTCCTCCTTCTCTCCTCCCAAACCCTCCACCCCGCCTCCGGTAAATCCTCCTCAACAACCAAATCCCGCCACCTCCCCATCCGTCCCACCCAACAATCCAACCCCCACTCCACCCACCCCCCCCGCCTCAGCACCTCCGTGACACCAAACCAAGCCACCGCACTAGCAGCCCCAGCAATACATCCCACAACGACTTGCGTATGCGTGTGATAATTCAGATATATCCTGCTCATAGCCACAGCACCTGCCAGCACAAATGTCGAGAGCGATAGAAATAGCTTTTGAGCGAGATTAAGAGGTTTATGACTGTAGGGTCGCTCGTCTTGGTGGGCGGAGGTGGGGGAGGCAGGTGGATGGTGCCGAAGGAGCAGGAAGAGGGATAGGGAGAGGGAGAAGAAGGCGAGGAATTGCGCGTGGGAGGAGGGCATGCCGTAGCCTTTTCCGTTCATCTCTGCATGTTGAGGTAGAATTCAGCGCCGCTTGTCAACATCATTTCCCCCTCCCTTCCATGTAGACTCGCAGATAGCACGCGCTCACGTCTTTGCATATAGATAGAGTAGAACTCACGTTTCGGCCTCTCCTC
>JAABUL010004638.1_pt1 | contig 18121 bp, 30 predicted proteins | sample 5559151 | NCBI WGS metagenome assembly JAABUL01 (sample SAMN10711876, study PRJNA513368) | rock metagenome | isolation source: Antarctica rocks | place: Antarctica: Victoria Land, Pudding Butte sud | reverse complement strand
GTTGCACGATTCCGATAATCGGTCAGGACAATGGGGACTACTGCACTTGTCTTCCATCTCGAGGGACCTTCTCTGGTGTCATTGACCAACTCATCAAGTCCTCAAAAGACAGCATCATCTCCTCTCGCCTTACCCTACCGATTCCCGAAGTCTTCTTCCCCTCTCGCCGCTATCTCGCCCGCAGGTCATGTATACCTCTACGCTCAAGGTGGTTCCCACGTCTGGGAATACGATGCTCTTGGACGCCGTGTATCCGAGATGTCATTTACGAACGGCCATGTTCACAGGGTGCTCGGTTTAGGGAAAGAGGTGATTGTTGCGCTCCAAGGGGGCATTAGGGTTATGGAGAAAGAAGGTGGCAAGTGGAGGCAGATCAACGTACTCGAAGTCAGTCATCTTCTTTCCCAAGATGAAATCCAGGCTGAGGAGCTGTTGAGGGACCAATGGGAAGGATTACTGCAGCAGCCGGAAGTGGGGATGGGGGAATGGTCGCGCTGGGGTCTCATACCGGGGACGTCGTGGTGTACGATCAGCAGACTGGGACACGCTTAATCGTTCCTCTCGGTGAGGAGGCTCGAGGTGTGAGTCGCTCTCTCCGTCAAGTTCAAAGGGGATGATGCTTACCGTATCAGCCCATCAAATCGTGCATGACATTCTCACCGACTCTCCCATCCACCCTCGTCATTCCGACACAAGGCTACTTGACGCTCGTGAAACTCCCCACACTCCACACGATCGAGACTCACCCATTTTCGAGCACTAGCCCACGGGAGGTGGTAGACATAGCGTTTAGTCCGGTAATTGAGCGGAAGGGAGGGCTGTGTGCTGTGCTGCGACGGGATGGCAGAGAGGTGGCTTTGGTCGGTCTGGAAAACCCCAACAGGTTCGTCGTTCAATTCAGCTCGAATACGAGTTGACGACGCATAGCGCGTCGAAGGTTGTGGATTTCGGCCAGGAGTTGGCAGGTGTGAGCTTCATGAACGGAGCGACGCTCGCTGGCTGGACGAAGGACGGTGGGTTCAACCAGAGTCAGTTTGGGCAAACAAGCTGATCACATCCGAAAGGGACATTGCTCGTCAAGGATCTGAGAGCGCTGAGTAAGGAGGCAGTGGAGATCAAGCTTGAGGAGCCGATCACGGGATTACAAGTCTTACCTACACTTGTAAGGCTCTGCCTTCCGCTCCCCACCCCAGCCTGACATCCCTCAGGCCAAGAGCTCTCACCCATCCCTCGTCCCTGCTGCATCTGCCACTTCGACTCGGCGGTCATCGGTCCTAGGCGAGCTACGGAACGCGGGGAATGTAGATTCTCCGCCCATCTCACTGCACGGGACACACAAGGGGAAAGACAAGGCCGTCGTTCGGACTGCCGATGCGGTAGCCAGAACACTCACCCTCGAGCGGCCAAAGAAAGCAGTGGATCTCCATGAAGAGCCGGAGAGAAATCGCGCAGTCTCTGTGCCATCGTCAGCCAAACGTCCCCGACGATCTGCAATTCGCTCGTCTTCAGGACCCTCTGCTCCTTCTTCTTCTGCCATCCGCCCGTCGAGTGCAGCGATGGTAACAGCACCGATCGTTGAGGAGGACGAAGAGCCATCACCTTCACATAGGCAGGATGAGCTCGAGCTCGATCTTGCATGGGCACTTCGGCCACCGAGCCGCGCTGCAATACTTCACCGAGAGCGAGATGATGATTTCACGATGGAGGAGACGCGTAGAGAAATTGCAAATCTCCAGCTGGACATGCTGAGAATGGGTCGAAACCTCAAGGTACGACTCGTGCTGTGGGCTGATGATGCTGATACATGTGTCCCCTCCCAGAATGAGATACGTCGAGCGGTGACACCTTTGCTGATTGATTTGAAGGAGGGAAGGGAGGTCATCGAGAGGCAAAGGAGAGAGATTGAGCGATTACGCCGGGGTTATTAGGTCGTCGTCTCATAATGTCGTTACCTGTCATACTTTGCTTCAGCTCAACATTAGGCAGGGACGAGGGCTCGCTCACGTTCATGTTGCTTTCCCCTTCCAAATCAGAGCCCGATACGCTCAGCCACGCTCCTCCCCTGTCGTTCCTTCTTCCCCTCCTCGACAGCGTTGTACCCTTCCTTGCTTGCCACCTTGCCCATTGAATCACTTGGTCCAGCTTCAGTCGCAGCGGTGGTTGGCGCGGGAGCTGGCTTTCGTTTATCAAGCTCGGCCTGCAGAAGCTTGATGTCAGATGAGCGGAGGGGGATTGCAGTGGGATTTGAGCGGATCATTGTGAGATAGCTTCTGATGCTCACGATGCGGGGGAAATGATTCACAGGGGGGGGACACGAGACAGGTCTACCGTGGGAAAGCGGACTCGAAGGCGGTGCGCTGGAAAGACCGTATTCATATACACATCATGCAGAACCATTTCTATCTGTTTACTCAAGCCTAAGTTTCCACAAACAGCCACCGCATCATGGAATATGTTCTCAAAGCCGGAGACCTGGCTCGGAATTTCCGCGTGAGTCGAGATCGCGTCTTCTCAACACCCGGACGAAGGACATTGTCATCCTGAGCGGCTTGAGCTGATTCTTCATAGCAAACGAGACTTTCGACGCTCAAACCTCCATCAGAATTCGTGAGGGTTCCCATCATAATCTGATTGTTCCTGTTCTGACCGTAAGAGCAGTTCGATCATCGCCAGCTATCGCGACCAAAAGACCTGAACGAAGCGACGTCTGTGAGTGCTCTCTTCCTTCCTCAGCCAAGAACAGTCCATCATCGTATCCGCCACTGCTTACGAATCCCCGCAGAGAATTACTTACAACAGCCGGCACTTCTCGGGCAATTACCTGCTTGTCATCGCCGTCCTCGCAATCTATGCCTTGTGAGTATTCTTTCCGCCCCGCGGAGAGTCAAGATTCTGGACTGATAACCTGGTAGAATCACAAATTACTGGCTTCTTGTCGCCCTAGGATTCCTGGCGGGCGGTTTTGCAGCCATCAACAAGTTTGGTCAGTTCCTGCCCTTTCTTACCATATGGAAGGGGGGAAATCAACATGGGGGATGTTTGCTAACGGCGATGTAGGACCCGAGCAGATGCAAAAATCGCTCTATGGCGGTCTATTTCTCATCGGTGAGTCTACCCTTTCTCCACCCGAGAAAGCTGATCGAGTCATTAGGACTTCCGCTGTTGTGGCTGGCTGCTCCGGTTTCTACGTTCTTCTGGCTCGTTGGGTCATCCAGTGTTCTGATCATCGGACATGCTTGTCTAATGGAGCCAGGGGTGGAGTCTGAATATGGGGGGATCGAGGGGGTATAGATGCGGCCCATCTAACGGTCATGGTGCATGGGGCAAGAGCTTCAACGGGGAGCATAATAGACGATCAGACGGTATACCTCAGATCAGGTCGATTTGCATGCAGATCAGGGATACCGATTTATCATGTCTCGTATATTTCATGCCGGATATCGTGATTGATCCAAAATTCGTTAACAGTCGCTAATCCACCGGCTCATGCACAGGATCCGCCCTGCTCCTCGTCCCCTTGCCCTCCTTTACCTCCCCCTCATCCCTCCCCATCCTCCTCGTGGCCCTGATCTTCCCCGTCTCCCTCTCCCTCTCCCTCTCCGCATCCTCCGCCGTACTACTTCCTCCTCCAAACCAGCTAGTCGAGAACCGGGTCGCGCTCTTCGGCTTCGGTACAAAGTCATTCGATTCGGGCATAAGAAGGATGTGGTACATTTGCGCGGAGGGGTCGGTGAGTAGCCATGTTTCGAGGAGGGCGAGGTTGCGGAGATTGGATTTGAAAAGGTTGTCTAGGAAGTCACCGATGAGAGGGACAATGCCGACCAGCACGTCGGCGATCACGTTGAAGAGCTGCTCGAATCAGCTAAGACCGATTTGGTTAACGCACCATGTAGCCGAGGATTTGAAGAGGGACGCCAAATACGAAACATAGCCAGACTTGGTAGAGTTGCAAGATGCCGGAGACGATATCGCCATAAAGCGGGACAAGAGAGATGATGTCATCTAACCCGGCCTTCCCAGTCAGCTCGGTCAAAGGGAAGGCGTGACTCACTCGGAATGGTAAGCCTAGATCCGAGAGAAGGGGCGCAGCGTCGAGCCAGAACGCGACCGTTCGGATGTGGTTGTACAGTCTGTCCCGGTCAGCGTAGTCTCATAAGCCGCTTGGGGTAAGAGGGAGGACGGTCGGGAGCGGATCAGGGTAGATAGAGAGCATTTGACTGATGTCGTTTCTCCAGAGCTCAAGGAGCGAGTCAGAGTCTAATTAAGGTCATCACTTCGGCGGGACAATCGATGGGCCCGACCATATAAGATTTACTTTCTTAATAGCGAAAGGAAGAAAAGGACTCACCGCTGCGCTTCGCGGTCTGTACGAGGTCGTCTCACACCATATCCAGCAGGAAGGTAGGTTGCCTCGAATGTACCGAACCGTACCGGCTGAGCCCTGCGCTGTGGGCATCAGTCGCTGTCAAGGAATGGTGCCTAGCCGCGTACTGACGATCACGCACTGGATTGGGTCGATAAGACGTCAAAATTGACCAGAGGTCGCTGGCATAGCTTGACATGACGGGCGCGGGATGGGAAAGAAGAGGGAGATGGCGTTCAGGATACGATCTTGCCGAGCTGCTTGCAATGTATGATGCATGTAGAAATCGTCGAAGCTTGCCCCTGAAACCTCCACCCCTTTACCTTCTTCTCCTTGCTGTCGGACGAATTCCCTTCTCGACTTCATTTCTGTCAAAGGTCTCGCTAGAAGCATTCTCATCGACCGTACACTACGCTATCGAAATCCACTGCAGGTCGGTCTCCTTGGCTCCGAGGCAAATCTGAACCCGCTGAAATCTGAAACAAAGGGATCGAGGAATGCGACTGATTTTCGCTCTTGAATGCCTGAAATCTCACTCCCAGTCTCTTATTTAGTCCACTTCATCCCTATATTATTCTCATGACACGCCATTCTTCTCCTTGAACTTCATCTACCGTTTTGTAGCAGTCCTCCACATTGACCTATTGAGTGCTTGCTCCTGTGCCCGCAACTCCTGTACTCTCTTCCCCTGTCAGATCCAAGGAGAGGATTCAAGGAGAGGATCCAAGGAGAGGATCCAAGGAGAGGATCCAAGCTCTATCAGTCTTCCCGCACGTTTCCTGCCGCTAGATATCGTGATGGGTGCGCTGAATTCCAAGGGGAAGCAGCAAAAGGCCCCGCCGGTGTAAGCTGCTACCCCTTCCTACCCCTTCTCGATAAACTGATACCTTTTAGAGCTCAACCGGAGAATCAGCCTCAGTTGAGCTCCCTCTCAGCTTCTACTCTCCCTCTGGCTCTTCCCCACCCTGATCTTCTTCAGCTCGAGCATCCGAGTCCCTCCCTCTACCACGTAGATATTCCGGAATTTCCTAGTCCTGGGATTATCCCTCCCAGACCCTGTTAGAGGCTCGAGGTCATTAGTCCAAATCACTCTAAGTCATCACCGACGTTCACCGACGACTACATTCGGGTTCGACTGGAAAGGGAAGGGCCGGGAAATGTGTCTCCCCGAGTGAACATCCGAGGGCGAAACGATCGTGATCAACAGCGACGAACAAGAACACGAACCCTTCGAGAAGCGGAAACCTTCCCCGGGAACAAATCGCCACGACCGCGAGCGCATACTCCCCAGCTGATCCTACTGCCTTCTGTGGCCAGAGAATATCGCCTGAATCCCCGCCCCTGCCGCCAAGCTGTACTCCGAATACCTCGCCTGACGCCGTCTTCTCCTCTCGTAGCGAACGACTACCTGTGACCGATCAGCTCAGCCAGCCCTGTCTCCGATCCTATCGACCGCCCTCCCGCGCCACCACCCTTACTCCACCCCTCACAGGTCTTCATCCCCATGGCTGAACTCTGCGACCCTGATTCTGTGCCACGGAGATCTGGTGACCTCGCTTGCGTTCGCTCAAGACGGTGGACCGACATCGGCATCTGGGATGCAAGGTACAACGAGGACACGATGAACTTTGCTCGCGTGCGGATGCTTGTTCCCGGTTTTGCCGAGACCTATCCGCCGAGACTGGTACCGTATGTGCACTGGTGGATCCGGAGGAGGAGATCTGGACCAGCGGTCTTCCTCCCGGAATATCGCAGAGCTCATGTAGTCTCCGATGAGGAGAGCGAGATCTCCCTCGCGAGGACTGATAGAAGCTCGCTGCGCCTAGACCACGAAGTCGAGCCAACCGGCCAGGACCTGGGACGGTATGCGGACTGCATATCCGCCGATCCCGAAGTTGCCCACGTCAGCTTCGAATACCTCTATCCCCGTGTGACAGCCTCTACGAGACTTCTGCCTTCTGCCTTCATCGAAACTTCCATTCCGCAGGGAGGGGTGACGGCGACCTTTGCGGAATTGCAGTCGCTCATGGAGGAAGCCAATTATGACGCTCTGTATCAAGTGTCGATGGAGAATGTAGCCAACTGGATCCGATCATTCCCCCGGCGGAGGGGATAAGAAGACACGTTCGATCGAGACATCTTTCACCGAGTGAGAGCATGCTGGGTCCTCATCCGGTCTCCGACCTGGCCTCGGCCGCGATGATGACGATTCGTATTCCAGAGGCCATCTGGGACGAGATGCAGGCGGTCACGGATCGCAGTCACAGCGAGGCGCGCCAACATCGTGGTCGCAGTCAGGGTCGGATCGCCGCGCCTGCGGAGCGGGCCATATCGCAGCAACAGTACGATGCTATCGCCGCAGTTCCGTATCAAGGTCTAGGGGAGGCTCATGACTCGTCGGCCCCTGCCATGGTCGGATCTTCGCAACATCCTTCTTCTCCACCTTTGCTTGAGCCACTCCTACACCTCGCGCGGTCTCCGCTTCGCCTGAGCAATCGATGTTCGCCCATAAACGCTGTTGCTGCAAATGAAGATCCAGTCTCGACGAGCGCGGACCCGGACCCGACTCCGACGACGACCGCAAATCCCGCTTCTCCGCAAGTCACATACGTCGTCTCGCCGGAGGTTGCGATGGGTCGCTCGCCATCGAGGGGAAGACGCGCTCGGCGGAACACGTTCGGTCCTATCGTACGAACTGGGCGAGTCTGATGAAACGGGCCGTCGCGAGTCCCGTGTTTCCAAGCAGCGACCTCCCGCCGAGCACCCGACAAGGCACGCCGGCGCACTAGTCGAGAGGCGGGCCGCCCGTTTGTAGTTAGCGGATTATCCGCACCGCATGTTCAGCGTTCTTTCCCGTCTGTTGTGCCTCTGCTGCATGGCTATTTGATGCCACGATCAGTACCTTGTCCTGCCACCTAAGTTGTTCCTTGATCATCGATAATTGATGTCTCCTTACCATAGGACTTGCAGCTTGTTGCCGTGACCTTGCGCATCATGCATAGATTCAGTGCTTGTCAGTTCAATTTCGGACCTGACGAGCAGCTCCAAATCTTGGTCAGAACTGCCTTGGTCAGTCACTCGGCCCTCTCTCACGGCGCGGAGGAGCATTGCGAATATCAGTGAACGTCGTCACCTTTTTTAGCTGTCCAATCCAGCTCATAATCACAAAATGCATGTCACCTGTTGTGCCACATCAGCGCCGTCTATTCCGCCCATCCCATTACACAGACGATCATCGAGGATCACAAGAGCCGCAATTTCCCCGTCACCTGATTGATGAGCTTCGCAGGACCCCTATACCCTGTGAGCATTTCATACCTCCGTACGGGCAGTACTTGCGGTCCGATACCGAGAATCGTTCGGGAACCAGGTGCCACCTGTGTACGACCACTAGCTCAATCATCAGGACTCAATACATTAGAAGTCGGGATAGCTCACGCATCCTGGATCGTCCTCGCGCATAGACTCCGGGATCTCGCCTGAGCCGCCAACGCCTCCAGCTCTTCGGTGTCTACGCATCGTAGCGCAATTTTCGGCTGTCTACGATCACACCGATCATCAGTATCTCCTCGCTCCACAGGAGCGTAAGATCCCCCACCCCTGCTGCTGCCAGCGCCGAAACAACTGCGCAACATCAGCTCTCTCCCCTCGGCGCCCCAAAACCACTCACCTTTGGATTCACCTCCCTCACCAACATCGCACAAGCCAGAGTCGCATGTCCAGCTTGCGCCGCTATTTTACCCTTGGCCATCTTGAGCGAGTCATTCACTACCAGAACAAGCTTGACTTCTTCGGTCGCGTTGGCTTTGAGGGAGGCGATGTCGGATGTGAGAGCGGCGGATTCGTCCTCGGCGTCGGAATCGGTGTCGGTGCCATCGACTGAATCGGAAGAGCTTGACGCCTTCCATGATGATGTGATGGAGCTAGGGGATTGAGTTCTGGGAAGCGAGTAGGAGCGGTAGTGATACCCCAAGGTGAAGGCTAGCAGGGTGATGACGACGGGTTGGATGACGGCTTGTCCAAGATCAACACCGAATCCTGGGGTTCAAAACTCAAACGATACGAACTCTGCATCCTGAAATCTCTCACCGAGCTCATCTGGCTTACGGAAACCAGCGATGGCTCCCTGTGAATCGAGCTTCCGCAACAAGAGTGGACCATGGGAAGCTGAACCGTTTTCTTTCGCCCTGGAATCCCGTCGGAAACTTGAACATGACTTCCCTCTCCTTTACAAGTCCTGACTTTGACCGATACTCCCCTTTTTTTCCCCCCGATGCCAGCCCCAACTTTCACCACCACCCCCACCGTCTCCTCTCCGCTCAATCTCGACTCTTTCCGCCCTCCAAAGCGCGAACTCGAACCCGTCCGTCTCAATGGTTCGTCCAAGAAGATACGACCTAAACCGAAAGTCACACTCACGAGCCTCACTCCCAATAACGTGTGTTCCACCCTTTGACCAAAGCTTGAGCACAAGGTGATGGTGCTTTTATAGTCGGGTACTCTGAGAAAGATCAATCGTGTGGTCATACCTATCGTCTACTCTGACAAGTTCTACAAGGAGGTCTTGGATCCCAGCTTGGACGACATCAATAAGCTCAGTACGCATTCCCCTTGTATGTTGAGGGTTGAAGCTGATGAACGTAGTATATTACGGCGATATCCCGGTCGGAGGCATATGCTGTCGTTTCGAAAGTCTCGCCTCGACTTCCAAGGAGAAACCACCGACCCTCGTGATCCTCACCCTCGGGTACGTCCACCCTTCCAGCTGCCTCCCTCGAGGACAGTGTCTCACCGAGCGATTCTCACCCCAGCTTTGACTCATGCTACCACAGTATCCTCGCGCCCTACCGCTCCCAATCCCTCGGTACCGCCCTCCTCACCTCTGCCCTCCATGCCGCCCTCCAACCTTCACCCCCACCTCCACCCCTACCATCCACCGAAAAGACCAATAGCCGGGGGTCACTCCCCACTCATCCGGCGAGAAAAAGTGTGCGGCGAGCGATGGCGCACGTCCAGGTGGGGAACGAGGGGGCCAAGCGGTTCTACGAGCGCTTGGGATTCGTCGCCGGTGAGACGTGAGTATTTCAAGGAATAGGGATCGCATCGAGCTGATGGAGCTTCAGTGTGGATAATTACTACTCCAGGATGGAGCCGCAGGGGGCGGCACTCATGGTTTGCGAAGACACTGGTGCGGCCCTCGGCGAGAAGGCGCCGAACGGAACGGCTTGAATTGTCAATCTGAGCGAGAGCTTGAGCGAGGAGTTCGACATCATGATAGCATTTTTGGGTGCCTATCCATGCATAGCATCACATGTAGCGAGCATAGGGATCCCGGGAATGAGAAAAAAATCACAGTGTAGAGTAATGACAATTATTCAGTCCTGGCGATTTCTGACGACTCAACGCCGCCGTTTTCGTAATCTCTTGGTGAGAAAGTGCTCGTCAAAGCGGACCGGCATCCCCGAGGTCCAGCGACGTTACTTTCGCTCCATCTTCTCCCCTCACCGCTTCCGCCGTCTCACCAGCTTTGTCAACCACATCCTCCTCAGCCCATCCCTCTTGATAGCGAGATACGTATCAGCAGCCGCCACATTCGCCTCGAACTCCGCCATAATCTCCAGCAGATCCTCGTCTCGTAAGTCTGAGTCCTGAGTTTGAAGTTGAAGCAGCGCCTCCGTCCGTCTCTGCGCTTCGCTTAGACCGGCTGCGTACACCTCGGCCGAGAGTGAGCTGGTGGGAATTGAGGGTGGGATATACGATTTGAACGATGGAAGTTGAGGCTGGGGTGGCGGAGCGACGTGCATACCCAGCGATGTATGCGGGGAAGGCAGCAGAGACGTGTCGAGAAGTGATGAGGAGGAGGTAGAGAAGTCGGGAGACCGTGATGGGCCAGAAGGAGGTAAGGGGATGTGATAGGTCATATGAGTGGATGCGGGATGTGCTTGCTGAGTCAATGGCTGAGATCGATGAGGTGGTGGGTTGGTTGGGCGTAACCTCTTCGTTGGACTCGGCCGTTGAGACATTGGTATGGGCTGGGTGGATGGCCCAGCAAGGAGAGAAGTGTCGAAAGGCAGTCGCTTTTGCGCATGAGGCATAGTGAAGGGGTGCTGACTCTGCATGATACGTCCGGATCAGCATGAGCTAACAGGGAGACTGTCACCCACCCCATCAGGCATCGTGAAAGAAGCCTCAAACTGGCCTCCCCCTTCGTCCTCATCTCCCTCCCAGCGTAACATCCCCGTGTCCTGCTCCATCATTTGCCGCATCTCCATGTGTCCGTGCGACATGTGAGAAGGACCGCCCTCGTTGCCCATGCCTGTGACCTGCCCCTGCCCGTGTCCACTGCTGACGGAGAGCGACAGCATGCTGGAGCTGTCGCTGACGGACGCCATAGACGTTCGAGGTTTTCCTCGAATGCGACCGCGGGTGTCGTCGGGTACGCAAAGGATGCATAGCGAGTCGTAGCTGGGCAAATGGATCTTCTGGTACTTGTAGGCGTCGGTCTGCTGCTGCTGCTGTCAATTTCGCAGTTCAGTATCATAGCTCCGCGACTGACCTTCTCCGCAGCGTCCCAGGCGTCTTGCGAAGCAGACAAGCGATGATTCTTTCTGTCCCACGAGACGCCAGGTAGCGCCTCCATCTCCTTGGCCGCCTTGAAGTCCCTCTGCAGCTGCACACGAATATCAGCTGATACTTGACATGAAAGATCTGAGGACCGCTCGCGATTCATGGAGAGCTCGAGCGACTCACCCGCTGCCATCGGCTCTTGCAAGCCTCTGGCGTCTTGGGTCCGCCCATAAAAGTCGTCCCCTCAAGCATACCCGAAGCCTCCCTCCAGACCTCCGGCTTGAACCCGTTGTCCGCAGTCCGGCCTGAGTCCTTGTACCGCAGAAGGAGAGTGATGAGGATATCGGTATCGGCGTCCGTCCAGTGAGCCGACTTCTTACGGTCCTTGGCAGGAGGGTCGGACGAGGAGGAGGATATTGCGGCCGACATGGGAGGGATCAGGCGGAGATTTTAGGGCACCGCTCAGGGTTCGCTCAGCTCGAGGACTTGAAGGAAAGGGAAGGGATCACTTACCATTGCAGCAAGAGTGATGAGCATCATTTCAAATCACGAGGAAGAGATTGATAAGCCTAGTAGTATCTTACCATGGTCAGCTTTCTTCGCCTCTATTGGAGTCCAAGAAATGCACAGCATCCTCCAGTCAGGAGTGGCATCCACAGGTAGAGGAATAGGTAAGCGTACCTCTTTTGCTAGGCTCATAAACTTCCACAGAGAGGGTTTTGCCTGTCCGCCTGCCCAAATAAACTTTTGGATAGCGAGCAAGAGAGCTAGGATGATGGCTTCTGGACTTTAGGCGGGGAGCGCCGCCGCTAAGCCAGTTTCAACAAGCCGGGCCGTGCCATGAAGACAAAAACACGAGTAAACTACCGAGGACTGAGTCAGAGTGTTTGGCGAGATCAGGAATCTGCTCAAGCAGAAGGGTTCATTCAGTTGACTCGACCTGACCTGTGCCACAGTGTTGCATAGCCATGGCTTGAGCGATACGATGGGATGAGCGTCTAGTATTTATGCCGTGTCGAATAGTCTGCGAGCGCGTCCATCAGACTTTATCAACGACGAAGAGACATCTGACGCCCACCTTTTGGCGACACGACCAAACCTCGTCCCTTCGAAGCGCCTCGGTAAACTGTTTCGATAATATCGATCACCTAATAGAGATATCAATTTCTACGCTCTGCTTAACCATGGAAGCGGAAACCTCCAATTCACCTCCTGCTTATCAGACATTGGCCAAGATCTGCAACCCAACTGCGTGAGCCAGATTCCAGCCATCCTCGGTCTCCAAACCTGACCAACATTTTGTTGTTATTCCCCGTTCCCAAATCGATCATGATGTGTTTATTCCTATGTCTCAGCATCAGTTTAAGAAGCGAGACTCATTGTAGCAACAGCGAAGGACGCGATGAAGGGCAGTGAAGCGAGTGGAGAGACATACCGGTAGAAGAACATGGTCGTGCAGGGATCGTACAGCTCGTACATCTGTCTCTCCGTCAGCATGTCTTCTGACTTCGTGATGAACGCAATCGTACCTTATTAAAGTCCGGCACCTCCGTAATATCCACTACTCAGCCGTATCAGCCTACCTCTCCCTGTGAATTTATTGCAGAAGAGAAACGTACCGAGGTAGAGGACAGCAAAGTTCTGCACCTTTTCACTGACCCCATACAATGTCTCGTCCATCGCCATACAATCCTCGTTGTGATCGTGGCCGAACCGGATACAGACGACTCGGTCCTCCTCGACGAGAATGGCTTGGTCGACGTGCCAGCCGCTGTGGAGACTGGACACACAATCAGTATTTGTAGGTGGAGAAGCGGGAGAGTAGGGGGAATGGTGTCGAACACCGAGCGGGAGAAGAAAGCAGCGGATCCAGCAGCGGATCCAGAGGGAACACGCGAAGCGGACTTACTGGGTCATGAAGTACGACATGGCGCCGGTGAGTTGGTACTCTCCGTTTCGGTCCTCAGTCCGTGGAGATGTCGAGTTTTAGGGATGCAGTAAGACAAGAAGATATTCAGGGATTGAATGGTTCTGACAAGCGTTTGGGTGGCCAACACACGGAGATTTGCTTCCGTTGTGCTTATTCGCCTTCTTTCGTTGATCACTGATCACTTAGTGAACGGACTTCTGCCGAGACTGCTGCACTGTTCATTCCTCGTCAGGCTACCCCACATGAAATCTTCTTCAACCCGTTTTACTGATGGCCCACTGGACGGTTTCATTGCATCTTATCGCTTCATTGCTTTCTCTTCATCACAATCCTTCTCCTCGCCTGCTCACGGCTCCTTGAGCTCCCCCTTGTCCCAAGCCCCTTCGATCTCCCTGGCAGAAATGACTCTGATCTCGCCGGGCTGCGCCGTAGATCCTGAAATCGCGCTGGCCACAACGTCAATGGCGGTCCCGATGGATGTCTTCTTTTGGTGGAAATGGCGGATCTCGTCGACCTTGACCTCGACAACGGCCATGCGAGGGTCCTCGGGTTTGCCGGTGTGCACGCCGTCTCCTTTGTCACCGAACCAAGCGGTAATGGAGGGGTTGAAGAGGTGCTTGACCACGTCGAGGTCGGTGACGCGCCTATTAGGGTGTCAGCGGGAAGCACAGATGAGAGGCCAGTGACAGGGAAATGAAGGTGCTGGAAACACAAGCCGAAAAGTTGCAGTTGCTTGAATGGATGATATCCTCAAGTTCCATGCCGCGACGAAGATTCCGCGATAGTGCGAATCGCTCTCGAATGTCGCCCATTACAGAGAGAAGGAGAGGACTGCGAAAGTGATCTCATCGGGAAAAGGTGAAGGAACGAGAAGAGAAAGAAGCATAACAGAAATATGGACTCACTTCGCTTTACCGGCAATCGACAACCAGCCATCATTCGCGTCCATTCCATTCTCGCATATGTTCACGTGCGAGCTATCGGAGTATCAGCGTGCGTTTCTCTATGACGGGTCCAACTCACTCGTTCTCAATCTCCTTGTCCCAGTAGCTGTCCCGGTCATAAAGGAACCTAAACTTCCAATCCGGAGTGATCTCGCCAATGGCCATGCACCTCGAGTGGAGGTCTCCATTGGGTGCGTGGGTTGTGAGCATGACGGCCTTGCGCTTCGAGATGAACCCGCGGACAGCGGAGAGTTTCTCGGTGAGATCAGGGGCCTCAGCGGCGGACTCGGTGTATTGGGCGTTGCCTGATTGAGCGTTACCGGACATTGTGGCGTGGAAGTAGCGGAGCGAAATCGGGATGATGCGAGTGTGAATTTGTCTGAGAAAAAGCTGCGGTTGGCGGATGAAAGACATCAGACAATGAGAAGGAGCCAATTTTCTGTCAACTGATTGACCGATGACCGGCTGATGCGATCGACTAACTTACGTCATCAATCAATGAAATTAGGACATTACGTGTTGATCAGCCAAAGGCAGTCGCGTGACAAGCAACCGAACCTGTCACCGTGGGAGAGCGGTGAGTGGACTACGTCCTCACCATCTTGGTAACAAGCTATCGCTCCAACCAGGATCATCCGCACATCACGATTCCCAAATATGGCCGCCTTACTCCGACGTTCTCCATTTCATTTCACGCCCGCCCTGCGTGCGCGTGCGTTTGCAGCCATTGGCAATCGAGCAAAGCATACACTCCCGAAGCTGCCTTACGACTATGACGTGAGTCAAGCTTGCTGTACCACTGTTCTCTCACTATACACCATTCTCGAAGACGAAACTTTCGATATATCCGTTCTCGACGAATCAAATACCCCGCATTCTTCCTCAGCTTCGCTTTCCCATCCCTTTGCTCAGCTTATCTCCGCTTAGGCCCTCGAACCCTCCATTTCTAGCGAAATCATGACCCTCCACCACACCAAGCATCACCAGACTTATATCACCGGTCTGAACGCTGCCGAGGAAGCCTTGGCGAAAGCTCAGGCGGGTGATGATGTCAAGGCTGCTATCGGGCTGCAAGCCGCGCTGAAGTTCAACGGCGGTGGTCACATGTAAGTCCTCCGGGTAAAGCGGACAAACCGCCATGACTGATCGATCGGTTCTAGTAATCACTCGGTGAGCTCTTTCAGGCCATGAGGTCCACGCTATCAGAACTGGGGACTGAAATCACTTGCCCAGCTGTTCTGGAAGAATCTCGCCCCGACTGGTTCCTCCTCCACCAAACCTCCCCCCGGCAGCGCTCTCGCAAAACAGATCGACTCGGACTTTGGCTCCATCGACGACCTCAAGACTCAGATGAATGCAAAGACCGCTGCGGTTCAAGGTTCCGGCTGGGGCTGGCTTGGGTGGAATAAGGGGACCAAGAAGCTCGAGATCGTCACCACTGCTAATCAGGACCCACTGCTCTGTGTGTATCTCTGCATGGAGCATGAAGCCTCCCTGATGGTTGTTGTTTCGTAGCGCACGTCCCGATTATCGGGATCGACATCTGGGAGCACGCATTCTACCTGCAGTACAAGAATGTCAAGCCGGACGTAGGTGTTCAGGCTTGGTCGCATGGGAAGATGCTGACTGGCCTCGCAGTACCTCAAGGCTATCTGGAATGTGATCAACTTCGAGGAGGCGGCGCAGAGGTTTGACGCTGCGCAGTGAGCCTGGCGGGACCGGATATGACTGTCAGAAGAACATGATGAGAAGACTATTCGGAGGTCCCTTGCTTGGGGTTTTGATTGACAATACGTGCTGATCATGCTGTAAGACACCTTGAAAATCGCTGCCAGACGTTCGTTCGATTCATTACGATACAAAGCGTGCGTGTACTCAACAGGACGACGGTTCAAAGAGACGGGGAAATCGAAGTTTGGGCCAAGACAGACAATATTACTGAAAGACAAAACAGATAATCGCACTAAGACAGGCAATAGTGGGGGGATTGAGAAAGCACAGTTGCGACAATTGCTAAAATTGCAGCTCCGTCTTCTCCTCGAAGGGACTCCTCAGCCCTCCTCCACGCAGGAGCTGCTCTCCCCTCACGATCTCCGCAAGAGGTGTCACGATTTTCGGCCTCGGTCGACCGCCTTTCACTTTCTTGACTGCCCGCTTCGGTTTCGCTGACGCATCATCCTCGGAATCGCTCCATCCTGACGAGCTTGTCGGCTCCGGCTGACATAGAGGCAGTGGCATAGCGAGGGTAGCAAGGTCGGTCGAAGAAGGTTTCGGAGGGGACAGGAAAGCGTTGCGAGCGGCATGAGCGTCGGTAGGCAGTGCAGAGGATGAGGAGTAGGATCGGGTGATACGGGGGGCCGTGTGGAGTTGAGGTGATATACGTGGGGGAATATTGGAGTCGATGGGTAGGAGAGTGTCGGGTGAGGTGGAGAAGTTCATCTTCTCGTCGTCCGATTTTGGGGATTCTTCGATGACAGTCTCCTCGATTGGGGTGTTCTGAGCTTCGACCTCGGCTCGCAGGTCGCTCGCCGTGAAGCTTCGACCGCGTTGGAGGAGGGAAGCGGGTCGGACAGGACGAGATTGGGAGGAGCGGAAGGAACCGCGTCGCCGCGTGGATGCGCTGAGATTCGGCGGAGGCGGAGAAGGGGTGACAGTGACGGTCGTGACGGGCGGTGAGGAGGGTCCGGCGGGAGTCGAGTCAGAGCACAGCGCAGAGTTGACTGCGAGGCATCAGCCATAGATTTTACTTCTCGACGAATGGCATACGAGACGTCGATCGGCTTATGGAGACCAGCACCGGGTCCTGCTTTGCGCTATTTTGCAAGCTCGTCGACAGTCTGCCCACGTCAGCTCCAACCCGTCCCAATATTGACGAACTCACCGCAACGCCCTGCCGAGCTTATCACATCCCCCTTCCTCCGGCTCCTGATCCAAGAAATCCATACTATCCACCCGCCTCAATCCCGGCCTCGTCGCCCTCTCCTTTCTCTCCACCACGTCACCACCGAACTTGCTCTCCGCCAAAGCCAGCTTGAACAGTTTTCGTCGTGTCGCGTTCCACGCATGCAGCCACCCCTCGTGCATATGAGTCGTAGGAGATGACCGGAAGGCGAAGTTAAGGATTTGGGTCGTGAGCTCGTCGATCGCGTTGGGTGGCGGGAGTTCGCCAGGAGGGTAGTGTACCGATAAAGGGCGGAAGGGGTGCATGAGGGTCTACTCTACGTGAGCACGAATCAAAGATTATGTGAAGAAACGCACCGATTGAAGCACGTCCATTTCTTCATCGGTCCATTCTGGTTCGGCGCGCTCTTCTTCCTCGTCGCGAGCCCGCTTGGATCCTGCCGCGGAGGATACTTCCAATTCGTCGAAATGCATCCCATTTGAGGCGTGTTGGGCTGCAAGTTCGGGCGTAAAGGCCTGTAGATTGTCAACCTCTGTCCGTACTCCATAGTAGGTTACGCACGAATTCGTACGGCAGAGGTGTGTGCGGTGAGGATGAATTCGGCGCTGACTCGCTCGAATTGGTCCTGGTATCAAAACGATGTCAGCGATGATACGGTCTGTACGATACGCAAGACTCGCCGAGACAGGCTGAGGGAGATCCGAGGCGGAAGCGCGATGTGCAAAGGTTGTCTCTTCTTCGGCGACATGGCGACTTGTATGGTCAAGGGTTCGACTAGAGCGAAGCGATCGGACGTCTATGTCTATCTTGTCCTCGACTTCAATAACATGAATTGATACAGGTGAGCGCCAACCGGAAATCGGTTGTGACAAGGAAGCTTGGTTGTGACAAGAAGATGGTGTCAAGAAGGATAAAGCAAGACGTATAGTAATTCGTGCGAGTAGACCGACGCGACTTTTCTTAACCTGACGACGTCCCCCACCATGGACTTAAAAATACCTCCTTACGTTGTCCCACCCTGACTTGTTCCGATGCGATTCTGACCTCCACACGGATCTTATGACCGTGTACTAGCGAGTTGAAGAGGACCCCGCTGGGAGATGTGCTGTACGACCCTGACACGCGTCGGGTGACGGCATGAGACAGGCGTAATGTTCCCGGATCATGGAAAGCTCAGCGACAGAGGCGTGCGACGCGATGCGTACCGCCTTGTTGAACCGCGAGGTATACTCCTTCTGTACAGAGATCACGAGGCAGAGATCGAGAATAGTAGAACTATTGCAATTCTGAAGCACATCGACATCCGGCACCACCTGATACGAGAGCTTATCGAGAGAGGCATAGTCAAGCTTGACTACGTCCCGACCGCGGATCAAAAAGCAGATGTGCTCACAAAAGCTCTCCCAAGACCGCGC